>Ga0160423_10000192_pt1 | contig 46411 bp, 48 predicted proteins | sample CRUFie14St8metaG_FD_108191 | JGI IMG/M metagenome (GOLD analysis project Ga0160423, IMG submission 108191) | Marine microbial communities from the Costa Rica Dome - CRUD Field 142mm St8 metaG | ecosystem: Environmental > Aquatic > Marine > Oceanic > Photic zone | place: Costa Rica: the Eastern...
AAATAATAAAGCTAAACTTAAAGCTGAAATGATGACAGAAATGAAAAGAATACAATCAGAAGAAAAGATTGAAGGTGCTAAACTAGGTCAAAGAATTGGAGATGCTTTACTTGAAGCTGCAATAAAAGGTGAAGGAGACTCAGCCAAAGAGTTTGCAGAGGGAGTAAGGCTCGCAATAGAAATACAAAGAGAAATTAACAATCAAAGTAAATAGGAGGCATTATGAAAAATTTAGTTTTTATTTTTATAGTCACTGTTTTTCTTGTAGGTTGTGGTAGTTCAAGAATAATGTTGAACGCTGACATTCCAGAATCACAAGAAATAGACATAAGAATTACTACTCAAGACAACGAAACAGAATAATTTTTTTTAAAATAATTGTGTAATCATTGTTTTTGTGTAATATATACTTAAATATATTTAGGGAGTTTCGATGGCGGAATCAGCTTTTAGTCTATTAAGACAAAATTTACAAAAAAGAAGAAAAGATTTTGAAGAAAATCTTGGACAAGGTTCTGCCAAAGAATACTCAGAATATAAAAAAGTTGTAGGTATTATCGAAGGATTATCTATAGCTGATAGAGAGATTGCTGATTTAGAAAGCAGAATGATGGAGGACTAAATGGGAGTTATCGAACCGACTAAAAAAAAGATAAAAGTAGTTGATAAAAGAAAAGATGAAAAACCAGAGGCTAAAGAAGATACAGCAAGCCAACTTCCAGAACCTCAAGGATATAGAATTTTAATTGCTTTACCAGAACCAGAAGATAGAACTAAAGGAGGCATTTATAAAACTGAAACTGAAATACACACGGAAGAGATTGCGACAGTAGTTGGTTTTGTTTTAAAAATGGGTGAAGATTGCTATGATGACAAGAAGAAATTCCCATCAGGAGCATGGTGCAAAGAAGGAGACTGGATTGTTTTCCGTGCTTTTACAGGCACACGCTTAAAAATACACGGCAAAGAATTTAGAATTATTAATGACGACAATGTAGAAGCTGTCGTTCAAGACCCAAGAGGCATAGAAAGAGTATGACCGAAACACAATCAGCCGAAGAAGTAACAGATAATCAATCATTACCTGAAACTTCACAAAGTGCAGAAGAAAAATTTTTAGGAGTAAAATCTACTGTAGGCACAAATAAAGACTCCGATAACATAGAAATAGAGGTAATAGACGATAGGCCTGAAGAAGATAGAAAGCCTCCTCGAAATGTTAAAAAAGATGATAATAAAGAAGAAATATCTGACTTATCAGAAAATGCTAACAAAAGAATAAAAAAATTAAAATATGACTACCATGAAGAAAGAAGAGAAAAAGAAGCAGCATTACGACTCAGGGATGAGGCGATTAGTCATGCTAAAAGAGCTGTTAATGAAAATCAAAGGCTCTCTCGACTTGTTGGTACTGGTCAGGAAGAGCTTGTTAAACAAGCAACAGAAAAAGCAGAATTTGCAAAAAAAGCAGCAACAAAAGCGTATAAGGAGGCCTATGAGTCTGGTGACGCAGAAGCGATTGCACAAGCTCAAGCAAACCTCACGGATGCGACATTTGCACATTCACAAGCTGTAAATCTTCCACAACAAATAGCAAATCAAGTTCTTGCAACTGAAGAACAAGAAAGAGCTACACAACCAAAACAAACACAACAACAGTCAAATCCAACTCCCCCACCACCAGATAAAAAAGCTCAAGAATGGGCTGTAGACAATGAGTGGTTTGGTAAAGATGAAGAAATGACAAGTTTTGCATATGGCTTACATAATAAACTAGTGGTGAAAGAAGGTATTGACCCAACATCAGATGAGTATTATGATCGCATTAATTCACGCATGAGGGAAGTATTCCCAAATGAGTTCGAGGATACAGCACAGGCGTCAGTAGCAGAGCCTGAAGAACCTCGCAGGTCGTCAGAAGTAGTTGCTCCAGCGACTAGAAATAATGGAGCAAAACCTAAAAAGGTTAAATTAACAGCTACCCAGGTTACCCTCGCTAGGAAACTTGGTATAACACCAGAGCAATATGCAGCTCAACTAGTAAAGGACAGATAATTATGACTAAAAATAAAAAATTTGAAAATGTAGAAGTTGGTAAAAGTAATAACCAACAAGAAAACATTGAATCCGATGTACTTGAAGCAGCAGAAGCTACAGGTGACAGCCGCACACCACGAGAAACTCGTGGGAATAATGATAGAGCCGACACGCAGCGAACAAAAGCGTGGCAACCACCATCAGTTTTACCTGATCCAAAACCACAAGATGGTTATGTTTTTAGATGGATAAGAACTTCTATTATAGGTCAAGCAGACAATCCAAATGTTTCTTATAGATTCAGAGAAGGTTGGGATGCTTGTAAATCAGAAGACCATCCTGAACTTAAAGTTTTGTGTGACCAAAATTCAAGATGGGCAGATCAAGGAAATATTGAAATAGGTGGTCTTTTACTATGTAAAGCTCCTGTTGAAATTGTGGAAGCAAGAAGAGAATATTATGATAAATTAGCTCAACAACAGGTAGATTCCATAGACAGTAATTATTTGAAAGAAAGTGATCCGAGAATGCCAATGCTTGAACCGCAAAGGTCTTCTAGGACTACATTCGGCAAACATTAAACATAAATACGGAGTAAATTATGGCTACAAAAGCAACCCCAATGGGTGCAGAGCCAGTAGGTACTACTTCAGCAAGTGGCTCATTTAGTGGAAAAACAAGACATATTCCAATTAAATCAGCAGAAGGCACAAGCATCTTTTATGGTGATTTTGTGAAACTTGTTGTAGCAGGAGGAGTTGTAACAGTGGCAAAAGACACTGGTACTACAACACTTACACCTGTAGGCATCTTTTTAGGATGTAGATATACTGATCCTAATACTAAACAACTTACTTTTGCTCAATCCTACAACACATCTATTGCAGCTGATGACATTGAAGCTATCGTTTTAGACGATCCAAATGTTGAGTTCAGAATGCAAGCAGATGGAGCTGTAGCAAAAGGCAAAATCGGCAGTAACATAGCTGTGGTGCAAACCGCAGGTTCAACAGACATCGGAAGAAGTAAAAACGCTCTCGATGCCTCTACTGCTGCAACCACTAACACTTTACCAATTCGTATACTTGGATTCGTAGAAAGCGGAGAAAGCACACCAGGAGATGCATTTACTGATCTTATTGTGAAATTCAACGCAGGAATGCACGCATACGATAAGGCATTAGGCACATAGGAGAATAAGATATGGCAATTTCAAGAGCCCAGATGCTCAAAGAGCTACTTCCAGGTCTAAACGCTTTGTTTGGTTTGGAATATGAAGGATACGATTCAGAACACGCAGAAATTTATGAAACTGAAAATTCTGATCGTTCATTTGAAGAAGAAGTGAAACTTTCTGGTTTTGGTCAAGCACCTGTAAAAAATGAAGGAGCAGCAATGACTTATGATTCTGCTCAAGAATCTTTTACTGCTAGATATAACCACGAAACTATTGCTTTAGGTTTTGCGATTACTGAAGAAGCAATGGAAGATAATCTTTACGATAGTCTTTCAAGCAGATACACGAAAGCATTAGCTAGAGCTATGGCTTATACTAAACAAGTAAAAGCTGCATTTCCTCTAAATAATGGTTTTACTAACACTTTTCAGTCAGGAGATGGCGTAAATTTATTTACTGCTGTTGGTGATGGCGTAGCAGGAGGGGGTGGTCACCCTCTAGTAGATGGTGGATTCAATAGTAATCGACCAGTTACAGCAGCAGACCTTAATGAAACTTCATTAGAAGCTGCTATCATAGATATTTCTGGTTATACTGATGAGCGTGGATTATTAGTTGCAGGTCGTGCAAGAAAACTTATTGTACCATCTAATCTAATGTTCGTTGCTCAAAGAATACTAGCAACTGATCTAAGACCTAACACTGCTGACAATGATATTAATGCTATTAAGTCATTAGGAGTAGTACCTCAAGGTTACTCAGTTAATCACTATTTAACTGATACAAACGCTTGGTTCTTACTTACTGATATACCTAATGGTATGAAACATTTTGTTAGAACACCGTTAGAAACTGGTATGGATGGAGATTTCGACACAGGTAATGTTCGTTATCGTGCTAGAGAAAGATACAGCTTTGGTGTATCAGACCCTCTAGGAATCTACGGAAGCCCAGGTTCTTCATAGGTTTTTAAAGCAGAAAACTTTAAGGAGGATGCTCTTGCATCCTCCTTTTTTTTTGTGTACTATTAAATTATAAAAACGAATCACTTGACTAACTTCGGTTAGACAACCCAACGACAAGGAGATTAAAATGGGTAAAACAACATTTTCAGGGCCAATTAAAGCAGGCACTATTAACGATACAACAGGAACTACAGTAGGAACAGATGTTACTAATGTAGGTTTTGTTACAATGGCACAATCAAAATTAGTAGATATTACAGGTGCAAGTCATCTTAACCAAAGAGTTGCAGTAGTTCCTGCAAACTCACAAATTGTAGATGTTATCTTAAATGTAACAACTGCTGGTAATGATGGTGGAGCAGCTACTATTGATGTAGGAACTGCAGCAGATGCAGATGCTTTCCTAGATGGTATTAATACTAAAGCAGTAGGAACAACACATGGAACTTTAGATACAGAAGCTACTAATGTAGGAACAACTGATTTAGAAGTTCTTGCTGATTTTACAGGTGCTAATGGTGACGGAACAACAGGTGTTGCTACAGTTACTGTTCTTTATGTTCAAAACAATAACCTTTCTTAATAATTAAGGAGGTCTAAATGACAGAAGAAAAAAAAGATAAAGCTAAGGCTAAACCTAAAAAAACATCAAATAAATACACTAGAGCTGGTTTTGTTCAAGCTGTAAGGTCTGCCAAAAAGGAGAAGTAAATGGCTGCAACATTAAGAAAAATTCAAGATGGAAGTAGCAGAGCAGTATGCGTTTTTACTAATCCTGACAATACATCAGAAACTAATGCTGTAAAAATTGATTTAAATAGTGGTGGAACAGGTTTAACTTTAGAAGATAATCAACTAGGTCAAAAGTGCACAAGAGTAGGTATTGAAAAAATATGGTATTCTAATGTAGGCATGGGAGTTAAAATTCTTTTTAAAGCAAATGCTAATGAACTAGCTATTGAACTTAAAGAAGACTGGTCTGATACAATATGTTTTAAAGAGTTTACTGCGTTAAGAGATTCAGGAACAGCAGGTACTAATGGTGATATTCTATTTACTACTGTTGGTGCAGGTTCAGGCGACACTTATACTATTATTATTTCTTTTAAAAAATACTACGGATAATAAAGGCACGTAACCCTCTGGGGAGGATGCTATTTATGGCAAATCATTCAGTTAAAGACCATATTTTAATTGCTGCGTTAGATCAATTTTTAAAGTCAGGATCACAAAAACAAGCAGCTAAAGATATAGGAACACCTTTAACAACTTTTCGTGCTCATTGCAGAATGGCACAATCAAGATGGAATATAACGGAAGATGAATTTTGGAATAGAGATTTTAAACATAAAATACCTAATTCAGAACAAGTTTTTTCACCAAGATATGAAAGTATTAATCCTGATGCTGAAGATAATATAGAAGAATATATAGATCATCTTGAAAAAAGATTTATTAGAGCTAAAAACAAAAAAGAAAAATTAAAGTGGCATAAAGTTAAAATTCAAAAAAATGAGCCTATAGGATTAGTTTGGTTAGGTGATCCTCATATTGATGATAATGGATGTGATTGGGTAACCCTTAGAAGAGATTTAGCTATAATAAACTCTCATCCTAATATAAAAGGTTGCAGTTTGGGTGATTTACAAAATAATTGGGTAGGCCGCCTAGGTAGGCTTTACGCCAATCAGGACACTTCTGCTGAAACCAGTTGGAAGCTCGTGGAATGGCTTGTAAAAGAAGGAGATTTTCTTTTGCTCGTAGGAGGTAATCACGATCTTTGGTCCGGGGCAGGTGATCCTATTACATACATGAAATCAGAACATACGATATATGAGCCTTGGGATGCAAGAATATGTCTTGAGTTTCCTAATGGAAAACAATGTAAAATTTATACAGCTCATGATATGCCAGGTCATTCACAATGGAATCCTCTTCATGCTCAGATGAAAAAAGCTAAATGGCAAAGTGATGCTGATTTATACATATCAGGGCACAAACATAATTGGGCATTAGCACAACATGAATTATATGATGGAAAAATTCATTGGTTAGCTCGTGCTCGTGGTTATAAATTTTTTGATGATTATGCAAGAAACCTTGGATTAGATGAACAAAAAAATGGTCAAGCCATTATGCAAGTAATTGATCCGTTTGCAGAAGGAACTAGCTTTACACATTGTTTTTCTGATATAGAATATGGAAAAGAATTTCTTATGTTTCTTTTAGACAAATATTCTGATAAAAAGAAAGAATAACAATTTTGTGAGTTTTAAATGGCAGTAACAGGTACATCAACTTTTAATTTAGATATTGGAGAAATTTGCGAAGAAGCATTTGAAAGAGCTGGTTTAGAGCTTAGAACTGGATATGACCTTAGAACAGCTAGAAGGTCTTTAGATTTATTGTGTATTGAATGGCAAAATAGAGGTATAAATCTTTGGACTATAGAAAAAAAAGAATTAACTTTAGTTCCAGGTCAGACTACATATACTTTAGATAATGATGTTGTAGACCTTATAGAGCATTCAATAAGAACAAATTCTGGAGATTCTGACAGACAAAATGATATACCAGTTACAAGAATTAGTGTTTCTACATATTCAACAATTCCTAGTAAATTAACACAAGGTAGACCAATTCAGGTATGGATTGATAGGCAAAGAGAAGCTCCTCAAGTTAATTTTTGGCCTGTTCCTGATTCAGCAGAAACTTATACTTTTTGTTATTATTATCTTAGAAGAGTATATGATGTAGGAGATACAGCTAGTTTTAATGCAGATGTTCCTTTTCGTTTTCTTCCAGCTCTTGTAGCTGGTCTTGCTTTTCAAGTAGCAATGAAAAGACCAGAACTTGCTGAAAGAGCTGTTTTATTAAGAGATTATTATATGGAACAATTTGATTTAGCAGCTCAAGAAGATAGAGTAAAAGCATCTATTCAATTTATTCCTTATAGCTATAGTTATGGTGAATAAATGGTAAAGTATGCTGCAGGTAAATATGCTTTCGGTTTTTGCGATAGAACTGGTTTTAGATATAAATTAAAAGATTTAAAACAAGAATTTGTTGGAGGAAATCGTACTGGATTTTTAGTTGGCAAAGATGTTTGGGATAAAGACCAAGGACAAAATTTTCAAGGAAGATATGCATTTCAAGACGCACAAGCATTGCCTTTTGCAAGACCAGATTCTAATTTAACAGAAAGTAGAAGAATGTTTTCTTTTAATCCTGTTGGAAATGGAAATGCAGGAGGATCAGGAAATTTAATAATAAATGGATCAGTTGGTTCTGTAACAATAAAAACGAGTTAAATTATGTCATATACTTATACTACCTTAGTACAAGCAATTAAAGATTATGCTAATACAGATGAAACTACATTTAATAATAATATAAATAATTTTATAACAAGTGCAGAAGATAGAATACTTAGAACTTGTCAATTACCTAATTTTAGAAAAAATGTAGAAGGACAAATGTCAGCAGGTACTCAATATCTTGCAACACCTTCAGATTTTTTAGCACCTTTTTCTTTATCTGTTACAGATTCAAATAAACAATCTTTTTTGTTATTAAAAGAAGTAGCTTTTTTAAGAGAAGCATATCCTAATGCTAATATTGAAGGAGAACCTAAATATTACGCATTATTTGATGATGATACCTTTATGTTAGCTCCTACACCTACAAGTGGTTATACAACTGAGTTACACTATTTTTATAATCCACCTTCAATTACAGAAGTTGCTAATGGAGAAACATGGTTAGGAACAAATGCACCAGAATGTCTTTTGTATGGAAGTATGGTTCAAGCAAATCTTTTTATAAAAGGTGAGGCTGATATGCAACAACAATATGAATTACAGTATCAAGAGGCCATATTAAGACTAAGAAACGAATCAGCAGGTAAAAATATGCAAGATAGCTATAGATATGGACAACCTAGACAGGCAGTAGAATAGAGGAGAAAAATTAATGTCAATTACAGTTAACACAGAAATGTCTTTAGGAAATGTTGTTGTAGATACAACAGTAAATTCAGGACATCCAATAGAGTATTGGGCAGAAAAAGCAACACATAGAATTTTACAATATTCAGATAATGTTGATCCTGTGTTGCAACAACAAGCAAAAGAGTTTAAGAATACTATATATACTGTTGTTCTTGACTATATGAAAAAAGCTGTTCAATCTGACAGAACTACATTAATATATACTTTAGAAAAAGAAGGTCACAAATGTGGCTCAGACATAATTAGGAGACTATAATGGCGATAACGCAAGCAATGACTACTTCATTTAAGCAACAGCTTTTGGAAGGTGGTCATAATTTTAAAACAAGTGGTGCAGGTGGTGATACATTTAATATAGCTTTATATACAAGTTCAGCTAGTTTAGATGCTTCTACAACAGCATACACAACATCTAATGAAGCAAGTGGAACAGGTTATACTGCTAAAGGTGCAGCTCTTACCAATGTAACGCCTACAACAGGCGGCACAACTGCATTTGTTGATTTTGATAATGTTACATTTAGTAGCTCAACAATTACAGCAAGAGGTGCATTGATATTTAATGACACAAAATCAGATACTTCTGTAGCTGTATTAGACTTCGGTGCTGATAAAAGTTCAACGAGTGGAGATTTTACAATTCAATTTCCTACTCCTGACGCAACAAATGCTATAATCAGAATAGTCTAATTTTAATAAGGTAGTTAGATATGGCTCTCAAATTTTTTGATAGAACCAAACAAGATGCCACAACTACTGGAACAGGAACTTTTACTTTAGGAACAAGTGCCTCTACAGGTGGCTTTAGAACATTTGCGTCAGTTCATACGACTGGTGATGAAGTTTTTTATTGTGCTGTTGATAATGTAAATAATACATTTGAAGTAGGTCAAGGAACATTAACTTCAGGCAGTCCTAATTGGACACTAAGTCGTGACAAAGTTAAAAGTTCTTCTAACTCAAACAACAAAGTTAATTTTGCAACTGCACCAGAAATATTCTCCACATATCCAGCTGAAAACGCTGCTTTTTCTGATACAACTCTTTCAAATAATGTTGTTGAAACAGACGCTGTTTTTGACGAAACATTAACAGATAACAAAGCTCTTAGTGGTCAATTTAAGGGTACTCTTCAATTTAACAAAGCATTCTTTACTATTACTGATTATACAGTTGCATCAGGTCAAACATTAACTGTTACTGATAGTGCTGATTTATACGCTGTTGATATAACTGCTGGAACAGTTATGGATAGAACAGCAGATTTTACTGATGATGTAACTATTTCTTCCAATACTATGTTTTCACCAGGTATTAATGCTTACGCTACTGTTACAATAGCAAATGGCGTAAAAGCTACTGTTTCTCCTGTAGGAACAACTTTTGCAAATAATGGTGCAGGTATAACAACAGGTGGTCCAATATCATGGAAATTACCAACATCAGATGGAGCTGCTAACACAGAAATTGTTACAGATGGTAAAGGTGGCTTTGCTATTAAAGGTGCTATTGTTTCTGATGGAGGCGTTCCTGTTCTTGTTCCATCAACAGAAGTTCTTGTCTCTACATTTGATTTTAATGCCTACACACCTTCTTCTCCACTAGAAAGTTTAGAAGTTGTTGTTCCTAAAAGTATTGCATCTAATGTTGATTTTATAGAAAGTTTTAGAATAAAGTGGGTAGGAGTTAATTTTGGAGGAGCAGATAACGCTAACAATGTCCAATCAACTGTAATATATTCTATTGCTCCTATAAGTTCTGCTGGTGGCGATGTAATATTTAGCTCTACTGATGCTCAGTGGCAAAGTTATGGAACATATCAAGGTAGTACAACTTCTTGGCAAGGAGCACAAGGTTTTACTAGTGGTAAAGACAGAACATGGACTGTTTCAAATGGCACTTATGATTCTAATACCTATGGTTATGCTTTATGGGGTTATCAAAGTGCACCTTCAATGTCTTCAAGAGGTAGTTCTAGTTATTATGGTCCGACAATAGCAAGCAATCCTTTTACAAGTAGTGAAAACAATTACATGAGAACTAATGTAACTGGTGAAGTTCAGATAATGAATAATCAATACAGTATGGATACGCAACAAACATTTCAATGGAATGGGTACTCTGGTAATTATGGATTCGATCAATATAATTATTGGGGTGGTGGTAGACCTCAACAAAACTCTAATAATACTGTTTATAATTCACAAACTGGTCGAGCAAGGGGTTTTAGAATGTATTTCTTACCTTATGATAAAAATAACCAAGGTAGTTGGGGTCTTGTTTCTGGAAGAATAGAAGTTTTTACAACTTTGAAACAAGATGCAGCTCAAATAACAGTAGCATGATAATTTGCAATACAATAAAATATGAGGTAAAAAGGTAATACTATGGCATCGTTAATAAAAACAAATAAAATAAGTACACCAGGTGGTGAAGAGTTTACATTACCTACAACTTATCCTAGTGCTACAGTTGATTTAACATCAACAAGTGGTGGTCAATTAGGTTACGGCTCAGCTAATCCTGTAACTGATAGAATGCAAACTTCAAGCTCAACTTCTGTTACAGGTGATATATTTTGTGATAAAGCAAGAGTTAATAATGCTAGTTCTGCTGTATCAAGTGTTGTATTAAATTGTCTTCCTGCTGGCACTACTGATGTAGATGAAATTACAAGAACTAAATTTACATTTTCAGGAGCTTGTTTTACAGGAGTTGCTAAACCAGTTATTCAATTATTAACTTCAAGTGATGGTGATTGTTTAAATGCTAATTATGCTTGTAATCAAAGATTAATGTATAGTTATGGAAGTGGTAGTTCTCAAGAAAGTTATTCAAGAGTAATGACTAATACTGAAAAAAATCAAGGACATATGTTGTATCATCCTCAATTAACTGCACCTACAGGAGCTTCTCAGTCAGGAGAAATTTTTACAAAAACATCTGCTACTAATGGTTTAGCAATGTTAGGAGGTGAACTTGTTGTTTCTCAATACACTAAAGAACAAGGTTATGATACGGATCATTTTTTAATAGAAAGTGTTTTTGTTTACAACAACAATTCAAGTTTTACTGTTACGAATAGTGTAAATTTTATTATGAACTCAACTATGTGGCAATATTCTGGATATAATTCAGGATCAGCACCTGTTTACACTAAATTAAAATTTTACGATTCTAATGGAAATAATATTAATGAAGGTATGTTTATGACATATTCTAATTTAAACACAAATGTATAAAGGAATAAAAAATGACAGTTAGAACAGATAAAATACAATCATTAACAGGCTCAGCTCCTTTAACTCTTCCTAAAGAACTACCTACATCTAAAAAAAATGTAAAAGTAGATTCCTCTGGCAATATTACAGCTCCATCTACTTCAGTAAATTTTTCTTCTTTAGGAGCAGGTGGTGAAACAGGTTATGTTCTTTTAGGTGTTAAAGAGCAACAAGATTTTGTAACTAACTTTAAAATTTCTATTGATCCTGCGTCAGGTTATTCTGGTTCTGATATTTATATGTATCGTTTAGAATGGGCATTGATTGGAAGTAGAAATGGTTCTAGCAATCATTTTGTTTTATCTCCTATGAACGGAGACACTAATATAAGTCAAAGCATGAGTGGATGTGCCTCAGGATGGAGTAAATATGATGCTTCTTGGACTGGAGGTGTTAACTCTAGAAATTCTACAGGAACTTATGGTTCTGAACATTTTTTATGTAATACTGCAACACAAGTTGCTGGTGTAGATAGTGCGACAAGTTTTGATGCTATGTATGAAAATCCAATTTCTTGGTATGACAGTGGAAATGGTGAGACAGCTTCTTATAAAGGAGGTTCATGGGGTAATACAAATTATTACAATGGTGCGGCTAATCGTATGATTCCTCCAGTTTTAGAACAAGTTTGTACTAATAGATGGAATAATAGTTACAACACGAGTTCACAAGGTGGATATAATGTAAATTTTGCAATGGCTGGAGTTGTAAAAAAAGGAAGTGTTACTAATTCTAGTTTTGCAGATGGATTTACTTTTTCAACTACAAATGGGTGGGATGGTAATAACACTAGTTATAGGCTTGCAGGTCAAGTAAATCTTTATGGAATACCAAAAACAGGTTAAGGAATAACAATATGTCAACATTAGCAACAAATAAATTAGGAACATTAGCTGGTACAGCAGATATGTCTTTGCCAACTACAAGACCTTCTTCAACAAAATCAGCTTTTTTAGATAGTGCTGGAAATTTAACTTTTGAAGACAGTCCTGTAAAGTGTGAATTTTTTGTTATAGATGGAACAACAAAAGTAACTAAAATTCTTGTTGATGTTATTACTACAGCAAAAGATACACCATACTCAGTTCTTACTAATTCAACAACAGCTGGTCAGTTTGTTTATGGGGTTGACTTAGGAACATGGAATTTACCAGATGCTGTAAAATCAGCTTACTTTAAAGATGGGAATGTTAGATGGTGGGATTTACAAGCTAATGGTTCTGCTCAAGGTTCAACTGGCGATTTTCAATATGGTAGATTTAATGTTCAAATGTTAGATGCTAATAAAGCAATTATTTTAGGTGATCAAGATAGCACACAAAAGGTAGCACACTCAGCATGGACAGTATACGGAAATTCTTCTGCTAGTAAACAACAATCAGGAGATAATACATATTGGTATAATGATAACGATGCAAGTAATAATGGTAACTTTGGGTATGGACAGTATTGGCTTGGTAATTCTGGTGGCAATCAATCAACAGCACCTTGGTTTTTAAATATTAAGTTTATTCCTTGGATGAATGGTTATTGGAAAATAGGAGGATCATATACTTCTTTTGGGGATAATCCTATAACCGATGGATATGGTCCGAGAAAATCTTATGGTTTTACACAACCTATGATGAATCAATATGTAAGAGCTCCTTCTAGTGGTAACTATGGAGATCGTTCTTATATGGGTGCTTATCCAGCAGGTATTTCTATAAACACAGGTGGTCTTGGTGCTAGTGAAAAATATAGTTATTCTTATGGTAATTTTACTTTAACGGCTGCTATTAAGCCAACAACTGTTGTTGTAGCATAGGAGAAATATTATGGCTTTACCTACTAAAAAAACTCTAACTAAAGGAAAAATTAGCACTAGTGAAAATTTTGTAAGAGTTTTAAGAGATGAAACTGATGAAGAATTAGCTCAAAGACAAGCAATGAGTGATGCTTATGTAGATAATTATGTAAAAGATAAAATTTATGTTTTAGATTCTGTAGTTGACAATAAACATTCAAGTTTAGATTGGACACAAATAGCTGATTCAGAAAAACCTTTAACAGATGAATCTACTGCTGAGTTTAAAAAATACAGAGAAGATATTAAAAAAATAAGAGAAACTTTAGTAGATGCTAATGACGAACCATTGGATACAAATGATAATTTTTGGGATGAAAGTTTTACAGATATGTTATCGCTTTTTCCTACAGAACCAACCCCTGTATATAAACCAGAAGAATAGGAGTAAAACCAAATACTCGTATTTTCTTAAAGAATAGGATAATATAAAAAAATGTTTGGTTTTAGTTCATTTGCACAAGATAGTTTTTCTTCGTCAGGAGATGTAAGTGTTTCTGTTGTTGTTGTTCCATCAACAGTTACAGCTACAGGACAGATTGGAAATGCTACAGCAGGGCAGTTTGTTACTGTTTTACCTACAGGTGTGCAAGCACAAGCACAAGAAGGAAGACTTGGACAATTCGTAGGAGGCGTATCTGCAACAGTTAGTATAGGTCCTTATTCTATTGCTACTGAAGGCAATGTTGATGTTATTATAGAAACTCCTGTAACAGGAACAACTCAACTTGGAAATGAAACTCTTAGTTTAGATTGTGTTCTTACTATGACAGGTGTTCAAGCTAATGCCTCATTAAATTCTGTAGACTTTAAGATAGATACTGTTTCTAAACCAAGACAAGATGAAGACTTTACTATAACAGTAAAAAGCACTGGCAGTGGTAATAAATATTTTGTTAATGGTGTTCAACAACAAATGCCTACTGCATTGCACAAAGGCTTTACTTATAAGTTTGATCAGTCAGATTCGAGCAACAATAATCATCCAATAAGATTTTCTACAACACCTAATGGTTCTCACGCAGGAGGATCAGAATATACAGATGGCGTAACTGTAGTAGGAACACCAGGTCAGGCAGGAGCTTACACACAAATTACTGTAGCTGATAATGCTCCTTCTCAACTTTATATGTATTGTACAAATCACAGTGGTATGGGTTTTGGTGTTACTGTAGGTGTAAATGTAGAAATTAAAGGAAATGCTAACTTAGGAACAGGTACTACCATAAGTACAGGCGTTACATCTTTCCCAACAGGAGTTTCAGCATCAACAGCAATAGGTACTGTAAGTATATCATTAAGTGCAGATGTTGATGTTATAGGAGTTTCTGCTTCAGTATCTACATCAAATGTGTTAGTTTGGAGTGAAATTGATACAAATCAAGACCCAAATTGGGTAGAAATAGCAGCATAGGATAAATAAATGGCCACATTTAGTAATTTAGGAATAAAATTAATCACTCAAGGTGATGAAGCAGGTACATGGGGTACAACTACAAACACTAACCTAGATATTGTTGATGAAACATTTCAATATAATTCAAAAAACTTTACATCTGATGCAAACTTAACAATAACAGTAGCTAATGGAACAACAGGTTCTACAGGCTCTCCTAGTGGTCGTGAACAAATATTAGAATTTACTGATACAGGAACTGTTTTAACAACAACAAGAAGTGTTATAATTCAACCATCTACATTGAAAAAAATGTGGTTAATAAAAAATTCAACAGCTCAAAGTCTTGTGATAAAAATGTCTAATGGTGATTCAGGTATTACTATAGCATCAGGTAAAGACGCACTTTTATATTCAACAGGTGCAGGAGCTATGAAACAATCCGAATCAGCTTCGCCAGGAGTTACGCAAGTAACAGGAACTGCTAATCAAATAGTAACAAGTTCTACAACAGGAAATGTTGGTTTAAGTTTAGATAATTCTATTATGAGAAAAATAGCATCAGGAAACGCTGCAACAGGTACTGTTACTAATAATTTTTTAGACTCAACTAATTATAATAAATATAAATTTACAGGTGCTCTACAAATGAGCATAAATTCATCAGGAAATTTAACTATTCAACCAATAACAACTGGCAATGCTACAGGTGTAGGAAACTTTTTAGGATCAGGAATGAGAACTGATTTAGGAAGTAATAGTTTAAATACTGCACAACTTACAAATAGTGTAACAAATTCATGGACAGTTCCTTTAAGTGGTGTTGGTTCATCAAATCAACAAGATGTTTGGTGGGAAATTTGTATGCAAAGAGACCCTACTTATCAATCAGGTAATGGAAATCCTTATTATGGTTTTGGTAAAATTTATTCTCGATCAGGTTTAGATGCAGATAAATCTTATGTAGTAGAGGTTTCAATGGGAGCTACCAACAATGGTTCTTGGAATACATTTGGTGGTCTAAGATTTACAACACCTGCTAATGTTATATCAGGTCATTATTTAATAGAAGCTAGTAATTAATAGGAGTTATACATGGCAAAAACAACTGTTGCAGATATAGATAAAAAAGTTGCGGTAATAGAACAACAGTTAGTAGATCATGTTAGGTCTTGTGAGCAATTAGCAGTAGAAACTTTAGCTAGAGTAAAAAGATTAGAATATTTTATAATAGCAACTTTATTTTCTGTTCTTAGTGGAACAGTTTTAGTAGTAGTTCAGCTTATTTCAAGAACAATAAATTAGGAGAAATTATGTTAAATAATATTATAGAAAAAATTAAATCAAATTTAAAAACATTAAATGAATGGACAAAAGAACCTCAAATAGCTCTAGGTATTTCATGGGTATTATTAGCTGTAGGATACTTTTTTTCTTCAGTTATATTATTTATTCTAGCTTTAGGTTTAGCTGGATATGGTGTTTATTTAGTTACAAGACCAGAATCGGAGTAAATTATGATAAGTTTACTTGGAAGTTTGGTAGGCTTCAGCACTTCTTTTCTCCCATCTATTCTCGGATTTTTTGAAAAAAAAGCCAAATTTAAGCAAGAGTTGCTTATGCTTGAGGCTAAGGCAAAATATGCCGAACAAATGTCTAAGTATAAAATACAAGAGCTAGACGCAGAAGCTGACATAGCCGAAGCAAAAGCTATCTATGCTCATGCTGAACAACTTTCTAAAAATAATTCATCTAAATTTATAGGTGCTTTACAGGCATCAGTACGCCCAGTTATTACTTATTTATTGTTCTCTGTGTTTGCTTTTGTTAAGGTTACACAAGTTTATATATCAGTACAACAAGGTGAAGACCCATTAGAGGGTGTAGTAGCTGCATGGGATATTGAAACGCAAAGTATGTTTTCTGCAATAATTGCATTCTGGTTTGGGAATCGTATGATGAATCAATCGAAAAAATAAAATGGCTTATACAGATATTACACCACCACCCGGATTAAATAAAATAGGTTCTCGCTATACAGCAAGAAATCAATGGTTTAATGCTAATCTTGTAAGGTTTTTTAATGGTATTCCTGAAAAATTAGGAGGTTGGACTTCTTGGGTTAGTCTTGATCAAACAGCTTCTCCTAATAATAATATTAGATCAATATACCTTTATAAATCTAGTGATAACACAAGATATACAGGTGTAGGAACTACTTCTAATTACACTATTATAGAAGGAACTCTTCCTACAGATATAACACCTGTTAATCCCCTTGTTCTAGGAAATAATCCTGTTGCTTGTGTTTCAGGAAATGCTTTTGTAACTTTTACTTGCACAGACCCACATGGATTAAAATCAGGAGACCTTGTAAGAATATCAGGATTAACAGGAACAATAGGTGGTATAGATTTAACTACATATAATGCTACGGCTACTAATTCATATGACACAAGAGTTGTTTTAGCAACACCAACTACAACAACATTTACCTTATCAAGCTCTACAGCTAATGCTAATGCAAGTGGAGGTGGTAATAATGTAAGCGTTGATGCATATTTATCTGTTGGTTCAAATGGTTATATTGCAGGTACAGGATGGGGAGCAGGTGATTGGGGTGGTTTAATTGATAATACAGCTTGGGGAAGTACAGCTGCTATAGATTATAAAAATCAATTAAGATTATGGTCTGAAGATAATTTTAGTGATGATCTTCTTATAAATCCCAGAGGTGGCCCTATATATTATTGGAAAAAATCAAATGGTACAGGTCAAAGAGCTAAACTAATTTCTACACAATCTCAAACTTTATTTCCAATTAGTCAGTCAGAAATAGGATCAACATCTTTAAATGGTGCGTTAAGTAGAACAGCTACAACAATTAATGTTGTATCTACAGATGGATTCTATAAACAAAATGGATACCTAATAGTAGGAGATGAAGTTGTTTCTTATGTTAATTCAACAGCTACATCTTTTACAGGTTGTGTAAGAGCTAAAAACAACACTATTGCAAAAGCACATTCTACAGGTGCTTCTGTTCAACAATATCAGTCAAATGCTCCTTTCTTTTCTTTACAAGTTTTAACAAGTGATCAAGATGGACATTGCATATCTTTTGGTTGTAATCCTTATTATCAAGATGAAATTAATCCTATGCATATAAGATGGTCAGATTCAGAAAATGCAATGGACTGGACACCTCGTGCTACAAATTCAGCAGGTGGTGTGGATTTAAGTAGTGGTTCAGAAATCGTTGGTGCTTTATCAGGAAGGTCAGAAATACTTATATGGACAGATAAAGCAATGTATTCTATGCGATTTATTGGAGGAGATTTAGTTTTTCAATTTGATGAAATACAAGATGGAATAACAATGATTTCTCCTAGAGCAGCATCTAATGCTGGAGCTAGTACATATTTTATGGGAGAAAGAGGATTTTATAAATATTCAGGTGCTGTAGAGCCATTACCTTGTCCAATATTAAACTATATATTTGATGATTTAGATGTTAGTGAACAACAAAAAGTATTTTCTGTTGCTAATCCTAGATATAATGAAGTCTGGTGGTTTTATCCAAGTAATGAAATGAATGACACTTATTCTGGTGATCAAACAGCTAATTCTGATTTAATCCAGGCAGCTCAATCATCAGACCCAACTAGATGTGTTATTTATAATTATGTAGAAAATACATGGACAGTAAGCGATATGTGGCGTTCAGCAGGAGCAACTGCTTATGAAGAAGATTATATGTTATTAGGTCAACAATTTAACACAACAAATAGTTTTGTAGTTAGACAAGATGATGGTGATAGAGCTAATAGTTTATCTGCTGATGCTACTGGAAATAATTTTAGTTCATTTATCGAAAGTGGTTCTATTCCTATAGCAGACGGAGATCAATTTATAGCTATAAAATCATTAATACACGATATGGAAATAGGAGGGCAAACTCAATCAGATGTTACAGCAAAACTGTCTGTAAGTAATTTTCCATCCGAATCACCAACATCATCTTCTACAAATACTGTAACAAATACAACAACAAAAACAGATGTTCGTGCAAGAGGCAGGTCAGCAGTTCTTCGTTATGAACATAAAAATCAAGATTCATTTTTTAAGTTATATGGTATTAGAGCAGATATTCATCCAGATGGGAGAAGGTAATGGCAAGACAACCACTAAGACCAGCACAACAAGAATATAATTATGTAGATGAAGATTTATTTAGACAACAGGTTATTAATTTTATGAATGAAATAACTAACAAAGTAGATTTAATAGAAGAAACAAAAACAACAAATAGCTCTAAAAGTGTTAGAAGACTTCAATTAATGTTGCTTGGAGCACCAAATTGGACAAACTAAATGGCAGATAATTATAAAGTATTAGCTCAATTAAATCCCAGTGCTGCAACTCAAACAGTTCTTTATACTGTTCCTTTTAGGGAAGGAACAGGAGTGAATGCTTCTTTCCCAGCTCAAACGACTGTTAGTTCTTTGGTTGTATGTAATAGACATGCATCAAGTGCTGATACATTTAGAGTCAGGGTAAAAGTTCGTAATGAAAGTGATGACAACAAACAATTCTTATATTATGATAAAACTGTTAATGCTAAAGACACTCTTGCGGCAGTAATTGGTATTACATTAAACGAATCAGATGTCATAGAGGTATATTCTACGAATGGCACTTTAAGTTTTAACTTATTTGGAGTAGAAACAACATAATGAATTATAATAGACCTTATAAGAATATGGCAGACCAAGTTGCAGGAAGAGGAAGGTATGGCGACACAACTTTAATGCATGTTAATCCTGCTGAAGTTCAAGCTCTTTCTAATGTAGCACCATTAACTGTAAATCCAGATACAGGTTATCCAGAAGCATTTTTACCTTTTTTAGCACCTATACTAGGTAGTTTAGGTGGTACAGCTTTAGCAACAAGTGGAGCTTTCGGAGCTTTATCTCCTTTAGCAACTTCAGGTATCGCTGCTCTAGGTTCTGGACTTGCAACAACAGCTGCAACAGGAAGTCTTGAAGAAGGCATGCTTGCTGGTCTTACTGGTTTTGCTGGTGGACAAATACTTCAAGAAGCAGCTAATGCTGGAAATTTAGCTAAAGCAGGTGCTGCAAGTGGGGTTAATCCTGATCAACTTGCTAATATAGGTACTGAGTTTGTTCCAGCAGTAACTGATCCTGTTGGTGCTATGGGTCCTGTTCAATTATCTGACGCATCAATGAAACTTACAGGTACAGGTGTTGCAAGTTTAAATCCAGTGCAAGCTGCAACTTTAACAGACGCTGTAAATAAACCAGGAATTGCAGGTGCGTTTACTAATGCAGGAATAAAAGGAGCTGGAAGTGCTTTAATGAATCCAGCAAACTTAGCTCCTGTAGCGATTGGTATGGGTGGAATTGCTGTAGAAGAAGATTATAAAGACTATGTAGAAAGCCTAGAAAATGCAGAACAAGCAAGAAAAGATAAAAGAGAAGCTGATAGAGCATCTTATGTAGAACAAATACCAGGCAGAGTAAATTTACAATATGCTAGTGGAAACAATAATCCTACTAGTTTGGGTGGTTCTGGTTTAGGTGGTCCTTATGCTAACAGATACGCTGCATCTGGTGGTTCTGTTCAAAGATTTGCAAATGGCGGCCCAACTCTTAATTATTTAGCAGGAGTTGGTTATACATACGATCCAAATACTGGAATTTGGACTGGACCAAACGGAGTAACTATTCCAGACCCAGGATTTATTCCAGGTAATCCACCAAGTGAAGATGGAACTCCAGAAGAACAAGGTTATCAATACGAAGGAACTCCGGGTCAATTTAGACCTCCTTCAGATATAGGAGCTACACCACCTCGTGGTTATAACGCTTTACCAGAAGGATTTATGCCAGGATTTGATCCTGAATTTCAATATTTAACAAACCTTACTCCAAGTGCTACAGATATAAGAGGAAATCCAGCTTATAGTGGTGTATCAGGTGGTGTTTACAATACACCTTTTGGTGACATACCAGCAAATATACCAAACCCAAATGCTACTGCAGCTGATCCAAATGCAAGAGATTTATCAGTAGACCCTTATGCTTACGGTTCAGATTGGAATGAATTTTTAATGGGTAATGAATCTATAGGAAGAGAGTCTTATTTAGATGAATATAGGGCTTCTAATCCTTATTATCAATATGCTGATATGTCTTTTGACAATATATTTGGTGGAGGTGGTTATGGAACTCCTGATTTCAGGGGTTATCCTATGAATCAACCTTATCCAGGACCTTATATGCCAAGACCTGACGGTGATTTTTATCCTACTCAAACCAATCCTTATGAAGAACAAATAGCTTCACTTAATGCAAGAATAGAAGAGCTTATGGCTAGGATAGAGGGAACTTCTGACTCAGAACAAAAAACAGAAGAAAAGAAAGAAGAAAAGAAAGACACATCTCCAAACTGGACTATTATTGAACAGTATAGAAATAACGACAATGCTCTTGTATCAGTATTAAAAGATATGAACCCTAACTCACCTACTTATAATGAAACTAAAACAGATGTAGATCAAACTGGTGTAGATAAAAATGCTAATTACAAACAGCAAAGCACTAAACAATTACCTGACGGAAGAACAGAAGTTACGCTTATTGATTCAAATCCATATTCGCCTACTTATGGTGATACTACGGTACAATATACAGGCACAATAACACATAAACAAGATGCAGATGGTAATTGGGTGTTAATAGGTTCAGACAGCGATTCAGGTGGTGATTCAAATAGTGATCCAGATGGTGGCTCAGATAGTGATCCAGATGGTGGTTCAGATAGTAATCCAGATGGAGGAGCTGGAGACGATACAACCCCAGGAGGAGGTGGAGATGATACTATTACTTCTGGTACTGGTAATGACATTATAACTGATGGTGCTGGTAATGACATTATAAATGATGGAGCAGGAAACGATATTATCAATGACGGAGCTGGAAATGATATTATTAACGGTGGTGCTGGAAACGATACTATTACTACTCTTGAAGATTTAGGTTTAACACCAGGAACAACTATTGGAGCAGGAACTCCATTTTCATTTACTATTCCAGAAGACTTTACTCTTCCAGCAAATACTACTCTTCCAGCAAATACTGGTGCAACAAACAATACTGTAACAAGCAATACAAACAACAACACAACTTCTGTAAATACTGGTCAATACATTCCTCCTATAAACACTGGTTTTGATTATAGTGGTGTGTATAATCCTTACAACATGAACTATTTAGCAGGTTTTAATATGCCAGGAGGAGGTTTTGCAGAGGGTGGCCCTGTTCCTCAATATCAGGATGGAGGACCATCATTAGCTGTATTAGAAGATTATGCTCAAGATTTACCTATGCAACCACCAGTACAACAACCAATGTCTAATCCTAAAGTAGAACAATTAGTATCTTCTTTTGAGGATGTTGCAGAACAAAGAGGGCAACCTTTATCAGAAGGCGATAGAGATTTATTAAGAAAAACTTCTCTTGTTATTCTTGGTGAAATACAAGATGACGGAAGTATAGTTTCTGAATTTGTTTCTTTATTTGGTCCTGAACAATTAGACAATTTAAAAAAATATTTAAGTCCTCCTGAAGCACAAACAAAAGGAATTATAGAAGGAGAAGGAGGAGGAATGGATGATAAAGTAAAAGGAACTTTAGGAGATGAACAAGTTGCTTTAAGTCCAGGAGAATATATCGTTACTGCTGATGTTGTAAGTGATTTAGGTGATGGTAATAACGCTAAAGGTGCTGAAATAATGGATCAGTTTATGGAAAGAGTTCGTGTAGCTAAACATGGAACTCCAAAACAACCAGACCCTGTAAATTTAGATGAGGTAATGCCAGTATGAAAAATATAAAAAAAACATTAGTAAAACCAAAAGACTTAGGATTTATATGGCCTTTTGTTGAAAAACTACTAAATAAAAGTATAAAAAGAAGTTATGGGAGAACTAGTACAAATGATTTACTACAAGAATGTCTTTATGGAGAAAGTCATTTGTGGATTTTTTTCGAAGAAGACAAGTATCCTGAAATATTAGGATGTGGTATAACTCAAATAAATGATTATCCGTCAGGATTAAGAATGCTTAATATTGATCATTTAGCTGGTAATCATCAAGATAAATGGACACAAGAAGGATTAAAATTTGTAGAAGAATTTGCTAAAGATTCTAATTGTGATGGAATAGAAGCATTAGGTAGACCAGGTTTTTGGAATTGGTTAAAAGATGATAACTGGGATCAAATAGCAGTAGCCTATCAGAAGAGGTTTTTAAATTAATGTTTAGAAGAAGAGCAAGAAGATTTAAAGGTGGTGGCGGCCCAAGTCATACAACATCAACTGTAACTCAGTCTAATTTACCTGAATATGTACAAGACGAATTTGAGGCTTTACTTAGGCGTTCAGAGTTTGAAAGTCTTCAACCCTATCAACCTTATGGTCAAGCTAGATTAGCTGGTTATTCTCCAGCAGAACGATTTGCAATGCAAGGAATAACTAATATTGCAAGAGTAGGAGACCCAAGACAAGTAAGGCAGGGTACTCGAATGATGGAAAATATTCCAGCTGCTATGAACAATTCAATATCTAGGACATATATGTCACCTTATTTTGCTCAAGCATTAGACCCAGCTAAAAGAGAAATAAGAAGAGAATCTGCCATGATGGGCAGAGATATAAGAGATGAAGCTGCTAGAAGAGGTGGTTTAGGTGGTTACAGAGAAGCTATTATGCAAACTGAAAGAATGCGTAACAGAAACAGACAATTAGAAGATTTAGAATATAGAGGCAGACAAGACGCATTTATGGATGCTTCAAACAGATTTAATCAAGACAGAACATCAAGAATGGAACAAGCTCGTATGCTAAATGAAATGGGTCAAGCAAGACAAGCTGCTGCATTTGAAAGGTTAAATGCTCTTAGAGGTATAGGTGCAGATCAAAGAGGAATGCAACAAGCAAGTCTTGATATAGGTTATGAAGACTTCTTGAGACAACAAGGTTATCCTAGTCAGCAATTAGGTATTTATGGTAATATGCTTCATGGTTCTTTCACACAACCAGATAAAAATGTAAGTCAGTTTCAACAAAGACCAGGGTTATTTTCTCAAGCACTTGGATTAGGTTTAGGTGGATTAGGAATGTTTAACGCAATGGGTGGAGGAAGATAATGCCTATAGGACAAAATATAGTAGAGCAGCAATACGAACTTGAAAATGTTCCAATGGATAGATTAATGTCAATGGCAGAAAGACCTGATGGTATATTTCCTCAATATCTTGTTCTAACTGAACTTGAAAGAAGAAATAAAATGAAAAGTGCATATGATATGCAAAAAGCATCTATGGAAGGTGATACAACTGTAGCTGAAGACTTAATTATGTCTTCTAGTGAAACTCCTGCTGGTATTAATGCACTTGGGACCTCCTCATCTCTCTCAAACCAGTCTGTTGATCCAGCAGGAGGAATTACTCAAATGATGGCAGGTGGAGGAGAAGTTGAAAAAGAACTTCCAAGTGCTTTTAGAAATATATTTACACCAGTTACTGATACAGGAAATAAAGCAGTTGATAATACTATAGGAATGTTAATGAATATTCCTGATCTTTTTGTAAATACTTTTGATGGTGTAAAAGGAACTTCTTTAAAAGATAAGATAAATTTAGAAAGAGGTTATCCTGAATTAGTGCATGAAGATAGCTATCAGTTTGAACTTGAGAATTTTCTTGGTGGTAGATTTGATAAATATAAAGATAGATTAAAAAAAGACGGAGTTCCATCTAAACTGTATCAAGAAGGTGGTTCAGTTTATAGTAATCCTTACTTTGGTGATGCAGACCCTGAAGAAGTAAGAAAACTACAAGAAAAAATGCCTGGATTATCAACAGAAGACGCTGTTGCTATAATATTAGGAATAGATACTTCTGATATAACCAAAGGTTTTGCTGGAGGAGGTAGTGCTGATGAAAATTTACCTAATAAAGGTTTAGAAGCATTAAATAAAGTAGCTCCTGAAGTTGTAGATAGAATGGGTTTTTATGGTGGAGGTCTTGCTGATATTATTGGTGGTGCAAAAGTAAAATACGCAAAAGGTCCTGATGGTTTACCGGGAATGGATAAAACTATACAAAGACAAAACGCTCAAGAAGCTAGAGCTAGAGCTAATAAAATTATAGCTGATTTAGAAGCTCGGTATGGAGTTGGTAATATTCCTCGTTCAGAATATGAAAAAGTTAAAGATATTTTACAAGAAGCTAATTTGTATGAACAAGTAATAGAAGAAAGAGATGTAGAGCAATATAAAAAAGATTTAAAAGCAAAAGAAGAAGCTGAAGCATTAGGAGTACAAACAGAAAAATTAATTGTGCCAGATTCTGAAAGAAAGCGTATAGAGCAAGAAAAAAAAGATAGAGAAGATCAAGCACAAGCTATTATGGAAATGAGTAGTCCTGATTTTCTTGCAGAAGAAATGAAAAGATATGCTGGAATACTTGGTTTACCAAGTGAAGAAGAAAGAAGAAGAGACAAGACAACGGCTATGTTACTTGGTCTTGGTTCAAGTATATCTAACGCAACAAATTTAGGTGATATTGGTAAATCATTCCCAGGAATATTTAATGCAATGCAAGGAATAGATAAACAAGAAACCAAAGATAAGATGGGTATTTTAAATCTTCTTGCTACACAACAAAAAACAAATACTTTAAGCAGAAAAGACCAAATAAAAGCTCTTAATGATTATTTAACAAGTAGACAAAAAGCATTAGAAATGCCTGGTACTGATGCTAAAGCTAGAGAACAAATTGAAGCAGAAATAAAACAAATAGAAGCAGCTCTGTCTTCAATGTTAGGAACACAAAGAAACACAACACAAAGTTTAACAGAATATTTAAAGGGGTAGCCTATGCCTCAGTTTACCCTACCAAATGGTAAAATCTTAGATTTACCTGAAAATATTTCTGAAGAACAAAAATCTGATTTAAGAACAAAGTTAGCAGAAGATTTTCCTGATGAATACGGAGAATCATTTACTGCTGATGGAGATGACACCACGATATTAGGAACAGTAGCTGAAACAGTAAAAGCTATTCCTAGAGGTTTTTTACAAGGACTTGGAATGACAGCAGAAGGTCTTCTAAGTTTAGGTGGTATGGATGATGACAATCCAATATTAGACGCAGTTCAAGATTACACAGAAAGTTGGAATACAGAAGGCCCTTTTGCAGTTGGAGAAGGTTACGAAGATGCATGGCTAGTAAAAGCTGGTGCTGGTTTAGGTAATGTAGGTTCTTTTTTTGCTCCAGCATTATTATCTGGAGGAACAAGTCTTGCAGCCTCTGCTTTAGGAACAGCAGGAAGAGTAGGTAAAGGATTAGACCTTGTATCAAAAGGATTACAAGCACAAAAGTTTGGTATTCCTGTTTCTGCTGTACCTTTAGCTGTTGGTATGGGTGCTTCTGAACAGTTAGATTATAGAGAAATGGCTAGAGAAAAAGGTATGGACATAACTGGTTCAGAACAATTCTTGTCAAAATTATCTGGTGGAGCAATAGGTTTAACAGAATTAGCTCCTTTATGGAGAATATTTAGAAAAATACCTAAGTCAGCAGAAGGTAAAGCATTAGTTAATGATACACTAACAAGGTTACTAGGTAGCGAACAAAGAGCTTACTTAGCTGGTAGTGTAGGTGGTCAAGCCTTTGCTGAAGGTATGCAGGAAGCTGGAGCTGGTTTACTACAAAGAGCTGTGGCTAAAGGTCTTTACGACCCTACATTAGATGTTGGAGAAAGTATTTTTGATGAGTTTACTATAGGAGGTGCTGTAGGTGGAACTGTTGACTTACTTTCAGAAGTAATGTTTCCAAGAAGCAAATATAGAAAAGGTTTTGGTCCAGATGGCAAAGCTATAGAGGTAACTTATAATGAAAAAGAATCAACCGAAGAGCAAAACATATTAGCTTCTGAACAAGAAAGAATAGGAAAAAAGAAACAAAAGAAACAACATAAAATACATAGAGAAGATATTTTAAATTTAACTCCTATTGTTGAGCCAGGAAGAAATGGATTTAATATTATAGATAAAAATACAAATAGAATAATAGAATCAACTAATCAAGAAGCAGATGCTATAAATAAAACTAATAAACTTAGAAGAGAAATAAAAGACGCAAGAAGAATGGCTCAGGTATCTAAAGATGCCAACGAATTAGGTGTTGTTGGAAACTCTACAGATCAATCAATATTAATACAAACATCTGCTCCTGAATATTCATCTATAAGTAAAACAGAACTAGCTCAAAATTTAGACGAAAATCCAAAAGGAAAAAATGGTAAACAAATTAGAGATGATTTAAGTAAAAAATTACAAAAAAGAGCAGGAAAATTAAAAGATTCAAACAGAAAACTTTTATTAACAAAAGAAACTATAGATTTTGAAGATGCTTTAAAATATAAATTATTTCCAAATAAAAAAAGTATTGATTTATTTTTTGGTAGAAGAGCTGAAGCTGCTGATAAAATTCAAGGAAAAAGAGCTTTAAAAAACGCAAGAAATAAAAACGGAAATATAACAATAGAATCTATAAATAAAATTCTTAAAGCAAAAAATTTAACATCTACAACTAACTCTCCAGAGTTTAAAGAATATGCTAAAAAAATTGTTGGTACTAAAGACTTTTCTAAAATGACATTAGGTCAAAAACAATTACTTGTTGTTAGATTACAAGATATACCAAGAAGATTATCACCAGCACCTATGACAGATGTTTCTAATGTAATTCAAGGTAAAGAAAGACTTAACAAAGAACCTTTAAGAAAACTATTAGCAGATGATGCAGATACTAGAGTTGATTTAAATACTCCAAAAGAATATTCAAGAAAAGAAATAAAAGATATTTCTGGAACTTCTGGAGCAGAAACAACTCAACTAATAGATAGATTATTAAAAAGTAAAAGATTAACAAAAAAGAACAATAATAAATATGTATTTTTTGATGGCAGTTTAAAATTAAAAAATGGACAACCAGTTCAAACAGAAGATTTTTTCCAAAAATATATGTATGAAAATGGAAGTTCTTTTATGGAATCTCCACAAGATTACGCCAGCAGATTAGCTAAATTAAAACTTAGCAATGGATCACCTATGTTCAATGATATTAATGAAATGAACAGTATGGTTGAAAGCGAGTTTAAGAGAAGAAGAGTAAATCAAGTAAGTCTTGAAGAAATGCAATCTAACGATTTAAGACAAAGATTAATTGCTGCTAATATGGCAGGAGAAGCACCTCAGTCTGTTCAAAGAACTCCAGAAGAAATCATAATAAGAGAAAGACAAGCTATTAGGATTCAAAAAGAAATAGATAAAAAATTAAAAAAACTTGTTAGTGGAAAACAAGAATTACAAGTTGCTATTTCACCTATAATGAGAAGTGAAAATAAATTTAAAAAATTTGGAGAGCTTTCTCCAGAAGTTGAAGGTTCTTATATTAAAAGTTTAAATACTATATTTTTAAATGTAGAATCTGTTGATCCTGATTTAAATAAAAGCCAAGAAGATATAGAAGCGTCTTTATCAAGTGTTTTAGATCACGAAATTATTCATGCTTTAGTTGATTTAAATTTATTTACAGATAAAGAATTATCTAATCTTAATAGGTATGCAAGTAACACACTTGTTCCTAAATCTTATGATGAATTATCAGCAGAAAAAAAAGAAACATTTGTTCAAAGAGCTGCAAGAATTAATCCAAATTTAAGAACAAATCCAGAAGCAATACAAGAAGAAGCTGTAGCAGAAATGTATAGGGCTTGGTCTCAAGATAATAAATCAGTTACTGGTCAGCCAAGAAGTTTATTACAAAGGATATTAGATTTCTTTACAGGTATTATAGATGGACTAAAAGGAGCTGGGTTTAATTCAGCAGAAACATATGATGCTATTGCTCTATCTATTAGTGAAGGAGAAATAGGTAAAAGAAAAAATGAAGATGTTGTAGAAACAATAGTTGGAGCAATAGAAGAAGGAGAAAAAGAAGTTCCAGATGACGAAGAAGACAGAAGAATAGAAACAACAACAGAAAGATTATTTACAGAAAGAGAAACACCTGGATTACTTCCTTCAGATGAAATTGTTTATTCAATTTCTCCAGTTAAAGCTCCAGGGCCAAACGCTGAAACATATGAATATTTAAATCAAACAAGCATAGGTTATCCTATTGTTTCTAATGATAAAGTTACAAGAGAGCTTGTAAGAATTTACGAACAAATGAGAAAGAATGGAACTGAAGGTCAGTTTGGTCAAAGACAAGTAGAATCTGTTTTTAAAGAAATGAAAGTTGATTTACCAGATGGTATTAATATTCCAAACATAGACACCCTTCGTGAAAGAATTGTAAAAAGTTATAATGAAGACAATGACTCTCATTGGTATAAAAGATTTGGTAGATTAATTGAATCAGAGATAGGTTCAGCAAATATGGTAGAATTTTCTACTGTTTTAGCTATTACATCAGGACAAAATGCTGTTGATTCTAATCTTATTCAAACATTAGACACAATGATGGAAATAAGAAAAATTAAAAAAGAATTAGGTAAATTACCATCAGAAGCTGCACTAACAAAAAGACTAAAAGAAAATGCTATATACAATGGGCAACAAGCTAAATCAGTTGCTAAAATGTATTTAGAAGGTAACTGGAATACATCAGATATAGGTTATGCAAAAACTCCTACTTTTGCTAGAAGTATGTTTGCTGGCACTCAAGGAGAATTTTTTCCTTTTGGTACTATGGATATTCATATGATGAGAGCTTACGGATTTGAACCTGTATATCCTCAGACAATTAAATCTGGAAAAAACAAAGGAAGACCTCACAAACAAGCTGGTCAATTAAGAGATATACCTACAGCTAACGAACAATCTGTAATGCAGTTTTTAAATACTGTTTTATCAACTCAGGCTTACGAAACAAAAGATGGAAAAAGTTCTTTTGCTCCAGATGAAATACAGGCTTTAGGTTGGTTTGAACAAAGAAGAAGAACGACTGACGCAGATCAATTTGGTGATGCTACTATAGATGGTTTGTTTGCAACACCAAAGGTAGCTAGGTCTGTAAGAGATTTAAAAGAAATGAAAGAAAATGAAGATTTTAATATCAACATTCCTTTGGATGAAGGTTTAAGTAGTATTAATGATATTTTATTTAAAGGAAGAGATAATTTTTTAGGTTGGAATGGTAATTTAGACCCATTGTATTATATACATCAGGCAGTAGCACCGACTATTGTTGTTTCACCTAATGTTGGTGTTGATACATTAGGTATGACAGAAGGATTAACTTTAGAACAATCAGAAGATTTAAGTGATAGAATATTTAATTCAATTACAAATGATCATCTTGGAAGACCTCAAATAACATTTTTAAATGATTTATCTATTCCACATGAAATAAGAAAAACTTATGGTGGATGGAATGGTGTAATAGAACCTAGCTATATTATAACATTTCCATCATTAAGATATGATACAGATGAGATTACTTCTATTGCTCAAATTCTTGGTTCTGCTTTAAGACAAGACGCTACAGTAATTGCACAACCAAATTATAGTGGTGATTATAAAGGTATTATAGTAAGAAAACAAAATGGAGAGCCAATAACTAGAGAAGACTCTATAGCTTTAGCTGAAAATTTAAGTTTTGAAGGTAATCCTTTAGGGTTTACATTAGAAATGATACCAGAAGACAATAGTGTATTTTTTATGGATGATGCTAGTTTTGGTCTTAAAACTAAAGCAGAAAGAGATCAAAGAGCCTCTGAGTTTGCTGCTTTCTTAAAAGAAAATGTTGGCAATATATTAGGAACAGATGTAGAATTAAATTCATTCAATACAGAAGGAGATTATCTTGACAGAGAAGCAGGAGATTACAGAGGAAGAAACAATAGACCAACGCCTTTTGAGGGAATCAGGCGTTACGCCAGTGTCACAAAATCATCCAATTTACAAACGGCCGCCTTCAATACGCTTTTTGAACCGATTGAACGACAAATCAGAGACTTCTTCGAGTTAGAACAAATTCCTATACCTTCTAAAGGTATATCAGCATTAAAAGACCCATTATCAGCTTTAGAATCAAAACAAGATGCTGATAATTTTGAGATAGAAAAAGCTAAATTAGAACTAGAACAAGCCAATATATCTATAAGTCCGGGTGGTATTCCTCCATACAGTCTTAGAAATGCTTCCAATACAGCTATAGAAACTGCTAACAGAATGTTAAATTCTGATACATTTATATACGATAAAAAAATAGATGACGATTACAAAGAAAGTAGAAAAGCAGAAAAATTAGATTTTAACAATTATGGAACTCCATTTAAATCACCACCTTTTAAAGAAGATCAAGAAATACATTGGGCTAGAAAGATGTTAGATACCCTTACAGTTCCGTTTTTTAGTTTAATTGGTAAAGGAAGTTACGCAGAAAATAAAGAAAACACATATCTTGGAGCAGAGATATTTAATAATATGAGAGGAAAAATTGTAGACAGACATGATGGCCAAAGAAAAGCTGCTCAGAAAATTTATACATGGTTAAAAGAAGAAGGAAAAGATGAAGAAGCAGAAAAGTTAATAAGAGCTGATACAAGTGCCGAAGCTGCATCAACTTTTGCTGATAGATCAAGAGCTTTTCTAGGAGATTCAATAAAAAAAGGTGGTATTTATCAATTTGTAGATGGTAAAGGAAACATAACAAATGATTGGAGAAACGGAAGTACAGCAGTAGTACCAGTAACACTAGAAGATGGTTCTAGTGCTAGTTTTTTAGATTTAATGGCTCTTCTTCATCAAGAAGTTACAAACGAAGATGGTTCTAAAAAAACTATTTCATTAGAACAAGACTTTGCTAATTACATGATACATAGAAGAATAAAATCATTACAAGAAAATGATTTGTTTGATGAATCAGAGCTAAAAGAACAATTAGAAAATAATAATATGTTGAAAAACTTTTTAGATAATGATGATTATTTTAAAATGTTAACAAACGATAAACCTACAATAGAAAAAGCAGCTGATATTTATGACGCTTTAAACGATCAAGTTATTGATTATGCTATAACAACAAATCTTTTAAATAAAGAACAGGGAGCTTTATTTAAGCAACTAGCATCCTTCTATCCATTCTACAGAGAATACGAAAGTGTAGATAATCCAGGGTATGGTATTTTTAATACAGATGAAATTAATGGTCAGAGAGATGTATTTGATACACCAGTAGACGCAACTAATTTACAAGGTGAGTTTCAAAATCCAATAGAGGCTATGTTAAAAAATTGGTTATCTATTGTATCTGCTGGTCAAAAAAATGTAGCAAGATTAAGAACTATTGAAATGTTAGAGCTTGGTAGAAAAGCTGGAGAAGGAAAAGAAGATAACGTAGAAAATATGGTAATACCTTTAGGAACTAGAAAAGGTATGAAAGAAAAAATAGAAAAAGGTATTGAGGTAAATGGTCAGCGTGTACCTATGGATGTTACAAAAATAATGACGGCTAAAGTAAATGGTGAAGAAAATTTATTTTATGTTGATGACCCATCTATAATTTATTCTTTTGAAAATTTAGGAGAACCAGCTTTAAACGGCTTCCTTCAATTTGTCGGTATGCCTTCAGGTCTTTTAAGAGAAATGGTAACAAGAGACCCTGCTTTTATTATGGTTAACATGATGAGAGATACTTTATCAGCTTATGCTACCTCTGGAAGCGATATAACGCCCTTTTTAGACACAATTAAAGGTTTTACATCAGATATATCAGATTTAGAAAGATTTGGCGTGGTGGGCGGTTATGACCTTGCTGGAGACCCTAAAGATATTATGAGGTTTATGAATAAACAATTAAGAAATATGGGTAGAGATAAGAATGGAGGTCTTACTCCAGATAATTTATTTATAAAAGCATGGGATGGTTTAGGTAATCTTACAACTCGTTCTGATGCAGCTACAAGACAAGCAGTTTATCAAGATGTATTAAAAAAAACAGGCAGTCACATAGAGGCTGCATTTCAAGCATTAGAAATAATTAACTTTAATAGAAGAGGTGGCAATCCTTTATTTAAAGTTGTAACAACAGCGATACCATTTCTTAATGCAAGAATACAGGGTTTAGATGTTTTATACAGAGCTGGTGCAGGTCAATACTCTGCTAATATAGAAGACAGACTATCTCCTGAAACTAAAAAATTACTACAAAAAGCATCTGCAAGAAGGTTTTACACAAGAATAATAACTTTAATGGGAATTACAGCTCTTTATTGGCTTATGGTTAGTGATTCTGAAGAATATGAAGAATTAAATGCTAAAAAAGAAGTAAGAGATGATAACTGGATTATACCTATGGGAGATAGATATAGCTTTAAAATACCTATTCCTTTTGAAGTAGGTGTTATAACAAAAGTTTTACCAGAAAGACTTCTTAATCTAATGCTTGGTGATGATAATTTTAGAGAATTTAGAGACGCTATGTTTAGACAAGCTGAAACAACATTTAAAGTTAATCCTTTTAATTGGCAAATTGTAGCTCCTTTACAAGAAGCATTTAATAACAAAAGTAAATTTACTGGTAGAGAAATTGTTCCTTACTGGATGTTATCAAGTAGAATACCAGAAGAAAGATTTAGTGAAAATACATCTTTATGGGCTAGGTCTCTTGGAGCTGCTTTAAATATTTCTCCTTTAAAAATAGATCATGTTGCTAGAGGATACTTAGGAACTCTTGGAAGTTATGGTCTTCAAGCTACTGATATAGTTTCAAGAAGTGCTTTAGGAGAACCTCAAATTCCATTAGGATTTCACAATAGTCCTTTTGTAAAAAGATTTGTAACTGACAGTGTTTATGGTGGTGGTTTAGTGCAAGACTTTTACACAATGAGAGGTGAATTAGATAGATTAATTGGAACAATGAATAAGTTAAGAAAAGAAGGAAGACTTGAAGAAGTTGAAGCACTTATGCAAAGCTATGGTGACCTTTATAGAAACAAAGGTAGACTAAGATGGATAGAAAGATATTTAAGTAAATGGAGAAATAGAAGAAACTTTGTTATGAGAGATAAAACTATTGACTCTTCTACTAGGAAAGATTTAATAGAACAAATGAACCTTGAGAGGGATCGTGTTTTAATGGAAGTTCCAAAAATTAAAGCTATGGTAGGATCACCTTTTGGGGAATTATGATAAAAGAATTAGTAAAAGAATCATTAATAATAGTTGTTAGTTTATCTTTAGTTACTACATTGTTAGTAATAAATCCATTAAGTGCTGAGGATTCAAACATAACAAATACAACTACGACTACATCGACTGTTACTAGTAATAATACCAATACCAATAACAATACCAATGTAAATCAAAGCACTAGCACCTCAACAAATACAAATCTTAATACTAATAATACGACAATTAATTCAACGACTAATTCTACTGCAACAAATACTAACAACAATACTTCTGTTGTAACAAGCACTGTTAATCAAACACAAAATGTTAACAACACCTCTTTAATAACTAACAACTCTACATCAGAAAATACCAACTTTAATACCACTAATTCAACAAGTTCTAACACAAATACTAACAACAATGTTTCAACATCAAGTTCCGATGTTACAACAAATAACCAAAATTTTAACACCAACAACAACACTTCACAAAATGTGAACACAAATAACTCAACAAGCAATAGTTCACAAAAAGTAACACAAAGAGTTAAATCTCCTCCCCCAAGTGCCGTGGCCCCTTCCATAATGTCATATAGTCAAGACTTGTGCACCACAGGAGCTAGTTCAGCAGTTCAAACTCAGTTCTTTGGTATATCATCTGGTAGAAGTGTACGAGACGATAACTGCGAAAGACTAAAATTATCAAAAGGTTTATATGACATGGGAATGAAGGTAGCTGCAGTTGCTTTACTTTGTGAAGATTCTCGTGTGTGGCGTTCAATGATGCAAGCTGGCAGCCCCTGTCCGTATAAAGGTAAGATAGGTGAAGAAGCTCGTATAGCATGGGAACAAAACCCACACGAAAGACCAGACTGGGAAGAGGTAAAGAAAGAACTTACTGGGTATGAAATAAAAGCGTATCGTAAAGGCGACTTCTGTAAAAAATATCCTAAGCACAAGATATGTTCAGGCTAATAACACTATTATTTTTAACCACATCTGCATGGGCAACAGACCCTACCTTTACTGTTGGTACAGAAAGCATAATAAATATACAAAACTCAGGCACAGCTCTCAATCTTGGAGACGATTCGATGAGTGGAATGAAAGATATTGGTTTTGATTTTACTTTTTATGACCAAACTTTTGACCAAGTAAATATATCTATGAACGGATTCTTTACCTTTCAGTCAAACTTTAATGTATCAAGACAAAGAAATTACTTATCAGAAACGCTACCAGCAAGTTCGTTCAATTACAGTGTTTTTCCAATGTGGACTGATTTAATTAATAGGAACGGCACTCGAAATCCTTATATTCAGACATTTGGTAATACATCTGATACAGACCAGTATTTTGTTATAGGATGGTACAACGCAAAAGAATACAGCAATCAATTACAAAATACTTTTGAAGCTATTCTATACGAAGGCACAAACGCAATAGAATTTCGTTACGATAAAATACAAGTTCGCTCACATAATATAACCATAGGAGTTCAAGGCAATAACGAAGCAACAACTTATTTACGTTATTTAGATAATAATAACACGACATATATTGAAACAGATGACTTTAGTCTTACTACAGCAGATGTTGTAGATGAATCGTTTAGTAATCTTTCCTCTGAATGTTTAGTAGACTCTTCTTACTCAGAACTTTGTGATGTGTATGACTTAACAAATAATTTTGAGGATGATGACTTTCTTTATGGTGTGGATGAAGATATAATATTTGGCTATGACCAAGATGAAACAATATATGGATATAGCATGGGTGAAGATGAATTTACTTTCACCTCTACATCTATTTCTGATGATGATAACTTTTGGGGTGACGATGATTATAATAATGATAGCACTATTATCATTTACGATATTGAACCTGATGAAGAGTATCAACTAGAAGATGACACATTATTTATACATATTGATAGTGAGTATGATATTGAGTTTGTGGATGCTCTCCCGGACTTGGAAGAAATTGAAATAATAGAATTAATAGAAGATATTGTTGTAGAAGAGTTTGATATTTTTGAAGAAAGAATAGAAGAAGATTTTCTTGTTTTTGTAGAAGAAGAAATAATTGAAGAACTGTTTGATGAAGAAGAAGCAATAGAACAAGAAGAAGAAGAATTAGAAGAAGCCATTGATGAGATAAGCCCAGAAGAAGTAAAAGAAGAAAGATCAGAGCAAAGAAGAAGTATGATAGTAACAAGAAATGTAGTATCAAATCTTGTTACAAGTGTAATAAGAAATAGTTATTCTAGTTCAAACAGCAATCAAAATTCAGTATCTGGAAATTCTATTAATGTTTCTAATACATCAAATACAAATATAAACTCACCAACTGTTTCTAATCAGATAGCAAGTCAACAAGTGGAAACAAACAATGTTTTACAATCTATTGAAATTATACCCATGCCTTCCATGGACAACACACCATCAACTTTAATGGCAGAAGTTCAGGTAACTACCATGGAAAATCAAATAGAAAGTGTTACCTCTTCTGTAATGACATCATCTGAAGCTGATCAAGTAGCAGAACAAATTATTTCTCAAAACATAGAAAATCAACAAGAACAAAATCAAATATCAGAAAGTGAAACAGGACAATACAATGAACAAGGACAAGCTAATCTAATAGGGTTTATGGGTTACTCTGCTGGATTTAATAAATATCAAAAAATGGATATACCTGATAACGATACTTGGTACGAACCAAAAATTATATATGCAAATATAGTTTTAAATGATAATGTAGATGTATATTATGATTTAGTAGGAACTAATTTAGACCAACAATCAAATATAATAGGTACACAGAACATGGAGTTTTTTAGATGATTAATAAATTACAAAGCATTGGAACTCTTTTAGCCTTAGTAAGTGCTATAGGAGGAGGATTCTACACTTGGGGTGTGTTTAACAATAGATTAGAGGTATTAGAAAGTGCTTCCTCTGTTGATGTTGGCCCTATTAATGAAAAAATTGTAACACTTGAAACTAAAGTAGATAATTTAGAAAAAACTGTAGATAAATTAGAGGACAATAATACAAATCCACTAGCAAAATAATAATTAACTTAGGGAGAATTAATTATGGCAAGACAGGAAAACGACTTTTATCCAACGCCTCCAGAGGCAACTCAATTACTATTAGATAATGAAACATTTGAAGGAATGGTATGGGAATGTGCTTGTGGTGATGGTGCAATGGCTAATGTTCTTGAAGATAATGGTTACACAGTTGTAGCAACAGACCTTAATTATTATAATTATGGTATTCCAGGTAAAAACTTTTTAAATGCAGATATGAAGTTAGCACCAAATGTTTGTACAAATCCACCATTTAAAGTAGCACAGGAGTTTATACAAAAATGTATAGACTTAAAGGTTGATAAGTTTGCTATGTTTCTTAGACTTTCTTTTTTAGAAAGTGTTAAAAGAAGGTCTTTTTTTCAAGAAAATCCACCAGTTAGAATTTGGGTTATGAGTAAAAGATTTACCTTGTGGAGAGGAGACCAAAAAAGAAACGGCAATGGTATTACTCCATACGCTTGGTTTGTGTGGGAAAAAGATAACGAAGAAAGACCAGTTTTATGGTGGTTGTAATTTAAATATATTAGGTAATATATTTAATTTAAGGGAGAGAATTATGAATGTTTTAAGTTTATTTGATGGTATGTCTTGCACTCAGATTGCACTAAAAAATCTTGGCATAAAAGTTGATAAATATTATGCAAGTGAGATAGATAAGTATGCAATAGATATAACAAGAAAAAATTTTCCAAATACGATACATCTTGGAGATGTAAAAGATATAAAAGGATCAGACTTTTTATATGACATAGACTTAATAGTTGCAGGCAGCCCTTGTCAGGGATTTAGTTTTGCAGGAAAGCAGTTGGCATTTAACGATCCTCGTTCTGCACTGTTTTTTGAGTTTATTAGATTGTTAAAAGAGCTACAACCTAAATACTTTTTGCTTGAAAATGTTCGTATGAAGAAGGAATATTTAGATGTTATATCGCAACAGGTGTCAGCAATATATCCAGAATGTAATAATGGGAGTTTATTTGGTATTGAGCCTATACTTATTAATTCAGCAAAACTCTCAGCTCAAAATAGAAATAGATTTTATTGGACTAATATACCTAATGTAGAGCAACCAGAAGACTTAGGTATTGTTTTAAAAGATATAATAGAAGATAACTTTGTAACGGATAGAGATAAAAGCTACTGTATTGATGCTAATTATTATAAAGGAGGAAATCCAAAGACTTACTTTAAAAAATCAAGAAGGCAATTAGTTTTTAATAAACCTAAAAAAGTAGGAATGAATGTTGAGGAAGTAAAAGTTAGAAAACATGAGGTAGATATTCCTAATTTACAACAATTATTAAGAGTTTATAAATCTTCATCTAAAAAAACTCATAAACAAATAGCAAAAGAAATAAATATGCCTGTTACTAAGGTTGAGCATTGGTTCAGAACAGATACTAGCTTTGCTATTCCTGGCGATGACATTTGGTTCAAACTTAAAGATATATTAGGTATTGAAACTGATGTTTTTGATAAACAAATTATGGAGTTTGAGTATAGAGATGGGGTGTATGAAACTAAACAAAGAGTTTATTCAGAGAATGGTAAATCACCTACCCTAACAGCTAGTAATAAAGAACAGTATATTGAAACATACAGTACACCTAAACAAGTTGGAGTTGCCTCAGATATAAAAGGTTTTGATATAATAAAGAGAATATATTCTGAAAATGGTAAATCACCGACACTTACCACTATGCAAGGTGGACACAGAGAGCCTAAAATTGCTGTTAATTCTTACAGAGAAGTAAGAACAGAACAAGCCAAGAAAGAAAGAAAAAGAATTAGAAAAGAAACAGGCAAAGACCATACACCTTTTAGAAGTAAAAAGTTGGTAGTAAGGGATGATAATAAAGTAGGAACAGTAACTCCTGCTTTAAATAACGATCATAAAATATCTTTTAGCAGAGATGACTCAGAAGAACTAACATGGAGAAAGCTATCTGTTTTAGAATGTGAAAGACTCCAAACAGTTCCAGATAATTATACAGAAGGTGTGTCTAACAGTCAGCGTTACAAAATGTTAGGCAATGGATTTACTGTAAAGGTTATCGAACATATATTAAAAAATATGTAGCGTGCAGAAGATTCTACCAGGCGTGACCCGGTTAAATGTAAATTTACAGAAAAATTGTAGATCTCAAAAAAAAATTAAATCTTAAATGTAAATTTACATAGAGTCCAAGGGTCGTGATTAGCCAACAATTATGGTAAACAAAGTCAGACCAATAAGTTGAACAACCATTGTCATTGATAAGAATTTAGTAAAAGTCATATTTTTCTCCTTCTAATTCGTTATTTAATTTTCTTCTAGTTCCACAAGCGATTGCACAATCAACATCAGTAAAATTACGATAATTTAATTCTACAGATGTTTCGTACAAGCACATCACAAGCAAACTTATTATGTTCACTAATAAGTGTTTTATTTCTTTGTTGTTAATGAAGAACTTTTACTCCCATAGTTTCCTCCTTTAAAAAAAAGAAACTACCCAGTAGTTAAGTAGTAAATAAAAATAATAATTAGAAGATTGACTTTACACTTTTTTTCAGCATAAAAATTTAGCTAAATATGGCATAAAAAAGGCAGTAGATCGAAATGAAGTTCATAGGCATTGATGCCCTTTTTATGCCAAACAAGTTAACTTATTGGGGAAAAAATTAACTTGCGTTCTCTAGTTCTGATGTTCATGTGGATTGACTTATAACTCGTTGTCTAGTAGCTGCACGCACTCTTGTATTTTTTCTTTTTTATCTCTTTGTTTGTTTGTTTCACTTGAAATAAAAATAAAACCTAAAAGAATCAATCCTGCTACATATAATTGTAATTTTTCTTGCCAATTTAACATTTTTTTCTCCCTTTTTAAATATATCACTTAATATATTTAATTCGGTGGTTACTTAAAAGGCACTAAAAGTAACCACCTACCACTAATTAACTTACTCAATGTCCTCCAAGTTAATAGGTGGTTTAATTAAATTAGTATTATTAAGTTTAGTTAAAGCATATGGTTCAGGTGGTGTTTTATTAAATTCATATTTAAACCAAACATAATGCAGATGACTTAAAAATAATTTTACTGTCCAACGCTTTGATATTGCATGAATATGAGCTGGAGGTAGCTCTCCTTTTTTATAATGACTATAAGCTATAGTATTTTTTTGATAATTTTTTTCTTCTAATTGTTTTTTTGCATGGTCTTTATAACTTCCAGCATTATTTTTCTTTGTTTCAATTTGTTTTCTTTTAGAGTACAGCTTTCCATAAAAAGCATCTTCATGATTACAAACCTTTACAAAACTTTCCCCTATTTTCCAAGCAAGAGTTCTTAATTGACCATTCCAAGGTCTTTTTTCTCCCTTGTTCCATTTTTGATTAGGGTTAAGACCAGCAAAATTCCATATATGACCAGCAGTAGGTGCTTTGTGTATATCTATATGTGACAACAGACCAGCAGTTATAACGCCACCAACCCCATAATTTGACATACACCATCTTCCAACTTTGTGAGATTGAGAATATTTAGTTAAGAACTTTTTTATTTCATATTCTAAAGTTTTATCTTGTTCTAATAAATAATTTAAAGCACTGCACTGTTCTTTAGAGCTAATGGCCTCCCTTAGTTGGTTGGCACTTCTTTTTCTATTTTCTTGTATTTGATAATATCTATCAACCAAAACTCTTATTTCTGTTTGGTTTAATTCTTTTGCTGTTTGAAGAATATCTCTTTCCATTCTTCTGACTGGTGTCATTTCCATTTCTCTCTCCCTTTAGAAACGCTCATTATTATTGATGTTTATAACTCTTTGGCTTTAAATAATTTTTGATAGACAAATAAGAATTGTAAATAGTGACACTATATCTAATAATTTTTCCATTTTTTCTCTTCGTGAAGCTACTGTACGAAGATTTATATAAACTTAATAAATTATTTTTCAAATCAATAATCATCATAATCACTATTTTAATTTAAAATACTAGCCGTTGCCTCTAATGATATGTAGGTTACATAAAAACCTAATAACAAAAGAACAAAGACTAGCATTAATTTCTCCCTAAAATCAAACATGACTAAAACGGAATCTCATCGTCAATGAGAGCTTCTTCTTTTTTTGGTGGAGATTGCTCTGGATAATCTGTAGCTGGACTCGATATTCCTGGTGGTGCTACCTCAACACTAATATAAAAATATTTTATTCCTTCTTGACCATCTTTAGGTTTAGATTTTCTATCCCACATTGCAATTTTAATTTCAGCTTGTTCTAAATTATTAGACTTAGCTAAATCAATCATTGCCTTGATTTGTTTTTTATTTATTTCTACTTGACCAACAAAATCTGGTTTTTTTGGTGTATCTTTGTATTTGTTTGGGAAAGCCGCACCTTCGGACTTTAGTTCTATATCATAATTAGCCATTGTTTATTTCTCCTTTTCTAGCTTTTAAATTTGATAACATTTTTTTATAAGTTTCTTCGTCTACATCTTGCATTCGTTGAAATTGTTCTTTGTTGTTTTTAAATATGTCATTTAACTCTTCAACAGTTTTACAAGTTTCTGCCCAGACCTTTACTAAATCAGAAAATGCTTCAGCTTGTTCTTTAGTCGTAATGTCTGTATCTTTTACAGAAACTTCTGGATTATGAATAGCACCTTCAGAATTACTATTTAAAAGTTCTGTAACCTCCTCAACCTCTTTAACCTCTGCATCATTACTAAAATGTGTATCGGTTTGTTTACTTTCTGTAATTACTTCTACTTCTACAGTATTTTTTGATTCTTCTTCTGGAAAATCTTCGGCTTCTTCTTTCGTAATTAAACCTTTTAAAGAATCAGGAAAGGCATCTCTAAGAGCAAAACCTCTGGCTCTCATTTGCAACATTCTATCTGGGTAACTTTTCCAAGGCCCTCTGTTAGTAAGACCAGCTCTTGTAGCATCTGACCAAGCAAATTCTCTTATAGTTTTTTCTATTTCATTAGTAGCCTTAACTAATCTTTTTACTGTGCAAACAGCTTTTCTTTCATTTCCAGACCCAACAATTTGCTCTTCAATACCAGCAAAATCTGGGTTTACTCTGCATAAAGCAATAGCACTATCTCCGTATAAAGATGGTTTTCCATTTATCACGGCAATATTTTGTAAAGCCTGGATTGGTTTTAAACCAACCTCATGACCCATTTGTATACATATTAATATGTCTGCTGGCTTTCCTTTGTAATTTACTGGAACAAAATCACTTTTAGATACTAATTCCGAAAATTCTTTTGCCTCGTTAAAGTTTGATGGTGTCATACCATCCATTTTTTGTAATTCATTAGTCATTTACTCTCTCCTTATATTGTTCACAAAAACTATTTACATTACACCATTGCTCACACCTCGTAGCTATTCCTTTTGGAGATAGCCATACTTCCTCATCTGAACAAACAAATTTTTGAGGGTCTTTTACAGCTTCTTCGTGTAATTTAATTCTTTCTACTATAAAATTTTGTATTTCATCTTCACTCCAGTTTTCAATAGGTTTAATCATAACTGGTGAAGGTGGATAAGTATTACTGTTAGTTGCTCTCCCTTTGCTCCAGTCTTTTAATATAGCAATAATTCTAGCATCTGGTATAGGGGTATCTTTATATAATTTTGAATACATCCATCTATATATATTAAGTTGATGTGTCCAATCTGGTTTATCGTAATTTACTGCATAAGCATTAGTTGTTTTGTAGTCGCTTAAAATATTATCAGTAATACTATAATGATCGACTGTTCCAGAGATTAAAAAAGATTTTCCGTCAATTTTTAAAGAAACTTCCATTCTTTCTTCTGTTTTACAATCATCATGTATTTTATTTGCATTTTCTATTACTTGATGAACAGCAGTACCAATAAAAGTAGCAATAGAATCAGAATAATCTTCAGTTATTTCATTTTTATGAAGCATTTTTAATGCTCTAACTTTCGGTGGTTGTAACAATTCTGTTACAGAATAATCTGCGTCACCTTTTGTATGATTCCATGTGCCTTTGATACCTCTAATTACATCTAAAGGTATCATTTTATTGTTAGTGTGTTCCACTATTTAGTTCTCCATATAACTATGCCATTCGAATCAGTAGTAACAGAAAAACTAATGTTTTTATGACCTTGTTTTTGTCTCCATCTCCATATGTGACTTCTTATAGCTTGTATCATTGCATTTGCGTCTTCACGACTCATTTCTAACTTCATGCAGTCGTAAACAAACTCACCAGAACTGTCTTTTATAGGATAGTGTAGCTCTTCCAATGGTAAAGACCATCTTTGTTTTTTTCCTCTACCTAAAGATTCTTTTGGTTTTTGCTGCCTATCAATTTTTATGTTAATATCACTCATATCATCTCCTCATTTATGTTGACACTTTATACAAAAAAAAGCATACTAAAAATCGAACTTATAAAGTATTTAATGTAACAATTAATCAAATCTTAGGTGAAACTTATGCGAATGTCAAGAGTATTTAGAACGATTATTTCCAATCAACCAACATTAAAAAATGATAAAAAAAAACTCTTAAATAAAAAGATATTCTATGACCAGATGTCAGAATTAAACGAAAATGAGCTTCTTACAGGAGATGTTGGAGTTGTTTTTGATGTTTATAGTGCAACAAAAAAACCTGATTTAGATGAGCTTGTAATTTTAGATTTATTAGAAGAAAAAGCATTTAAATCTACAAGACAAGTAAAGGTAAAATTAGTCAGACATCACATTGATAAAAAAAATCCTAGAACTTGTATCCAGGTTTTTAAATTAAACGAATCATTAAAGAACTGGTGGGATGAAATAGAAATAATGTCTGAAGAAACAAATTAAAGGAGAAAAAAATGGGAGAGAGAGAAATAATAAGGCCAACAATCACAAGATTAGGAGAAGGTAAACATAGAATACATTGTCCTTCTTGTCACAAAAGTAGAAAAAAACACAACCAACACATGAAAGAAATGTCTGTTGAGGTCGATTTTAAAGGTGCAAAATATTATTGTCATCATTGTGGTTTAAGTGGTTTTGAAGGTAATAATGTAAATTCACAACAATCTAACAAAGCGGTTGTTGCTAAAAAAACAATTAGTACAAAAAAAGTAAGGGAAGTCAGAAGAGAGATTGAAATGGAAAACTTTGAACATAATAATAAAACTATTAATTTTCTGAAAGAAAGAGGTATTTCAGAAAAAGTAATAAAAAAATACTCAGTTGGTAAACTTTATAATTTTAGAGAAAAGAAGGCTAACGCTGTTGGTTTTCCTTACCACGATAAAGAAAATAAAGTAACAGCAGTAAAGTGGAGAAGTGCAGATAAAGAAAAGTTGTTTTCTCAGACTGGTGTATGCGATGAATTTTTTAATATAAATAGTATAATCGAACAACAGTCTTTAATTATTTCTGAAGGAGAGATAGACACTCTTACTTGGCTTACAGTTTTAGAAGATAATAAACATTATGGTGCAGTAAGTGTTCCTAATGGTGCTCCTTTAAAAGTTTCCGAAGAAGTTGTTGAACCTTCTGAAGATAAAAAATACAAATACATTTGGTCATCAAGAGAAAAATTACAATCAATACCAGAGGTTATTTTTAGTGGAGATAATGATGAACAAGGTCTTGCTCTTTTAGAAGAAATGGCCAGAAGAATTGGGAGAGGAAAATGCTCTATTGTTTCTTTAGAACCTTACAAAGACGCAAATGAGGCTTTGCAAAAAGAAGGTAAACAATTTTTACTTGACCGACTGGCACAAGCAAAACCATACCCAGTAAAAGGTTTGTACAGAGCTGAAGATGTTAGAGGTAAAATAGAAGAATTATATACAGAGGGAAAACCCAGTGGTTATCAAATTCACCCAGCAGTTCCTTTAGAAATTGCAAGACAACAAATGACTGTTGTCACCGGGCTACCTGGGTCAGGTAAATCTAACTTCGTAGACGATTGTTGTATTCATTTAGCAAAAACATACGGATTGAAGATATGTTATTCTAGTTTTGAAAAACCAATCGCTGAACACATTACTCAACTAGTAACGCACATAGCTAAGAAACCTTTTTTCAACACTGGAAAAAATAAAGAACGCATTACAGATTTAGAGCTAGACGCAGCTTATAATTTTGTGAATGAACACTTTGTTTTTCAGGACTTTACTTCTGGAAGAAGTACAAAAATAGAAGAAGTGCTTGATGTTGCGAATGTCGCAACTATGTGGGGAAGTTCTGTTCTTGTCATTGACCCATATAACTGGATAGAACCAGAAAAAAACGCAAATATGTCAGAGGGAATAAGCAATATGTTAACCAAAGTGCAGAACTGGAGCGTAGCTTCTAACTCTCATGTATTTTTTGTGGCACATCCAGCCAAATTTCACGACACGGAAATACCAGAAGGTATGCAAATTGGTGGCTCTATTTCTTGGTTTAGTAAAGCAGATACTGGACTAACAATCCATAGAGATAAACAATCTAAGCAGCCAATATGTAAAATATGGAAGGTAAGATGGTCGTGGCTTGGCACACCTCAAACAGTTGAACTTGACCACAACCCAGACACAGGTGCTTTCACCAAACGAGTTGGCTACAATCCTAATGATTGGGATTTCGCTGACGATTTTTAATTAAATATATCATCTAATATATTTAAATAATATCATCATACCTGGTATCTGTTTTTTTTAAATTTACACCGCAGCAGCAAAAAAAATAATGGTTTATTTACAAAAGCTGGCAGGCTGCTGCATTGTTTTGGTTCGGACATAGACCGAAAGCACTAGCCGACTAACACATAAAGACTTTTTGAAAATTTAGGATTGTCAGGAGAAAACCAAACCAGTTCAGACGACAATCACATACTATGATAGTAACTCTGTTCGCAAAAAAATGAAACCAGCAAAAAATAAATTAAATATATTATCTGATATATTTAATTCAGCCAACATAAAGACATGATATATTTTTAGAAACAAAACACAGGTTGCCTCAAAGGTAAAAAATATACAAAAAAAAATAGTGCCACATTAATTTTTTACATTTAACCTGTAATCATTTTCGTTGTAATTTTACAAAAGCGTCAACCTGGGAAAATTTAGAAATAATTTGCAACGACTAACAAATAACAATAGGTTTAAGTATGGCAGATGTTTTTGATATAAAAACTAAACAGAAAATTTTATCTGATAAGTCGAAAGGTTCAGAAAGAGATGTGGATATAATTTATGAACTTGGTAATGAAGAGTCTTTAATATTTAAAGATGATGAAGTGCTTGTTACCTTTATGGTTGATTCATTAAACTCCGATTCTTTTTGG
>Ga0160423_10000193_pt1 | contig 46389 bp, 44 predicted proteins | sample CRUFie14St8metaG_FD_108191 | JGI IMG/M metagenome (GOLD analysis project Ga0160423, IMG submission 108191) | Marine microbial communities from the Costa Rica Dome - CRUD Field 142mm St8 metaG | ecosystem: Environmental > Aquatic > Marine > Oceanic > Photic zone | place: Costa Rica: the Eastern...
ATTATGGCTATTACTCCGTTAACAGGAAGTTCTGAGTTTTTTAAATCTTTAAGAGGTGTCAACTCGGACAAAAAATCGTCCAACCGTGCAATCAACCGTTTGGCACTGGGTGGAAGTGCGACTGATAAATCAATCACTGCTGAGAAGATAATAGACCAAACATTTCGCAGTAAACTAAGGGTGTCTTCAATATTGACACAAAATTTGGGAAATGCGCGTGGCGCTGTTTCAGTGGCTCAAGCCGGAGTAAAAAATATTTCAGAATTAGCGTTGGTTATTCAAGATAAACTTATATCATTAGCGAACTCCAATAATTTGGAAAGTGAGAAGAGATCCCTCACAACGGACCTTGAAAATTTATTAAATCAAGCAGAGAGTTTTATCAGAGGCAGCGAGTTTAATGCTGTTAATCTTCTTAGCGCTAACGGAAAAGATTTGAATGTAGTTGCAACGGCAACTGGTGAGGAATTAACTATAACTTCTCAATCCTCTCTCGGGTCAGTGATTAATTCGTTATCTGCTACAATAAAAAATGGCAGTAGAATAAGCGATCCAAATTCAATCCTTCAGAGCGAATTTAAGTTATTAGAGGCAGCTTTGGCAGAAGCAAGCACGGCATTAGGTGGGGCCGATAAAGCGGTAAGTTTAAGGCAAAGAAGTCTCCAAGATTTCAATGAGACGTTAATAAAGAATCTTGGTAACGTATTGGAAAGTGATGTTGAACGCGAAGGTGTCCGCATGACAGCCCAAAGTGTTCAAACTCAATTATCAAGACAAACGTTGGCTATATCAAATGGCAACCCGAGTAGTGTTATTAAATTATTCAAATAAGAAAAATTTAATTTTGGTAGGTTTTCAGCATCTCCAAGTGTTCTGCATATTTCTCATGTGCCCGCAATGATGTGATTGCTTAGCGTACCTATTCCGCTAATAGAAACGTTACACACATCTCCTATCTTTAAGTTTTCTGAGTGGCCTTCCGTACCCATCCAGATCATATCCCCCGGGACCAACGTCAAATACTTAGACATGGTGCTTATGAACTTTTGCACCCCAAAGATCATGCTGTTTGTTTCAAAAGATATTACTTCACGATCATTCACCGTAACTTTGGTTACTAAACTATTGAGATCTACATCAGTTTCAATCCAAGGGCCTATAGGCTTGAAAGTATCTGAATTTTTTGCGCGCCACATTGTTCTATCTTCCCTCTGCCATTTTCGCTCACTGATGTCGTTGCCTATACTATATCCAAAAACAATATTGAGTGCTTCATCCTCCGATAGGTTTTTACCTTTTTTCCCAATTATAACGACTAGCTCCCCCTCATATTGAAATTCTTCAGAGGAATCTTTGGGTTTGATAATGGGTTCGCCATCTGCGATCAAAGCATTATTAGCTCGGTAACCAACATGCGGCTCATTCGGGATATTGGGTTCTCGATTGTTTGCTCTTGCCTGCTCTATAACGTGTTGCGCGTAGTTTAAGCCGGCTGCATAAAACGTTTTGGGTTCCAACGGCACCATAATTTTGGCATTGGCCAACTTGATTTCTTCACCTGTAAGTTCGATTGTTTCAAAAAGACTTCCTCGGACAACAGAGATAATATCGTTGTTAATGATACCATATGATGGCCCGTTCTGTGTTTTTACCCTGACCCAACGCATTTTACTCTCCATAAGCATCAATTTTTGATATCTATAAAACAATAAGCAAAAAACGATTTTAATAAAGATATTACTGCAAGCCTCTTTTTTCTTGGCTTGAAGGCATATCAGTGAATGTCAGAGAGTGTTGATGCAATGTATCATTTAAGCGATTTTGGAAGTTTTCATGTTGGTGGCCGGATTGTTGAGGTGCGTGGCCAACCAAACCGTAAAGTCTGGTTTACGGAAACTTCTTACCATGATCAGGATCCGAATGGCGAATTCCTAATAGAACAAGTTTATGTCCAATATTTTATCCCACAAAAACGTCAGTATAAATGGCCTTTGGTTTTGCTTCATGGCGGCGGGTTGACAGGTGCTTGCTGGGAAACAACACCCGATGGGCGTCCCGGCTGGTTACATAATTTTTTATCTGCAGGGTTTGCCGTTTATGTCTTGGACAACGTGGAGAGAGGTCGTTCAGGATTTTGCGCAATTGACAATGTTTGGGACGGCCAACCTATCCAACGAACGTTGAAGGAGGCCTGGGATATTTTTCGCTTTGGCAAACCAGAAAATTATGAAAGTGGCAAGCCATTTAAAGGACTTGAATTCCCACTAGAATATATGGAGGCTTTTCAACGTCAGTTTGTACCGAGGTGGACTAGCACTTCGGAGGCACAAGTGCGGGGTATTGGGGAGGCACTGAAAAAAATTGGTTCGTGTGTTCTCATTTGTCATAGTCAGGGTGGTTTTCTTGGAGGAAAGGCGGCTGTGGAAAATATGGATGTTATTAAAGGGGTAATCTGTGTGGAAGCATCGGGTTGGCCTAGGCTTACCGATATAAATAAAAATATAGCGGAGAAAGCTCCCTGGCTTGTCTTACTCGGAGACTATATCGAGGAGTCACCGAGGTGGCAGAGTGCGCGAGGGGAAGCGGCTGAATTTTGCGAACATATGAACTCTTTAGGTGGAAACGCCTCACTCATCTCATTACCTGATGTTGGCTTCAAGGGCGCTTCTCACATGCTTATGATGGATCGCCATTCAGACAAAATTTCGGAATGGATATCGAAATGGATACTGCAGTCTTGTGGTGAATAGACCTTCTTCAAATATTAACTATTTTTCCAGGGTTCATTATATTATCTGGATCAAAGGCTGTTTTAAGCGATCGCATCAACGACATTGCCTCACCATGCTCGTTGGTTAGAAAGTGAATTTTACCGTAGCCCACGCCATGTTCCCCGGTACACGTCCCGCCCATCTCTAATGCTCGCATTACCATCCGATCTGAATGTGCCTGAGCTTTCGTCATTTCTTCCTGATTATTAGGATCGACTATATAAAGCATATGGAAGTTTCCATCTCCAACATGACCGACTAGTGGGGAAATAAGTCCTGTTTCTTTGAGGTCATCTTTTGTTTCGTTGATACATTCTGCTAAGCGAGAAACTGGAACGCAAACGTCCGTTGCCCAGCCTTGGCACCCTGATCGCAGAGCAATAGCTGCGTAATAAGCGTCATGACGTGCTTGCCAAAGTTTATTTCTGTCTTCCATCCTCGAGGTCCATTGAAAAGCGGAGCCACCGAACTCCTCCGCTATTGCCTGTACGGCCTCTGCTTGTTCTTTCGCGCCGATTTCAGTCCCGTGAAATTCGAAGAAGATGGTAGGCTTTTCCTCATAACCCTCTAATTTTGAGTAACTGATGCATGCTGCCATTTGCACGTCATCCAGCAATTCCATGCGTGCTACTGGAATACCGGTTTGTACTATAAGTATAGATGTGTTTACCGCACTTTCCAAATCCTCGAACTGGCAAACCGCTGATGTAATGGATTCTGGAATGCCATAAACTTTCAAGCGTATCTCTGTTATAATACCAAGGGTTCCCTCAGAGCCTACGAATAATCGGGTAAGGTCGTAACCAGCAGCCGACTTCCTAGCTCTACGAGCTGTTTGTACAATACGACCGTCTGCTGTGACAACCGTCAATGATAAAACATTCTCTCGCATTGTGCCGTATCTCACAGCATTGGTGCCGGATGCTCTCGTTGCGGCCATGCCACCAATTGAAGCATCCGCTCCCGGATCAATTGGAAAAAATAGTCCAGTGTCTCTCAAGAAATCATTAAGCTGTTTGCGAGTAACCCCAGCCTCTACTTTTACATCTAAGTCTTCTTCATTAACTTCTAAAATTTTGTTCATCATCGATAGATCGATGCAAATACCTCCCTTGAGGGCAGCGATGTTACCTTCTAGGGAGGTTCCTACACCAAAAGGTACAATGGGAAATTTATGATCTGAACAAATTTTGACGACTTCCGCTACGTCTTCTGTTGATTTCGCGAAAAACACGCCATCAGGTGAAGCTGCGCTATGATAACTTTCCCCTTTTCCGTGTCGTTCTCTAATAGCGTCGGCTGTAGTGAACTGATCACCAAAGCGCTGCACCATTATTCCGATTACTTTTTCACGCGTGATCGCATCTGATGGTATTGCGTCGACGTGCATTGATCTTTCCCGAAAACATTAAATTTCACTAAGTAAGAAAATATTTAATATTAATATACCAATATACAGTAATTGCTAAGAGCAAAGTTTTCACATAACTCAAATTATATGGACATCTATTTATGAATAAAGCATGAATAGAAGCATTGTAAAAAAGTAGCTGTTTAGTAAGGAAATAGTACTATCTTTGAATGGCGTTTTTTTACTTCTGGATAAAATGATAGCATGGGTATTTGGGGTAAAATTATAGGAGGTGCAGCTGGCCTTGCGTTAGGAGGGCCGCTTGGTGCGTTGATAGGCACGGCAGCGGGACATGCTGTTGATAAAATTACATTGAATTCTGAGGATTTGCCTATAGATGAGGAAGCATCAAAGCAAAAAATAGCTTTTACGATTGGCGTTATCGTTCTTTCGGCAAAGATGGCTAAAGCAGACGGCGTTGTAACAAGGGATGAGATTACAGCTTTTCGTAAAATTTTCCATATACCAGAGAACGAAATTAAGAACGTTGGACGCGTTTGGGACTTGGCACGAAGAAATGTTGCTGGTTTTGAAGTTTATGCTAGGCAGATTGAAAAATTGTTTAATCCGCAATCTCCAGTACTGGAGGAATCCTTAGGGAGTCTAATTTATATATCACAGGCAGATGGTGTCGTTAATCCCGAGGAAATTGATTACCTAGGGAGAGTGGCTCAAATCTTTGGATTTGATGAATTCCAATTTAAGCGGCTGCTGGCGACTTAAAATATTTCAAGAGCTGATGACCCATATAGTGTTTTGGGTGTAGATCCGTCTGCCTCACAAGAGGAAGTTAAGCATGCCTACAGGCGGCTTACTTTGGAGAATCATCCGGATAAACTTGTCGCTAGTAGGATGCCCGAGGAGTTTGTGCGTCAGGCTACGGAGAAAATGCTGCTGTAAGCGTCGCTTACAGTAATATCGTCCAGCAAAGAGCGTCAGGCTAGATTAGTTATTTCATATTGGCAGTTTTCGTAATCAGAATAATGTTATGTGAAGTAAATTGTTTATTTTTTTTGATAAGACGCTTAATGTCCTCAAATGAGAACAAAACAAGAACAAAATGAAGTGAAAAGACGATTACTTTATCTCTGGTTCCCTCATTTTTCGATCGAACGTTACAAGCGTATTGAGATTGATAAAAGAGCAAAGCAAGATGATTTTTCGGGTGTAATAATTATTCAAGATCGGGCAGGTCGAAGGGTTGTTGCCGCCTCGTGTCCTCTGGCATTGCAAATGGGGGTTGCTGTTGGGCTATCGCTTGAGGATGCCTTGGCAGCGTGTCCAAATTTATTGGTATTTAAAACAGATTTGATCGCTGATCAACTGGCAATCGAAACCTTGGCAAGATGGTGCGGACGATATACGCCACTTGTCTCTATTGATAAAGCAAATAAGGGATTAGGGGATGCTGGCATCTGGTTGGATATTACAGGCTGCGCCCATCTCTTTGGTGGAGAAGCTGATCTTTTAAGTAACATTATATCACGTCTAACAGCGATAAACTGGACAGCATTTGGTGCTATTTCTGATACACCGGGTAGTGCTTGGGCAGTAGCACGCTTTAATAGCGGAGTGACCCAGTTAATCGCTCCAGGCGAGCAGCGATCAGCTCTTTCTGAATTACCTCTATCTGCTTTGCGTTTACCAAAGAATACAGTTGACGATTTGAGTAAAGTTGGTTTGCGGAAAATCAGTCAATTAATGTTAGTGCCAAGAGCTCCTCTCCGTGCCAGATTTGGTAAAAATATAAGATTGCGCTTAGATCAAGCATTAGGAACAGAAAAAGAAACTGTATCGCCACAAACATTACATTCGCCTTACTTGGCAAGATTAGTTTTGCTTGAGCCGATTAGTAATTCAGAAACAATAAAACAAATACTTGGTCACTTGCTTCCCCAAGTCATTGAGATGCTTGTAACGCGGTCGTTAGGTATAAGACAACTGCGACTTAGCTTATATAAAATTGATGGAAAGGTGCAGGAGTTAAAAATTCGGACCAGCGAAGTAAGTCAAAACTCAGATGTCATGTTGAGGTTGTTCTCCGAAAAAATTGATAATTATCTATTAGATACAGGAGTTGACGTTGTTACGTTAGAAGCAACTGAAACTGATGTTATCCAATATAAACAAGTCTATTTAAATAATGAAAGTGAAACATCCGAGCTAAAGCTATCGGAACTTATAGATAGTTTGACAAATAGATTTGGTATTAGTTCGGTAACGTTGCACTCTTTAAAAGAGAGCTACTGCCCGGAACATTCTGAAATGGTATGGCATGCTATTTCCAATCTAGAAACGTTTAGAACGACTCAGAAAGCACAACGATCACTAGATTATTTTTTAGCAGTCCGCCCTCTGCGTTTAGCAGTGCCCCCGGAACGTCTAAGTTCTATTTTGGTGTGTAAGCGCGGTAGACCAAAGAACTTTCAATGGCGTCGCAATAATATACAAATAAGAAGAGTTAACGGACCGGAACGTATTAGCCCAGAATGGTGGTATATGGAAAATTATCATCTGACACGCGATTATTTCAGGGTTGAGGACACTCAAGGACGTCGATATTGGATGTTTAAGGAATTCATAAAAAAAAATCATGAACTTTCACATTGGTATCTGCACGGTTTTTTTGCCTAAGAAGTTGTTCGATGGAAAAACACATAGCAGCATATGCAGAACTTAATGTATTGAGCAATTTTAGTTTTCTCGAGGGTGGTTCCCATCCGGAAGAGCTAATTGAAAGAGCTGCCTTTCTTGGTTATAAGGCCATCGCTTTGACGGACCGTAATACACTCGCTGGGGTAGTTCGTTTTCATACAGCGGCAAAGGCCATAGGAATTCAGGCAATTATAGGAGCACGGATAGATATTGAAGATGGTGCTAGTTTCATATGTTTACCAAAAGACCGCAGTGCATATAGTAGATTAACAAGGTTACTAACCCTAGGTAAGCGCAGAGCCCAAAAATCAATGTGTAAGTTATGGCGTGCTGACATAATTGAATACTTACAGGGACAAATCTTAATTATTTTACCTCCAGTATCTTTTAGTGCATCAAAGTTGTACGTAGACCAAAAGAGAATTGATTCAGCGTTTGCGGATGAACTCTCAAAATGGGTGGAGCAACTATCTGGCTCAGTCTACCTCTCTGCTTCGTTGTGCTATAGAGAAGATGACGATGCTAGGCTGGCTGCACTGCAAAAGTTAGCGGAAAAATCTGGTGCGCCAATGGTTGCTACTAACGATATTCTGTATCACCACCCTCGTCGTCGACCACTTCAAGACCTTTTAACATGCATACGTAAGCAATGCACTATAACGCAAGCTGGTTTTGAACTTGAGTTAAATGCAGAGCGTTACTTGAAGTCTTATCTGGAAATTAAAAACGGATTTGAGAAGTATCCGGATGCAATCACGAAAACAATTGAGATTGCTGACAGGTGTGAATTCTCAATGACTGACATAAGATATAAATATCCAAGTGTTTTAACGCGATCAGGTAATAGCGCAGAAGATGAGCTAAGAGTCAGGACTTGGGAAGGAGCAAAAAAGCGTTATTCGATTGATAGATATCCACTAGGAGTTCCTGAGTTAGTTAAAAAGCAGATAAAGTATGAGTTAGATATAATAGAAAAATTAAAATATGCGCCATATTTTTTGACAGTTTATGATATGGTGAAATTTGCACATGAGCGCAATATCTTATGCCAAGGACGTGGTTCTGCTGCAAATTCAGCAGTTTGTTATTGCTTAGGCATAACAGCAGTTGACCCTAATCAATCTGCGATATTATTCGAGAGGTTCATTAGTGAAGCACGCGGTGAACCACCAGATATAGACGTTGATTTTGAGCACGAGCGACGTGAAGAAGTAATTCAGCATATTTATGAGACTTATGGTAGGGAGCGTGCTGGGTTAGCTGCAACAGTGGTTACGTTCCGTTCGCGTAGCGCTATAAGAGAGGCTGGAAAAGCCATGGGGCTTTCAGACGCTATAATTGATATATTGGTTGGTCAGGTTCGTGGCAGTGATATCAAAAATATATCTGCTTCAAAACTATTAGAGATTGGTCTTGACCCTAAAGATAAAATTCTTCGACTGGTTATCAAATTAGCTAAAGAGCTAATCGGCTTTCCTAGACATCTCTCTCAACATGTTGGTGGCTTTGTAATAACACGTGATAGGTTAGATGAATTAGTTCCGATAGAAAACGCAGCGATGATAGACCGCACCGTAATTGAATGGGATAAGGATGACCTAGATGCACTTGGAATATTAAAAGTAGATGTATTAGCACTCGGCATGTTGAGTTGCTTGCGAAAAAGTTTTGATATCGCTCATCGTCACTATGGTCTTGAACTTGATTTATCAAATATCCCGTCGGAAGATCCTGTAGTATATGATATGTTATGTAAAGGTGACTCGCTAGGTGTTTTCCAACTGGAGAGTCGTGCGCAAATGGCAATGCTACCTCGACTTAAACCAAGATCATTCTATGACTTAGTTATAGAGGTAGCAATAGTAAGACCTGGTCCCATACAAGGCGATATGGTGCATCCCTATATAAGACGCCGTAATGGTGAAGAACCGGTTGATTTGCCGTCTAAGGAATTACAAGAAGTACTGCATAAAACGTTGGGTGTACCTTTATTCCAAGAACAAGCAATGAAAATTGCTATTATTGCTGCGGGATTTACTCCTGGTGAAGCAGACCAACTACGTAAAGCAATGGCGACGTTCCGTAAAACAGATAAAATTGGTGAGCTAGGTCTTAAAATGATCGCCGGTATGGTTAAACGAGGGTACGAAAAGTCATTTGCAGAGCGTTGTTTTAGACAGATTGAAGGGTTTGGCAATTATGGTTTCCCCGAAAGTCATGCAGCGAGTTTTGCATTATTAGTTTACGTGTCGAGTTGGATGAAATGTCATATGCCAGCCACTTTTGCGGCTGCCTTGTTAAATTCTCAGCCTATGGGGTTCTATGCGCCAGCACAGATTGTCCGAGACGCTCGTGAACATGGAGTTATTGTATTGCCGCCGGACGTAAATATGGCTAATTGGGATTGTGACTTAGAACGTCAAAAAGATGGTTCTTTGGCTTTAAGGTTGGGGATGAATCAAATTAAAGGATTGAGAAAGGGAGAAGCGGTTCTTATCGAAAAGAATAGACTGGAGGGGTATCGAAATATAGAGGAATTAAGTATTCGTTCAGGTATCCAGTCGGTGACCTTGGAAATATTAGCCCGTGCAGATGCATTTCAATCACTTTCACTTTCACGACGACAGGCCTTCTGGCATGTGCGCGGACTGAATGCTTCTATATTTAGAAATAACCAAAAGAAAAAACAAGAACTGCCATTGTTTGATGCCCTTTTAAGTGTTGACAAGAGCTGTGTTGTTGATAGCGAACCTAGCATAAATCTACCAGTTTCAAATCTTGGTGAAGAAGTAATGGATGATTATGCCTCTCTCAAATTATCTCTTAAGTCTCACCCTATTAGTCTGTTACGGAATGTTTTTCCCAAAGGTTTTTACAAACCAATTTCTGCCTTTAATGACCTTAATGATGGGGAACGCGTGAGTGTAGTTGGTTTGGTGCTAATAAGACAGCGTCCAAGTACAGCTAAAGGAATTCTGTTTATCACTATTGAAGATGATACAGGTGTTGCAAATCTTGTTATTTGGTCTCGTCAATTTGAGCGTTTTAAACACGCCGTTATGAATGCGAAGTTACTCGGTGTAACAGGGAAACTACAGCGTGAAGGGGAAGTCATTCATTTGATTGCAGAAAATCTTCAAGATTTGACATTTTATTTATCGGAATTACCGGAACAAAATCAGCATCAAGTCGAGAGGAATAAGAATACGATTAAAAGTAAGCAAACCTGTGCATCAACAAATACAGTCCAATCATTAACGAATGCAACGAGCAAAGAGAAACGAGCTCGAGTAAATTTTAATAGTCGTGATTTTCACTAATGCTAAAAAATGGCAATGCCCAAAATGCTATGAATCAGGCACTGCTAGCCCCAACAGTAAAATAGCAAAATGTATCGCCAATGCGATGACAAATTTACAAATAAAACGATACATTCTGACAGAGTGACTACAGCGGAGGGGGATATGACGCTACAATCAGTTTCAAACAATGAAATTTACCAAGAACAAGACAACGGTGAATTAGCACAGTAGCAGAGAGCAATCTACAATAGTCCTGAGAACTTCTTCAATTGGTCTTGGCCCTCTGTACCGCGCCATCAATTTTTAAGTGAACGCGATAGAGCTTTTGATCCTGACGGCAATCCTGGATTAATTGAACTTGATATCTCAGATAAACTTAAAACGCCATATCCAGCTACGATACCCGCTATTTTAGCACGGTATATAAGGATAAATGCGGACGAAAAAATTAATCATTCATTCATTGCCTCCGGTGAGATTTATTACGTTTTGAAAGGAGATGGCCTAAGTCGGAATGGTGCGGATAAAGTGTCGTGGGGAACGGGAGATGTCTTTTGTTTTCCAGGAGGGAATGAAACTATACATAAAGCTTACAATACAGCGATAATATTTTGTGTAACTAATGAGCCACTGCTAGCGTTTGAAAATCTTCAAGCACCGCTTCCTGGTAAATCAAGAAATGAAACGGTTCACTGGCCACATGAGGAAATAGAGAAGCATTTGTCGGCAGTTTATGAGCGCCCAAAAACAGCAGAGACTTCAGGTGTGTCAATACAGTTCTCTACGCCAGCGACAGCTCCTAGCAGGAACACAATTCCTATGATTAATACTGCAATTAATACACTTGAGGCTGGTGGTGAGCAACGGCCTCATCGTCATAATGGAGCAGCAATTACCTTGGCGATAGAGGGAGAAGGAATTCACTCGATGATAGAGGACGAGAAAGTTCCGTGGGTAAGTGGAGCGGCTCAAATAACACCCGGCGCAGAGCTTCACTCCCATCATAATAGAGGGAATAGAAGAATGCGTAGTTTTGTTATCCAAGACGAGGGATTGCATTTTTACCTTCGCACGCCCGGTTTCAGTTGGGAATAATTAAAAATATTGGAAATCAGTGGATTCTTCAAAACGTTGAGAGAAAGAGAGTAGCCTTCATGTCTAATACGTTTCGCGAAAGGATTACTTAAGGGCAGGTTTGTGTGGCGGGGGGCTTAAATAGTATGACTAGCACTAATATGGCACAAATGCTTTCAAACTCCGGTTTCGATTGGTTGTTTATTGATATGGAACATGAACGGTCGTACACGGGTCTTCAGTAAATATCTCACCGTTAAGACGATAGTTGCTGTATATTAAAGGAAGTACGGTGGACAATAGGGAGAAAGGTTTCGCTAGACTGCGGTATTATGCCGCTAGGGGCTTTAACCCGCTAATAGAGTTGGGACAGGATTTCCGGGTAAGCTATTATAAAATCCAGGAAGGGAGACCTATCCCCCAGTAACGCTCATATGTCTTGTTACAGGCTCCACTGCAGCATTACGGTCTATGATAAAATCGTGCCCTTTGGGCTTGCGCAAAATTGCTTCGCGGATAGCTCTTATGACTGCCTCATCACCTTCAGAATTTCGTAAGGGAGTTTTCAAATCAGCATCATCGTCTTGACCTAAGCACATATACAGTGTCCCTGTGCAGGTAACGCGTACTCTATTGCAGCTTTCACAGAAATTATGTGTAAGAGGTGTAATAAACCCTAGTCTTCCCCCAGTTTCTTTAACTCTGGTATATCTTGCCGGCCCACCCGTTCTATAGTCTATTTCTTCAAGAGTAAAATATTTTGATAGGTTATTTCGTACAGCGTTGAGAGGCAGGTACTGGTCAATTCTAGTTTCACTGCCTATGTCACCCATGGGCATCACTTCTATTATTGTCATATCGTAACCGTTGTCGCCTGCCCAGGTCAGCATATCTTTCAATTCATCGTTATTGGTGCCGTTTAGTGCAACTGTATTAATTTTAATATTTAATCCCGCTGATTTAGCTGCGCTTAAGCCGGCTAGCACTTGGTCAAGATCGCCCCAACGGGTAATTTTTTTAAACTTTTCCCGGTCTAAGGTGTCCATAGATACGTTCAATCTTTTGACACCATGATCGGCAAGCTGTTGCGCATACTTTGATAATTGAGATCCATTTGTTGTTAATGTAAGTTCCTCCAGCTTTCCTGAAATTAGATGTCGCGATAGCGAGGCTATTAGGTTCATTATATTTTTTCGGACCAGCGGTTCGCCCCCCGTCAATCTAAGCTTCTTGACGCCAAGGTTAATAAAAACTGTGCAGAGCCGTTCTAATTCCTCTATGGTCAGCAAATCCTTTTTGGGAAGAAATGTCATATTTTCTGACATGCAATATGTGCATCGGAAGTCACAGCGATCGGTCACTGAAACTCGAAGGTAGGAAATTGTGCGTCCAAAAGGATCAAGCATTAGCGAGACATAATTTCGTTATGTATATGAAAACATAACGGCAATTATATTATTTTTGTAAACAATATCAAGGCTTATAATTTACTGCGTATTATCTATTGTTGGAGTCTATGAAGAAGATCAGCAATGCCTAAGCCTATGCTTCTTATTGGATGAGGCGGTAGTTTTTTATGCTTAATGCTGGAAAAAAGTTCAAAACCTCTTGAATCCCCCGTAATCGCTTCGCTGATAAGTTTTCCGATTAGGCCGGATAATACTACGCCGTGACCTGAAAATCCTTGGGCATAGTATATCTGAGAATTAATTTGGCCAATATGAGGTAGCTTATTTTTTGTGGATGAAATTAAGCCGCTCCAAGCGTATTCGAGTTCAAAGCTAGTCAGTTGTGGAAATAGGCGCTTAATTCTGTTGCGGATAATTTTTTTAAGAATTTTCGGGTCTTTGCCCAAAAAATTTATGCCGCAGCCAAACAGCATACGGTTACCAGCGATAATTTGGAAGTAATCTGGAATTTTATTACAATCTGCGACGGTCACATCGCCTGGCAATATGGATTGTATTGATGCTCGTGATAAAGGATTGGTTACACCCACAAAGCTGGAAACGGGTATTGATTTGTCCTCTAGTAGCGGATTGCTGCCACTGAGATAAGCATTACCGGCAAGTAAAACGTATTTTGATTTGATATGGCCTTTTTCGGTGTGGACCGTTAAATCAGAACCCGTAGAGATCGCTTGAGCAGGACTTTGTTCAAAAATTTTAACGTTCGCTGTTTTTAGTTGCTTTACCAATCCTTGCAGATACTTAAAAGGATTTATTTGGCCACAACTTTTATCAAACAGGCCGCCTGAATATTGGGTTGTCTTTAAAAATTTTCCGAGTTCAGATTTATCAAGTAGGGTCGTTTTTTGATAGTTGTATTTTGATTTTAAACGATCATTCAATAACGCTAACTCTCGCATTTGATAACTGTTGTTAGCTGCATAGATATAGCCAAATTTTCTATCACATTGAATATTATGCGTAAGAATATTCTGGTCCATATCAACTAAATAGGAATCTACCATCTGCCAAAGCATCCTTGTTGCCTCGAAACCTAGCATTTTTTCCATTTTCGTTAATTCGCAACTGAAGCCATTAGCAATATGTCCACCATTCCTGCCAGATGCTCCGCAACCGATTTTTTGCGCCTCTAAAAGCGCTACGGAAATACCAGACTTGGCTAAATGCAAAGCGGTTGATACACCAGTGAGGCCCCCGCCCACAACACAGACATCTGCATTATGATCGCTTTCTAAGGCGGAAAAGTTAGGAGAAGAGCACGCCGTAGTATAGTAAAATAATTTTTCGTCTGCTGGTCTGCGGTGACCTAAAAGCACCTTAGTTTTCATTGGCGGTGAACTCTGCTCTTCTGATTTTTTTCACGTGTTTAAGCAAATTTTAAAATCTTTTTTGCCATATTTACATTAACCTTATAAGTTTTGAGGATAGATACATTAGTTTTTTAATTTTTGATAATAAGTTTTGATTGGGGACACACCTTGTCTGATTTTGATTTGGTAATACGGGGCGGCACAGTTGTGAATGCTGCTGAGATCTCAAAATGTGAAGTTGGTATAAAAGAGGGACGCATCGTTGCATTGGGAGAAAACTTGAGTTCAGGCAAACAAGAGATAGATGCGACAGGGAAATTTGTTATTCCGGGCGGGATCGACAGCCATTGTCATATTGATCAGCGATCGAGTGGTGGAGGCAGAAACGCAGAGACATTTTTGAGTGGCACGCGATCTGCTGCCTGCGGGGGAACAACAACTATTATTTGTTTTGCGGCGCAGGAAAAAGGCGAATTGTTGACGCCAATAGTCGAAGATTATCATGAGCGTGCGAAGGATTCCTGTATAGACTATAGCTTTCATTTGATCATTAGTGATCCAAGTGACGAGGTGATGAATGATGAAGTCCCTAAACTAATAGATCAAGGTCACAGGTCTCTTAAAATTTTTATGACTTACCCTCGTAATAGATTGAATGATGCAGAAATTCTTAAAGTGTTAGAAACTGCCAAAAGGCAACGGGCACTGGTTTGTGTGCACGCCGAAAATCACGATGCCATTATGTATATGACGGAAAAGTTGTTGGCGGCAGAAAATAATAGCACTAAGTTTCATGCTTGGGCAAAGCCACCCCTTGTAGAGCGTGAGGCCGTGCATAGAGTTATAATGTTGTCTGAATTATTAGATGTTCCAATTCAAATCTTTCATGTGAGTTGCGAAGAAGCGGCTGAAGAAATAAGACGTGCACAACAAAGAGGTTTGAAAATATTTTCAGAAACGTGTCCTCAATATTTTGTTCTAACAGAAAGGGATCTCGATCGAGATCAACGAGAGGGAGCAAAGTTTGTCTGTTCACCAGCACCCCGTACAGAAGGTGACCAAGAAGCGGTTTGGGATCATGTTCGGTTAGGAACGATAGGGAATGTTACATCGGATCACGCGCCGTATAATATAGATGAATTGGAGGGCAAATTTTGGGCTGGGGATAATGCGCCTTTTAGTCAGATAGCTAATGGCGTACCTGGTCTTGAAACACGAATGCCCATTACCTTCTCGGAGGGAGTTGTTAAGGGAAGGATTGATTTGCAAACATTTGTTGCTATCACATCAACAAATGCGGCGCGTTTATTTGGATTATATCCTAAGAAAGGGACTATATCGGTTGGCGCTGACGCGGATATCTGCATTTGGGACGCAGAAAAAGATATTACGATTACTCAAGATATACTGCATCATGATACTGATTATACCCCGTTTGAAGGATTACAAGTTACTGGCTGGCCATTTATTACAATAAGTAGAGGTAAGATAGTCTGGGAAAATGGGGATGTCAGATGTGAGGCGGGTTGGGGAAATTTTCTTGCACGCGATCCATACGATTACATTGAACCACGAGGTGTTTTGCCTACACCATTTGATCCTGTAGCATTAACAAAAAACGAAGAATGGCAAAAGTAATATTTAACGCCAAATTCAAGTTCAAAAGGAGAAAAAATGAGTAGGATTATAATTCTTGGTGCTGCGCAAATGGGTCCGATCGCACCTGACGAAAGTAGAGAGAGCTGTGTTTCTCGAATGGTAGATCTAATCAAGCAAGCGAGCTCTAGAGGTTGCAGCTTTATCGTTTTTCCTGAACTCGCTTTGACAACATTTTTTCCAAGATATTATGAAGAAGATATTACCAAGATGGACGATTGGTACGAGAAAGAAATGCCTAACAAAGCAACGCGTCCGTTATTTGAAGCAGCAGCCGATGCAAAAATAGGTTTTTATCTTGGATACGCCGAGCTTACACCTGAAGGAAGGCGCTTCAACACCGCAATACTTGTTGATCAAAATGGGAAAATAGTGGGTAAATACCGAAAAGTGCATTTGCCAGGACATTCTGAGTATGATCCAAAGAGACCATTTCAGCATTTGGAAAAAAGATATTTTGAGCCAGGAGATCTAGGCTTTGGTGTTTGGAGACAGCAAGGGTCCATAATGGGTATGGCAATATGTAATGATAGAAGATGGCCTGAAACTTACCGTGTGATGAGTCTAAAGGGGGCCGAGATCATTGTGCTAGGCTATAATACTCCCGACTTGAATACCTCGGGGAAGGAACAGAATCATCTCAGAATGTTTCATAACCATCTTACAATGCAGAGTAATGCCTACATGAATGGTTGTTGGGTTATTGGGACTGCCAAGGCTGGTATCGAAGATGGCTGCATGTTAATAGGCGGTTCGTGCATAATCCAACCCTCTGGGGAAATAGCCACCCAAGCTGCGACACTAGACGACGAACTTATCACTTTTGCTGCCGATATCGATATCTGTAATATGCCAAAAGATACAATTTTTAATTTTGCGAAACATCGCCGAATAGAACATTATTCGGTCATTACCGAGCAGACTGGTGTGGAGTTACCGAAAGGTCTAAATTGATTAGATGAATATTTTAAATAGAGGCTGCTTAATCTGGGCGATCCATTTGAAAAACTTCATCAGTCGCTGAATAATCCATATAGCCTAGTCGAGAGACTGGTTTATAGATAGTAACATCAACAAAGCCCTCTTTTACTATTTTAGGGTCGACGTGTATCCCAACGACTTCGCCAAATATTACCCAGTTCTCCTTTCCCTCCCTCCAACACGGCATCTGAACGCTCTGCATATATTTACATTCCAAATGAATAGGTGCGCCTTTGACTCGCAATGGTTTGACTAATCTAGATGGTTCACCTTCCAGGCCAGCCTTTTGCATTTCATCTTCTCCATATGGAAGGTGTATCGAGGTTTGATTCATAGCTTCCCTGTGTTGATAACTAACAATAGAGCAAACGAATTCCCCAGTGGTCTCCGCATTAACCTGACTATCTTTCTTACCTCTTTCATCTGGCGAGCCACCTGACGCAAACATTACACAAGGAGGGTCGGAACATACGGCATTGAAAAAACTATATGGTGCAAGATTATTTTTACCATTAGAGCTAATGGTGGAAATCCAGCCGATAGGCCGCGGAGAAATAAAAGCTTTAAAAGGGTCACGCTTAAATCCATTTTCCTTATGAGAACCAGGCTTATAGAACATTCTTCTCCTCCTAGAGTTTTGAGTAATAACGATTTCACGTAGATAAAGAAACTAAAATCTGAGAGTTACTTGGGTTTTAAAAAGAAGTTGTGTCTATCAATATTGATAACGAGTTAATATGATATCCACGGAAAAAGGCGCCTCTTATGAATTTGCTTTGTATTTAATTTTCGCTGGCCAGAGCGTCTAGTATAGGACAGTCGGGTCTATGATCTCCGCTGCAATTTTTTGACAGATGGTACAATTGATTTCTGAGGTTTTTAAGTTCCTCTAGTTTATTATCTATTTTAGAGAGTTTTCCCAATGTCAGCTCTTTAACCTCTCTACTGGGACGGTTTTTATCCTGATAAAGTGAGAGTAATTCTCTACATTCTTGTATACTAAATCCAAAACGACGTGCCCTACCAATAAATTGAAGTTTGGCGATATCATCTTTTGAATAAACTCGATATTGGTTCTCTGGATCTTGGTAGGCCATTACCAGGCCAATATTGTCGTAATAACGCACAGCTTTGATTGTTAACCCTGACATCTTTGCTGCTTGCCCTATATTCATTTGTATCTTTACCTTCCTGTCACAAGAAGCTCCAAGTTGCCTTTTTAAGTAATAGTTTTTGGCACTCGCATCAATTGATTTAAATAAAAAATTATCGAGAGCATCGTCATTGCCGGCAGGTGCCGCAGAAAGTTGAAAAACTAACGTTGGATATTATGTTCCTCGAGGGCCGTTCATAAACAAAGGGCTTGAATGCGAAAATGAAAATTTTATACCTCTCCTTAGTTGGAGCCATTGCACTTACCGTGGCCGGGCTACACTACTATCCCATGTCGACAGAATTGGTATCACAAGAGATAAAATTGGAACCCAATAATATAAATTTGGTAACGGTTGGCCGCACGGTTTACTTGCAAAATTGTGCTTCATGTCACGGTATCCAATTAGAGGGTCAAAAAAATTGGCGTAGGCGCAACTCTGATGGCTATCTTCCTGCTCCCCCCCATGATGAAACGGGACATACGTGGCATCATACAGACAGTTATCTATTTAACATGACGAAATATGGTATTGAGGAAATTATTGGTAAAAAATACCAAAATAACATGCCCGCTTACGACAGCATTCTCTCGGACGACGCAATAATTGCCGTGCTGTCCTATATAAAAAGTATGTGGCCTAAAAATATTCGCGAAAAGCACGATCAATTAAACGCCCGAGCCCGGAGTTTTAATAAACGTTCTTAGAGCTAGGCATTGTAGACCAAAACCCATTCAATTTGATTTTTAGTGCTCGGCCTTGTGGCGGTATTTAATTGGGAGGCGGTAAAGCGAGAATAAGAAATTATTAATTTAGAAATCCATGGCGAGATAAGAATTTAAGGCATCTTCTATTTTATCTCTTCCTATATCTTTAACGATAAAAACTAATCGTGAACGGCGGTCATCGCTTGGCCATTCATCGATCTTGGCAGGAGGATGAAACATGTGTTGGACTGCATGCACGACAACAGGTTGCTTGTCGACTTCTTCAACGTTTAAAATACCTTTTATTCGTAAAATACTCGCTCCATGAGTTTGCGCGAGCATGTCCAGTGACCCGGCTATTTTAGTCCATTTAAGTGGGCTGTCGAAATGAATGGCAAAACTATAAATGTGGTCATCATGCCGATTCACGTCATGCTCGTGGTCATGATGATGGGCGTGGTCATGGTCATGGTAGTGTTTCTCGTGATCGTCATGGCGATGATAAACGTGACCTTCCGTTTCCATGTAAGCTTCTTCTTTTAACCATCTGGATACGTCAGCTGTTTTCGTCAGTGGATTGTATAGGCCGGCATTAAATAGCTCACTCGGTTCTACGTTTCCATGGGAAGCTTCTAAAATTGGCGCGGCCGGGTTCAATGTTTCTAATCTTTTTTTTACTTCAGTAATCGCATTAATGTCCGTAACATCCACCTTTGTTAAAACGATTCGGTCTGCTACGGCTGCTTGCTTTACAGACTCGAATTGATTATCGAATTGTTGCATTGCATGGTGCGCGTCAACCACAGTGATAACGCCGTCAAGCCGGTAATAATTTACAAGAAATTGATCCGCCATCATCGTATGAAGTATTGGCGCCGGGTCAGCCAATCCCGTTGTTTCGACTACCAACCGGTCAAAGTAATTTATTTCGCCGCTGGTCCTTTGCATATGCAGACTTTGCATAGTATTGACAAGATCGCCCCGCACTGTGCAGCATAAGCAACCATTATTGAGTAAAATTGTATCTTCATTAGATTTAACAACCAAGGCGTCATCTATTCCCACTTCGCCAAATTCATTAATTATTACCGCGACATTCTCCATATCTTTGTTGGTTAAAAGTTTTGAAAGTAGAGTTGTCTTCCCGCTTCCTAAAAACCCGGTAAGAATAGATACTGGTGTTCTGTCTTGGTTTTTTTCGTTGGTCATCGAGTCGCCCCCCTCAAAATCACCTCATACAGAATCATCACGCACGATACCAGCTTGGGTCTCGTTTTTCTGCGAAACTTGTCAAGCCTTCAATGGCTTCTTCAGACTGCCTTTTTGCTGCATGCGCTAAAACAAGCTCCTCAAAATACTCGTCTGAAATTATTAAGTTAGCATCTTTTAGTGCAGCAGCCTTTGTTTGCGCTGTTGCGTCGGGCGCAGCTAATAGAAGATGATCAATAATTGATACAGCTGTAGCTTCCAATTCTCCAACTCCGCAAACTTGGTGAACTAGACCAATTTCGCATGCAGCTTTCGCATCAAAGCGTTCGCAAGTAAGGGCGTACCTTCTTGTATTTCTTACGCCAATAGAAGCGTTCAGTTGTGGGATAATGACACTGGCCATGACGCCCCACCTTGTTTCGGTTATAGAAAAAATAGCATCGTTACTAGCCAAAACAATGTCACAAGCGGCAGCTATGCCAGTGCCCCCACCAAAACAGCCACCGTGGATTAGAGCAACTGTGGGTTTTGAAATTTCAGTTAATCCGCGTATCGCCGTTGCCGTTAATCGAGAAACATTTATATTTTCATCATGTGACAAACTCCCGATTTCTTTCAGCCATTTCAAATCAGCTCCAGCTTGAAAGTGTTTACCGTTACCTTTTATTACTAGAACTCTTATATCGTCGCTCGAGGCACACTGCCCAACAGCGTCTATCATAGCTTCAATTACTTCGCCATTGTATGCGTTGTTAACCTCAGGCCGATTTAACGTGATTGTTGCCACACCGCGAGTATCGACATTTAAAAGAACAACGGATTTTGTCATTATTCGTTTCCAATATTTCTCTATAAGTTGAATGATTAGTCATTAGTAAATTATGGGAAGCCAAATGTAATCAATAAAATAATCAGTGTTTATTATTAATTGGCACTATTATTCTCTTCTTTTCTGGCATAATGATCGTCATCTGTGTAACTCTCTCTCGAGGTAGATATTAAAGTGAACCCTAAAATAGAAATCTTACCCAAAGTAAAGGAAGTTTTAAAGGCGGAGGCCGACGCTATTAATGCTGTGAAAATTGACTCCTCTTACCAAGAGGCGATTAATATACTTTTTGAATCAACAGGAAAGATTATTACTACTGGCATGGGGAAAGCTGGTTTTGTCGCTCAGAAATTTGCCGCAATAATGAGTTCGACAGGAACTTCATCAGTCTTCATACATCCGGCGGAAGCGGCGCACGGTGATCTCGGTATAATTTCCAAAAATGATTCTATTGTGGCCTTTTCAACAAGTGGAAAAACCCGCGAAGTTTTGGAATTCATTGAGCTGAGTCGGCATATGACGAAAGGATCTGTTATTGGAATAACCTCTCATAGTGATTCGGGTCTGAGGGAACTATCGGATGTGATAATTGACATGGGAGTTATTCGCGAACCCTGCCCACTTGGTATGACTCCGACGGCAAGTATGGCTGTTATGGCCGCAGTCAGTGACGCGGTTGCTCTTGTACTTATGCAGAAAAAGGGAATTACACTTGAAGAATACGGACTTCGGCATCACGGAGGATACTTGGGGCGCCGTGCAAGAACAGATAATTCATCGGATTAGAACGATATAAACTTTATAAGGTGCTTTTTGATTAAGCTAAGGTACCTAACGTTTTATAGTTAACTCGTTTACGGTTGCATTCATAAATGATGATATATTATGGTTCTGAAGCACACATATTTGCTGTGTCTTGAAATGGTCAAGTTCCGGGAAGCCCTTTGAAAGGAGCGCATAATGAACGTGATTCCAAACTCGCTTCACGCACGTGATGTAGAAACAATCATACACCCACAAACGAATTTAAAAAAACATAGAGAACTTGGCCCGATGTTGGTCACTCATAGCAAAGGCGCAAGGATTTTTGACGATAATGGGAAAGATTACATAGAGAGTGTTGCGGGCCTTTGGTGCGCATCACTTGGTTTTGGGGTGGAACGTCTCGCAAAAGTGGCTTGCGAACAGATGACCCAGCTTGGATATTATCATTCTTATCGGCACAGGACAAATGAGCCTAACATCAGTCTTGCAGAAAAGCTCCTCTCACTGGCACCCGTACCAATGTCAAAGGTCCTATTTCAGTGTTCTGGGTCTGAAGCAAATGACACGGCAATCAAGCTTGTCTGGTATTATCATCATGCGATTGGGAAACCAAATAAAATTAAAATAATTGGGCGTAAAATGGGGTACCACGGAAGTACCATAGCAGCAGTAAGCTTATCAGGAAAAAATGATATGCACGCCGACTTTGGGTTGCCTATCGAGCGTTTCCTTCACACAGAATTTCCACATTACTACAGGAATCATCTAGACGGCGAAACTGAAGAAGAATTTGCCACGCGAATGGCAAATGCGTTAGAGCAGCTGATATTAGCGGAAGGGCCAGAAAATATAGGAGCTTTTTTTGCTGAGCCCGTAATGGGAGCAGGGGGGGCCGTGATACCTCCAGAAACATATTTCCATAAAGTTCAAGAAGTTCTGCGCCGTTATGAAATTCTTTTTGTGGCAGACGAGGTAATATGCGGTTTTGGTCGTACTGGTAAGATGTGGGGGTCAGAAACATTTAACTTGTTTCCTGATATGATTACTTCTGCAAAGGCGCTGTCAGCTGCAATGCAGCCGATCTCGGCTCTCATGATTAATGATAAAATATACCAAGTTATGATTGAACAAAGCGATAAACTGGGGGCTTTCGCTCATGGTTATACCTATGCTGGCCATCCCGTTGCATCAGCAGTTGCTTTGGAAGTTTTAAAAATTTATGAAGAAATGAATTTGGTGGAACATGTTGCAAGCATATCTCCATATTTTCTTGACAAATTGAATGCTTTTAAGAACCATCCTTTAGTTGGAGATGTTAGGGGAATTGGTTTAATTTGTGGTATCGAATTGATGCGGGATGGAGATGAAAGAGTTGCGTTCGAAAAAGACTTGTCGGTACCGGAAAAGTTCCAAGAAAACGCTCTAGCGCATGGCCTGATACCGCGCGTTGTTGGTGACCGCCTTGTATTTGCTCCACCTTTAATTATTACCGAAGAAGAGATAGACGAGATGGCTTCGAGATTCAAGAAGTCACTTGATGACACTTGGAGCTCTATTAACTAACTTAGATTATTTGGTCGAGGCAACGGATCAATTCGTTGTTGAAAGTTTCAGGCACCTCGACGTTCGAAAAGTGTCGTTGGCCATCTATAACAACCAGTTCAGAATTAGATATTCGGGACTGTATTTCCTTCGATTTCTCGATTGGAGTAACAGGGTCATCTCCAGCAGCAATAATTCTGGTGGGTGCTTGGATCAAATGAAGTTTGTCTCGGTAAGCTAAGTCAGCTACCGCAGAAGTTCCCCCTAAATAGCCCGCAACGGGCGTTTTAACGAATACATCCCTAATTCGGCAATAATCCGCGTTTTCTCTAGCAACAAAATCATCGTTAAACCACAGGGCCTTGGTCATTTCCCAAACTGGCACCATTCCGCCGTCCTTGACAACAGCTTGTCTTTCTTTAACCCAGTTTTTATACCACGCATCACTCTGGGATGTAGTGTTGCATAAAACAAGCGATGAAATTCTTTCCGGATATCTAATAGCTAAGCCTTGACCAATCATGCCTCCCGTTGATATGCCCACCCAGTTTACGGTTTGAATGCCGAGGGCGTTCATTGTTCCAATAGCATCGTCGACGAATTCCTCTAAAGTGTATGCACCATCTGGGGCACTTGTTGAGCCGTGTCCTCGCCAATCGTAGCGAAGAATTTTGTATTTGCCTCGCAGAGCATCTATTTGCTGATCCCAAATTCTATAACTAGTGCCCATTGCGTGCGCCATCATAAGGACAGGGCCATCTTCAAGCCCATCCCATTGGTACGCGACGTCGATTGTTCCTACCTTCACTTTTTTCATCTCATCTGTCCAACTGCCTCTGAGTATTTTACAATCATTTTACCGAGCGCTTTTCCAGAAAGCATATCGCGCAGAGCCATGGGCGTATTTTCAAAACCAATGGCTGTCGTTTTTATTTCTTTCAGCTTCCCATCGTGGCAAAGTTTCATCATCTTTTCTCGAGCGAAAGACCATCTCTCGGGATACGAATACCTTGAAAAACACTGAATTCGGGCTTCTTTCGCCCAGAGTTGACGCATATTTACATAGTCTAAATGAGGCGTTTCACTATTATTTGAGTTGGTTCGACCCACAATAAGTACGGTTGCATATTTAGCTAAATTATCGAACACGGCATCGGCAATGTTGGCACCGAGTGTATCAAAAAATAAGTCCACGCCTTCAGGACATGCGGATGCTAATTTTTCACCAAACGATGGGTCATTATAGTTCAAACATTTGTGGGCGCCGAGTGTGTCTTCTACGACATTACATTTTTCTTCCGTTCCAGCGATGCCAACTACATGCATGCCGGCCATTACACCAAGTTGTATCGCAAACGAGCCTACTGAACCAGCAGCCGATGTAACGACCAATGTTTGCCCTGGCATAGGCCTACCAAATAAATCCATCGCGCAATAGGCGGTTAGGCCAGGTGAGCTTAGCGCAGTGTGCCACATAGTTTCTTCAAAGTCATTGCTGACAAGTAGAAGATCAGCAGGGGATGCTTCAGCGACCTCCTGCCACCCCAGACGACCAGTGACTAATTTTCCTGGACTAAAATCACCTGCTTCTCCACTTATAATTTGTCCAATGACGTCGCAGTCAATTAGCTCTCCTATTTCAAAGGGTTTGGTATAATTTTTAAAATTTTTGAGGCGTTGGTTTTGCCATGGGGAGAGTGCAACGGATAGGATACGCACGAGTAGGTGCCCGTCCTTAGGGCGAGATACGGGAAGTGTTTCAATGCTAAAGTTTTCGTCGCTCGGAAGATCTGTCGGGCGTTTTTTCAGAACAAAGCGGCGATTATGACTTGGTATATTTATCATTGCAGTTTAAAAATCGAATAACGTTTTTAGGATGTCTCTATTTAAACTTAAGGATTGAAAATGGCAAGTGGCTCGATATCACTAAAGCATGTTGAAATAGCGTATGACCTCTCGGGTTCGCCAGGTGGAAAAGTCGTTCTTTTGCTGCATTGTTTTGGCTCCAACAGACAATACTGGGACTTTCATGAAGAAGCATTTGCGGGTTTTCAAACTTTGATAATTGATGTACCTGGGCATGGGCAAAGTACCCTTTATGACGTTGATTGCAGTTTAGAATTGATAGCGAGTGATATTGTATCTCTATTGGATGTTCTTGGAATAAATAAAGTAATCCTCGGAGGTGTTTCGATGGGAGGAATGATCTCTCAAGCATTCATTTTGAACCACCCTGAGTTGGTAAGCGCTTTAATGCTTATAAACACGACCTGTTTCATTAGCGAAGATATGCATCAATTATGGAGAGAGCGGTCGCAACAGGTTTTAGAAAATGGAACTGACGCCGTGCACGATGTTTTAATGCGTCGTTGGTTTACTTTAGATGCAATAGAAAATGAAATTCCTGGATACAAATATTTGTCTGAAACTTTTAAAAACTTTAATCCCGCGACTTTCAAGAAGATTAGCAATGCTATGTGCAACTTGGATACGAATGAAAAATTAAAAGATATTTCCGTGCCAACGTTAATTATCGCTACGCCGAACGATCCCGGAGCACCAACTTATATATCTAAGCGAATGGCAGAGTATATAGATGGTTCTGAGTTACATTGGCTGGAGCCTGCTCAGCATTTATCTTCTCTAGAACATATCGAGCTATTTAACTCAATTGTTAAAGACTTCCTTTCGAAGCAGGCCTAGGTTTTCTTGATCATCTTTTCGTTGGACAAACATTTTTCAAGCCTCACTCTAAAAAATATAAAGAATTCAAAGCATCATGACGATGATCAATTTTTGTTATGGGGCTGACGATTTTGAGAGGTAAAATCAAATCATTAAATATGAAGAAATCGGATATTAGTTATGAAATTTTATGATTGCAAAACTGCACCGTCACCTCGCAGAGTGCGAATATTTATAGCGGAAAAGAATATAGATATAGAAACCATTGACATCGATTTAAAAAATGGAGAGCAGTTAAGTCCAGAGTTCAAGAAGATCAATCCCAATTGTACAGTGCCTGTCCTTTCTTTTGACAATGGCGATATTCTTACTAGCACAGCCGGTATAAGGAGTTATTTAGAGGCTAAGTATCCAGATATACCGTTGATGGGCAGGACGGATTATGAGAAAGGAAAAATAGCTGATTTGCAGTGGCGGATAGAGATGGAAGGGCTGATGGCAATGTCTGAAGCCCTAAGAAACTCTGCACCACGAATGGCGGGTCGAGCTCTGACTGGCCCAGTCAACTACGAACAAATTCCGGCGTTGGCTGAACGAGGTAAACAGCGGGTTAAGCGTTTTTTGGAAGGTGTGGAGAAGTTTATAGGCAGTAATCAATTCGTTGCTGGAGAAATATATTCTGTTGCAGACATTGATTTGTTGGTTGTTATTGATTTTGCAAAATGGATTAAGCTAGAGCTCCCCGAAAGTGCAAAAAATGCTAAGAGATGGTATGAGGCGGTAAGCCAAAGACCAAGCGCAAAATTATAATGACAGATCTGTAGATAGAATTTCGCTATTGTTGAGTTATTAACCATCTACCTAATCTATGTACTCGGTAGTTGTCCTGTCATCTTGGCTCGTAATTTGACAATCGCCAACACAGTATCGATAGTCGGCGTGGGGACACGGACCAATCTGGCTAACTCAGATGTTGCTCCAATAATTGGCATTATCTCAAGTGGCCGTCCCCGTTCTAGGTCTTGAAGCATGGAAGTTTTATGGGCTGCTGCTCGCTCTCGCGTCGTATTCAGCCTGGCGTCAATTTTGTCTTCGGGTTTTGCTCCTAATGCTTTCCCGACTGCCAGAACTTCGGTCATTAGTTGTCTTAAAACTTGCTCCATTGAAGCATCGTCAAGCATGGCCCCAGTGTGCGCCATGGTTAAAGCGCTTGTTGGATTGTAAGCAACGTTACCCATCACTTTAATCCAAATATCCCTTCGAATATTGGGTTTGATGTCGCAATTTATACCAGCAGCAACAACCATTTGCTGTAACAACTCACAACGCGGGGATACAGAACCGTCAGGCTCGCCAATTTGATATTGATAACTTGGGCTGATAGTTTTTACTATTCCAGGTTCTATTACTTCGCTTGCGACATAAGTGATGCAGCCTATCGCACGCTCAGGCCCAATGCCTTCCCATTGTTTACCTCCGGGATCAACGGATTTTATTTGATAATTCTCCCATTGACCTGGTAATCCATAAAAATACCACCACGGAATACCGTTCATTGCTGTTGCGACAGTTGTATTTTCTCCAAGTAGTGGCTGCATTTGCTCTACAACATCCGGCGCTTGATATGATTTTAATGACATTATCACGTAATCCTGTCGTCCAAGTTCAGAAGGATTACTTGTTACTCGCGGTCGTGTGATGAACTCTTGATCCTTTGCAATTAACCTCAATCCATTTTGCTCGATTGCTTTGAGATGATCTCCACGCGCTATTAAACTGACCTCAAATCCAGCTTTACTTAGCATAGCTCCTAGGTGCCCTCCTATGGCGCCAGCGCCATAGATCGCAATGCTAGCTTTTTTGTTACTGATTGACACTGTTTCCCCCTCATCAAAATAAAGGACCACGCTAATTTGACACTATAGCAATTGATAGTGCTCTTTAAACTTCCGATTTCTTTAATAGTTTATCCTTGATTTTTTTTGATGTGATAGAAAAATTGTTCTTCTACAATCGATATCACTTGTCATCAAACACCGTTTAAATATTGATTTAACTAAAAGTGTTGTTAATCTTTTTGCTCATTCCAATAATATTACCTTAACGATATTACCACGAGAAATTAAAAAGGATTTTTAATGGAACCCTATTTTGATACTGGTCCGTATAAACGCGAAATAACCACGAAATCAAGGGAAGCAGAGGTTTGGTTCAATCGTGGTTTAAATTGGTGTTATGCATTCCATCATAAGGAAGCATTACGATGTTTTGAAAAAATGATAAAACTTGATCCAGATTGTGCCATGGGATATTGGGGAGTAGCATATGCTACTGGTCCCTATTACAACATTCCTTGGGAGAAAATGTCGCCTTCTGGGCGACCAGGTGCAATTCAAACTTGTTTTGAATATTCTCAAAAAGCAAAAGAATTAGCGGGTAGGGAAGAGCTGACGGAGATTGAAAGAGCCTTGTGTATTGCACTCTGCGCTCGTTTTCAATCTGGGAAAATTGGTGACTCAGAAGAGTTAACTCGTTGGGATGATGATTACGCTAACGCGATGCGCGAGGTTTATAAGCATTTTGCTGATGATTACGACGTTTGTGCGCTTACAGCCGAGGCCTTAATTGTGCGGACCCCTTGGCAACTTTGGGATCTGCAGAACCGAACTCCTGCGGAGGGAACGGATACCAAGGAAGCTATAGAAATTGTCGAGGCGGCACTCAAGCGAATTGAAAGCAATAATGACACGCCGCATGCGGGCTTACTACATTTTTATATTCATATAATGGAAATGTCGCCCGAACCTGAGCGCGCTCTTGCTGCCTCTGACAAACTACGCCCCCTTGTTCCTGGATCTGGTCATCTCATACACATGCCGTCTCACATATATGTGCTGTGTGGGCAATATGAAAAAGTAATAGCTTCAAATATTGAAGCTGCCGATGCAGATAAAAAATATTTGGAGGTAGATAGTGAACTTGGCATTTACTATATCTATCTCCTTCACAATATTCATTTTCAGGTCTACGGAGCAATGTTCGCTGGTCAATATGAACCGGCAATAAGAGCAGCAGAGCAGATGCAATCTATCGTGCTCCCAGAATATCTACTGAGCGACCACGCTTTTTTAGTTAACTATTTGGAAGCATTCAGCGGAATGAAGGCTCACGTCTTAATAAGATTTGGAAAATGGCAAGAGATTTTAGACGAACCCTTGCCATCGGACCCGCGGCTTTTCTGCGTAACTTTTGCAATATGGCAATATGCCAAGGGTATAGCATATGCCGTATTAGGCAACGTCGATGAAGCTTTAGTGCAGCAAGAAAAGTTAAGAGCCGCTATAGCTGCACTTCCCCATGAGAGAATCGTTTTCCATAATGATTCTAAGGATATTCTGCAAGTTGCTGATAAAATGCTAACTGGTGAGCTTGAATACAGAAGAGAGAACTACGACTTGGCTTTTAAAAGCTTGCGACAGGCTGTGGCATGCTATGACAATCTTAATTATTCGGAACCATGGTCATGGATGATGCCTCCTCGTCATGCTCTTGGAGCACTTTTGCTAGAGCAAAATAAAGTAGAGGAGGCAATGTCTATATATAGTGCAGATTTAGGGCTGGATGATACACTAGTCAGGCCTTCACAGCATGCTGGGAATATCTGGAGCCTCCTTGGGTATGTTGAATGCTGCGAACGAATGGGTAAAACAGCGGAATTAAATTCGATAAAAGAAGAGTTAGAGGCAGCTAAGTTAATAGCTGATAACTCAATAACCGTCTCCTGTTTTTGTCGAACAACGCACGACTGTTGCGATTAAGGGTGATTGCGAAAGTTGTAAACTAGGAAACGCGCTAGAACGGTGCAAAAATTTGAAAACCTAGTGTGAAGTGGTGACCCCGACAGGATTCGAACCTGTGACCTACAGATTAGGAATCTGTCGCTCTATCCGGCTGAGCTACGGGGCCTTTAATCAGATAGATACCTCAGGTTAGCTGTGGTGTGAAGATTTTCTTACTTTAAATTGGCGTAAGTATAATATTATTTGTATTTTAGATGTCTTCGTGATCTCAAGTTAAACCATCATAGAGTTTGTTGATGACAAAAATTCAAAATATACGTTCAATTAGAGTGTCTCTTCCATTCGAAACAGGTGGGCCAAGATATGGTATGCGGCCGAGTTTAGACACGTGGACTAAAATGGAATGTGTTATGGTAAGAATCAAAACCTCTGATGGTTTGGAGGGATGGGGGGAGGCCTTTGGACATGCGATGGCGCCCGGAAGTGAAGCCGTTATTAATCAGATTTTAGCCCCCATGCTGGTTGGTAGAGATTCTGCTGCGATAAATCACAGGATCGCGGAATTGGAGCGCCCCCTGCATGGTCTTGGAAGGTCAGGGCCGCTTATGTATGCTTTGTCTGCAATAGATACAGCACTTTGGGATTTGGCTGCACAACGAGCACATTTACCCCTTTATAAATTTCTAGGGGGCGAAAGTGGTGTTTTAACCAAATATGCAAGTCTAATGCGTTACGGGGGAGATACCGATGCTGTGGCTCAGAATGTTGAACGGGCTAGAAGTTATGGTTTTAGGACAATTAAACTCCATGAAACAACAATTCCAGCATTCAGAGCTGCTCGTAACGCAGTGGACCTAGATGATAAAATTTGTCTTGATGTTAATTGCCCATGGACTGTTGCTGAAGCACGTGAAGTTACTCAGGAGATACTTGAGGATGGTTTCCATTGGCTTGAGGAGCCCATATGGCCGCCAGAGGATTTTGAAGGCCTCGCCGAAGTACGTCTAGAAGGGATCCCGATATCAGCAGGTGAAAATATTACAACACTTCATGAATTTAAATTAGCAATGGAAACGGAAGCAGTAGACAATTTGCAGCCCAGCGTCACAAAATGTGGCGGCATTTCAATGATGAGAAAAATTATCTCGTTAGCCGAAGTTTATCCAGTAACTGTCATACCTCATTGTTTTTATTGGGGGCCAGGCTACCACGCAACGGCTCACCTAGCTGCTTCTTGTCTCACTCCCACCCCATTGGAGACTGCTTTCATCACTTTCGCAGTTGAGCCTCATAATTTGTTTAATTCTCACTCCGGTCAAGTAACGTTAGATGATACTCCTGGCCTAGGATTCAATGCCGATTGGGATGAACTCGATAAGTTTATAATTTCAACAGATGAGGTAAACGCGTCGTGACAACAAAGCCGTTTTTTTATTCTGATTTGGACTAATGATTGTGTTAAAAGAACCCAAAAAACCCACTCCTCAGGATTTTGGCATTCTAGAAACGGATCTGAGCGAAAACAGTTTAAAGGATATGTTATTATCGGAAAGTCTGAGTTCCGTTATAACGGTCATTGGAACAGTTTTGGCAATTTGGGTGTTTGGTTGGTGGGGGATAGGCCTAGCTTGTCTAGGTTTAGGTGCACTGTATCTGTCTCGAAGTTTGCTGGGCAAAGTTTGGCGGACGCGAAAGGAGGTCGCCAAAGACAACTATAAATCAGCAATGGAGCTATATTATAGCAAGATTCATGATTATGATGCATATATGGATGAGATAGAGAGAACGGGTAAATCTAACGATAACTAACTTATGGAGCCGCTAGATTACTTTTTATTTTGCCAACGAGATAGAACTTCTTCGGGGGCTGGTTTGGCCTCGTTGTTTTGTTCCGAACCACTCTTCTTTGCTGTCAATTCAATGACATAACCATTTGGATCTCGAAAATAAATAGAGTCGATAAAACCGTGGTCAGATATACCACGTGTTTCCACGCCCTCTCTTTTTCCTTTTTCTAACATTACCAATAGGAAATCATAGCTGACCTCTAAGGCTATGTGAAGATCAAAGTCATGTTGTCTCTTAAATTCAAATGGTTGACCTGGTGCCTCAAAAAAAGCAAGTGAGGAGCCATCAGCCATTTCGTAAAACGAGTGAAGCACGCTTGTTTCACGGCCTGTTTGTGTGGTCTCTATTTCAAAGGCGTTTTTGAACTTTAGGCCAAGAAAATCTTGGTAAAATTGACGTGTTTCCTCCGAATCTTTGCATCTATATGCGTTATGATGAAGACCCTTAATCATTATGTTCTCCATATCGTGCAGCTAATATTCTTGCCATGCTCACCTATATGGTTGATCTCCATTCATAGTGCAACGCCTCAGACCCTTTTTTCTTTTTTCGTGTCGTAGGGTGTTGCCCGATGAAAAAGACAACGGTTATCCCAAATAGCTATTTGTTTTGGTTGCCATTGATGTTTATAAATGTATTTCTCTGGCGTAATCGCCGGATTTATCTCTTCTGTAAAATTTCTGCCGACATCGTAATCCCATCCCTCAATTTCTTCTGCATGGTCTCCAAGAAAAATTGACTTCAAATTTGTCTCTGGATGTATTCGAATAATAGGGTGCGCCACCGGCGGAACTCCAGCTCGTTGTTTGGGTGTCATGGGATCTTCACCATGGCGCCGTGTTCTAGAAAATCTAAATTATGAATTGCTTTCAATCCTGAAAGTTTTTACCTGTATTTTTATGGAGGTTTTCAAAAACCTTATTCATATTGCAAAAGTGAGTTTGTCCTCCACGTGTTGGCACAAAACCAGAATACATCATCGTTGCATGTTCTGTTTTTTTTTGCCAAGAACCATCTGTATGCCAATACATGGTCCCCCTGTCTGGATGCTTGCCATTAGGTTTTCCGTCCTCTCCCAAATTAGTTAATAGGTAAATTTCGGGGTGGCCATATCCGTGGTACTGGATGATTACGTGCACCTGAACATCCCCAAACTTTCTGGCAAATTCAACCTGAAGTGCTAAGCTCAAATCTATGTTGTTGAAAAGAATAAGGTGATGCTTTAGAAAAGCCGCGTATACCCGCTCAAATATATGTTGTTCAATAGCATCTTCGATTGACATATCCACAATCTAAACGCCTAAAGCATCGGACGATGGGCTTAAATTGAGCTCTGGGTTTTGCATTTCGATATTCTAACTTTAATCGGGTTGGTTCAGTAATATAAGCTTCAAAGTATAGTGAGTTTGGATGCTTGTCTAAAATCAACAAATGAGTTTCTATTTAAAAACAAATTTTTAGTTGCGGAAGGAGAATTTGATGCCCGAGGTAATAAGAGCCGAAAAAATAGCTCAGCACATAGCGGAAGCCCATAAATCTCGAAGCAAGTTTGAAAACTTAATTGATGACTTTAAACCAACTTCGGTCACGCATGCTTATGATTGTCAAAAAGCACTAAATAATATTTGGATTGAGAGCGGCAGGGGACCTATTGCAGGATATAAAATTGCTTTGACATCGAGAGCAATTCAGGAATTGGTCGGTGTAGATAAGCCGGTCGGGGCGGCAATTTTTGCATCCACGATATATGAGTCTCCAGCTATCGTTCACTTGGATAGCTTTATTCGTCTAGGGATAGAATTTGAATTAGCATTTACGATAGGTAAGGATATCCCAGAGGGAACCATTGTTGAAGCAAGCAGTGTTAGCGAGTTTGTAGACAGTGCTATGCCAGCCTTCGAACTAATAGAAGACAGGGCGGCTGACTACAGCAATTTGGATCCTTTGAGCCTAATAGCTGATAACGCTTGGTGCGGTGGAATTGTAATTGGTTCACCGTTAAAATCTTGGCGCGATGTCGATCTCGCAAATCAACCCGCAAAATTATCTTACAATGGCGAAATAGAATATACTAACACCAGCGCTGCAATGGGTAATCCACTAAACTCATTAGCATGGCTAGCAACTCTATTAGCAGAACAAGGCCGTTCTCTAAAGGCTGGCGATATTGTTATGAGTGGCTCAACATTAGCTACAAAATTTGCTAACAAGGGAGATCGCGCTTGTTATGAGGTTGAGGGTATTGGTGCAGTTGAGGTGTCAATTGAGTAGTCGCGATAACTTAATACTTTATCGTTTGATTTTATGATTTTGGATATCAAAGGTTGATTGTTTTTCATCGTCATTTCACTCTTGTATTCTTTCAGGTGCTACTCCTTTGGGGCTGCTCCAATATAGATGAAATAAAAGGCGTTTTTACTCCGCCGTTTTGGAACGACTACGACCCTACTTCAAATCTTTTTGTTGATCATACAAGTTGGGGGTATTTATTAAATAAACATGTGCAACTTAAAACTGATGGTACCACTGTAATAGCCTATGCCAATTTTAGTCAGCCAGACCGACAGGCGCTGGAAAACTATATTCAAAGCCTTGCTTCATTTCCCACAGAAAAACTTAATCGAAAAGAGCAGTATGCATTTTGGCTCAATCTCTATAACGCCCTTGTTGTGAGACTGGTTCTTGAAAATTATTTAATTTTATCGATCGCGGACATAAAAAGTAATGATAGCTTTTTAAAAAAGGGACCTTTTAATCAAAAGCTTATCAGTATTAAAGGATGGCCGTTGAGTTTGTCTTTTATTCGAAAAAAAATACTGTCTAGTTTATTTCTCGACCCTAGATTTCATTACGGCTTGTGCGATGCGGCTGTAGGGTCACCCAGACTCCAGCGTCACCCCTACACTGGTGATAAAGTTGACAGAATGTTGGATGAGGCCGCTCTTGAATATATTAATCATTCGAGAACATTAAGGTTTAAGGAAGGAAATGTACTAGTCTTGTCGGCTTTATATGAAATGTATCCACAACAATTTGGTCACACATCAACTGAAATTCTCCAGCATATCAGGGATTATGCGATGGATCATTTTAAAAAAAAGCTCTCCTCAGTTGCTCAAGTTACCTTTGACTTTGATTGGTCTTTGAATGATGGAATTAAGCTAAAGTAACGTGCGCCTAAATTTTAAATTCTAAAATTTTAAGAATAAAAAGTTGGCAACCCTGAAAAATTAAACAGACTGGTTTCTAGTAGCGAAAACCGGTATTCTTAAAAAAAAGATGAAAGAAAGCTTGAATTGATTGTTTCTATAATCAAAAACAAAAAAGGAGAGCGTAATGAAGCAAATTTTAATCCCGTTTGGTACCGACTCAGCTCGCGATGTACCTATTGAAGCAGCTTCTCAACTTGCTCATAGACACAATGGTCAAATAACTGGGATCTTTTACCCAAGGCTACCTGATCCAGTTATCGTGGACCCAATGAGCGGGGGCGTTGTTTCATACGATGGTTTAGACGAAGAAATAGAAGCGCAAAAGAATAGTGCTGGAGACTTAATTAGGCAAAGAGCTACCGCGTGTAACCCAAGGATCGGCGATAAGCAACTTATAGTTGATATGACGAGCTTGTCGAACTGGCGACAGGTAGGAGAAATTTGTAGAGTTTATGATATTTCCATAATTGGCAGATCTAATGAAAACCCCCATTGGCAAACATTATTCGAAATGGCACTTTTTGAAGGTGGCAGGCCGGTATTAGTGGTGCCGCCTTCATGGAGCGGGAAATTTGGTGAAACCGTAGGAATTGCGTGGAACCACAGTACAGAAACAGCAAGGGTTCTAGCTTTGAGTATGCCAATAATCCGTATGGCAAAAAAGGTAATTGTTATTGAGGTAGATGGATGGGTACATGCTGGTCCAGACGGAAAAGCATTACAGCGTTATCTCGAGGCTAACGAAGTTGAAGTTGAAATTAAAAAAGGAGCGCCCAGCGGCAATGCTGGTGAGAGAGTGCTAGAGGTTGCTTCTTCTTGTGGAGTTGATTTTTTAGTTAAAGGTGCTTTTACTCAAAGCAGGCTTACTCAAATGATTTTTGGTGGAGCAACCAGAGCGATCCTTGATCAAGCCCAGATACCTGTTATTTTTGCTCATTAAAAATTCAAACAAAGAATTATTCACAGGGGACAAAATGGGACGATTAGACGGTAAGGTGGCATTAATCACTGGCGGTGGTGGCGGCATAGGAAGGACGACGGCTATCAGGTTTGCGGAAGAAGGCGCTACTGTCGTCGTTACAGATATAGATATAAGCCTTGGAGACGAGTCTGCAAAACTAGCAAAAGAGGAAGCAGGAAATGCTGGTGGTGACGCTGTGTTTATGGAGATGGACGTAACCGATCATGATAGTGTGAAGTCAGTAATTTCTGAGACTGTAAATCGTTTTGGAAAACTCAACGTTCTTCATAATAACGCTGGTGGATCTACAATGCAGGATGGCCCCGTTACAGAGGCGCCAGATGAAGAATTCTGGCGTGTTATTAAATTAGATCTTTTTGGCACATTCGTTTGCTCAAAGCATGGTATTCCAGCAATAGTAGAATCAGGTGGCGGTTCGGTAATTAATATGTCGTCAAACGTTGCACTGATGGCTTTGCCCGGTAGAGACTGCTACACGGCGGCAAAAGGTGGGGTGGCCTCAATGACAAGGTCTATGGCAGTGGAGTACGCGCCAAATAAGATTCGGGTTAATGCTATTGCCCCTTCGGTAACCCTTTCTGATCGAGTAAAAAAACTTGTCCAGGAGTCGCCCGAGATAGCAAAAATTTCCGAGCAACATCTTTTAGGTTTTGGTATGCCTATACATATTGCAAACATGGCTGTGTATTTAGCTTCGGATGAATCAGAGATAACTACCGGACAAATCCTTTCTGTCGATAGTGGCGTGACCATCTATTAAAAAGGAAAATAAAAATGGATTTTACGATTAAGCCATTATTACCAGGAATGGACTTTGCTGGTGAAGTGATAGGAGTAGATGTGACGTCACCTATAAATTCCTCCGTGTACGATCAGCTAAGAAATGCGTTAGGGAAGTACGCTGTGCTTGTATTCAGAAATCAAAACATAAATGATGATCAGCAGATCGCTTTCTCAGAAAAATTTGGCTCTCTCGAAAAATCACTTGGCTTTGATCGGGGTGGAGGTGTAACTCATCCTGAGATTTCGCGCATTGCCAACGTAGACGATAATAACAAAATTCGTTCACATGGTGATGAAAAGTCGCGTTACCACCGAGGCAACAGCTTGTGGCATTCTGACTCGTCGTTCAAGTCAATTCCAGCTAATATCTCTATTTTGTCGGGCCGCGAAGTCCCACCGTTCGGCGGCGAAACCGAGTTTGCGGATGCGCGTTACGCTTATGATACTTGGCCTGGGTCTATTTCAGGCGTTGAAAAAAAAGATCTAGACGGTCTCATTTGCGAACACTCAATAATTTTTTCTAGGCAGTTAATTGTTGGCGATATCTTCTCAGAGGAAGATAAAGAACGTCTAAAACCGGTAAGACAAGCGTTGATTAGAAGGCACCCAGAAACTGGACGGAAAGTTTTTTACCTAGGAAGTCACTGTCACTTTGTAGAGGGGTGGGATTACTCAAAAAGTAGGGCGCTAATAACGGAATTAACTTCATGGATGACCCGCCCTGAGTTCGTTTATGCTCATAAATGGGCTTCCCTAGATTTAGTAATGTGGGATAACAGGTCCGTCCTTCATAGGGGGAACCCTTGGCCTGATGAAGAATACAGACGCGTTATGCATAGAACTACCGTGGCAGGGGATCAGCCAACAGTCTAGGGCGAAAAATGTTTCCTGATGAAAAAGCTTTTTTCAAACAATTAGAAGCAAAAAAACTTGCTTTAGAAAGCCTGATTATCTCAGCAAAAAGTTCGGCAAACGTTATATAATTAGACCAAGCTAAAATTGGACGACTTTCTCGGATGGACGCGATCCAGAGACAGGCTAGGGCAATCGAAACTGAAGGTCGTAGAAAATTGGATTTGAGACGTGTGGAGGCCGCTATAGAGCGTTTAAAAAGCGGGAATTTTGGTTATTGTATAGCCTGCGATGGAAAAATTCCTATTAAAAGATTAAAGTTTGACCCAGCATGTACCACCTGCATCAAATGTGTAAAATAGGATTGAACCTAATGGGTGATGCAGGTTTCGGATATCAGCGTTTTTTAGGCAATCTTCGCCAACGCCTCTTCTTCTATGTCCAGCTGAAGCACATCATTAAAGCGATTAAACGCGCCGCAAAGGGCAATGCGCCACGTTAACTCGACAATTTGTTGTTCCGAAAAATGACTTCGTAAACGATCGAATAGTTGATCTCTAACACGATGAAAATTGCTTGTTACTTCGATTGAATATTCTACGACTAGTTTGTCTATATCGTCGAATTCCGGGTGATCTTCATATTGTAATATATTTTCTGCACCAGCAGGGGTTACACCCTCTACTGTTAAAAATGGAGCATGATGCGCAACACAATAATCGCAGGCGTTTATTTTGGAGACAGCGACTAGTGCTAACTCCAGATACCTTCTAGGTAAGACACCTTCCTTGCGTAAGTCTGTCAACATTCCAAAAACATGCTCGAATATTGGTGTCCTGTGAGCCATTGCTCCAACCAAACTGCCGAATGGCCCATAAGTTGACATGTCATCAAACAAGTTTTGAAGGTGATTGGGAACAGCATTCTTATTTGCATATGAAATTCTAGCCATCACTTTCTCCCGCTTTTTAAATTCTATTGGTTTTGAAGATGTTAATTGCCATTCGGCTTCTATTTATGAAAAACTAGAGCATAAACTAATCACTTAGCAAATATTATTTGAGGTTCCAAATGTCTATTAGCAACATTAAGACTGACCACTACAGCATCCCATTGCCTGTTGTGCTCTCAGATAGCATGCATGGTGATATGGCAAGCTTTGAACTAATGACGATACGAATAGAAAATTCCAATGGTGTGCAAGGACTAGGATACACCTACACGCTTGGTGCGGGTGCTAAAGGCATTCATTCTGTAATGCGGGACGACATGGCCCCGTTTCTTCTGGGCAAAGACGAAGCAAGAATAGAACAAATTTGGAAATTGTTATGGTGGAAGCTTCATTATGCCGGACGGGGAGGACTTGCAATTCATGCTCTTTCAGCAGTTGACATTGCTTTATGGGACTTGATGGGAAAACAAGTTGGCATGCCCTTATGGCGACTTCTTGGCGGCGCCGATCCGAAAATAAAAGCTTACGCGGGTGGCATTGATCTAATGTTTACTGAAGAGGAACTACTTGCCCAGACGGAGAAGAACTTATCTAGTGGATTTCGCGCAATTAAAATGAAGGTTGGCAGAGATAATCTTGAAGAAGATGTCGCCAGAATAGCTGCTATGCGAAAGCATTTAGGGAAGAACTTTCCTCTTATGGTTGATGCGAATATGCGTTGGACGGTTGACGAAGCTATTCGAGCTGCACGTGCATTCCGTGAGTTTGATTTAGTTTGGTTGGAAGAGCCCACGATACCTGAAGATTATTCAGGGCATAATAGAATTTTAGTTGAGGGTGGAGTGCCAATCTCTGCTGGCGAAAACCTTCATACTATTTATGATTTTCAACATATATTGCAGGCAAATGGCGTCAGTTACATCGAACCCGATGTTTCTAATTGTGGGGGTATAACCGTTTGGATGAAGGTAGCAAAACTTGCAGAAGCAAAAAATCTCCCTGTAACGTCGCACGGTGTACATGATATTCATGTTCACCTCTTAGGCGCAGTCCCGAATGCGTCGTACCTTGAGGTTCATGGATTTGGATTAGAAAGGTTTATTCTAGAACCATTAGTTGTAAAAGATGGTTTCGCTCTAGCCGGTGAAGCGCCTGGTCACGGTATCGACTTCAACTGGGATGGGTTGTGCGCTCACACCTCTGATTAATATTAAATACTTCAAATAAAGTACCATTAGTTTTCAATTGGATCATAACTTTATCGAGGGGTATTTACAGAGTGTAATGGCTTCTTACCGCGTAATACGCGGATGATGTCCTGCATAGCAGTGTTTGCTATGGTTTCTAGACACTCCTGCGTCGAGCCTGCCATATGGGGTGTTATTAAAACATTAGGGGCACCAAATAAAGGACTGTTAGGGTCAGGTGGTTCCCCATCCAAAACGTCTAAAGCTACTCCGGAAAGGTGACCACTGGTTAATGCTTCCGCTAAAGCTTTTTCATCCACTAAACTACCACGGGCACAATTAATAAGTTTCGAAGAGGTTTTCATTTTGCCCAAAAAATCTCTGCTTATAATGTGCTTTGTCGCATCTATAGCGGGGGCATGTAAGGATAGAAAGTCTGAGTGGTTTGCTAACTCTTCTAAGGAAACGGGTGTTGAACCTTTTTTAGTTATTTCTGATGCTTGCAGCCCTGGGTCATAAGCAATTACGTTCATGCCAAATGCTTTTGCTATTGTAGCGACGCGCTGTCCAATTTGGCCAAGTCCTAATAAGCCTAGTGTCTTATCTTTTAGCTCAGTGCCAATATGTCTTGCGCTATCCCAAGCTTTCTCGGTGGTAACTTTAATGGTTGCTTTTGGAATTTGCCTAGCCATAGAAAGCATTAAACCAATTGTTATCTCCGCCACTGCATCCGCATTTGCGCCGGGTGTATTAGTTACCCATACACCCCGTCTAGTGCATGCATCAACGTCAACGGGATCGACGCCAGCTCCGTGAACGGCAACTACTTTAAGGTATTCTAATGGTTTTAATAGCTCTTCAGTAATATAACCAGACCTGAGCAGGATGCCGCCAACGCCGCTCAACTGCTTTGTCCAAAACTCGGTTTCTTCTTTACTTAGACGTTTATATGGTAGTGCTATATTTCGCATATTCAATCCAATTTCGACCTCTTTGAAAGCTGTTTTAGAAATTGGGAGCTCAGGGGTATCAGCTAAAGCTATCCATGGCGCAGGATTACTCATTTTTTTTATCCACTAAATCCGGTATAAATCAACCATAGTAGTACTGGAAGAGATAAGATTACTCCATAAAATTTTTAATGCCCCGATGTATTGAAAGATATTCACCTTTGGCATTTAAATATTGTAGAAGACGGAAAATAAAATATGACTAATTTTACTGCAGAAAAAACGCCGCTATTAAATTTTATAAGTGACTCATTAGCTGCGGGCGGTTTTGCTCAAAGTAATTCGAAAATCATAGCTGAGCACTTGGTTGATGCTGAAATGAAAGGTGTCCCGAGCCATGGCGTTAACCGCCTAGGGCTTTACATAGGAGAGGCTAAGAACGGAATTATAGATCCATGCGCTGTGCCCGAACTAGAACAAAAAACGAATAACTTAATAAGTGTTGATGGTGCAGGAGGTATCGGAATTGTAGCTATGAATAAAGCTACGGAAGCGGGAATAAAATTGGCGCGCAATAGTGGGATTGTTGCGATAGCAATTTATAACTGTGGACATACTGGGCGAATGGGTGCATACGGTGAAAAAGCTGCAGATGCTGGTTTCCTTGGTCTAAGCATGGGAGGTGGAGGCAGAAAACTATGGGGTAACGTAGTTCCCTTTGGTGGGAAAGAGCCCGTTATGAGCACTAATCCTTATACCTTTTCGATGCCAGGACTAAAAAAGGACCCTTTAGTTTGCGATTTTGCCATCTCAAATTGGCCGGCAGGTAAAGTAGCTGTTGCCAGAGCTAATGATGACCAATTACCTCTAGATATAATAATAGATAAAAATGGAAACCCTTCAACCAACCCAAATGATTTTTATGACGGCGGAGCATTATTGCCAGCTGCTGGGCCGAAGGGAAGTGGAATGGGCATCATAGCGGAGCTTGTTGGTGATGCTATGCTGGGTGACACGCTTGAGTATAATTGGTTATTTATCTTACTACGTGTGGATTCTTTTCGTTCGATGACGGAATATGAAAAAGCAGCTAGTAATTTTGTTAATGAGGTGAGGAATTCAAAACCTTTAGATGAAAATGGTAAAGTGCTTTTGCCCGGCGAAAAGGAGACGACGTCTTCGAAATATGCGGAGACGAACGGCATTCAGATAAGTAAGGGTGTTTTCGATAGTATAAAAGCAGCTGCAAACGATGTCGGTATCTCGGCAGACGATTATTTCTAAATGCCGCTATTGCATCCGTAATCTCTCTAAGAGCGCTTTCCAATAGGATCACGTGCTTGTGCAGTGCCAATCATCGAGTCCCGCGTAATAAGTTTTGCTAACTCTGTTTCTGTCATTTTCTCCGTGCCAACTGGTCTAGTCGGAATCACCAGATAACGACAATCAGCTGTAGAGTCGACTACACGTATTTCTGTGTCATCAGACAATGTCGTCCCAAATTCCTGTAAAACAGCTCTCGGCTCGCGAATGACGCGGGAACGGTATTGTTTTGACTTGTACCACAACGGGGGTACCCCAAGAATTGGTCTCGGGTAGCAGGAACACAACGTGCAGACTACTACATGATGAAGCTCGGGCGTGTTTTCTAATGCTACCATCTTTAGAACTTCAACTTCTATCCCAAACTCCCGTATTGTTTGGTTTGCATCTTCTAGTAAGCGAGCTTTAAATTTTTCATCAACCCAAGCTTTTGCGACTATCTCGGCTCCTTTTTCGGGAGATTTTTTCTCCCATGTTTCTATTTCATCTTGAATTTCTCGTGCAGATAAAACTCCTTTGTCAACTAGTAACTCTCGGAGTGCGATTTCTAAAAACTCCCAATTTTCTGTTGGTTCTTTAATGTCGGGCTGAAAGTCGTTATGCGAGTGATCATGTCCACCGTGAGGTTCGTTGCTTCCAGTCATATTAGTTCCAACCATGTTTCATAAATGTCTGCAGTAAGTGTGTCTTTGGAAGAAAAACTACCATCGCCTTGCCACGTGGTTTCCATATCGAATAGGACTTGATACAAGTTAAGTTTGGGAAGGCCATTTAAACCATATGCTAATCTCTCTGGATTTGGATATTTGCCAAAATGGCGGATGATTAAGCCCTCCTTACCCCGCAAAAAAAATGGTGTTCGGATATGACCAGGCGGATACGCGTTCGTGATGCGGACTTTTGATCCCACCTTAAATTGATCACTCATATCAGCTCTGCTCCATCCTGGATCTTACCTCTTTAAGTTTGTTCTCTATCTCTGCCTCGGTGAGGATAGCTTTTTCTATGAGTAGCTCTTTCATTGCTAATACCCACCTCTCATAGTATTCGGACTTTTTGTATGTGTCTGGTTCAAGGCTTTCGATAGTGCGCCGATTTTCATCAGAAGCCCAAAAACTTCGCGGCTTTGCCCGCAGTAGCATCATCATTGCGTCTATACGGCGTTCTGTCATCGTAGGTTCGTGCTCTGATAGGTCTAATGGTCCGTCTGGCAAACCTCCTATGTCGCTAATGAGTCTATTTTTCATGCATTAATCCTGTATAAGCATCTTCAAGCTGAAATCTCTCATAAATGTTACGTTCAGACAACACTATTAAATTGGTTTTTGATCAGTATTCGTTCTCTGTTACTGTGCCTCTGCTATTTAATACTTCAATTTCTATTCTTTCAGAAGCTCTTCACTGCCGCGATCTAAAGAAAAAGAAAATAAACTAGTCAAGGTCTATACGCTCATATGGTTTCTGTTAGTACTGACGATAACGCCCCTGTTGGACTTCGCCACTGGCTGATATTAGCCACTGTCCAGATCACTACTCTGACGTTCGGTATGACAATAACGGCCGCAAATGTAATCCTTCCCCAACTAAAGGGTGCCATGTCTTCTACACCCGATCAAATAGCCTGGGTGGTAACATTTAATCTTGTCGCAACAGCAATTGCAACGCCATTAACAGGTTGGTTGGCTCAAACGCTGGGTTGGCGAAATTTACTTTTTGCAAGCATAACCGGTTTTACGATATTTTCAGGTTTGTGTGGACTAGCAACTTCCCTCGAAAGCTTAGTACTCTTTCGCGTTGGCCAAGGCGCCTTTGGCGCTCCCATGTTACCGCTTGGCCAGGGGATGATCCTTGCTACGTTTCCACGACGCCTCCATCCGATGGCGTTAATGATATGGGGTATTGGCGGTGTCTTTGGACCTGTGATGGGGCCTATCTTAGGCGGAATAATCGCTGAGGCAACAGATTGGCGCTGGGTCTTCTTTATGATCATTCCGCTTGGAATAATGTGTTTCTTTGTTGCCGCTATCTCTGTTGGAAACCAAGAAAAAGGAACCGCTAGGAAATTTGATTTTACCGGTTTCATCGCACTTGCCTTGGCGGTTGGGGCAGCGCAATTGGTGCTCGATAGAGGACAACGGTTAGATTGGTTTGAATCCCCTGAGATTATTTTTGAAACTTGCATCATGTTAGTTTCTTTTTACGTCTTTATCGTTCATTCGTTCACATCTGAGAACCCTTTTCTCAATTTGCGTTTATTTTTAGATAGAAATTTTGCTTTGGGATGCCTTATGGCTTTTGCTATGGGATGGCTGAGCTATACACCTATCGTTCTATTTCCACCACTATTGCAGGAACTTAGAGGTTATCCAGACTCCTTGGTTGGTTATCTGATCGCAGCACGCGGCTTTGGGAATTGGCTAAGTTTTCTTATAGTTGTTCAGTTTACTCGATTGGCGCCGAGGTCGGCTCTCGCGGTTGGATTGGCATGTCAAGCTATTGCAGGCTGGCAAATGGGACAACTTAGTATAAATCTAACCGAATTTGATGTTTTCTGGACTAATTTATTACATGGTTTTGGTTTTGGTCTTGCTTACACACCAATGGCTTTCTTGGCGTTTTCAACATTGACTGCAAAAGACATGGTGGAGGGGTCCGGTATATTTAACTTGCTCAGACATTTTGGAAGCAGTGTTTTTATTTCGATAAGTGTTGCCGTTTTAATAGAAACTGCTGCGTGGAATTATTCTAATATGGCGCCCGTAACTAGCCCGTTTAACGAACTACTACGTTTCCCGGATATTGTCGGAGAGTGGGTGTCCGGTCAAACGTTAAATCTTTTCACTTTAAGCGATGAAATATTTAGGCAAGCTCAAATGATAGGGTACCTGAATGCTTTTCATTTGTTTGGCTTAGCTGCAGCGTTCTCTATACCAGTTTGCTTTTTATTTCGAGACCCCAAAAAGCTCAGCTCTTAAATCGACTGAAATAATTTACCGTTACTACCTATCTTTGCTAAAAAATTACAACAGGCCAACTAACTAGTCATAACTAGACTATCTGGTTCATTAAGGTTTCGTCGCCGTTTTCTAGCCTTTTGATATTCTCTACCAAAATATCAAGAACATTATCTTCGTAAAGTCTGGTTTCACCGCCTGTATGAGGTGTTAAGATAACATTCTCCATATCCCATAATGGTGAGTTTGTTGGTAATGGTTCGGGGTCAGTAACGTCGATACCTGCCGCACCAATTTGCTGAGACTCTAGAGCAGCGATAAGATCTTTTTCGACTACGCACCCGCCTCGAGCAACATTGATTAGATATGCCCCTTTCTTCATTTTATTAAAAACAGACTCGTCAAAAAGATCTTTGGTCTCGTCAGTTAGTGGGCAGCAAAGAACAACAATATCAAAGTTCGAAATTTCTGCCATTAGTTCCGTCATAGGTGATGCATGGTGAAATATGGGGTCGATCTCTGAGATATCACGCCTCATGCCTGTCGTGGTTATGTCGAAAGCTTTGCTAAGTTTAGCTACTTTAGCGCCGATTTGACCGGCCCCTACTACCAACATTTTTTTACCGCCCAACTCTTCTTCTCTGGTAAGAATATCTGGATTCATTCCACGCCATATTTTATTGTTTTGTGCATCCCTTGCTAGGTAGGTTTGACGTGTAATACTAAGCAGCAATGCCATTGCGTGTTCGGCAACTGCGTTTGCGTTTACCCCTCTGCCATTCGCCATTCTTATGCCTCTTTCTTTAATAGCATTAACGTCGAATTGATCGTAACCGGCTCCGCAAACTTGAATTAACTTGAGCTTTTTAGCTTTTTCCAGGAGAGTATTTTGCCAAAAACCAGTCGCAACAATGATATCGGCATCACCTATTCTGCTCTCTGTTTCTGCTGGTGTCCAAGTTGAATAGCTTCTTATACCCATGTTTCGGTGTGCAAATTGCTTTTCAAATTGGTACGCCACATGTGAAAACTGGATTACTAAGTCAGATCGTGCAGGGAACATAATAAATTTTCCTTTTTTATTTTATCTGGTCAGCTACCGTTCTCATGAGGAGAGAGTGCCTCATAGACGATCCGGTTTGCTGGGGTAAAAATCCCTTTTGTTTGTCCTAATCTGTCTACCGCGCCATTGAGCGCGGCCGCTTCCAGCTTATCATTGCGCTCAAGTGCAGCAAGCATGGATGCTTTCATATCAGTAGGGAGATTATCAAGTAGTGTCATTGTTAACTCAATTTGCTCTTCTGGAAGATTAATATTATAGGCCCTAGCAACTGCTATAACTTCATTTGCCAAAGAAAACATAAGTTTTCGACTATAAGGATTTTTTCGGCACTTCCCTAAAGGAAGTCGTGTTAGACAATTTACGCCGGCTAAAGTGCAAATCATAACAAACTTTTGCCAAAGTTCAGTCTCGATATCCTCTGGAATTGGGACGTCAATTTTAGCTCTTTTACACGCCGTCCTAAATTGCGCCAATCTATCTGAACTACGGTTATCTAATTCTCCGACACGCAGGGTTTGAATTGTTCCAAAATGTTTTATTACGCCCGGAGACGTAATAAGAGCGCTTATATTTGCAACACCGCCCAACACTGTTTTTTTGCCAAGTATTTTTCTTAATATTTGAATATGTTCGATCCCGTTTAAGAATGGAATAATTCCAGTTTTGGGTCCAATGAGTGGCTTAATAGCTAATGCCGCGCTTTCTGTGTCATATGCTTTCACGCAAAAAAGTATCAAATCAGCCATCCCCAAGTCCTTAGGGTTATCGCTAGCTATAGCTGGATCTATAGTGGTATTGCCCAGCTCACTCTTAATCTTTAGTCCCTTGCTTTTTATAGCTTCAAGGTGACGGCCTCTCGCTACGAAGCTAACATCTTCTCCGGCATCAGCAAGTCTTGCACCAAAATACCCTCCCACACCACCGGATCCCATAATGACAATCTTCATATAGTTATGTCCTTCA
>Ga0160423_10000194_pt1 | contig 46044 bp, 38 predicted proteins | sample CRUFie14St8metaG_FD_108191 | JGI IMG/M metagenome (GOLD analysis project Ga0160423, IMG submission 108191) | Marine microbial communities from the Costa Rica Dome - CRUD Field 142mm St8 metaG | ecosystem: Environmental > Aquatic > Marine > Oceanic > Photic zone | place: Costa Rica: the Eastern...
ATAGTTTTTTTTTAGTACATCAACTGACCATAAATCAGGTTGAACTCTTGGTCCAAAAGCATCATAAAAAATAACGTCAAAATATTTTTTTTTAAATGAGTAATCCTGAATTGTTAATTTATTCTTTGTTAATGAAAAATTTTGAGTGATTATATTTTTTGTTTCCCAATTCACATCATGAATTTTTTTAAATAAATCAAAATATTCATCACCAATAATTGATATATAATTTAAATCTTTTAAAACTTCTTTTTTGATAGGAAATGGTTCTATAGTATGATAGTCTACTAAAACTTCATATTTAACACTATTAATTATTGACAACAGGCAGTTTAGGCCTGTACCGAATCCCATCTCAAAAATTTTTAAACTTGATTTATTAAAAAAATTAAATCCATTTTTTATAAAAACATGATTTGCTTCCTCTATGGCACCATATTTTGAATGATAACTTTCTTTAACTTCTGGTAAAAAAATTGTTTTAGAGCCATCTTTAGTTGAAATAATTTTTTGTTTCATGCATCAAAATTATAATAACTATTAACAATTGTTGAAAACTAATATGTATATCTTGTGATTAAAGTTTTTTCAAAACGTATAAATCAAATAATAGTATTAATTATATTTGGTAGATGGAAAAACAGTCCAAAAATTCAAAAATAAAAGAATCTAGTATTTCTAAAAAAAATACAACATTAATTAACAGTGGAAGAATACCACCTCAAGCTGTAGATCTTGAAAAAGCAGTTCTTGGAGCTATGATGCTTGAAAAAAATGCTGTAACAGATACTATTGATATCTTGAAAGAAAATAGCTTTTATGACCCAAAACATCAGCTTATTTTCGCTTCTATTCAAGATCTGTTTGGAACATCTAAACCTATAGATATACTAACTGTAACTGACCATTTAACAAAAAGTGGAAAACTTAAACAAGCTGGTGGTGCAGTTTATATATCTAAATTAACCAGTCGTGTTGGGTCAACAGCTCATGTTGAATATCATGCTCGAATTATATCTGAAAAACACATTAAGCGTGAATTAATCAAGATGAGCAATGATGTTATGAAACATGCATATGATGAAACTAACGATGTTTTTGATGTATTAAATAAAGCAGAAGGTGATTTATTCAATATCGCAGAAGATAATATGGGTAAAACTGTTTCAATTATGCAGAATGTTGTTCGTGAAGCTATTGAAGAAATTGAAAAAGCATCTGAAAACTCAGATGGTATTTCAGGAATTCCAACTGGTTTTTTTGAATTAGATCAAATAACCTCAGGATGGCAAAGATCTGATATGATTGTAATTGCAGCTCGTCCTGCAATGGGAAAGACAGCTTTTGTTTTATCTATGGCAAGAAATACTGCTGTTGACTTTAATAAAGCTGTAGCTATTTTTTCTTTAGAAATGTCTTCTGTTCAATTGGTCAAAAGATTAATTGCTGCTGAAACAAGGATTCCAGCTGAAAAACTTAGAAAAGGAGATCTAAGAGATGATGAGTTCCAACAATTACATAGTAGAATTAAAAAATTAGCTACAGCACCTATTTATATTGACGATACTCCTGCAATTAATATTTTTGATTTACGGGCAAAGTGTCGAAGATTAAAAATGCAACACAACATAGAGCTTGTTATTGTTGACTATCTTCAACTAATGACTGGAAACAATTATAAAGGTGGAGGAAATCGTGAACAAGAAATATCATCTATCTCAAGATCAATAAAAGAAATAGCAAAAGAATTAAATGTTCCTATAATAGCTATTTCTCAGCTTAGTCGTTCTGTCGAAACAAGAGGAGGAGATAAAAGACCTCAGTTATCTGATTTAAGAGAATCTGGAGCAATTGAACAGGATGCGGATATTGTTTCTTTTATCTATAGACCTGAATACTATGGATTTATGCAAGATGAAGAAGGAAATTCTAATACTGGAGTTGGTGAAATAATTATTGCAAAACATAGAAACGGTTCACTAGAAAATGTGAAATTAAGATTTATTAAAGAATTTGCTAAGTTTGATAATATAGCAAGCTTTTATCCCAATGAAAATCAAAATTCTAAATTATCTGCTAATAATGATTTTGACAACCAAGGTACATACACAATACCAAGTAAAATGAATTTATCAGAAAAAGACAACTTAAATTTCGATCCAAACGAAGATCCACCTTTTTAGAGAAATTATTTTTATGAAAAATTTTATTGTAATTATATTCCTTTTTTCTTTCTATAATTTAAATTTTGCATCGCAAATACTTATTCCAATGGATGATTCTCAATCGAATCACTTAAAAGCTTATGGCCTATCATATTACTTATTAGAAAATGGTATTATTATCGAATGGATGTTAAACTATAGAGGAGGATCATTTTTAACACCTCATTTGATGAATATAGAAGAAGAACTTATAATACGTGGAGTTAATTATGAAGTCTTAGCTGATGGACAAGTCGACAAAATAAAAAAAGAAATTGGATCACCTGAAATAAATATGGAAATTATTCAATTAGAAAAAGCGCCTAAAATAGCTGTGTATACTCCTGGCGGTAAACAACCATGGGATGATGCAGTAACATTAGTACTTGAGTATGCAGAAATACCATATATAAAAATTTATGATTCTACAGTAATTAATAATGGTCTTCCTGAATATGATTGGTTACATCTTCATCATGAAGATTTTACAGGTCAATATGGTAAATTTTATGCGAGTTTTAGATCTTATCCTTGGTACAAAAAACAAGTTGAAAGTTTAGAAAAGTCATCTGAAAAATTAGGTTTTAAAAAGGTCTCTGAAATGAAACTAGCTGTTGCTAAAAAAATAAAAAATTTTGTCATTGGAGGTGGTTTCTTATTTACAATGTGTAGTGGTACAGACAGTTTTGATATTGCACTAGCGGCTCATAAGACTGACATTTGTGAATCAATGTTTGATGGTGATGTATCTGATGAAAACTATCAAGATAAATTAGATTATTCAAATACACTAGCTTTTGACAAATTTAAATTAGTCAAAAATCCACTAGAATACGAATATTCTGATATTGACGGAACTCACCTGCATAAAAGAGATCAAAGATTAGATAAATTTACACTATTTGAATTTTCTGCAAAATGGGATATTATACCTACAATGTTAACTCAATGTCACACTAAAATGATTAAAGGTTTTATGGGGCAAACAACAGACTTTAAGAAAGAATTGATAAAATCAAATGTTTTAATATTAGGAGAAACTAAACTAATTGGAACAGCGCGATACATTCATGGAAAGCTTGGATTAGGTACATGGACCTTCTATGGAGGTCACGACCCTGAAGATTACCAACATCGTGTGGGCGATCCACCGACAGATTTAAATTTACACCCAAATTCTCCTGGTTATAGACTAATTTTGAATAATATTCTATTTCCAGCTGCTAAAAAGAAGAAAAGAAAGACCTAAATTATATATCAATTTTAGCGTATTTTGCATTACGTTCAATGAAAGATCTTCTAGGAGGAACTTCATCTCCCATCAACATAGAAAAGACTTGATCACACTCAGCTGCATTCTCGATTGTAACTTGACGAAGTGTTCTATATTCTGGATTCATTGTTGTATCCCATAATTGTTCAGCATTCATTTCACCTAAACCTTTATACCTTTGTATACCAACTGAAGACTCAGAACCTGAACCCTTCATTTGATTAATTAATAAATCCCTTTGGTTATCATCCCAAGCATAATTAATTTTAGTTCCCTTTTTAACTTGATATAAAGGAGGAGTTGCGATATAAATGTAGCCCAATTCAATAAGTTCTTTCATAAACCTAAAGAAAAATGTAAGGATTAATGTTTCTATGTGAGATCCATCAACATCGGCATCACACATAATAATGATTTTATGGTATCTTAATTTATCTAAATTTAATGCTTTAGTATCTTCTTCTGTCCCTACTCTAACACCTAATGCTGTATAAATATTTTTAATCTCTTCGTTTTCAAAAATTTTATGATGCATCGCTTTCTCAACGTTTAAAATTTTACCTCGAAGTGGCATTATTGCTTGAAACATCCTATCTCTTCCCTGTTTAGCTGTTCCACCGGCAGAATCACCCTCAACTAAATATATCTCACATTCCGCTGGGTCTTTTGAAGAACAATCAGCTAACTTACCAGGTAAACCAGAGCCTGACATTACAGATTTACGCTGGACCATCTCTCTTGCTTTTCTCGCAGCTTGTCTTGCTTTTGCTGCAAGAATTACTTTATTTACAATTGTTTTTGCTTCTGATGGATGCTCTTCCAAATAACTAGAAAGCATTTGAGAAACACTCTGACTAACGGGAGCTGTAACTTCTCTATTACCTAATTTAGTTTTAGTTTGCCCTTCAAATTGTGGTTCTGCAACTTTGACGGATACTACAGCAGTTAAACCTTCTCGAAAATCATCTCCTTCTATTTCAACTTTTTCTTTGGTTAACATACCAGATTCAGAAGCATATTTTTTTAATGTATTAGTCAAACCTCTCCTAAAACCTGACAAATGTGTTCCTCCTTCGTGAGTATTAATATTATTTACATAAGCTTGAATATTCTCTGTGTAGGATGTATTGTATGTTAAAGCAACTTCAACCGGAACACCATCTTTTTCCCCTTCAAAATAAACTACTTCCGATATTAATTTTTCTCTATTTCTATCAAGATATGCAGCAAATTCACTTAACCCACCTTCAGAATAAAAAGTTTCATTAATATTTTGTCCTTCGTCATCAAACTGCCTAAGATCTGTTAAAGTAATTGTAATACCTTTATTTAGAAATGCTAACTCACGCATTCGAGCAGCTAGAGTATCATAATTATAATCTGTTATTTCAAAAATACTACTATCAGGAGTAAATGTAACTTCAGTTCCTGTTTTATCAGTTGAACCTATTTCTTTTACATCATACAAAGGTTTACCCAATTTATACTCTTGCTCAAATATCTTACCTTCTCGAGAAACAGTTGCTTTAAGATTTGTAGACAAAGCATTAACACAAGATACACCTACTCCATGAAGACCACCAGAGACTTTATAAGTATCTTTATCAAATTTACCACCCGCATGAAGAACAGTCATAACAACTTCTAATGCAGATTTTTTTTCTTTTGAATGCATAGCAGTTGGAATACCTCTACCATTATCATTTACTGTTATAGAATTGTCTTTATTTATATAAACTTCTATTCGATTACAATAACCAGCCAGAGCCTCATCAATTGAGTTGTCAACAACCTCGTATACTAAATGATGAAGACCTTTTGACCCAACATCACCAATATACATTGCAGGACGCTTTCTAACAGCTTCCAAACCTTCCAAAACCTGAATATTATCGGCTGCATATTCTTTTCGTTTATTTTCTTCAGTCATAATTTGATTTTAATTAATCTGTAAATAAATAGTCATGTTGTACAAACAAAAATAATGAACCAAAAAGAAAACTTATAACACAAAAGAGAAAAGAAAATGGAACTTATCAACATAATAATTGACTAATTGTTAATACTTATAATATTTGAGAAAAAATTTTATTATTTGATAAAAAGATAAAACTTAGAACATTAATTATCTTTATTTCGAATTATGTAAAAAATGAAGAATTATATTTTATTACTAATTAGTATTTCATTCTCTATAATCACTAATAGCCAGACTAATTTCAATGGTAATTGGGAAGGTGTAATGATACGTGCCGGAAGAGTTATAGAAAATGGTATACCTTTTAAATTAGAAATACAATCAAAAGACAATAAAATCTCTGGCTACTCAAGAGAGGAAATATTAAATACAAATGAATATGCTCTTAAGCAAGTAACTGGATATTTAAAAGAAAATAAAATAAAAATACATCAAACTGTTATAGAAAAAAAATCGAAATCTTCTAAAACAAAATGGTGTAGATTAACTGCAGAATTAATTTACAATAAAAATACTGGTTATCTTGAAGGAAGGTTCGAAAGTATAGATTGTAAAAGATTTATTGGTAAAATAATACTTTATAAATGTCAAAATAAGTTAATAAAAAAACACACAGAGCAGATAAATCATAACTGGTTTAATGAATTTGTTTATGGAATAAAAGAAAATTTAAATGCTCCTGAAATCCGAATAAAAGAAAGAAAAAATTTTATATTCAAACCAGTTTTTTTTGATTTTGACAAATATGATATCCGCCCTGAATTTTACAATTTTCTTGATGAAATCGTCAAAATAGTTAAAGGACACAGTGATCTAAGAATAAAAGTTGTTGGACATACTGATTCAGATGGAACAGATGATTATAATATAAGTTTATCGGAAAAAAGATCTAAATCAATTATAAAGTATTTCTCTCTAAGAGGTGTAAAACAAGATCGTATAGAATTCGACTTTAAGGGAGAAAAAATGCCAATAGACACCAACGCAACCTCTAAAGGTAGACAAAGAAATAGGCGTGTAGATTTTTTTTTCATTTAATTATTCTACAATAATTTAATAAAATTTTTAATTATTTGTAAACCATCTTTTGTCATAATAGATTCTGGATGAAACTGAACGCCGTATAATTTATAATCAGTATTTTCAATAGCCATAATTATTTTATTTTTCGATTTTGCTGTAATTTTATACAAGCCACTACTATCAACTGCCCAACTATGATATAATCCAACATTAATTTTAGATTTAATTCCAACAAATAATTCACTAGAAAAAATTTCAATAATTTCATTAACACCATGTTTAACCTTAGATTGGTTATATAATTTACCTCCTAATAATTCACATATTGCTTGCATTCCCAAACAAATTCCTAATACAGGCACTTTTCCTTTTATATCTTGTAAAATATTCATTAGAGAACCAGCATCTTTTGGTAATCCAGGACCAGGTGAAATAACTATAGCATCATATTTTAATAAATTTTGAATGTTATTATTGTTTCGAATAACATCAACATTAACTCCTAGACTTAATAAACTGTGATATAAATTAAATACAAAAGAATCGTAATTGTCTATAAGTAAAATATGCTTCAAAAAACTATTTTTTTATGTAAACTTGTACAAAAATAAAAAGATGAAAAAGGTTATACAAATTCCTTACGCACCAAAACCTATAGGTCCATATAGCCAAGCAATTTTAATACAAAACACTTTATATATATCAGGTCAAATACCTATCAATCCAAAAACTGGAAATTTAGTTAATAATACTATACAAGAATCTACTCATCAAGTCATGAAAAACATTTTAGCTCTTTTAAAAGAAGCAAATATGAAAATTAATAACATTGTTAAATGTTCTATATTTTTAAAGAATATGGAAACTTTTTCAGAAGTTAATAAAGTATATTCTGAATATTTCAAAGAACTACCTCCAGCAAGAGAAACAATAGAAGTATCTAAACTACCTCTAGATGTAGATATTGAAATTTCATGTATTGCTATTCTTCACTAAAAAAAAAAATTGAATTTAAAATATAGATATAAAGTTTCTATTGTTATTGTTAACTACAATGTAGAATTCTTCCTGAATCTATGTTTAAGATCTGTTCAAAAAGCGATTAAAGAGATATCAGCAGAAGTTTATATTGTTGATAATAAATCTATAGACGGATCTGTAAAAATGATCAAAAAAAAATATCCTGAATTCAACTTAATTGAAAATAAAAAAAATGTCGGTTTCTCTAAAGCAAATAATCAAGCAATAAAATTAGCTAAAGGAGAATATATTTTGTTACTAAACCCTGATACTGTCATAGAGGAGGATACATTAATAAAAACAATCGATTTTATGGACAAAAAATCGAGTTCAGGAGCAGTTGGAGTAAAAATGATTGACGGAAAAGGTAATTTTCTTCCTGAGTCCAAAAGAAGTTTTCCCACTCCACGTATAGCATTTTATAAAATATTCGGTTTATCAAGTTTATTTCCTAAATCGAAAAAATTTGGACAATACCATCTAGGACATTTATCCGAGTTTGAAAATCATGAAGTTGATGTTTTGAGTGGTGCTTTTATGCTTATAAGAAAATTAACAATTGAAAAAATTGGTTTATTAGATGAATCATTTTTTATGTACGGAGAGGATATCGATATATCATACAGGATAAAATCAAAAGGATATAAAAACTATTATATTTCTGATACAAAAATAATTCATTATAAGGGAGAAAGCACAAAAAAAAGCTCAGTAAATTATGTATTTGTATTTTACCGTGCAATGATAATATTTGCCAAAAAACACCTACCAAATAAAAATGCAAAATTATTCACCATATCAATTAATCTAGCAATATATTTTAGAGCACTAATAGCTATTTTCAAAAGAATAATAAAACAATCATTTCTACCTATAATTGATTTTTCATACATAATATTTGGGCTATATCTTCTAACAAACTATTGGAAAATTTCAAATATTGAATTCCCAATAAATCTAATAAAATATTCTATTCCTATTTATTCTTTAATATGGATATACACTATATTTTTCAAAGGTGGTTACGATTATCCATTGAAAATATTTAAAACAATAAAAGGAACCCTTATTGGCACTATAATCATTTTAATAATTTATGCTGTACTTCCAAAAAACCTTCAATTTTCAAGACTATTTATTTTTATAGGTTCATTATGGGTGATTTCCTACTACATAATCTCAAGAATTTTTTTACACTTTATTGTAGGAAAAAAATATAAATTAAGAATAAAAGAATCAAAATCATTTGCAATTATTTGTACAGATAATGATGAATTTAACAGAATAAGAAATCTAATAAAACAAACCAATAATAATATTTCAACTGTTGATAAAATTACACCAGAAATATTTTTTAAAATTAAAAACAACCCCTACAGCGAAATAATTTTTAGCTCAAAAAATTTCAGTTACAAAAAAATTATAGAATTAATGTATATATCCAACCTAAAACAAGTTGATTACAAGATTGCACCAGAATCTGAAAACTTTCTAATAGGAAGCAATTCTATTGACACAGGAGGTGAATTATATCTTTTAAATCTTAATATGTTAACATCAAAAGAAAATAAAAGAAAAAAAAGATTATTTGATATATTATTATCATTATCAGCTATTATCTTAACCCCATTTATCTTATGGTTTTTTAAAAACAAGAAAGTCTTTATTAATAATATGATAAGAATTTTAATCGGCAAAATATCATTCGTAGGATTTTCAGAAGAATTTTATAAAAAAGACGTTCGTTTACCGAAAATTAAAACTGGCATTTTAAACCCAGAAAATATAATCAATATAAATAATAATTCAATAAGTCAAAAATTAAATTTATTATATGCAAGAGACTATTCAGTCAAAAAAGATATATTAATATTAATTAAAGGATGGAAAAAAATAGATAAATAAAACCTTATTATTCTAAAAATTGATAAAGAATAAATTTAGATTATTTTTGTAATCATAAAGAGTATATACAAAATATGTCACAAATTGAGATAAGACTCCCTAAGATGGGAGAAAGCGTTACAGAAGCAACTATAACTAATTGGTTGAAAAATATTGGAGATAAAGTTCAAATTGACGAACCATTAGTTGAAGTAGCAACCGATAAAGTTGACAACGAACTACCTTCTGAAGTTGAAGGCGTTTTAACAAAAATTCTATTTAAAGAAAATGAAGTTGCTCAAGTTGGAGATATAATTGCACTAATTTCAACAGATGGTTCTATAATTGAAGAAACTAAGGAAAATACAATTCAAGTAACTAATGAAAAATATAAAGTTGAAGTCTCCAAAGAAGAACCTCAAATAGAACAAAAAGCACATCAAAACAAAGACGGTAATAATATACCAAGAACAGGTCCATCCGGAAGATTCTACTCCCCTTTAGTTAGAAGTATTGCACACAAAGAAGGAATATTAATATCTGAATTAGAATCGATTTCTGGATCAGGAAAGTCATCTAGAGTTACAAAAAAAGATATTTTAAAATACATTGAAAATAGAAACAATTTAAATAATCCAAATCAAATTATTGAAAATTCAACTAATAGCACTACTGAATTATCAACAAAAATTAAAAACCCTAAAATAATTATTGGCTCTAATGACGAAATTATTGAAATGGATCGTATGCGCAAAATAATTGCTGATCATATGGTTATGTCAAAATCTGTTTCGCCACATGTAACTAGTTATGTTGAAGCTGATATGACAAAAATAGTTAATTGGAGAGATAAAATAAAAAATGATTTTATAAAACGAGAGGGTGAAAAAATCACATTTACTCCAATAATCATTGAAGCAATAGTAAAAGCTATAAAAGATTTCCCAATGATTAATGTCTCTGTATCTGAAAATAAAATTATCAAAAGAAATAATATAAATATCGGTATGGCTACTGCACTTCCATCAGGGAATTTAATTGTTCCTGTTATAAAAAATGCAGATCGTTTAAATCTAACTGGTTTAACTAAATCAGTAAATGAATTAGCCAATAATGCACGAAATAATTGTCTAAAACCTGAAGATATTGAAGGAGGTACTTATACTGTAACCAACGTTGGAACATTTGGGAATGTTATGGGTACACCTATTATTAATCAACCTCAAGTCGCTATTTTAGCATTAGGAGCTATTCGTAAAGTACCATCAGTTATTGAAACTATAGAAGGTGATTTTATTGGAATTAGACAAAAAATGTTCTTATCACACTCATATGACCACAGAGTTATTGATGGAGCACTTGGCGGTAAATTTGTGAAAAGAGTTGCTGAATATCTTGAATCATTTGATGAAAATAGAGAATTTTAAATTCTAACTAACAATTAGAATAAAAATAGAAACAATATCAAAATCCTATTTAAACTATTATAATGATTAAACTCAAAAAAAACATAATAATACTAGATATTGAAGCTACAGGGTTAGATGTAATTAATGATAGAATTGTTGAAATAGGAATTATAAAAATCTCTACTGATGGTGAAAAATCAGAATTTCACAAACGAATAAATCCTGAAAAAAAAATCCCGTTAGAAATTAGTAAAATACATGGAATATATAATAAAGACATAGAAAATGAACCGACATTTAAAGATATTGTACCAGAATTAGAAAAATTTATTGAAAAATCAGATATTGTAGGTTATAATTCAAATAAATTTGATTTACCAATCTTAGCAGAAGAACTAATAAGAGCTAATAGTATAATAGATTTATCAAATAGTAAACATATTGATGTACAAAATATTTTCCATAAAATGGAAGAAAGAACTTTAGTTGCTGCTTATAATTTTTACTGTAATAAAAAACTGGAAAATGCTCATTCTGCAATCGCTGATGCAAATGCAACTTATGAAATATTAAATGCACAAATATCTAGATACGATGAAATAAAAAATGATGTAAATTTTTTAGCTAATTTTTCAAATTATGAAAATGTTACCCGAATAGATTTTGCTGGAAGACTAGCAATTAATAAAGAAGGAGTTGAAATATATAATTTCGGAAAACATAAAGGAAAATCAATTAAAGAAATTTCAATTAAAGAACCTAGTTATTATGGCTGGATAATGGAAGCTGAATTCCCTAGACATACCAAACAATGTTTAAAAAAAATAATTAATAAAATAAAAAAAGAAAAAGAAAAAGAAAAATTTGATTTTAAACTTAAAAACCTAAAAAACAAATTCAAATAAATGAAATTAATCTGTATTGGTAGAAATTACTTCAAACACGCTATTGAAATGAATGAAGAGGTTCCTGAAAAACCATTATTTTTCATGAAACCAGAAACTTCTTTATTTAATGCTGAAAATCCTTTTTTCTACCCTGACTTTTCAAAAAAAATTGAATTTGAATGTGAATTAGTGATAAAAATAGATCGAGTCGGGAAAAATATAAAAGAAAAATTTGCCCATAAATATTATTCTGAAATTGGTCTTGGAATAGACTTTACTGCAAGAGACTTACAAACAAAATGTAAAAAGAATAGCCATCCATGGGAAATATCAAAATCATTTGACAACAGCGCTCCTATTTCTAAGGAATTTATTCATAAAGAGAAACTAAATTTAGATAATATATCATTCCAACTAAATAAAAATGGAAAAATTGTTCAAAAAGGAAATAGTAGTGAAATGATTTTTAAAATAGATTCATTAATATCATATATTTCAAAGTTTATAACATTAAAAAAGGGTGACTTAATATTCACAGGAACTCCTGAAGGTGTTGGGCCGATTAAAATCGGAGACCAATTAACAGGTCTAATCGAAAATAAAGTTATGTTTAATTTAAAAATAAAATAATCATTTGCCAGTACCCTTAAAAATTATTAAAATAGTATAAAACATAATTTTAAAATCTAAAGATAAACTTCGATTTTTCAAATAAAGCAAGTCGTATTTCATTCTATCTATCATTTGATCAACATTTTCTGCATAACCATATTTAACTTGACCCCAGGATGTAATTCCAGGACGTACTTTTGTTAATTTTAAAAACTGTGGTTCACGTTCAACAATTTTATCTATAAAAAACTGTCTTTCAGGTCTTGGACCTACCAAAGACATTTCACCAATTAGTACGTTGTAAAATTGTAAAAATTCATCCAATCTAGACCTACGCATAAAACGACCTACCTTTGTTATCCTAGAATCATTTGATGAAGATAATTGAGGTCCATTTATCTCAGAATTAATAAACATAGTTCTAAATTTAACTATCCTAAATAACTTTCCATTTTTCCCAATACGATCTTGTCTAAATATTATAGGCCCAGGAGAAGTAAGCTTAACTAAAATTGCAAGTATTATATATACCGGAATGAGTAATACTAATGAAATTAAAGAAATAATAATGTCTAACATACGTTTAAAAACTCTTTGCCAAATAGGCATAATCTCTGATTTAATATTTATTAAAAGAGCACCAAAAATATTATTCATTTTAACAGTACCTGAAAGAATATCATACATATCCGGAAGTACGTTTATGTTAACATCGGCAAATTCTAACCTAGAAATAATCTTTTTCAATTTATCATGTTCTGAACTTTCTATAGCAATAATTACTTCTTCAATATTGTAATTACATATAACTGTTTCTAAATTATCTATATGCCCTAAATAAGGTAAATATTCATCTAGTAATTTGTCAACTCCATTAATATTTAAAAATCCTACAAATTCACAACCTATTCCTTTAGGTAAATCATTAATTTCTTGATATATATTAATAGCTTTATCACTTCCTCCAATAATTAGTGTTTTAAATCCATCTTTACGATTATGAATTTTTTTAACTATGTAACTAACCAAAATTATTCTTGGAAAAAAAGTGAAAATAAAATGAAAAAAAAATAAAAATAAAACTGAATAATAATATTGCGAATAACTATTTATGTTATCATCTAAAAGAAAAACAAAAAATATTCCAATAGAACCTATTAAAGTTGATGAAAATGTATTGATTAATATTCTTAAACGATACAACCTTTTAACATCTTTATAAATTCCTTGTAAAGCATATAAAATAAGCCAAGCTACAGGAAGAAATGTAATACCTATATAAAAAGAATTATTTACAGAAAACTCAACATTTTCAATACTTGTTTTACGAAAATAATAAAAGAAAAACCAAGTAAAAAAAGCTGACAACCAATCAAAAAAAACTAAAATAACTAAAAGAAAATTTGATTTCATTAAAAGTAAACTGCTTTAAAATTATCTATATTTATTTGACCTGAATTAACTCCATTTGGCAATAAAGCATCTAAAGTAAACTCAAAATATTGAGCTGATGTTGAACCTGAAACTACTTCTCTTAATTCAATATATATTTTCTTCCACTCTACCTCACTTTCAAATTGCCTATTCAATGTGACTAATGGATTGTTAATCCCATCAGTTGAACTTAAAGCTAATATTCCAGTAGTAATATCAGCAGTATTGTGATAATCAATTTCTAAATAGCAGTCTGTACCTTTTGGAAGACCTATTGGAGTTCCAGAAATACCGAAAACATCAGAAGATCCGATATAAATATTATCTATATTATTTAAAGAAATACGTCCAAAATAACTTTCATTAATTGAAGGATCAATTATAGAAGGGTCATTAGATGAAATAAGTGACGAAAGTGAAGCATTACCATCAACAAATTGATTAGAAGAAGATTCAAAATTTTCAATCCAAAATTTAGTTGAAGTAGAATACATAGTAACTGGATTAATAATGTACGTTTGATTTTCTATTAAATCAATATTTGTAACATAAGGCTCAAAAAAAGGATATCTAGTTTTTGTTGCAGAAATACCATTATTATGTATTCCGGGAATCATTCTAATCTCTTTCTCTCCTTCTTCTAAAACAGGAACTCTAAAGGGCACTTCAAAAACTCCGACTAATGAATTGTCTATATAAAGCCATACATCTTTTATTCCATGAGTTAAAACTCCTGGATTGTAATTTTCTGAGATATTTTGATTAGGATTATCTATTAAATCCCATTCTTTAACCTCTATCCAAATTGGATTTGAATTATTTTTAATACATGATCCAAAAATGAAAATTATAAGAGTTAGCAATACAATATATTTCATATTTTAAACATAATAAAAACTAAACGAAACCAAAATTTATTTATTGTCTAATTAAAGTGATGATAATTTTAATTTATCTAATATTTGATGGGCTACATCTAATGCTGAAAAAGCATCTTCAATAGATACAATTGGAGGGAGATCATTTATAACAATATTATGAAAATCAATTAATTCTTCTTCAATTGCATTGATAGGCTTAATGTTTGGTTTATCAAAAATTATTTTTTTTCTTGGTTTATCACCACCAATATCAAATACAATATCAAATGGTTCAACATCAGTTTTAACATCTTCCATACGAACTACTTCTAGTTCTTTTTTTAAAAAATCAATACTTATATATGCATCCTTTTGAAAAAAGCGAGATTTACGCATGTTTTTCATTGAAATTCTGCTTGCTGTTAAGTTAGCGACACAGCCATTATTAAACTCAATCCTCGCATTAGCAATATCTGGTGTGTCACTAACTATTGGAACACCAGATGCTGAGATATTTTTAATTGTTGAATTAACAACGTTTAATATTATATCTAAGTCATGTATCATTAAATCTAATACAACAGGTGTATCAGTACCACGAGGATTAAAATTTGCTAAACGATGAGTTTCAATAAACATAGGGTTATTAAAATATGCCATAGCTTTTTTGAATGCTGGATTAAATCGTTCAACATGACCAACTTGAACTTTAACACCAGCTTCATTGGCTAATTGAATTAATTTTTTCGCCTCATCAGTTGTTTGAGTTAAAGGTTTTTCTATGAATAAATGTTTACTCATTTTAAGAGCCCTGGAGGCACAATCAAAATGAGTTATAGTTGGAGTCACAATATCAAGACAATCTACCTCCATAATTAATTCTTCTATAGAAAAAAACCTCTTAATATGATATTTTTGAATGATATTTTTCGCGTTGTAATCATTTGGATCATAAAAACCTATTAATTTATAATATTGAGTTAGTTGAGTTATTAATTTGACATGTACTTCACCTAAATGACCAACACCAAGAACACCTATCTTAAGCATAAAAAAACATTTTCAACAAAAATAATTAGAGTATAAATACTTTATTTGGTTTTAAACTAAACTTTATCAACATATTTAAAGTTAATTATTTAGTGAAATCGTAAAACTATAATTTATAATTACATATATTTGCGGATGTAAATGGTGGTTGTAGCTCAGTTGGTTAGAGCATCGGTTTGTGGTACCGAGGGTCGTGGGTTCGAGCCCCATCTTCCACCCAAATAAGTATGAAATGTACATATACCTAATGTACATTTCATGTTTATTTTTTTGTAGTCTACAACATTAAAATTACTTATATTTAAATGAAATTTTAAAATCCATTTAAAAATGAAAAAAGCAATAATTATTCTATTATTTCTACCAATTTTAATTTATTCATGCAATAAAAACAAAAACATTGATGATCTCTCAAGAGAAATTTCTTTAGAGTCAGCTCAAATAACTTTTTCAAACTCAGGGGGTGAGATAAATATTACTGAATCTTTTATAAAATCATTATCTAACGATTACTATACTGCAGGTGAAATAGAATTTATTCAAAATGGAGATATTGTTGCTAAAGTAAATTTTGGAGATGGAGAAGAAAACAGTCTAGCAAACCTAACTCAAAATGGAATCGTTTCACCATTTGATTTACAAATAGATGAATCATATTATGATGGTAAAAAATCTAAATACAAAAAAGTTATAGTTGAACCCCTTATTAAGTCTAATGATTGCGAATATATTATTGCCGGCATAATAAAATATTTTGATTACAATTCTGGAGAATGGGTTGCAACTATTGATTTTGGTAATAGAACTTGCGATGAATGGGCTACAAAAACAACACATGATGATAATGGTGAAGCATTCGTGTTTAGTCTAGATGACTGGAAAAAACAATGAATAACTTTGAAGATATTAGACCTTATCGTGATGATGAAGTCAAAAATGTAGTCAATAAATTACATAAAGTAGATGAATTAATTGTTGGGGTAGCTAAATATAGCTACCCAAAACTATATAATTTTTCTCCAATTATTACAAAAGCCATACTACGATTTTTCTTAAAAAAAAAATCAAAATCGATCGATAAAGTATCAGATTTCCAAGATATTATAAGTTTGGAATTTAGTAAAATTTTAAAAAAAACTTGCGGTGAAGTTAGTATTTCTGGTCTTGAAAAATTAGACAAACGTTCATCCTATCTCTTTATAGGTAATCATAGAGATATTGTCATGGACCCTGCTTTGGTAAGTTATTTATTATATAAAGCAAATCATAATACTGTAGAAATTGCAATAGGAGACAACTTACTTAATAAAGAATACATTTCAGATTTGATGAGACTAAATAAAAGTTTTATTGTAAAAAGATCATTGACTGGGAGAGAAAAATTACTCGCATTAAAAAAATTATCATCTTACATTAATTATAAAATTAAATCTGGTGAAAGTATATGGATAGCACAAAAAGAAGGAAGAGCAAAAGATGGAATTGATTTTACTGATCCTGCAATAATTAAAATGCTTCAATTAGCGGTAGATTCAAAAAAAATAAAACTTAGTGACACTATTAATTCGCTAAACATCATACCTGTGTCTATTTCATATGAATTAGATCCTTGCGATAGTATGAAGGCAGAAGAAATTTATATAAAAAAAAATAATGAAACTTTCATTAAAGATAAAAATACTGATCAAAAAAGTATTTCAAGAGGGCTTTTAAGTTTCAAAGGAAATATTCACGTATCATTTGGAGATAAAATAAAAACCTTTAAAGAAGATCCTAAAGAAATAGCAAAAGAAATTGATAAACAAATAATAAACAACTACTTACTCCAAGCTCCAAATTATATTGCTTATGAAAAATTACGCAATATAGATTCATCTATTGGGCCAAAATTAAATGATGTAAAATTTGAAGTAAAAATTAAACAAGATGATCGAGAAAATTTTAATAAAAGGATATCATTAATTCAGGAAAATCATCGATCCATTTTAATACAAATATACGCTAATCCAGTTATCAATAAATTAAATCAAATCAATGATGAATAATTTGGAAATTGAAAAAAGAAGAACATTTGGAATAATATCTCACCCTGATGCTGGTAAAACAACTTTAACTGAAAAATTATTACTTTTTGGTGGTGCTATTCAATCTGCAGGTGCTGTAAAAAATAACAAAATAAAAAAAACAGCTACATCAGATTTTATGGAAATTGAGAAGCAAAGAGGAATTTCTGTGGCAACTTCAGTAATGGCTTTTAACTATCAAAATACACAAATTAATATTTTAGACACACCTGGTCATAAAGATTTTGCAGAAGACACATTTAGAACATTAACAGCTGTAGATAGTGTAATACTTGTTATTGATGTAGCAAATGGTGTTGAAACACAAACCGAAAAACTAATGGAAGTTTGTCGTATGAGAAAAATACCTGTCATAATTTTTATTAACAAACTCGATAGATATGGAAAAGAATCTTTTGACTTATTAGATGAATTAGAAAATAAACTTAAAATTAAAGTAACTCCTTTATCTTGGCCAATTGGAATGGGTGAAGATTTTAAAGGAGTTTACAATATACATAAAAAAAATCTAAATATATTTTCTCCAAACAAAACTAGTATTTCTACTAATCTATATTCAATTAATAATTTAAATGATCCTAAATTATATGAAATAATTGGTAAAGAAGCTACAAATGAATTAAAAGAAGAAATAGAATTAATTAAAGGTGTTTACGATGAATTTGATCAAACATCCTATATGAATGCTGATGTTGCTCCTGTTTTCTTTGGTTCAGCAATAAATAATTTTGGTGTACAAGAGTTACTAAATACTTTTTGTGAAATTGCCCCTTCACCCAAAGGACGCGACACTAATTTAAGAGAAATTAAACCTTCTGACTCAAAATTCTCAGGGTTTGTTTTTAAAATACATGCTAATCTTGATCCTAAACACAGAGATAGAATAGCTTTTTTAAGAATAGTTTCAGGTACTTTTAAACGTAATACATTCTACAACCATGTTAGACTAAGAAAAAAAATGAAATTTTCGAATCCTACATCATTCCTTGCACAAGACAAAAGCATTATTGAAAAAGCATTTCCTGGAGATGTCATTGGATTATATGATTCTGGAAACTTCAAGATTGGAGATACATTAAATGAAGGTGAAAACTTTATATTTAAAGGAATACCAAACTTTTCTCCAGAAATATTCATGGAACTTGAGAATTTAGATCCAATGAAATCAAAACAATTAGAAAAAGGAATAAATCAGTTAATGGATGAAGGAGTAGCGCAGTTATTTATTCAACAACCAGGAAATCGTAAAATAATTGGTACAGTTGGTCGACTTCAATTCGAAGTGATAAGCTATCGTCTTGAACATGAATATGGTGCAAAATGCAGATTTAATTCAAAGAATTATTTTAAAGCTTGTTGGATTTATTCAGATAAAAATCAAATTATAGACGAATTTAAAAAATCTAAGCAAAAAAATATTGCTTTGGATAAAGATGAAAACTTAGTTTTTTTAGCTGAAACACCATTCTTATTGAGGGTAGCAGAAGAAGATTACCCAGATATAAAATTCCATAAAACGTCTGAGTTTAAATTAGAGGGCTAATCAACAAGATCTAATGGAATCTCATCAATATTATTGATACTTCCATTTTTGGTATCAATATGAAAATAAAAATGATCTAAACCGTTTGTTAAACAAAAATATTTAGCGTTTAATTTAAAATTATATTGTGCTATTTGAAAAATAGTTTTTTGATTTAAAATAATATTTGGAGCTTTGCATTCTACAATTAAAATAGGTTCAGTATTTTTTTTAAACACGACTAAATCAGCTCTTTTTAAAATACCATTGTAATCTATTGAAAATTCTGAAGATATCAAACCAATTGGTACTTTTCTATAATTTATTAAATAGTGAATAAAGTGTTGTCTAACCCATTCTTCAGGAGTACAAATCAATTCTCTTTTACGAATAATACACCATACATATAATCTTCGATTTTTTTTTTTTAATCGAAGATTAGCCTTTGGTAAATTTAATGACTTAATCACCTATTTCATACCAATTAATAGAAGTTCGATATCTTTGTATTTCAAATTAAAAACTTTACCAAGAACTTCGCTAGTTAAAACACCTTTATAAATATAAACACCACTTCTAAAACCTAAATCAGTAGAAATCAACCCCTCAGCACCTCCTTTATCCCCCATATCAACTAATATTGGTGAAAAAATATTTGACAATGCAAATGAGGCTGTTCTTGAAACTCTAGAAGCAATATTCGGAACACAATAATGAATCACTTCGTATTCTTTAAAAGTTGGTTTATCATGAGTCGTAACTTTAGATGTTTCAAAACATCCACCTTGATCAATACTTACATCAACTACTACTGAACCTGATTTCATATTTTTCACCATATTTTCTGACACAACACATGGCGTACGGCCTAGAGGAGCTCTTAAAGCACCTATAACCACATCAGATCTCATAAGAGCTTTCGCTAATACTTTTGGTTGAATAACAGAAGTATAAACACGAGTTCCTAAATCATTTTGAAGTCGCCTTAACTTAGATAAAGAATTATCAAAAACTTTAACTGATGCACCTAACCCTAATGCTGCTTTTGTTGCATATTCACCAACAGTACCTGCACCAATAACAACAACTTGCGTTGGTTGAACACCAGTTATACCTCCAAGCATAACACTTTTACCTTTTCTAAACGATGAAAGTAATTCGCCTGCAACTAAAATAGATGTTGTTCCAGCAATCTCCCCCATAGTCCTAACAACAGGAAAAATACCACTATCATCACGAATATAATCCCATGCAATTGCTGTAATTTGCTTATCGATAAGTTTTTTAAGAATAACTTTTGGTTGAATAGAAATTTGTAAAGCCGATATTAATGTTTGATTACCAGGCATCATCTCAACTTCTGATTCTGAGGGAGGTGCAACTTTAAAAATTAAATCACAAGAAAATATTTTCTTTTTATCATAACATATCTCTGCACCAGCTTCACTGTAATCAGAATCAGAAAAATTTGCAGATTCTCCACTCTTAGCTTCAACTTTAACCTTATGTCCATTTGAAACTAAAAGAGAAACAGCTTCTGGAACTAGTGCGACTCTCTGCTCTTGAAATGAAGTTTCTTTAGGAATACCAATAAATAGACTACCTTTTTTATTAGTTACCTCAAGCATCTCTTCTTTAGGAAGCAAACTACCTTGTCGCATTAATTTCTTTAACATTTCTGGATCTGTAATCATATATCAACAATTAAAGTTCTTGAATTATCTTCGTTTACGCGAATATACGACCAAATAATATCATTTGGTAAAAGATGTCTGATTTTTTCTGGCCATTCAATAAAACAAATATCACCAGAATATAGAATTTCATCAATTCCAATATCAAGTGCTTCTATCTCACTTTTAATTCGATAAAAATCAAAATGATTTATTTTACCAAAAACCTTACTATTATATGAATTTATGATGGAATATGAAGGTGAACCTTGAAAGGCATCTATACCTAATAGATGAAAAACAGAAGCAATAAAAGTTGTTTTTCCTGCCCCCATTTCTCCAGTAAAAACAAATATCTTGTTTCCACCGAATTGATCCATAAAATCTTTAGCCACTTCTTTTAAAGAATCTACTTTTTCAATATTAAAAATCATTTACTTAGGGTCTAACTCAATATATGGAATTAACATCTCTTCAAGTGATACACCTCCATGTTGAAAAGTATTATTATAGTAATTTACAAAATGATTATAATTATTTGGATAAACAAAAAAATCATTTCCTTTTGCAAAAACAAACTCTGATGAAATCGCGGTTTTAGGTAAAAATGCATCTTCAGGATGTTTAATTTGAAAAACATCATTTTCTTTATAAGAGAGATTTCTTCCAGTCTTATATCTTAAATTGGTATTTGTATTTCTTTCACCTATAATTTTAACAGGATTTGTCACTGTAACTGTACCATGATCTGTTGTAATAATTAATTTCTTCTTTAACTTAGCACAGTTTTTAACTATTTCATATAGTGGTGAATGTTCAAACCATTGAAGTGTTAATGACCTATATGCCTGTTCATCGTCTGCTAGCTCACGAATAACTTCCATTTCTGTACGTGAATGAGATAACATATCAACAAAATTATATACAATTATATTCAAATCATTTTCCAATAATTGATTGAAATTATCAACCAATTTTTTACCTGAATTTAAATTAGTAATTTTTTTGTATGTCCATTTTAAATTCCTACCCAATCTTTTTAATTGAAAATCAAATAATTTTGATTCATTCAAATTTTTCCCATCTTGAGAATCTTCACCTTTCCATAAATTTGGATATTTCTTGGCTATTTCACTAGGCATTAATCCAGCAAAAAAAGAATTCCTAGCGTATTGAGTAGATGTAGGTAGTATTGAATATACTAGTTCTTCTTCTTTAACATTATAAAATTTCTTTAAAATTGGACTTAATATCTTCCACTGATCAAAACGAAGATTATCAATCAACAATATAAATATATTTGATTCATCTAACCTTGGATTAATTTTATTTTTAAATAATGTATGAACCATTTCAGGCGATTCCTCTACTCCATTTAACCATTTAAGATAATTATCTTGAATGAATTTGCAGAATTGAATATTTGCCTCTTTTTTCTGCATTTCCAATATCTCTTTCATGCCTGTATCCTCAATCTCTGAGAGTTTCAATTCCCAGAAAACTAAACTTTTATATAAATCTGACCATTCAGATAGATTTAAAGTACTGTTTAATTTCATGCCTAATTCTTGAAATTCTTTTTGGTAATTTAAATTCGTCTTTTGAGAAACTAACATACTTGAATCTAAATTTTTCTTAATAGATAGCAATATTTGATTAGGATTAACTGGTTTAATTAAATAATCAGCAATATTATTTCCAATAGCTTCTTCCATTATGAATTCCTCTTCACTTTTTGTTATCATGACTACAGGAATATGTTGTTTAATTTTTTTTATTCTAGTTAAAGTTTCAAGACCTGAAATACCGGGCATATTTTCATCTAAAAAAACGATATCAAAGTCTTCTTTTTCAATTAATTCAATGGCTGAATTTCCGTTATTAACTGGGTAAACAAAATAATCTTTAGACTCTAAAAATAAAATATGTGGCTTTAACAAATCTATTTCATCATCTGCCCAAAGAATTCTTATCTGCATATGGTTAATATTTTTTAGTTTTACATACTAAAATTAAAAGTATTTAATTGAAATCAAAACACAACATAATTCAAAATAAAAAGAAAATATATAACGATCCTATATACGGTTTTATTTCAATTCCTATGGATATTATATTCGAGATTATTGAACACCCTTTTTTTCAAAGACTTCGTAGAATAAATCAATTGGGTTTAACACATATGGTATATCCAGGGGCTTTACATACTAGGTTTCAGCATGTTATTGGATCAATGCATCTAATGACAAAAGCTATATCAACCATTCGAAAAAAAGGACAAGAAATAACAAAAGAGGAAGAAGAAGGTGTCTTAATTTCAATTTTATTACATGATATTGGACATGGTCCATTCAGTCATGCCCTTGAATACGATATTGTTTGTAAAATAAATCATGAATCAATTTCTAGATACTTTATAAAACAACTAAGCATTGAATTTGATGGAAAATTAGATTTAGCACTAGAAATATTTAGTAATAAATACAAAAAAAAGTTTCTACATCAGTTAGTTTCAAGCCAAGTTGATATGGACAGAATGGATTATCTAAATAGAGACAGTTTTTATACAGGAGTTAGTGAGGGGAAAATTGGAAGCGATCGTATTATAGATATGATTAACGTTATTGATGGTAAATTGGTAATTGAGGAAAAAGGAATTTATTCCATAGAAAAATTCATTGTTGCTCGTAGAATAATGTATTGGCAAGTATACATGCACAAAACAGTTGTTGTGTGTGAATTTATGCTAATTCATATTTTAAGACGAGCTAAACATTTAATTCAATCAGGTATTAAACTATTTGGAAATCCAGCTTTAATATTCTTTATGAAAGAAAATATTAATGAAAAAAATTTCATGGAAGATTCAAGTATATTAGAAAAATTTTCAAGGTTAGATGACTTTGATATTCTTGGAGCAATTAAAGTTTGGCAATTCCATAATGATTTCATTCTTTCTAACCTTTCAAAGAGAATTATTAATCGTGATTTACTCAAAATTGAAATCTCAAAAAATAAATTTAAAGAAGAAATTATTGATGAATTACGAAAAAAAATACAATCAAAATATAATTTAACAGAAATAGAAACAAACTATTTTATTTATTCAGACACCCTAAAAAATAATGCTTACAATGAATCAAAACAAAATATAAATATCTTAATGAAATCTGGAGAAATTGTAGATTTATCAAAAGCTTCTGATAATTTAAATATTTCTGCATTATCAAAGCCAGTAAAAAAATATTTCTTATGCTATCCTGATGTATAAGTATTATTGTCTACTTAACTTACCTTCCTTCCAATCTTTAATAAGTTTGGACCAAGCATATGGATTTAATAAATTATTAGCAGGTAATTGACCAGACGTGTATAATTTTGTTTGGTATTCATTTCTTGATGCAGTATAACTCAATGATGCATCACCATCTAATCTAGCAGCAACAAATGCTAAACTTTCTCCAGACAATTGTTGCTGAGCGCGTCTCAAAGCATCATCATAAGGTTCCATATCAATAAATGCTCTCGCAAAATCTTCCCTTGAAGGCCAAGGATACACATCAACTTGAGGTAAATTTAAAGTATCTACTTGAGCGACATGAATTATTGAATAACGATTATAACTCAATGAATCAGGGACAATGTAAGGAGATGTTTTGTAACCATAAAAAGAAAATAACATTGTATCTCCAGGCAAAACAACCATTGAAAAAAAACCATAATAATCTGCTATTACTCCCCTACTTCTTGTTTTATTATAAACTGTAGTATAAGGAAGGGGTTCTAAAGATTCATTGGAAATTACAACACCTGATAATTGAATTAGATTTGAATCAATTAAATCTATTTTTTTCTTTTGTGAAAAAGAGGTAAAAAATATAGAGGTGAAAAATAAAGCTAATAGTACTCGCATATTGAAATTTAAAACAATTCTAATAAATTTTATGTAAATTTGTAGGAATTTATTTAAAAAAATAAGTTCACAATATGTCTCTTTCAAAAATTAATGATATTAAAGAAGGTTTAACCTACGATGATGTTCTTTTAATACCCTCTTTTTCCAAAGTACTTCCTCACGAGGTTATATTAAAAAGCAAATTAACACGAAATATTAACGTAAACACTCCTATTGTTTCTGCTGCAATGGATACAGTTACAGAATCTAGTTTAGCCATAGCTATAGCACAACAAGGTGGAATTGGTGTTATTCATAAAAATATGTCCATTAAAGAGCAAGCAATGGAAGTTCGAAAAGTTAAAAGATCAGAAAGTGGAATGATTCTTGACCCTGTTACAATAACTGAAGAATCAATAGTTCTAGATGCTCTAAATTTGATGAAAGAAAATAAAATTGGTGGTATACCAGTTATAAATAGTAATAAAAAATTAATTGGTATTGTTACCAATAGAGATTTACGTTTTGAAAAAAACCATTCTAGACCCATAGAGGAAGTAATGACAAAAAAAAGTATTATTACAACTTCTGAAAATACTGATTTAGCAACTGCAGAAGAAATTCTTCAAGCAAATAAAATTGAGAAACTACCTGTAGTAGATAAAGAAAATAAGCTAATTGGTTTAATTACATTTAGAGATATTATTAAGGTTAAAGAACACCCAAATTCATGTAAAGACCACTATGGTCGTCTACGAGTAGCTGCAGCAGTAGGTGTAACTGAAGATACTATAGAGAGAGTTGATGCTCTTAATCAAGCTGGAGTTGATGCTATTGTAATTGATACAGCTCATGGACACACTGAATCATTTGGCAAAAAGCTAAAGGAAGTAAAAAGTAAATTCCCAAAATTAGATATAATTGCGGGAAATGTTGCTACAGCAGAAGCTGCATTATACCTAATTAATGCTGGTGCTGATGCTATAAAAGTTGGTATAGGTCCCGGCTCTATATGTACTACAAGAGTTATAGCCGGTGTAGGTGTTCCACAATTAACAGCAGTAAATGATATCGCTTTGGCATTAGAAGGTACAGGTGTTCCAATTATTGCTGATGGTGGAATTAGATATACGGGTGATATAGTAAAAGCAATTGCTGCTGGTGCAGATTCTGTCATGGTTGGTTCAATGTTTGCTGGAGTTGAAGAATCGCCCGGAGAAACTATTATATATCAAGGTAGAAAATTTAAAACTTATAGAGGTATGGGATCAATTGAAGCTATGCAAAAAGGTTCAAAAGATCGTTATTTCCAAAATAATGAAAATGATATTAAAAAATTAGTTCCAGAAGGAATATCAGGTCGTGTAGCTTTTAAAGGAAAATTAAACGAAGTAATGTATCAAATTGTTGGTGGGCTTAGATCGGGTATGGGATATTGTGGTGCTGATAACATTAAAAAGCTTCAAGGTTCAAAATTCATTAAAATTACTAATGCTGGTTATTTAGAAAGTCATCCTCATGATGTAACAATAACACGTGAAGCACCAAATTATAGTATCAAATAAAAAACTTATCAAGATGAAAAAAATATTATTTACAATCATTGTTCTTTTCTATTTTAATTCTTTCAGTCAAGAACCAATTATAATGACTATTAATGACAAAGAAATAACTAAATCAGAATTTCTTCAGATATATTTAAAAAACAATAATGATCCAAAATATGATCAAGAATCCCTTGATGAATACATGGAACTTTTCAAAAAGTTCAAATTAAAAGTTGCAGAAGCTGAAGCATTAGGATATGATACTATTCCTAAGTTGGTTAAAGAACTTTCAGGATACCACAAACAACTAGCTCTTCCATACTTAACTGATTCCTCTATGAACGAATATTTAGTTAAAGAAGCATACAATAGAACAAAGGAAGAAGTTAGAGCATCTCACATTTTGGTGAAAATTTTAAATAGTAAGAATCCTGATGATACTCTTAAGGCATACAATAAAATTATGCAACTGAGAAAACGTATTATTGAAGGAGAATCATTTGAAGAAGTGGCTGAAGGTGATGGTGGATCAGATGACCCCTCCGTCAAAAAAAACAAAGGTGATTTAGGATTTTTTACTGCTTTTCAAATGGTATATCCATTTGAAGATCAAGCATATAAAACAGAAATAAATGAAATATCAATGCCTTTCAAAACTAGATTTGGATATCATATTCTTAAAGTTACAGACAAAAGACCGGCAAGAGGTACAATTGAAACAGCTCACATAATGATTGCAGTAAATAAAAATGCAAATCAAGAAGAAGTGGAAAATGCAAAAAATAAAATTGATGAAATATACTCTATGATAACTAGTAAACCTGGAGAAGGATATTCAACAGATGAAGTTAATTTTGAAAATAACGTAGAACTGTATTCCGATGATCCATCTTCAAACAAAAAGAAAGGTGTTTTACCTGCCTTTGGGACTGGAACTTCTACAAGAATGGTACCTGAATTTGAGGAAGCTGCTTTTGAATTAAAAAATGACGGTGATATTTCAAAACCAATAAGAACAGATTATGGTTTTCACATTATAAAGAGATTAAAATTAACCGATGTTCCTACATTTGAAAAACTTGAAAAAAATTTAAAGAAAAAAGTTTCAAAAGATATAAGGTCTAAAGAAACTCAAAATTCATTCATTGAAAAATTAAAAAAAGAATACAAGTACAAGAAATACAATAAAGGAATTAATTGGTTTTATGACAACATAGATTCATCTTACTGGAAAGGTGAATCTAATACATCAAATCTTAAAAAGAATAAACCATTATTTAAATTAGATAATAAGACTTTCAATCAAAAAGATTTTTCTGAGTATCTTAAATCAAATTATAGAGGTTTTCAAAACAATAATTTAGCATCTCATATTGATTTGATGTTTCAAAAATGGGAAAAAGAGACAATTCTAAATTATGAAAGATCTAAACTATCAATTAAATATCCTGATTTCAAAGCACTTATTACTGAATACCATGATGGAATTCTCTTATATGAGATTATGTCTGATAAAGTTTGGAATAAAGCAATTAAAGATACTTTAGGCTTAAAGGAATTTTACAAAAAAAACAAAACAGATTACATGTGGGGCAAACGAATTGATGCACATATTTATGAATGTGATAATTATGAAACAGCAAAAAAAGTAAATGAACTACATAGGAAATATCATATACAAGATTATATAAACCAAGTTACAGGTGAGTTAATTAGGTTATCACCATCAGATATAGTAGACAGCATAAATGTAAAATCTAAACTAAAAATTAATCATAATCAAGGTTTTTTTTCAGTAAAAAAAACACCTTACATAATAAATCAAGACATAGAAACTATAAAGAATAATTATTATAGTTCAGACTTAAACATAATTGAACATAGCGGTAGATATTATACAATGTTTATAAGTGAAATACTAGATCCATCTCAAAAAGAATTTAGTGATGCAAAAGGAGCTATAACTTCTGACTATCAGGACTTCCTTGAGAAAGAATGGCTAGAAGAAATTGAAAAAAAGCATCATATTAAAATTAACAAAGAAGCTCTTTATTCAATTGGTAAATAATTATATGTATATCTATTCAAAACAGGTTAGTATTATTACTTGTCTGTTTTTCTTTTCAATACTTTTCTATAGATGTGATAATAAAAAAATAATTGCTTCAGTAGATAATATTGATTTATACCAAAATGATGCTTTTATTTTTATGTCTCATCTAGGTATGAACCCAAATGATACAACAGAGCTTAAAAAATTTATTAATGAATGGTGTATAAAAGAAGCTTTAAAGTCAGAAATCAAAAATGAATATAAAGATATATGGAAGCTGATTAAATTGAGAGGAGATTTTTTTTCAGGAGATTTAGCAAAGTATTATCTTGAAGAAATAGAACTCAAAAAGAAACTTGATACAATAATTACAAAAAAGGAAATTAAATCATACTATAATTCTCATAAAGAAGAATTTGTACTTCAAGATTATATAGTAAAAGCATTATATTTAAAAATCCCAAAATATATTGATTTCAAATCAAAGAATATTGATGAAATATATTTATTAAAAAAAGATCAAGATTTAACAAAATTAAATTCTTTTGCCAAACTTTATGCTGAAAACTATTACTTTAATGATTCAATATGGATATACTTTGGAGAAATAACAAAGGATATTCCTATTAAAAAATTTAATATTGATAATATTGTACTTAACAGAACAAAAACATACTTTTCAGATGATAATCATACATACTTTTTGAATATTATAGATTATAAACTTAAAAACGACGTGCCTCCTTTAGATTTTCTATCATACAAAATTAAAAGCAGAATAATTTCTTTAAGACTTAAAGAAATTAAAGAAAAATATTTGTATAAATTGATTATGAAAATAAAAAACAAACATGAAATTATTATTAATATTTAATATATATTTTTTTACAATCTTTTTAACTTTTTCTCAGGAAATTATAGACAAGGTTATTGCTCAGGTGGGAGATAATGTAATTTTACTCTCAGATATAGAAGCTCAAAAATTACAAGCAATACAGGCTGAAATTGAAATGAATCCTGAAATTGATTGTCAAATTCTTGAAGAAATAATGTTCCAATATCTTTTATTAAATCAAGCAAAACTTGACAGTATTGAAATTAATGATTCACAAGTTGATGGTGAAATGGAAAATAGATTACGAATCATTGAAAATCAAATTGGTAGTCGTCAAAAAATGGAAGAATTTTATGGGAAATCTGTAACACAAATAAAAAAAGAATTTAGAAAAGTAATTAAAGACCAACTTCTAGCAAAGGAGATGGAACGTCAAATAACATCTGAGATAACTATAACACCAAGGGAAGTTGACATATTTTATAAATCCATTCCAATAGATAGCATTCCCTTTATTAATTCACAACTTAGCTTTCAACAAATAGTTCATTATCCTGAAATCACAATGAATGATAAAAAAATTGCATTCGATAAACTAAGCAAAATAAGACTTAGTATCATTAATGATAGAAAATCATTTTCTACTCAAGCTAGAATTCACTCTATGGATCCAGGAAGCTCAAAAGAAGGAGGTAAAATTGAAGCATCACGAGGAATGATGGTACCCCAATTTGAAGCTGCAATTTTCAACCTTTTACCTGGAAATATTTCTGATGTTTTTGAAACTGATTATGGATACCACATTGTAAAACTAATTGATCGTAAAGGAGATAATTATATATGTCAACATATATTAATTACACCAGAATTTTCAAATGATGCCTTAGAATCATCCGCGTTAAAGTTAGACTCTTGTTATCAAAGAATAAAATTAGGTGAAATAACTTGGGAACAAGCTGTTAAATTATATTCAAATGATGAGTCGACTCTTCAAAATAAAGGAATAATAACAAACCCTATCACTGGAGAACAGTTGTGGAGTATGGAAGATTTAAACCAAGTTGACCAACAAATATATTTACTAACCGATAAAATGGAAAAAGGTGATATTTCTCAACCAAATATTTACACTAATTTATTTGATAGAAAACAAGGAATTCGTATTGTTAAATTGATGAATAGGACAAATCCACATAGAGCAAACTTAAAAGAAGATTATTCATTAATTAAAAAAGCTGCAGAAAATAATAAAAAACAAGAAACTATAAATAAATGGATATCAACAAAAATTTCAAATGCTTTTATTCGAATTGATGAAAATTATATGAATTGTAATTTCAAAAACCAATGGTTAAGTCAATAACATTATTATATTTACCTTATAAACAAATAAAATATGTCTGACAAGTCAAAATTAGATCAATTTGTAAAAGATTATGAGAATTTAAAAACAGAAATTCATAAAGTAATTGTTGGTCAAGATGATGTTATTAATCAAGTTCTAATTTCTATATTTTCACGTGGACATTGTTTACTTGTTGGAGTCCCTGGACTCGCTAAAACACTTTTAGTAAATACTATTTCCGACTGCTTAGGACTTAATTTTAATAGAATTCAATTTACTCCAGATTTAATGCCTTCAGATATTATTGGTTCAGAAATATTAGATGAAAATCGTACATTTAAATTTCTTAAAGGGCCTATATTCTCTAACATAATCTTGGCAGATGAAATTAATCGTACACCACCAAAAACTCAAGCAGCACTTCTTGAAGCAATGCAAGAAAAAGCAGTAACTGCAGCTGGTAACACTTATCCTCTAGAAAAACCTTTCTTCGTTTTAGCAACACAAAATCCAATTGAACAAGAAGGCACATATCCCCTTCCAGAAGCTCAACTTGACCGATTTATGTTTAATATATTATTAGACTATCCAAAATTTGAAGAAGAATTATCTATTGTTGAATCTACAACTAGTGATACCGAAACTTCATTAAATCAAATGTTAGATGCAAAATCAATACAAAACTATCAAGAATTAATTAGAAGGATCCCAGTAGCGCAAAATGTGCTAGAATATGCTGTAAAATTAGTTAATAAAACTCGCGTTAATAGTCAATTATCACCTCAATTAACTAAAGATTTTATAAATTGGGGTGCTGGTCCTAGAGCTTCACAATATTTAATAGTTGGTGCAAAATGTCATGCAGCCATTAATAATAAATACTCTCCAGATATTGAAGATGTTAAAGCTGTCGCCAAACCTATATTAAGGCACAGATTAGTTAAGAACTATAGAGCAGAAGCTGAAGGATATTCAATGGATCGAATAATTGAGGAATTATTATAACTTATTCTTCAACTTTTATTTTTTTTAAACCTTTAATATTAATATCTCTTTGAGGAAACGGAATATCTATATTATTTTCTTGTAATTTTTTATAAACTGACCTTCTTAAATCAGACTTAATATTCTCAATTATAAATACCTCTTTTGACCAAAAAACCATCTCAAATTTCAATGAAGAATCTCCAAAATCAATTAACCTAACAAATGAACTAGGCTCTTTTAAAATTAATGAACTTTCTTCCATTGACTTATTCAAACAAGAATATACTAAATCAATATCTGATCCATATGCAATATCTAGATAAACACTAAAACGGATATATTCTTGATTATGTGTCCAATTAATAACTTTTTCAGAGACAAATTTGGAATTAGGAATTATAAATACAACGTCCTCTCTTGTTAAAATCTGAGAGCTTCTCAAATTAATACCCATAACCTTACCTACTACACTGTCAACTTCAATAATATCACCTAATTTAATAGTACCTTCAAAAAGAAGAAATAATCCTGAAATTAAATCTTTAAAAATATTCTGAAGACCAAGACCAAGACCAACTAGTAATGCTGTTGAACCAAAAACTAAAACTGTGATATCAATACCTACAACTTCAAGTATAATAATAAAACTTATTACCCAAATAAAATACTTGACTATTAAAAAGATTGACATTCTTCGTTTGCTCTCAATTTTATCAATAATAAAACGAGGTTTAATTATACCTCTTCTCAAAATTGAGATAAAAAACCAAGTAGATATTATAATAATTACAGCAGCAAATAAATTACCAATAAGAAGTTTAAAATCTCCTAATTCAAAAATTTGGTAATTTAAAATATTCTCCCAAGACATATCACAAAGGTGTCAATATTAAAGAGCAATTAAAAGAAAATACCTGAATAATATTCATTATATTCGAAACATATAAAAAAAGAAAAAATGGCCAACACATCAGACATAAAAAATGGACTTTGCATAAAACATAATGGAAAACTAGCTCAAATAATTGAATTTCAGCATGTCAAACCTGGTAAAGGACCAGCTTTTGTAAGAACCAAAATGAGGCTAATCGAAAGTGGAAAAATACTTGATTTTACTTTTTCTGCAGGTCATAAAATAGAAATTGTCAGAATTGAAAACAGAGAATATCAATTTTTATATCGAGAAGGAGATTCATATATTTTTATGAATATTGAAAATTATGAACAAGTAAATATTCCTTCAAGTATGATTGAAAAACCTGAATTTTTAATAGAAGAAATGATTTGCAATATCCTTTTTCATGCTGAAGAAGAACTACCATTAATTCTTGAGATACCAATGCATATTATTTCAAAAGTTGTATATACAGAACCAGGTGTTAAAGGAGACACAGCTACAAATGCAATGAAACCTGCTAAAATCGAATCTGGTGCAGAAATAAAAGTTCCTCTTTTTATTAATGAAGGTGAGATTATAAAAGTTGACACTAGAAAAGGTATTTATGTAGAAAGGATTAAGAATTAATCATCTTGTAAAAACCCAATTTTCTTCGTTTGACATTTTTATGTCAAATGAATATCCTTCTATGTCAAATAATTTGATATCCTCAGGATCTAAAATATTCTTATCGATTATGTATCTAGCCATCAAACCTCTCGCTCGTTTTGCAAAAATCATTACTACCTTGTAATCACCATTTTTAAATTCTTTAAAGATTGGAGTAATTATCCTAGAATTTAAAGTTTTTTTATCAATAGCTTTGAAGTACTCAGTTGAAGCCAAATTAATTATTATTTCACTTTCTTCTTTATTTAAAAAATCAGTGATTGATGATCCCCAAAACTGATATAAATTTTTTGTAGACAAATTATATGATAACTTGGTCCCCATTTCCAAACGATAAGGGTAAATAATATCTAATGGTTTTAAAACACCATATAAACCTGATAATATTCTGATTTTTTCTTGAGTAAAAATATGTTGTTCTGAAGTCAATGATTTAGAATCGAAAGATTTATAAACTTCACCATTGAAAGCTGCAATTGCTGAATTATTATTATTATTCTTATTTACATCAGATTTCCAGTTGTGGTATCTTTGATAATTTAATTCACCTAGATTAGTTGAAATATTCATCATATTCGAAATTTGAGCAGGAGAATATTCTTTTAGTTTATCAATTAGTAATGAAGCTTTTTTAATAAAGAAAGGTGATGTAAATGAACTAAAATTTATAGTTTTTTTTAAATCCAAAGCCTTTGCAGGAGAAAGTAATATTTTCATAAATAAATTTTAAATAAAAAGGATAGAGTAAAAAACAATAATTATTACTGAAATTAAATTTAGTAAAAATCCTGTTTTCATCATTTGATGAACTTTCAAATGACCTGATGAAAAAACAATTGCATTAGGAGGTGTGCCAACAGGTAGCATAAATGCACAGCTCGCTGCAAGGGTAATTGGCATACATAATTGAATTAAAGAATAATCTGTAGCTAAAGAGAAAGTTGCGACAAAAGGAACAAATACAGAAACTAAAGCCATATTAGACATAATTTCAGTGCCAAAAATTGCAATAGCAACTAACGAAAACAAAATAATAATTAATGGTAAATGACTGAAGTTAGTAAATAAGAAAGTTAGTTTATCAATAACACCATTTAACTCAAGAATTTTTGCTAGTGACATTCCTCCGCCAAATAATATTAAAATCCCCCAGGGTAGTTTTTTAGTATCATTCCATTTCAATAATTTATCATTATTATTACTTGAAGGAAGAAAAAATAAGAGAATTGATCCAAAAATTGCTACTCCCTCATCTGTATATTTAATACCAGTAAATGAAGTAATTGAAACTCTAAAAGACCAAAGAATAATGATCAGAGAAAATAAAAATACTACTCGAATTTGATTCTTTGACCATTTTTTTTTCGCTAAACAACTTTTTTCATAAACTTTATCATTTCTATCGCTTCCGAGATAAAAATAAAAAATAGCATATACTATAATCAACATTATTAATGATAATGGAAGACCTAATTTCATCCAATCGAAAAAACTTATAGATACTCCGTAATTTTCTTCTAAAAGCCCAGCCATTAAAATATTAGGAGGAGAACCAACTAAAGTTGACATTCCACCAATACTAGCACCATAAGCAACAACTAATAATAAAAAAACTGAAAATTTTGAATTTGATTTCTCTTTTATTTGTTCTATTACAGCAATTGCCATTGGAAGCATCATTAAGGTTGTTGCAGTATTTGATATCCACATACTTAACAGAGCTGAACTAACCAAAAAGCCAAGTAAAATTCTTGATTTAGTCGAACCTAACACCCTTATTATTGACTCTGAAATTTGTCTATGGGCAGACCATTTTTCTAAAGCTAATGAGAACATAAATCCACCAAGAAATAAATATATATATTTATGTCCATAGCAAGCAGTTAAATCAGAGACATCTATTAAACCTAAGGGTATACCTAAAGCAAGAGGAAATAAGGCTGTAACATATATCGGAACGACTTCAAACAACCAAAATAAAATCATTAACCCTGATAATGCAAGGGAGTAATAAAATTTTATGTCATTAGTTTTAAAAAAAGTAAAAAAAAGTAATACGAATAAAAATAAAAAAAGGCCTAAAAACGTGATTTTTTTTTTATTTACCATATTTTCACTCAAAAAACGTCTATCAAAAATTAATAGACGTCAGTATTTACTGATTAGATTTCTCTGCTTCTGGTTTTGGAAGAAGAACTTTTCTTGAAAGTTTGAACTTTTTAGATTTAGGATCTCTTCCTACTACTTTAAATTTAACAACATCTCCTTCTTTACAAACATCTTCCATCTTTGAAATACGTTCATGAGAAAATTCAGATATATGGATTAAACCATCTGTTCCAGGGAGAATTTCAACAAAAACACCATAAGCCTGTAAAGACTTTATCTTACCTTCATATGTCGCACCTTCTTCTACAGTAGGTGGAAAAGCAATTTGCTTAATTGTGTCAACAGCTTTCTTCATATCATCACCATTGTTTGACATAATTTGAACGCTACCTTCACCTGTTTCTATTTCTTCTATTGTTATTGTAGTATTTGTATCTTTCTGCAATTGCTGAATAATTTTACCTCCAGGGCCTATTATTGCACCAATAACATCATTTGGAACATTAAATGTTTCAATACGAGGAGTATGGGGTTTAAAATCTGGATTAGGAACAGCAATAGTTTCGATCATTTTATTTAAAATATGTAAACGACCATCTTTCGCTTGGTTTAAAGCTTGAATTAAAATATCATAAGGTAATCCATCAACTTTTATATCCATTTGACAAGCTGTTATTCCCTTTGCAGTTCCAGTAATTTTAAAATCCATATCTCCAAGATGATCTTCATCTCCTAAAATATCAGATAATACAGCAAATTTACCATTCTCAGCAACTAAACCCATAGCAATCCCAGATACTGGAGCCTTTATTTGGACACCACCATCCATCAAAGCTAATGTTCCGGCACATACTGTGGCCATTGATGATGAACCATTTGACTCTAGAATTTCAGAAACTAAACGAATAGTATAAGAATTATCCTCAGGAAGAACTGGTTTTAAAGCTCTTAATGCTAAGTTACCATGTCCAATTTCACGTCTAGAGGTACCTCTCAGCATTCTTGCTTCACCAGTGGAAAATGGAGGGAAATTATAATGTAACATGAAAGGAACAGTGCCTGTAAAAGTAACATCATCAATTCTTTGTTCATCCATCTTACCTCCTAAGGTTAATGTTGTTAGAGATTGAGTCTCTCCACGAGTAAAGACAGCAGAACCGTGAGCAACTGGTAGATAATCAACTTCAGCCCAAATTGGTCGAATTTCATCAAATTTACGACCGTCCAAACGAAGATTGTCATCCAACATTGTATCTCTAACAGCTTTCTTCATTGCTAATTTAAAATACAATGAAATATATTTTTGTTCTATTTCTAACTCTTCATCAGTAAGTGATTCTATGTACTCTTCTTTAATTGCACTAAAAAGTTCTGCTCTTTTTTCTTTTGAAGATATACCTTGTTCTGCAACTGATTTACATTTTTTATAACAAAAATTCATTACTTTATCACGAACATTGTCATTATGATCTTCATGTGAATAAACTCTCTTGGGATAAGTTCCTGGTATTTCAGCAGCTAAATCTAGTTGAAACTGACATTGCAGTTTGATAGACTCATGAGCAACTTTGATGATTTCAACCATTTCATTTTCTTGAATTTCTTTCATTTCCCCTTCAACCATTACAATGTTGTCAATCGTACCAGCAATCATACAATCAATATCAGATATTTCCATTTCTTCTAATGTCGGATTAATGATAAATTCACCATTAACTCGACCTACACGAACCTCTGACATTGGTCCATTAAATGGAATATCTGATACAGAAATTGCAGTAGATGCAGCAAATCCTACTAAAGCGTCAGGACTATTAATACCATCATAAGATATTAATTGCATCATACATTGTACTTCTGAGTGAAAATCGTCAGGAAAAAGTGGTCGTAGTGCTCTATCGACAATTCTCATCACTAAAATTTCTCTTTCTGATGGTCTTGCTTCTCTTCTAAAAAATCCTCCTGGAATCCTTCCATCAGCTGCAAATTTTTCTTTATAATCAACGGTTAAAGGAAGAAAATCTACCCCTTCCTTAGCTTCTTTTGCGGCAACAACAGTTGCTAAAATCATCGTGTCGCCCATTCGTAACACTACAGAGCCATCAGCTTGCTTAGCTAATTTACCAGTCTCAATAAAGATTTCTTTGCCTCCTACAGTGATGGACTTTGTTATTCCTATGTTCATTTTATCTATTATTAACTTATTATAAATTTCATCAATCTTATTTATCAAAAAACAAAGGCACTCGAATTTCACGAATGCCTAACAATATTATGTTTTAAAGAATATTAACGACGTAAACCTAATTCTTTAACTATAGCACGATATCTTTCAATATCTTTAACTTTCAAGTAATCTAATAGACTCCTACGTTTACCAACTAAAAGTTGAAGAGATCTTTGAGTTCCATAATCTTTACGATTATTTTTTAAATGTTCAGTTAAATGAGATATTCTGTAAGAAAATAAGGCAATTTGACTCTCAGGAGAACCAGTATTAGATTCATTACCTCCGTGCTTTTTAAAAATCTTTTTCTTTTCTTTTGTGTCTAAATACATTCCAATATTGTTAAAATAATTATTATGTAATCATCTTCGTGATGCGCAAAGATAAAAAGTTATTTGATTATATAAAGCATCAAGCTTAATTTTTAAATAATTTAAGAGAAAGAGATAGTGTTTTTTTTAGCTCAGACCTTTCTACAATATAATCTAAAAAACCATGTTCTAGTACAAATTCTGACTTTTGAAAACCATCGGGTAAATCTCTACCTATTGTTTCTCTTACAACACGCGGTCCAGCAAAGGCTATTAAAGCATCTGGTTCTGCGATATTTATATCACCTAACATAGCAAAAGAGGCGGTCACACCACCTGTAGTTGGATCTGTCAACAATGATATATAGGGTAATTTAGCTTCAGATAATTGCCCTAATTTACCTGAAACTTTTGCCATTTGCATTAATGAAATCCCAGCCTCCATCATTCTTGCTCCTCCCGACTTAGAAATAATCATAAATGGGCATTTTGATTTTATTGACTCATCTATTGCTCGTGAAATTTTCTCTCCCATAACAGAGCCCATAGAACCACCAATAAAAGAAAAATCCATAGCCGCAATCACAATAAATCTCCCATCTAACTTACCTTTAGCAGTTCGAATTGCATCTTTAAGTCCCGATTTATTTTGAGTTGACTTTATACGGTCTACATATTTCTTAGTATCCTCAAATTTCAAAGGGTCTCCTGAAGTTAATTTTGGATCTAACTCTCTAAATTTTGAATCGTCGAACAAAATATCGAAATATTGAGTAGATCCTATTCTTTCATGATGATTACAACGATCACAAACATAAAAATTCTTTGCTAAATCATCAGCTGCAAAAATTGTCTTACAATTAGAGCATTTTTCCCATAATCCTTCGGGTGTTTCTTTTTTTTCTTTGGTTGATGTTGTTATTCCTTCTTTACTTCTTTTAAACCAACTCATAAAACTTATTTTTCAAAAACTAAATTAAAGTGTATTTATATTATTTAAATCAGCAAAACACCTTTCTAATCGAGATATGAATGTTAATTCTCCTTCTCTCATCCATTTTCGAGGGTCGTAATATTTTTTATTAGGTAAATCTTTACCATAAGGATTTCCAATTTGAGTCCTTAAAAAATCTAAATTACCCTCAATATAATCTCTACAACCTTCAGTAAAAGCAAATTGAAGATCAGTATCAATATTCATCTTTATCACTCCATAACCTATTGCCTCTCTTATTTCTTCAATTGAAGATCCTGAACCTCCGTGAAACACAAAATCTACAGGATTATGACCGGTATTATGTTTTTTTTGTATGTATTGTTGTGAATTCAAAAGAATTTTTGGTGTTAGTTGGACATTACCTGGTTTATAAACTCCGTGAACATTTCCAAAAGAAGCAGCAATTATGAACCTTGGACTTACTTTCAAAAGTTCTTCATATGCGTATGCTACTTCTTCAGGTTGAGTATATAATTTAGAAGAATCTATATCTGTGTTATCAACACCATCTTCCTCACCACCTGTAATACCTAATTCAATCTCAAGTGTCATTCCAATTTTACTCATACGCCTGAGATATTTTTTACAAATCGCAATATTTTCCTTAATAGGTTCTTCAGAAAGATCAATCATATGAGAGCTATATAATGGTTTACCTTTTTCTTTAAAATAAGATTCAGAAGCATCTAATAAAGAATCAATCCAAGGCAATAATTTCATAGCTGCATGATCTGTATGAAGTATAACACATGCTCCATAAGATTCTGCCATCTCGTGCACATGTTTTGCACCCATTATAGCCCCTAAAATACTAGCTTTATAATTTTCATTTGACAATCCTTTACCAGCATAGAATTGTGCACCACCATTTGAGAACTGAATAATAACAGGTGAATTCAACTTCCCTGATGTTTCCATCACTGAATTTACAGTACTAGTATTTGTTACATTAACAGCAGGTAAAGCAAACCCTTTTTCTTTTGCATATTTAAAAATTTTTTGAACGTCATCACCCGTAGCTACACCTAGTTTAATACCATGACCCATAATTCAATTATTATAATTATAATTTTTAAAGTACCAAGTTAATTAAATCTATCTTAAAATTTAATTATCATAAATAAAAGAATGAAAATGATATATATTTTTATGACCAATAAAATCATTAAATTACGAAAACTTAATTTTCTAATTTTGTAAAAAAATTATTTAAAATAAGATTTAACTAAATGTCATTTATTAACGAATTAAACAAAGAACAACTAAAAGCCGTAGAAAACACTGAAGGTCCAAATATGGTAATTGCGGGTGCGGGATCAGGTAAAACAAGAGTCTTAACGTACCGAATAGCACATATGATTAAAAATGGCATCGATCCATTCAACATAATGGCATTAACTTTCACAAATAAAGCTGCTCGAGAAATGACTGATCGAATTAGTAATATTATTGGAAATAATGAAGCTCTCAATATTACAATGGGAACATTTCACTCTGTCTTTTCAAGAATACTTAGAGTAAATGCCGATAGAATTGGATATCCAAGTAATTTCACAATTTACGATTCACAAGATTCTAAAAGTTTATTGAAAGATATAATAAAGAGTTTGAATTTAGATGATAAAACATACAATCCAAACAATATTTCATCAAGAATTTCATCAGCAAAAAATAATTTGATTTCTCCAGAAGCCTATCAATCAGACAGAGAAATTCAAATGGAAGATAAAATGACAAAAAGACCTGAAATTGGTTTTATTTATAAAACATATGTAAATAGATGTTTAAATGCAGGAGCAATGGATTTTGATGATTTGCTATATAAAACTAACGTGCTTCTTAGAGATTTCCCTGATGCATTAAATTATTATCAACATAAATTCAAATATATTTTAGTTGATGAGTACCAAGACACAAATTATGCACAATATTTAATTATCAAAAAACTTGCAGCCCTATATGAGAACATCTGTGTGGTTGGTGATGATGCACAAAGTATTTATTCTTTCCGTGGAGCTAATATTCAAAATATTTTAAATTTCAAAAAAGATTATCCTGATTATAAACTTTTTAAACTTGAACAAAACTACAGAAGCACAAAAAATATTGTAGAAGCTGCTAATGGAGTTATTTCTATGAACAAAGATCAAATAAAGAAAAGAGTCTGGACTAACAATTCAGAAGGAAATAAAATTAATGTAATTCGAAGCTATTCTGACAATGAAGAAGGGAAAATAATAACAAAAAAAATTCATGAAATAGTCAATTCTAAGAAAGGAACCTATAATGAAATTGCTATTTTATACCGTACAAACAAACAATCAAGAGCATTTGAAGAATCATTAAGAAAATTAAATATTCCTTACAAAATTTATGGAGGAGTTTCATTTTATCAAAGAAAAGAAATTAAAGACTTATTAGCTTATTTCCGTCTCATAGCTAATAATAAAGACGATGAAGCTCTTAAAAGAATATATAATTATCCAAAACGCGGAATTGGAAAAACCTCGTTTGAAAATATTATTATCAGCGCTCATCAACATGGCGTTAGTAATTGGAATGTTTTTGAAAATATAAATGAATATAACATTAATATAAATCATGGAGCAAAAAAGAAAATAACAGAATTTACTACGATGATTAAAAGTTTTAGTGCACAAATAGATAATAAAGACGCTTACACACTAGCAAAAGATATTGCAACTTCATCAGGAATTTTAAAAGAACTACATTCAGAAAAAGATAAAGGACCAACAGAAGTTGAAAGATATCAAAATATTGAAGAACTTTTAGCCGGTATAAAATCATTTGTTAATTCTAGAACTAATGAAGAATCAAACTCTCTAAGCGAATTCATGTTAGACATTGCTCTTTTAACAAATGAGGACATTGACGATAATAATGAACATAATGATAAAAATCATATAAATCTAATGACCATTCATTCAAGTAAAGGACTTGAATATAAAAATATTTTTTTAGTTGGTTTAGAAGAAAACCTATTTCCATCACAAATGTCTTTAAGCTCTCGCAAAGATCTAGAAGAAGAAAGAAGATTATTTTATGTTGCTATAACTCGCGCAAAAGAAAATTGCACATTATCTTATGCTACATCTCGTTTTCAGTGGGGAAACCTAATTACATCTGAACCTAGTCGTTTCATTAACGAAATAGAACCACAATTTCTAAATTATCAAGAAAATAAAAATGATTCAAAATCATTATCTAATAAGAATGTGAAAAGTATTAATTTAAATACAAACAAATTATTTAAATCAAATTCATTAAAAAAAATAAATGATTTAAATTATGATTCCAAAATAGAAAAATCCATAAATATTAATTTAAAAGTAGGATATAATGTTAAACACAATCGTTTTGGCAAAGGCAAAATAACATCTATTGATGGTAAAGGTGCAAATCAAAGAGCTACAATTTTCTTCCCTCATCATGGCTCAAAAACAGTACTACTGAGATTTGCTAATTTAGAAATTATTAAAGAATAAATCTAAAATGGATAGCCTATTCCAAAATGGAATGTAGGAATAAAAGGTGATGGTAAATATTCCTCATAAAAATCTATACCAAATTCTTCAATTCCTTCATTATAATAATTATCACGAGATTGAAATACCCACTTAGAACCAATTGGTAATGCAGGATTAATTATTGGAAAGCCTATATCGACACGAATAATGAAATATTCTAGATCTATTCTTAATCCAAAACCACCTGCAATTGCAATTTCTTTATACCAATTATTTGAAAATTTACCCCCTTTCCTATTTGGGTCCTCTGATATGGTCCAAATATTTCCAGCATCAATGAAAAATGCACCTTTAAAGATAGAATTAAAAGGAAATCTGAACTCGGCAGAGGATCCAAAACGAATATCTCCAATTTGAATAGCACTTCGATTTGTATCTAAATAGTATTTGTAAGTACCAGGACCCAAAGCACGTGTTCTCCATCCACGATTATCATTTGCACCACCAGCAAAAAAACTGTAATCATAAGGGAGTGAAGAGTTAGAATTACCGTAAGGAAATCCACCCCCAGCAGTAAGTCTAAAATTGAAGCTCAAATCTTGTTTGATTTTTTTAGAAAAAACAAAATTATTATCTAATCTAATAAATTGTGCATAACTAATACCAAAAATTACATGCCGATCATCAACTTTATCCTGATAATTTCTAAATAAGGATAAAAAATTACCAGCAAAATCAATAGAGGATTTGAAATTTAATTGAGAATCTCCTCTTCTATTTTCTCTTTCATTAATATTGAATTCATAAGTAAATTTCCAATCCTGCCAAACAAATTGATTACTGTATGCATTTAATAAAAATAAGTCATTAATTTGATTTAATTTATTTTCAAAATTATCATTTTTATCAATATTAACATATTCAATAACAGATAATAGAGGGAATCCACTCTGAAAAATCATTGTTTTTTTCGCAAAAAATTTCCATAAGTAATTCATTTGAAAAGTGCCCTGGGTAAAATCAATTCTTTTTTGAAAATTATATGCTGTTGAAAATACTGTTTTCGGTCTCATTTTCTTAACGAACTGACTGAATCTAAATGGAAAAAATCCTGGCATCTCCAAAGTAGTACTTGGACTTAATTCAAAAGTATTAAAACTACGAGCTGCAGTTTGAATCTTATCACCATCAATTGTTTTATCAAAAATTGGAGGCTGAGATTCAAATCCACCTGACAATGAGATGATTAAATTCTCTGCACCTTTAAATAAATTTCTATTAGTATAATTTAAAGTGGTTGATAAACCGAGATATCCATTTGAGTTAGTGGCTCTTGGTTCAAAATCAAAACTTTGTTTCTTTTTAGGAGCTAAGTAATAATGTGCATCAACACAACCAACATCATCGGTTTCAATTAAATCCATTTTGATTAATTGAAAAAGATCTAATTGTAATAAGCTTAAATATGTTTTTTCTAGGTCCTTTTCAGAGTAAATTTTATCTATCTCTAAATAATTTTGAGCTTCTAGAATACTTGGTTTAATAGAAATTGGACCATTATGTGTAAAAATAGCTGATCGAGAAATATCTACTATTTTAGATCTCCTTACTAATAATTTATTGTAAATAGTTGTATCTATTCTTCGTAAGAATTGACCGTCATTTTTGTTTAATCCTTGTGAAGTTAAATATTCAGAAAAAGAACCTGTAAAATGGGAGGTGTCCGAAATGTGAAAATATACTTTGTTTATCAATGTTTTAATATGAGGTATTTCAAATAAAGTATCATTATTTACTTTAGATTTAGACAATCTATTTTTAAAACAAACTCCCAAGTGAACTACAAAATTCTTATTTATTGTGTCAGCAAGATATGATATATGATTAGGACTAAAACCAAAAAAACCATTATTTCGCATGTATTTTGAAACTTGCAAACGATGTTCATCTAATAAATCTAAATCAAAAGGAGTATTTATAAGTTGATTATCTCTATGCTTTAAAAATCCTTTATATCTTTCAATAATATTCAAATTTTTTCCCACAAAGTAAATACTATCAATTTTGAACTGTTTTCCTGTTTCTATAAAATATGAGACAATACATTTTTTTTTATTATAAGAAATTGATCCTTTAACATTGCCATAATAATAACCCTTATTTTTTAAATAACTTCTTAGCTGAACAATAGATTTAGCGAACAAAATACTGTCAAAAATTTTCGGCGGCTCACCAATTTTATATTTATACCATTCTCTAAAAAACATTTTAGGTTGGATAGTATCTTTCAAGGAAATTATTCTCTCGGTATAATAAAAATTACCTTTATCTAAAGATTTTTTTTTTCGTCTATTATTTATATTGTTTTGTCGTTTAATTCGTTTATGATTTTTTGATGAAATTTTTTGATTTTTTAAAACTCTTTTTTTTGCCACATTAGTAGAATCAATTAAATTAAAAGCTATTAATTTCCATTTAACACCTAAATTCATATAGTTAGGTTGTTGAAGAATAATAGAATTTAAATCCTCCTTATCCAACTTTTGACTAGATTGATGAATGATATTTTTCTTTAAAAGATAATTTCCCTCAGGAATATATTTTGTATGATTACACCCAATTAAAAAAAATGTAAAAATTAAAAGAATATATGTATGTTTGGAATTCAATACGTTTATAATTAATAAACAAAAATAAGAAAAGGAAACGTGGAAACTCTCTCTAAAAATAAGATTAAGTGGATAAGATCATTAAAGCTAAAAAAAAATCGCGATAATGAAAACTTATTTTTAATAGAAGGGGAAAAAATAATACTAGAAACATTTAGATTTCATCCTGACAATATTATATTAATCTGTACAACAGAAAAAATAGAGTTTAAAAATATACTGTCTTATCATGTTGATAAGAAAACAATGAGAGAGATAAGCTCATTAAAAACTCCAAATAATTTTCTAGCTATTGTAAAAAAACCATTATTCCAAAATAGATCATCAAATTCATTAATTGTAGCTCTAGATAATATTCAAAATCCAGGGAATATGGGCAGTATTTTAAGAACTTGTGATTGGTTTAAAGTCGACAAAGTAATCTGTTCAAAAAAAACAGTAGATATATTTAATCCAAAAGTAATACAATCAAGTATGGGATCAATTTTCAGAATTCCTGTTGAATACCATGACCTCTATATCTATCTTAAAAATACTAGCTTACCCATTTATGGATCATTCGTAAATGAAGGTAAAAACATATTCAAAAATAAATTTATTGAAAGTAAGGCTATATTTATAATAGGAAATGAAGGAAATGGAATATCAGAAGAAATTATACCCTTTATTAAGAAATTTATAACTATTCCTAGATTCGGAGAAACAGAATCTTTAAATGCAGCTGTTGCAACTGGAATAATTCTATCTGAATTTCGAAGAATGAATTAACTTTCAATTTGAATTTGTTCTATACATTTAATCCCATCAATTGCAGCTGAAATAATACCTCCAGCATAACCAGACCCTTCTGAACAAGGATATAAACCAGCGACATCAGGATGTTGGAAAGCTTCATTTCTAGGTATTTTAATTGGTGATGAAGTTCTAGATTCAGGAGCATGTAATACAGCATCATTTGTAATAAACCCCTTCATTCTTGAACCAAATAAAGTAAATGCTTGTTGTAACTTTTTTGATATTATTTCGGGTAACAGAATATTTAAATCAACACTTTTAACACCTGGTTGATAGGAAGTTTTTGGAATATTTTTTGATACTTTA
>Ga0160423_10000195_pt1 | contig 45963 bp, 69 predicted proteins | sample CRUFie14St8metaG_FD_108191 | JGI IMG/M metagenome (GOLD analysis project Ga0160423, IMG submission 108191) | Marine microbial communities from the Costa Rica Dome - CRUD Field 142mm St8 metaG | ecosystem: Environmental > Aquatic > Marine > Oceanic > Photic zone | place: Costa Rica: the Eastern...
ACTGCCGGCGTGCCACAAGCCACCCACTTTAATTTTAACTCCGAGCAGTTCAGCCATATATTTAAGTTGGATAACAGTAGGATTCCAAGCATCAGTATAAAGAAAGTAATCGCCATCTTTAATTTCGCCATTACAAAACTTCTCCCCAATGATTTCTAGTTGTTTACTTTTGTAAACATTTGTCCCACCAAAGTTAAGAAATGCCCCAGGCGTAGTAGCCTGAGGCGTCTCTCCTCCACTTATAACTTCGACATTAGAGTTAGTTGCACGTTTTAATTGCTTTGGAAGATAATCTTTCCATTGCTTTGTGTAACGTGTATCTACTGCTTCAATGTCAACGATATAAATGGTCAATGCATTCTCCTTTTGTTTCCAAACCTTCTTGGCTTACGCAGTTTGGAAGGATCTAAGTATAATTGCCAAATCTTAGATTTAGTATTATACAAATCTTTTTCATCAAACGTAAAACCATACGTTTGACAAAAATAGCGGTAAGAATCAAGATCGTCGAAAATCTTTACGATCTCTGGATGCTCTTCCCAGTAGGTCTTCATTTTCTGGTTCCTTCTATTTGTAGTATTCAATATGTGCACCGTTCTCTCCGTCTTCGGACACATCTATATGAACTTCTCTTCCAGGATATTTTGTGTTGATTTGATTGTACAAATCATCACTCATCATTTCACAACTTTTATAATCTAATTCAAGTGTCTTCTCCTCATAAAGTTTTTCTAACCATCTCTTGAATTGTATAAACTCGATATCTCTGTCATTGTGTGTTACAGAAATAGCGACTTTAAAGTGAAAGATGTGTCTGTGTGGATAACCTAAAAACGACACATCATACTCATCACCAGTTGCTAGATTAGGATCATCTAATGCCGCCGGATATTTATGGATACCTTCTTTTCTAAAAGTAACCCAAATCATTCTTTTTGCTGTATTCATAGTTTTATCTTTTCTGTCTTTTTCAAACTGTTCTTGTATTAATCTATCAGTTATACTCATAATATACTACCTTTTGCCTCCGTTGTCAACCGGATTATCTTCCTCATATTCACTCCAACTTGTGAATTTCTTACGTTCCAATAAGTCGTGTATTTGATGTACCCATACACCTGGATTGGAAAATTTAAAGTCTGTATCATCAATTTTGATACAAGCATTATAGTTTAATTGATTTATATAAGGCAACTTAATGCTTATTTGACTTATAAAGTTCTGTCTTTCATTAAATCCATTTTCTAGCACCCAATCATGATATTTTACATCATAATCTAAAGTAACCATATACTTCTTATCCAATAAACCATAAACTAGTTCTTCCCAATCTTCTTTAGGAACAAAACTTTGGTTAGCACCTAGATAGATATGATCTACGTGTGTTTCTTCTGCTTTGGCAATAACTTCTTCTAAAGGTCTACAACCTACAACAAACAATGTGTCCATGTCATATGCAGGAGTTCTTTCTACTTCAAACCCTGTGAAATAAACTACATTTTCGTCTACACCTGATGCATAATCTCTTTTCATATTATTATATTAACCTCATAGTGTTGGATTGTCAAGAGCAGATCCTGACAAATCGCAATTAAAAGCAATACTAATTCTATCATTATTGCTAAAGTTATCTTTTACTTGATGATTTATCCACCCAGGAAAACTAATAAGCATTCCTTCTTTTGGTGTCACAGTATATCTTGTACCATTAAATTCATTACCCATACCAACTAGTTTTGGCGGTAAAGCATATTCAGTAGTCTGTGCTGGTGGAAATAAAACCAAATCGCCACAGTTTTGATCTGCTTTAATATAATATACACAGGCTGTAAAGTGTCTTGGGTGCATATGAGTTTCATTAATGTTCTGTGGATGTTCTAAAGGTCGTGTTACATTTAACCATGCTTGATTAACTTTTATTTCACAATCTTCTACTAAACCCCAAAGCATTGTTAACTTCTTACAATGTAAGTTTACTGCTTCAAGTAAATCCGAAAGTTCTTTGTCATGTAAATTTAAGTGACTGCTTTGATTGTTTGGACCTGCTTTTTTGTAGGCATACTTCATCAAACTATTATTGTTAATAGTTAGATTCTCCCGCGAAAACGGAGTAGTAAATAATGGAGTAGTCTCCATTCCTACTTCGTTAGGATCTATTGAGTCCCAAGGTTTTTTTAACATCTTCGATTGCATCTTTTATCGCTAGTTTAATTTTCTTATGCCTTTGTAATATTTCTTTGCCTGTCCATGATCTATCTTGCCTACGTTCTTTTTCCATTTGTTCAACTTTTTTATGATAGTAAGTGAACTCTTTTTCCAATGTGCCTAACTTTTTAGATTTGTGGGCCATTTTCTAGTTCCTCCAGTTTATTGTTTTCTTCTTCAGTAAACTCCTCTGCAGGTTCTGTTTTTGTAGCAGAGTCTGAAGTTTCCTCGAATAGGTTTGCGAACTGCGTACTTGCATTAATAGTTCGTTTACCTGTTGCTCCTCTAGTGCCAATAATTGACATCCAGAATCTTGAAAATTCTTCTATTACCGCATTTGCTTCGTCTCTGTTGTCAGTTGCGAATATTGCCTCCACAACATCACGGAAAAATAACCTGTCAAACCGCTCTTCCACAAGCATTGACGGAATGATTCCATTGTCGTATTGTCTATTTGCTTCTTGGACGGCGTTGATGTGCATCCAAACATTGTGTCCCATTTGTATTGCATAACTAAAACTATCCCAACTTGTTTTACCTTCTTTACCTATTTTATTTAGGTCACCTGGTGCATATATACAAACATCTTTAGCATTAAGTCCTTTAGTAATAGGACTATCTAAGAAACTTGAATGTTTGCCTTCTCTAACAAAAGCATCAGCAAAAGGTGTTGTATCAGTTGCAAGTGCCTTGTCATCAATACTAGGCACCATTCTGTAAACCCATTTAGTTCTGTCTTTTGTTTCTAGTTCACAATATACTTGACCATTTGCAGTTGCCAAGAAAGGACTTGCACAATCAAATGTAATTGTAAAGTTTTCATTGTGATATTTTCTTACTGCTCTTTGTACATCTGTAAGAAGTGTTGCCCACTCTAGTTTACTTGTACCTAAGAAGTGCATAAAGTCATGTTTACCTTTTTCAAGTAATCCATCAAAACGTAATGCAACAAGACGTTTGAGAGCAAGATGAATATCACACATATTCTGTCCACCCATACTCCAACCATTAAAGTGATCTGTATATTTTTTAGGATCACAGTAGTCTTTCATTTGCTGATACCAATCTTCTGCGTCAGCATGATTTTCACCTTGTAATACATTTAAGAACTTACAATTACCATTACGATTTTTCATAAAGTAATCATTGTTTATTCTAGTGGCCGCTACTGCTTCTTGATATGTACTAATACCTGTTGCTTTTACACCCGCAGGAGAACGAGATACCCAAGCCGGAATATCAAGTATCATACCATAATCCATGTATGCGTCCATCCAAGTTAAAACTTGTTCACGTTTCTTTTTTGCTTTAGGGCAATTAGGATCTTTCCAGTCACCTTCCCATACACCCTTACCTATTTGGAAACCACCTGAATCACCTAACAACCAAGAGTTTTGTCTATCACGATCACGTACCATTAGTTCTTTAGAAACATCTTTATTAACATCTAAGTCGGCGTGTCCTGCCGAGTACAAACTCCATTTGTATTCAAACATACTCTTGCTAGGATTTAGCCAGTTCATGCTTTCTACTTCATTTGGAAAGTTAGATGGTATTCGTGACTTTTCTACATATTCTTCTCTACGTTGCTTACCAATGAAGGTTGCAAAGAATCCGCTAATCGCTGGAAGAAAAATTGCGTAGTCTTTTTGCTCTTGTGTTAGGTTAGTATTCAATCTAGTTCCGTCCTTACAATGTGTTTTCTTAGTGCTCTTACAAGTTCTTCGATTTTGTCTATCACTGCAATCATATCTCTATCAGTAATATACTTTTGTCTTTCACGAAGTTTGTCATACTCCTTTAGGGGAATTGTAACCATACTTTGTTCATTTTCCCAAGTAGCATCACTGTCTCTTTCATCAACACTCGTCATACAACTCCTATTTAGATTGTGCTGGCAAAATGTAATCATAGTTAGCAAGTCCGCTATCTACACTAATTTGCATCGCACCTTGATCTGAGATCTTCATATTAATTTTACCATCAAGTCCAAGTATTGCTTGAACCTGTGTTACTGGCCAACTCCAAGTGTGTTTTAGTTCACCACCTACTGATGGTTGAAAAATAAACTCACCTGCGTGTGTGCTTTGATCACCAAATGCAAACACAAGGTTACCGTTGTCTGTTTTAACATTAAACACAGTTTCCTCTGTATGTGCCGCACTTTGTAATTTCATTCTATTGATACTAGCAACACTTGGCTCAAATTCTACTTCCCAACTTGCGCCTTTAAACTTAACACTCTTAAGTTTTTCTTCAATAATTGCTTTGTTCATAAAGCGATAATCATTTTTAAAGTCACCGCCTTCGTTTTCAAAGTGAATATGTGTAGGAACTGTTTCTCCGTTCCTTTCCTGTTGTTCTACAGAAATCTTTGCATTCTTTTGATACTCTGGATTCTTTAAGTGTAATGCTAACTTGTCTAAGTTAGGCATACCAAACACACCGTTAAATTCTGTAACGTTGCTATTTGTATTCGCAGTTAAGATAACACTTCTATCTTCTGCCATACTTTCGATACCTGTTGCTTGATCGTCACTTGTAACTTTCACTAGATTCAAGAAACCTAAGGAATGTGTATGAGCAACAATATCTTGTAAAATGTCCTTCATTGGGTTTTCTCCTGTTAATTGTTTATTATATTTAGGTTTTGTGGAAAAGTCAAGTCTCTTTTTTGTTTAAGGTATTCAAAAAGTTTTACTTTTGGTTCCCAACCTAAATCTCGTAATTTCGAAATGTCAGCAATATTATCTAACCTTTCGTGTTCATCACCAATTCGTTCTTCAACCTTTATGTTGAAAAAGTCGGTAATCTCTTTTAAAGGTGTACTGATACCTGTTCCAATATCAAATACTCCTGAAACTTGTTGTGTTAATAAAAATTTAATTGCTTCACAAACATCACTTATATGGATAAAGTCTCTTTTATGGTTTGTGTTAATAAATGAAATGTCTTTTCTAAATAAACGAGGTATAAACATATTGGGCCTTTGCTGACTGTCATTGTATATAGTGCAAAAACGCAATCCTATGCTACCTTCTGGCGCCATGCGTTCAACTGTATATTTTGAAAGTGCATAAGGATTTCTATCAGGTTCTTTTGCAGTACTCGAACTAGCATATAATATTTTTGTATTTTTAAAATGCTCAAATAATCTTTTGGTTGCTAATACATTGTTTCGCCAATAAGCATCTGGATCAACTAGACTTGGTCTAATTCCACTACTTGCCGCTAAATGAATTACTGCATCAACTTCATAGTTTAAATCACAAGTAAGTAAATCTTGTCCGGCACTTTTATCAATAGTATAAATTTGATGCCCTAGTAAATGTTTTACTAGTTCACTGCCTACAAATCCTTTACTACCTGTAACTAATATTTTCATGCAAATTCTTCTCTAATGTATCTTTGTAATTCGTGATCACCTACATTGTTAGGAATACGTTTTTTGTAAAATAACTCGTAACTGTCGGAACCATACTTGCCTATGCCATATAGTTCTGTAGCATCTTCTCCATCCCAATCACCAAACTGTTCACTCATTCGATACAATCTTTCTGCTCTTACTTTACGCATACCTAATGGAGCAATTACTTCTTCTATTTGATTCTTAGTTGCATGAAGTAAGGCATTGTGTGTAGGCCATTTAGCAAAGAACTTAGGCAGTACTGCTTTAACTTGTTTACGATTAGTTAAGTTAAGGCAAATAACACCAACCATATGTTGCCATACATTATCTACTTGTTGTTGTACCATTAGATGATCTTTCATTTCTTTTTATATCCTGCCTTTATTGCATTTTCAAATCTATCGTTAGCATCATTTACACTACAAGTTAATTCTTCTTTGAAATCATTATATACATAATAGTAAGTGATATGAGCAGTTTCTTCTTTTATAACAAATTGTATAGTATCTTTTCCTTTTACAAGTTTGCAAGTTTCTGCTTGATATCTCATCTTTTCTTTACTCCAAAATGATTAAAAGTAGACTGTATACACTTTGCTTGGTAATAACAATCTGCCAAGGCATTGTGAGCATCTTCTTGTATTGCTTTTCGTGGATCACTTGGCATCATACTAAACACAGTTCTACTATCACGTATCTGCCAATAGTTCCACGGTGCTGGTTTGCCTAGTTGCTTATATAAATTTTGTAAGATAGCATAATCAAACAAAGGACCTTGGCACCAAAGTTCATCTAAACCAACGCACCACTTGTTTAATGTTTTAGTAAGTTCATCAACACTTACTCTGTCATGATCACCTAGTGCTTCTTCCCTAATGTGTGGTTCTTGTCTACCCCACCATTCTAAAGTGTTTTCATCTACTTCTCTACCCATAGCAGTTTGTTCATCAACATCTACTCTTAGATAAAGACCTGAATGTGGTTCTTCTTCTTTATAAGGATCAAACTTTATTGCTCCTATTGTAAGGATAGCACACTCAGGATTAACTCCAAGTGTTTCTAAGTCTATCATTCCATGTGTTGCCATATTACACCAACTTCATTAAAATTATTACTTGTAAAACTAAAACTGCAATAGGTACAATAGTTCTAATTAGTTCCATAGTATGATTGTACTCATCTAGTTTTCTTTCAAGTTTATTTCTTTCTTTTTTAAGTTTCATATTACTCCCCAAAGTCAAATAGGTTATTAAAAGTATTTTTTTGTTGTGTACTATTAATATCATATTCTAGCACACCAATTAAGTTGTCTAGTTTATTATCAATAATAGTACTTTCCATTGCATCATCATCAAATGGAAGTTCTTTAAACCAATCAGGAATACGTAGTTCATCTGTTGGATAAGCAACACTAGTATAACCTAATGGATTCTGTTTAAGTTTACAAACAATAACTTTCATACCGTCAACAATTTCTTGACTGTATTTGTCACCGTTCATACGTTTTAAATTATTCCAATTGATACTTGCTCTAACGTGTCCAGGCATATTAGTCTTACCATCACGTTGTTCTTTTCTTAAATACTCGCCAATTTTATTTGCACGTTTAGGTGAGCCTTTTTCATAACCTGGCCTTAGTTTGAATTCTGTCCTAAATTCTGTAATACGATTTAATATTTCTTTTTCAGTTTTTTCTTGCAACACCATCATCAAAAGTTCACTTAAAAACTCTTGCATAAACACAGGAGTATCAGAACGTTTAAGATCAAGACCCATTGCTTTTACTTTACCTGGCTTACCTTCAACGTCTTTACGTTCACCTTCTTCATCATAAATTAGTGCGGCATATCTTTTCTTTGTAATATATAATCCTGTTTCTGCAACAATTTCTCTACCTGCCGCAATAACATCTGATCTGCTCTTTGGACAATGAAATGCTTTCATCATAAAGTCTTCAAAAGATTTGTTTGCTTCTCCACATACTTGATCATACAACTTAATAACACTATCTTTTGTCCAAGGAATATTGCCGTTGTTTATGTCTGCCTTTAGTATAGGAAATGCACTAAAATACACAGAGTCTGTATCACCATATATCACACTCTTACCTACGTGATCATATGTACCTGTAATAACTTCATTTACTTTTGCCGCCATATGTTTTGCAATTTGTCTACCAGTAAGTGTAGTAGATTGTCCAATACGTGGGTCAAAGAATCTACATCCTGGATTTAGAATTGCACCATATAAACTATTTAGGTTAATCTTTTTAACAAGTTGTCTTTTATCCCAAAACGCAATCTCGATTTTATTACCTGCTTCAATGGCTTTCTTTTTCATAGCCTGCAATTCTTTACGTTCTGAATACCAACGTTTTAGTAGTCCAGGTATAACTCCATCAAACTCATTTGTAAGTATGGTTCCATTAGCAGTAAGCATCCAAGGATTGTTGCTATCAAAAATAATTTTATGAACTTCTGCGGCACTATAAACCTGTGCATCACCATTCTCCCAATCAATAGTAATGTCAACATCTTTACGTTTCTCCATTACTGCTTCATATTCTAGTGTACCAAACTTACCTTCCCAAGCACCTGCAAATGACTTTTTCTGTAATGTCATTTGATCTTCAATGAATGCCTGTGTATCAGTTGGCCTTAGTTGTCCAACAATAGTTGCTGGATCCATATTCAATGCTCTAATAACAGATGGATATAGTGAATTCAAGTCCATTGAACCTATCCACTTATGTACACCTTTTTTAGGAAACGCCACATAAGCACCTGCCGCCGGATCACTACCTGGCTCTCTGTGTACTCTATTAGGAACTTGTAGTCCTCTATGATGTGCTTCATTGATAATTGCTTGTTCTGTAACTGCGACAGCACCCATAGTAGTTTGTAGCAACACAGTATTGGCGTGTGCAAGTTCATTACTTAAATCAATAAACTTTAGTTTCTTATCAAGTTTATCAAGTAGTGCAACGTCTTGTCTATTATATTCAATGAACTTTTTAAAGTCATTGTTATAAAGTTGATCTAATGTACCTTCATAAACTGTTTTATTTTCACCAACTTCCATTTCACCAATAGCATCAAGTCTATAAGTGTGTCTTTCTTCATATGTGTATTTTCTATACAGTTCTAAACTATCTAAGTGTACACGACCAACTAGATCATAAGTTTCACTCTTACGACCATATCTTTCAAATTCTCTTTTCTTAGGCAGTTGTTTCCATAAACAAAAACGTCTTGTATCATCTTTACTTAATACTCTAGCAACACGATTCACAGTATAAGGAATATCATAACCTTCACTGTTCCAACCACTTAAAATATCTGCATCTTGAATACTGTCTAAAAATGCTTGTAACATATCTCCTTCATTATCATATAGATATGTGTTATCAAACTCTGCTACTTGTTCTTTTGCTTCTTCCATAGTAAGTCCTTTAGGAGGCATAGCAAACGTAACAAGTGCGTCTAACCACTGTAAGTGTACAGTGATTGCAGTAATTGGCATAAACGGATCGCTTGGATCAGCAAATCCACGTTCTGGATCAAAGTCTGTCTCAATATCAAAAAATGCTACATTAAGTTTAGGAGCATCTACGTTTAAGTAGTTTTCACTTAAACATTGGAATATTGGATTGACATCACTTTCAAATAAGTCCTTGCCTTTGTTAATAGCAAGTTCTTTTCTAAATTGTTTTGTATTTCTTGCAACTATTCTTGTAAGCGGATCACCAAAGATGCTTTTGTGTTTACCTTTAGGATCTTTATAATAGAATGTATATTTTATTGGAAATTCTTGATAACTTCTTTTGCCATCTTTACGTTCAACGACTCTAATAATGTCTTGGTCTCGATCAAAAATTGCATCTACGTAACTCATTTTTTCTCCTGTATGTCATTTGAGGCTGACAAATACCAAACTGTCGCTTGTGGCCGACTGTACCTTGCTCTAATAAATCCAGTCACTGACTAGACCAATAATATAAATTATTGTAAGTCCTGCGTTTAAAACAATCAAGGACTTTTCTTTCCAAAGATAACCTACTAATACCCAACCCAAGTTGGAAACAGTAAATGCATAACTATACCAAGGGTATAAGTTAAATGCCGCCATTGTTGCCGCTCCTATTAGTGTAGCGGTAAACAACCATGCTAATCCTTGATATGGTTTAGCCTGTGTACCTTTTGTTTCTAAAATATTCTTTGTCATTTTGTGCCTTATCATCTATCCATATATCGTAATGTGGTTTGCCTAATTTAAGGGTAGTAAACTTAACTCCCCAACTGAGTAATTGTGCCTTTGTAAAACCTTGCCAGTCTGTGCCTGACTTTGCTCCTCTGGCTGTCCAATAATGTATTTCGTTGCCTTCTTCATATAACTTATTAAAGTGATCAATACGTTCTTGTATTGGTCGACTATCTTCATAATTATTACCTTCAGTATAACATATAGTTCCGTCTATGTCAACCATATAAATCATCCAAACAATCTCCAAAGTGCTATTGTGTTCATAGTAATGAACCACGCGGTAAGTACAACAATCCAAGCACTATTTCTACGCCATGCTCCTATAAATCCTGCTACACTACCTATCCAATAAAATGGGATAAAAATATCAGGTCGTGGTAATAAGACTGTCCAGGTTAGAATAGCACTTCCTATGATTACTGCTATTGCACTAACCATTTCAAAGTAAAATGCTATTGGATCTGTGTTATAACTTATTTTCCAAAAATTAATTACCGCGTTCAAAACTTACTTGTCCTTGCCGACTGTAACAACTAGTGTTTCTAAATCTTCAAAATCACTTGAAACTTTGCCCCAGTCACCTTTGTGTGCAACTTTGATCGCTTTGTTAATCAATGCTGGTTTGATGTTTAGTTCTTCTGCTACTGCTTTTACAGTATCTTTAAGACCCATGCTAAGGTCTTCAACTTCTTGCATAACTGTTACGCCTTCATTTACGAGACGTTCAAGTTTTGCTTTCTCTTCGGCTCCATATACTCTATCGCTCATTGTTTTCTCCTAATTAGTGTTTGTATTATATACTATAATTCTCTTTGTGTCAAGTTGCTTGTGGTCTTTTAATTGCAATATTTCCACTTACAATAATTCTTTCTTTATCAATTTCTTGTTTTGGCACACTATGACTTACCCAACCTGGAAAAATAATAATTAAACCTGTTTCTGGTTTAATTGCTCTTTCGGCAGTAGGAAATACCAAAGGTGCACAAAATGGACTAGCATCTACATAATAAACAAAACTCCATGTAGCAGGATGATGTGCGTGTGGTAAAGTTTCTTCACCTTGTCTATAAACTGCACCCCAACAATCAGTTGCAAAAAATTCACCTTGCGGTAATGGATTAGATCCATTTGTAATCAACTCAATAGCAAAGTCTATAATTTTTTTGAACTCAACATCGTTTTGCATTGTCCATTTAGTCATATCTGCTTTTACATTTGTTTTTCTGTATTGCTGATCACCTTGTTCTTTTATCTTACTTGTAAGAACTGGTCTGACAACTTCTGCATCAGGATACATTCCTGTAAACACTTCTGCTGTTTCCAAAAATTGTAAATGCTGTACGTGGGGGTCCATGCTAGTATTTAATAAAAGCACCTATACGTCCATGGACATCTGGATAATCTATGTATTGGTAACCTTTAGGAGGATTTTTATCTTGTCCTTCCCACACAGGAATGAATTCTTTTCTATTGTCCGGAAAGTCTGGATTGGATCTAAAATGTGCTTCAATTAATTTCCCACCAATAAACTCGCAGTTGATAATTGGTTTGTTCTTGAACTGTTCTAAAACTTTTGGCAAAGGTACAACATCATCTGTCTTTACCCATTTGTCCCATTTAATTAAAGTACTTTTCTTTTTAAATCCTTCTACACACAACCACTGCTCACCATATCTATAATCTACAGACAAGTGTCTACCCTCAAACCATTCACACCAAAAACTTCCGTGTGGTAAATGCATTGTGTATTTTTCAAGTGTAACTTTTTTAGCACCAAGTCCAAGTCCTAGTACATTGACACAAGGTTTAACAATATAAAAGTTTGGTTTAGGTACATCTATACCTGCTGGACCACAGGTATATCCTAGTTTACGTGATAAAATTAATTTGTCGTATATCCAAAGTTCGTCAGGGTCTGCGTTCTGCCAATAAATGTCTTCTTCTGTATCGTCATATATCGTTGCCATTTACTTTTGCATAGGCCTCCTCAAAACCTTCTTCATATATGTATGCTTCTTCATTTGACCATACACGTTTTAAATAACTATCATAGCAACCTAATATACAAGATTCTGTGGCGTTAAAATGTCCTTTTACAATCCAAAAAAGTCTATATGCTTCTTTGCGTTTAACTGGATCCACTTTCCTCGTCCTTTGTTTTGTATTGCCATTCGTCAGTATGACCTACTGACCATTTAGGAGTGTTTTCGACTGTATAGTTTTGTGAACAAACTTTAAAGTCTGGCATCAAACGTTTCTCAGGGATTAAACTTTGATCAGTCCAAATAACTCTATTGTTAGGTTGAGCCGCGAATTGACCATTGTCTAATTTAATTACGTTAAAGGATTTGTGTTCAGGATCGTGTTCTGAAAAGTTAGTATCTATTGTGTTGTTATCTCTATGGCAAGTATCAAGAGTAAACATATATTCACCCTTGTGCATTTTCTTATCTTTGCCAAAGAATTCACAATCACATAACATTGGTTTTTTAATTACTGTGATATCGTAATCAAAGCAATCCCATATCTGTAATGTATCTAACGAAAGTTGATCTTCAGGATTGTAATCTGTTTTCCACACAAAAGCACTGATTGGTAGTTTATCAAATAGTGCTCCATATTCTGTGAGTAATGTTTCGAAGTAAAGTGCTTTACCTTGTATGCTTCTTATACTAATCCATATACCAGGAGTAAGTTCCCCATGACCTTTTTGCAAATCGTATAAGTATTCTTTCTTTACATATACTTCAATTGGCGGTAGGTTATGCACTAGAAAAGCCATAGTACTCCTCGGTTTAATTAATAATAGTATTTATTTTATTTATTGAGATTGTGCTTGTTTCATCAACTGTTTGAACTTGGTCATTAGTTGAGGATTTGAAAGTATTGCTTGGATGCCCTGAGCATACGGGGCTATTGCTTTGATAATATTTGGTGGTAGTGTTTCTCCTGCGGCAACTTTATCAAGTCCTTTTGCCACCATTGCACCACTGCCTTTACCACCCATTACACCTTTTAACGCAGTTGCCTTTTGAGCAACCTGTTGTGTAACTTTTGGATCTGGTTTTGCTGGTGCTTGATCCATTCCTGGCGCTGGAGGTGCCTCTGCAATACTTGGATCAAAATATGGATTATAACTATCACCTAAAAATGCTTGTCCTTTTGACTGAGCGTTTTTAAATTTATTCCACCCATCATTTGGTTTGAGTGTTGTTTTTCCATCTGTTGATTTCCAGTCTGTACCTGTCCAAGTGTATACTACACCTTTACTATTAAAACCACTGCCTACTTTTAATTTGTCTGGACTGTTTACTGGTGGCTCTTTAGCCACTGTTGGTTTAACAGTTCCTACTTTAGGTGCAGATGCTTTAGCAGATGCTTTAGCATTTGGCTTTGCTGTTGCGGGTTGTTTGCCTTGAATATAATCATCTGTTTCTTTGTCTTTAATACCGGCATCAGGCACGTTCATATCACTGCCTCTGGAAAACTTTTTATTTACTGCTTTGTTTAATTTACCTAGGAAGTTACCTACTGCTCCAGTACGTACTGCTTGATCGGCCTTACCTGCAATCGCTTTAGTATTGAGCCAACCGCCTGGGGGTGCTTCATTGATTCCTTCGAACTCTTCTGTTAAGTCCTCAAGTTTCAACTTACTCTCCTAGTTTTTTAGATAATTGTGATGCTAGTGTATTTTTGTATGCAACAAACACTGATTCGTCTTTTTTGTTCATTGCTTTTTTGATTGCTTTATCTTTTGCTTTCATGTAATCATCTGAATCAATATCGCCATCACCGTCTTGGTCTTTCTTTTTACCTTCGCCGATACTTGCTTCTTCGTACTTCATTTGATAGTCTAAGTGATGATAAACTGAACCTAAGTAGTCTGCCGCTTTAGTAATCTTAGCCGCTACCCAGCCATCTAAGCCTTCTGCTTCAGATACATTTTTAAGCATCTCGTGTAACTTGATTGAATATTTTGCAGTCTTATAAAGATCTGATCTAGCCATTTGCACTTCGTGATCTGACTCTACTTTTTGAGCCATATCTGCTAAACCTTCTCTAAGTTTTTGTTTTTCTTCTTTGCTCATTTTATCACTTCCTTACTAGTATTTATGTTCTTTTCATCGGCGCACCAAATAAAGAGACATCTTTCATATCTAGTGCATTATCAGTTGGTTTCTGCTTTTTAGGCTTCTTTTTGCTGTTTGCAATATGTGGATTTGCCACAGTAGCAATATTACCAGCCACAGTTGCACCTGGTGTAGCAGTTTCTCTAACACTTGTAAGTTCTCTTAAACGCATAGTACTATTTATCCTGCATTAACTTTAATATTTCTTTTAAAGTACCCTTCATAAGTCTTACTTTTACCTGTGTTTCGCCCATCATTTTAAGCACATCGTATCTGTGATGCCCATTAACAATAAAGCCTAGTTTGTCTATTGTAAGCGGTGCATAATTACCTTCTGTAACTCTTTCAATCTGCTTTGCTAACTTATCCCAACTTCTGTGTCTTTGTACAGGTCTTAAAATTCCAATATGTATGTAACCTTCTTTTTCAACAAATTCATTTAAATCATTCTCTTTTACTTGTGGAGGTGCTTTACCCTGTGTCAAAGGATGGTGGTTTAAATGCTCATATCCGTCTGCTGTTAGGTCGTAGCCTTCTTTTGCTAGTTTTGTAGCAGTAGCATACATAACCGCCTTATAATCGTCACCATAACGGCTTTTGAAATCTTTAGTTGCTTTTTTCATACCTTTTACAATACGTTCTTTTTCCTTTTCTTCACCTTTAGAAAGTTCACGTTCATTTGCAGGCTTCTCAAAATATTTTTTCAAATTCATAGCAGTCCTTTCAAATTTGTGGTCCTTGTGTTTGAATCCAACACCGCCTGCCGCTTCCCACTTGGCTATATTAGTTCCAAAGTCATCAATCAATATATTAGGTGTGCCATCTGGTTGAGTGGCATATTTTGCCTTGTTTGAGTTTATGATAATTTCCTTTGGAGGAAAAGAAGTAAGATTTTTTTCTGCCCATTCACGTTTGCTAGGTTCTACTCTAGGATCGTCTGCCAATGGAGCACTTAATATTGTATAATCGCCTTTAATATCTTTTATTATTCCAAGTAACTTATCTGCATTAGGTGCCTTTGGTAATTTAATCCAAAAATCTTCTGTATCTCTGATTTTTTGTAGTGCGGCATTTATGTCTTTAATTTCACGCCAATTACTTACACCTAAAAGTTTTGTCCAAGGACCAAAGAAATCAACTAATACTCCGTCCATGTCTACGTATATTTCACTTGCACTAGATAGTTCTTTTGCAGTTACTTCGTTTGCTTTATTATTACCTTTGTTTTTAAAATCAAATCTGTTGTTAGGACCTTTGCCCGGCTTATGTATTAAACCCATAGGCTTAATTGTTTGGGGCATTATTTTCCATTCATCTGTTTTTGACTCTGCCATACCTAAATTAAATAATTTATTAGGATCACTATTTTTGTGAGCCTTTTTATGCATAGTATACACTGGTACACCGTTTTTGTCAACCTTTAATCCAAGTTTAGCGGCCTGCTTTTTGATTTCATTAGGACCTACATCTGGTGTTGTGTTTACACCAGGAACGACTAATCCTACTCCTTCTGAAATCTCTTTGAATCTCATTTCTTTTTACGCCCTCTAAATTGAACTTGCCCAGTCATGTAAGGTTTTGAAAACCAAAGTTTAAACCAGTCTTTGTCTCCTGGCTTAATACCCATATCTCTTTCTTTTTGTTTTAGTGCAGTTGCAGTAATGCTAGGATTTTCATCTATTTTGTATTCAGTGTATCCTTGAAACTCATTAATACCTGCTAATTTTTTTAATGTATCTATGTCCATTACTTCTTTTTCTTTCTACCTGCACAATGAGCCTTTTGTGAAAATCCTTTAGGATTAGAGCAGTTAATACTTTTCTTATACTTGTTGCTCCATTTTTCCTTTATAAACTCTCTTGCTCTCATTTTTTCTTCTTTTTGCCTTTGTGCATATTAATAAACCAATTTGCTAATTGTTTATCTCTGGGTGTTGCGTTCTTTTTAGATTTTAATTTCTTTGCTTTTGATAATGTTACTTTGCCTTTTACTTTTGCTTTTAAACTACCTTTGTCTCCAGGATTTTTACCATCAGCAAAGTTTTCATCTTGTTTCCAATCAAACTTAATACCTAAGTTTTTAAATAAGTTAGCAGTTGTTTTTGCACTTCTTAATGCCTTTTGCATTAGTTCTTGATTTTCTTTTTCTTGTCCATCATAAAAACGTAAAAATCTATTTGCTTGATCAGGTGCAATAAAAATTTTACCACCTACTGTAATTTCATCTGGATTAGCATTCCAACTTAAAGGAAAAGGTTCATTGTCTTTTCTGCTTGAAATATTATTAAGCACATCTAGTTTAGGCTTTTGCTGTTTTACAATTAATTCATCTAAGTCTTGTTCACTTATGCCCATACCTGAACGTACTGCATCGTACATATCTTTTGCTAATTTTTCATCACCTGCAACACCGTCTTTGAATTCATCAAACTCACCTTTGTTTGCATGGTAACGCATTTTACTTGCACTCATTCCTTCTGCACCTTCGGCGTCAGGATCTCTTTCTCCAGCATTTACTATTTCAATAATGTCAAAATTATATTCAACACCGTTATACTTTTTTAATAATTCGTCAAAACTTTTTACTCTATCACTTCCTGCTACATATACAATTTTTGTATAACCTAAACTTTCTAATTTTTTCATAGCATCAATGATAGTTCTTACACCATCACTACCTATGGTAATATCTGCACCAAAACTTTTTTGTGCGAATGAAACTTTTTGTTGATGTGTTAAAGGATCTGTTGCTGGTTTTTGTGTATGACTTAAAAATAGAAAATGATCACCAGGAATAGATTTAATTTTATCTACTAGTTTCTTGTGTCCTATTGTTGGAGGATTAAGTCTTCCGAATGCAAATACAGCCGACTTCTGATTCTCTGTTAGATGTCTTAGAAGCATTAGTAATCACCTTTTCTCATCGACTCCATTTCTTCTCCATAGATTTTTTCTGCTAAAGATAAAACTTCTTCTTGTGCTAGTAAATCATCTGGACGTTTAGGTAAATCGTATTTGTTGCAATAATGCTTAACACCTTTGTTAATCATATCCATTAAATCTTCTGGGCCTATAGATTCACCTTTTTGCAATTTGTCTTGACAACCACACATAGTTGGGTAATATTGTTTCCTATAAAACATAGGATCGTTTTTCATATGTGTATGCAAATCGTGAACAATACTAAAATTTAGTTTATTGTCGTCCTGTTCGCTATCATGGAATTCATTTATTTTTACCATTTACGACAACTCCAATATCTTGCTTTAGTTCTTGGTCCTGGATTATCACAATTATGTCTAGCACGGAAACTTTTTCTACGTGCTGGATTAGATTTTTTAATTCTCATATTAGGATCACCAAAATTTACTTTTTTAATGTTCTTTGTTTTAGGATCTCTAACGTATACTTTGAACTTCTTGACGTCACCTTGCATAGGTTTGCCAAGTTTTACTTTACGTCCTCTGTACTCCGCTTCGTCAACAATCTCGTCATCGTTGAAGTACATATCACCGTAAGCATAATAAAAGTCATTACCTTCATAGGTTTCTTCAGGGTATAAATCCCTTTCTTGTATTTCACCTAGATAGTCTTTAAAAGATTTAGTCATAGCAATATTACCTCATAATACGTATTACAAGTATTTATCAATATATGCTATATGCTGATTTCTATATCGAAGTTGCTATAACCCTGATCAAACAGTTTATTTGCTAGTAAATTTGCTACTTCGCTGGATTCATCTTCGCTTAATGCTTTATGTAATCCTACTGTAACGACTGTTTTATCGCCTTCTGTTTCGTATGATTCATAATCTGTTAAGTCTTCTAATAAACCAGGTTCTGCTGATTCTAGTACTGTATCAATAAGATATTCATCTACTTCAGGAGCATCTTTGTTTTCAAATACTATGCTTATAAAGTTCTTCATAAATCCTCCTAGTGGTTTAATAATACACTCTGCACAGAGCCATCTGTCCAGTTACTTACTATTGCTCTTACCCATACAAAGTTACCTGTAAAGTTCTTAAAAATAGTGCCATCTACAGATGAACCATGTGTATGATCTGTGCCTGTTATATCAAACCAGTCAGTACTTGCTGGGTCAATTGCAAGTGTACCTTGCATTTTAATTGTGCCTAAAAATCCTGTAAGATTATACTGCACCGTGTGGAAACCATCGGCTCTACCGTAGTATCCGTCACCTTTATATTTGTCACCAGTGACAGTTTGAATTGTGCTATCACCCGGGTGAGTTTGTTGACTCATTATTATTGTACTATTGCTGGACATACAACTATTTATCTGTTTCTACGTATACTACTTTGTCTTGTCTAAGCAGTCCTTTGTCTAAAAATAAACTAATCATAGTAACTGCACCTTCATTTTTAACCCATATATAACGGCCTTTAAGGTCAAAACCACGTTTTAAATCTCGTATCAGAGCATCTCCTGCCTTTGCTTTATCTTTGTTTGCTACTAACCAATCTGCAAGTGCAGGATCTCCTTTACCTTGTAATGTAATCCTTATAGACCAAGGCCAGGATCTTTTACGTATAATAGTATTTTTGTCTATGTCTATATTATCAGGTGGAGCAAAGAATATAGTTTCAGCATTTAATTTCTTACCAAATCTACGTAGCCAATCTTTATTATTAGAGAACACAGATAACCAAATACTTTCGCATCTTACCATAAAATCTTCACCACGTTCTAGTGTAGTTTGTATGATAGTCAAATCCTCTGCGTCATTTACAGGAACAGGTCTTGACTGAGCAAATCTAATACGTGGTCCGTACTTGAATACATACTGTCCTTCTTCTTTTTCATTTGTTAGAATCTCGTCAATTCTAGTTTTTGAATAATCTAATCTTTTGTTTCTAAAAATGAAGGCTACGGTATTCTTTACAAGTAGTTTATACTTGTATTTGTCGTAGAATAGTTTATATGTAGTATCAAACTTCATCTGCTATTTTTTCCTTAACCTCAGTATTTAATATATACTTTTCATCTTTATAGTCTATATTTAATACGCCGCCGTCTTTAAGGTTTCCAAATAGCAACATTTTAGATAGTGGAGTTTTTAGTTCTTTATCAATAATACGTTGTAAAGGTCTAGCACCCATTTTGCTATCAAAACCTTGCTCAACTAATTGATCTATTGCTTCATCGGTAATAGTAACTGACACATCTTTTTCTTTAAGCATATCTTTAAGTATCACTAAGAACTTACCTACAATTTTAAGCATTGTATTCTTATCTAGTTTACCAAATGTCATTATACCGTCAAGTCTATTTCTAAATTCTGGTGGAAAAAACTTTTTAAGTTCTTTGTCTTCGTATTCTTTTTCCATAGTGCCACCAAACCCTATGTTATTTTGTTCTGCTTCTTGTGAACCTAAGTTAGTAGTCATGATCAAAACAATATTTCTACAATCTGCCTGTTTACCATTAGACCCTGTAACAAAACCATTGTCCATGATTTGGAGTAATAAACTAGAAACATCAGGGTGTGCTTTTTCTATTTCATCTAATAACAATACACAATTAGGTGCTTCTTGTAATTTAGTAATTAATAGTCCTGCATTTTCTTCAAAACCTACATAACCTGGAGGTGAGCCAATAAGTTTAGCAACAGAATGCTTCTCTTGATATTCACTCATATCAAATCTTACTAGTTTTACACCTAAATTACTTGCAAGTTGTCTAGCAGTTTCAGTTTTACCAACACCAGTTGGACCCATAAACACAAAAGAACCAACAGGTTTGTTTTCTTCTTTAAGTCCTGCTTGTGAAACGTGTATTTTATCTGTAATAGCATCAATACATTCGTCTTGTCCGTAAACTTCTGCTTTCAAGTTCTTTTCTAAGTTTGCTAAATTGCTTGTTTCAGTTTCAGCAATCTGTTCTACAGGCATTTGCACCGCCTTTGCAAGTTCAAACTGAATGCTGTCCTCAGTAACTTCTTTGTCACCTTTAACTTTTTTCAATTTAAATCTTGCACAGGCACAATCAATTAAGTCAATTGCTTTATCAGGCAATTTTTTGTCAGACTGATATTTGACACTTAATTTGATTGAAGCATCTACAGCCTCCTCAGTGATGTTAACACTATGGAACTGCTCGTAGTATTTTTTAATTCCCATTAAAATTTGTCTTGTAATCTCTTTACTAGGTTCATCTATTGTAACTCTAGCAAATCTTCTCATTAAAGCACGGTCTTTTTCAAAATATTTTCTATATTCTTCCCACGTAGTACTTGCTACAACTTTAATATTGCCTTTTGTAAGGATAGGTTTGAGCATATTAGCAAGATCATTACTGTTTGATCCGCCGCCAGCACCTGCACCACTTATCATATGTGCTTCATCTATGAATACAATAGTGTTACCTCGCTTCTTTAATCCTGCCATTACAAGTTTAAAACGTTCTTCAAAGTCACCTCTATACTTAGACCCTGCTAACATAGATCCTATATCTAAGTTGTATACACTATAATCTTTTAAGAATTCTGGTACTGCACCATTAACAATATTCCATGCAAGTCCTTCAGCGATAGCAGTTTTACCTACTCCTGGATCACCTACAAGTAATACATTATTCTTACTTCTACGTCCAAGTGCAAGGGCAATACTTTCTAGTTCCTCAACTCTACCTATTACAGGATCAATTTTTCCTGTTTCAACTTCTGCGTTTAGATTAGTTGTATATGAACGTAATGCTCGTTGAGCCATACCAGCCATTTCTTCATCTTCAAATGAAGTTTCAACTTCGCTATGTATGTAATCTTGGAATCTTTCTTTATCAATCTTTGCTTCGTTGATATAATATAATGCCCAACTTTTCTTTTCACTGAACATACTTAAAAATACGTCTTGTATTTCAATTAAATTTCTACCACTGAATAAAACCTGTGTAAATGCTCTGTTTAACACACGTTCTACTGCCTGTGTTTTCTTAGGCTTAAACTTTTTGCTTTTGTCAGTACGGATTATATCATCACATTTTACTTTGAGATAATTTTCTACGTTCTTTTTTATAAATTCTGGATCAGCACCCGAACCACTTACTACATTTGCGAATGTTTCATCACAAAGCATACTAAACAGTAAATGCTCAATTGTTACATAGTCGTGATTTAACTTTTTAGCAGTATCAATTGCTTTATCAAATACACCTTGTAAACTTTCACTGGGTTCAACCATTAATTTTTCTCCGTAAATCTTTTAATCAACTTTTGTTGTTTCTTTTTTGCCATATCAAGTTTTAATTTAGATACTCTATCTATAAAATTTATTCCGTAAAGATGATCATACTCGTGACCAAAGATTCTAGCATTCCATCCTACAAGTTCTAGTGTACACTCTTTTGCGTTAGAGTCAAGACATTCTACTACCAAACCGTAAGGTCTTTTTACCTTTAAGTATAGTAATGGAAAACTTAAACACCCTTCTTCGCCTATAATAGTTTCTTCAGTTACTTTTACGATCTTTGGATTAATAACTGCAAAACTTTTATTGTCTTCATATCCTTTTAATCCTTCAGGCTTCATTACAAAGATTTGACCTTCAAAAGCAACTTGGTTAGCGGCAAGACCTACACCTTGGTGCTTGTCCATAATTTCTATCATTTCTTTTTCAACTTCTTTAGCATCATGCTTTTCGAAATCAAAAGGATTTACCTTTTTTTCTAACCAACTATTAGGATATGTTACCAGTTTCATTCTTTATCTTTCTTATTTTGTTTAAAATATTTTCATCTACAATTTTTGGAGTAATTGCCTTTACAGTTACAAATAAATTGCCTGTTTGTCCACTTCTTCTATCAGGAAGACCCTGTCCGTGAACACTAAAAGTTGTGCCTGAATTAGTACCAGGAGGAACAGTTAATTTAATACTTCTATTATGAATAGTTTGTATCAAAATATTTGTGCCTAGTACAAGATCGAAAACGTTTATGTTTTGATCTATATATAAATTTATCCCATCTAATTTAAAGCGATGGTGGTTCTTGACTCTTACTAATACATATAAATCACCACGTGGCCTATTTGGTATTTGATCACTACCCATTCCGCCATAACGTATTTTATCACCTGGTCTTACACCTGGAGGTAGTGTTATATTCACTGTTTGCTCTTTACCACTGCTTAATCTAAATGTAGCAATAAACTCTTTACCGTTTACAATGTCTTCTAAATCAATATCAGCGGCTATTGTAATATCTTGGTTACGCATAGGTTGTCTTCTTCCAAACCCGTCACCAAAAAAAGAACTAAAAACTTCTTCAAAGCCTGCGCCACCCATATTAAAATGAAACTGTTGTCCTTGTTGTCTAAATCCTGCTTGTTGTGGATCACTAGTACCAAACTGATCATACATGGATCTTTTTTCTTGATCAGATAAAGTTTGGTATGCTTCGTTAACTTGTTTGAATTTTGAATCGTCACCACCTTTGTCAGGGTGATGCTCTGCCGCTTTTTTACGAAAAGCAGTTTTGATTTCTTTTGATGATGCGTTTCGGCCTACGCCTAAAATATCGTAATAATCCATAGTAGTATTATATACTTATTTCAAACGAAAGTCAAATACTATTTGTCTGATTTTTTACTAGAACCCGTATATAATCCAAACCATGCCGCACCAGCACCAACTACAATAGAAACCAAACCTGATTGTTCCATTGTTGGAGTTGGAATAGCCATGTACCAAATTACAACTTTGTATAACAAATAGATATACGTTGTAATAAAGATACGTGGAAAAATTCTCCAACTATCTACTGCTCGTGCTAAATGAATTAGTTTAGCATATGGATTAGGACCTAAGTCCTTAACAGAAGTATCAACTTCTAACTCTACATTTACTTTTTTACTTACGTCTGCCACTTTCTTTGGTCCTTTGCCCTCAGGCGTTATCATGTCTTTTATACTCATAACTATTTACAATGTTCGCATTTGCAAGAATTACAAACATCGTTAGGACATTTTTCGCAACTTGACCCACAGTGGCAATCGCATTTACAATTTTCACACTTACAATCCATTACTTATTCCCCTTCTTTAAATTTGTAATATCTTCTTTATTTTTATTTATTGCTTCTGTTTGTGCCTTATCAATCATTGCCTGAATTCTGCGTCCCTTTTCTGCTTCACTATCTAAGTGAAGGTTCTTGTTTATAATTTTTTCTAGTTTATGGAATTTAATTCTATCATTGGGTATGTATCTCCAAACATAACCTTTATCACTGTACACACCAAACACACTTTCACGTAAACCAATCTTAACAATTATTGCATCGCAGTCGTCTAGTATAATATGATCACCTTCATTAAAGGCAGGATTAAATTTTAACTTTAATCCACTCATTAAGTTTACTGCAAAATCCTTAAACCAAAATGCCGCCGAAATGGATATTAGTATTGCAATCCATGGGGCTAAAATATCTGTCAGTTCCATTCCTAGTTGGTCAAACATTTACTTCTTTTTCCCTTCTAGTTTCTTAATACGAGATTCTAACTCGTCAATCTTTTTCGTAACGTAGGGATATTTTGTTCGCCAAGCATTAGGATCATTTTGTACCCAAGTCCAACCCCAACGTATTGCTAGATATTCTAAAAAACTATCAAACTTGCGTACTGCCCACATTGCCATTCTAGTATCTTTAAACCAGAACAAGAAAGCGGCTCCAAACAATGACCCTGCCAAGGCTGTGTAGATCCACAGTCTATCAGATGCCATTCTTTCAATCATTTCCCACATATACTTCTCTCTTTGTATATGTATTTATCGTAGTATATTTAGAAATTGCAGGATAAGTTTGCTTTAGGAGATACTTTAATATCGTCGACTTTGGTGTCTTTTGACGGTGATTCTACCTGTACATCTACGCCAGGGTCTAGGCGGCACTCTGTTTTACTAGTACAACCTGTTAGTATTAGTAAAACTGCGAGAATCACAGTTATTTGCATTACTTTTTCTTATTGGTATTTGCGTCTGACTCGTAGTATTCTTTGTATGATTTAATTATTTCGTCTTGTTGTAGCATATAAGCACGTATCTGTGCAAAGTTTTTTGCTAGTGCTTCGTAGCCATCATCAGTAAGACCAAACAATACAGGATCTACGCCTCCTGCTTTTAATTTTTCAAATACTTCATCTGCATTATCAGATGTAATTATTGTCCACTTGATTTCTTCAAGTTTTGGAGTTAACGGCTCAGGAAGAGCAAGAGGTTCTCGTTCAACTTCTGTAGTAAAGATGTCTAATTGCTTAACTGCTGTCCCACAACTAGTAAGGAACGTAGTTAGGGTTAGCAATACTAGGACACTCAGAATTGATTTCAGACTTCTTAGTTGCATTTTTCTCTTTCTCTGTTAATGGACTGCCCATAGCAATTTCGCTACATCTCATTGCATTGGCACTTCCTTTATTAATTATCTTCTCTACGGACTCAGGCCTCTTTGTTGCGAGATCGCCAATATCACGTACTTCGCCTTTTCCGTTTATTTTATTAAACTTTTTGTCTAAAGCCTGATACTCTGCTTTAAGAATTTGGTTTTGTTTTTCTATTTCTGCTTTTATTTTAGTCATTGCTTCAAAGTCTGCTTTAATTTGAGTAATTACTGCTTTTTGACTTTCAACACTTTGCTCTAGTTTAGCATTATTGGCCTCACTGATAGCAAGATTCTTTTGTAAGTTTTTAACATACATAAAGCCACCGCCGGCACCTGCCAACAAAATTAAAACCATCGCTATTTTAATAGAACTAAACATTATGCTTCTACCAGTTTAATAAAGTCGCCAACTGTTTTTACGTTGGCTTCGTCTTCACTTGAAATAGTTTTGCCTGTTGCATTTTGTATTGCAATGGTCATTTCGACAATATCAAAGTCGTCAGCACCTAAGTCATCTATTAAATGTGCTGTTGGTACAACTTTAGATGGATCAACGTCTAAATGTTCTGCTATTGCTTTAACTACTTTTTCCATTATCTTCCTTGTTTACAAACTTCTATCATTATGACTTTGCCATCACCATCTGTAAATTCTTTCCATAGTGGGCCGTCATGTTTTTCATGACCACAGTTTTGACAACTATGCGATAAGTCCGTGTTTGTATACTGTTTTTCCATTTTCTTTCATTGCTGTTAATACAGACTTTCGTTGCTCGCCTGTGTTGTTATATGACACATGAACCCAACCTGAATCTGGAATACCTGGAGTGTAAAATTCTAAAATTACTTGATCGAAGTCTAAATTATCTTTGATCCATTCTGCTACATCGTAGTTTGCTACACCAGGAACTTCAATATCTACTGCTTGACCTTTACAATGTTGGCTAGTTGCACTACCGCCTACTGCTTTGTTTAGATCAGGTCCTCTGTATCCTGAATTAATCACTGTTGGTCCAAAGTTATCTCTAACTGGTTGCACCACTTTTTCAAATAGTGTCTTTGCCGCTTCTAAATGCTCATCACCAGGAGTATTGTCTATACCCTGTCTAAGTGCTGTTTGACTTTTTGTATATTCAGTCAACGTAAAATTTTTCGATAATCGCATAATTTAATCCTTACTGTCGTTTTAATACAAGTGTGTGATCTTTTTCATCTATTAGAAACTTCTCACCATACTTATGAATGTCATAGTCTCCAATATATTTAGTGAGGAAGATTACTTCAGCAAAGGAATTCGAGTTGTAAGATTCTTTAATTGTTTTACCAATTTCTTCTTTAGTTCCAAAATCTAATATTTCAAATTTAATAGGCTCTGCCCATTTTTTTTGGAAAATTAGTGTTTCGTTAATAACATCTATGCTGTCTACGTAACTTCTATTAAAGAAATGCTTATAGTTTTCCATAGGATTTTCGTTAACTTTTATTTCATAAGAATCTTTATCTAAAGGAATAGTTTCACCTAGTATGCCTTCTTCTGCTGGCATAGATTTGAAACTCTTGTAGTATCTAAATTTCATTTCTGGAATACCTGTTAAAAGTTTTACTCCGTCAACTATTTCAAATATCTGTTTTGGAACATCTTTCATTCGTTCTAGTTCAACAAATACTTTATATGTTCCGTCTGATTGTTCACCACTTGACACATCTGCATCTAATACGTGTGGATAACCTTTTTCAATAAAGTTTTCTAAATCTCTTGCACTTGCTTCAGTCATACAACTGAAACTTAATACAACAATATCTTTATCTTCGCCCATTTTGGACTTGTAAGAATCTACTTCAAAAATTCTATATACTAAATCTTTTAAATCGTTTGCTTGTAATCCCATTATACTGTTCCTTCAGCACTTGCTTCTGCTTCTTGAGGTACATTATCTACTGCTGGTTGTGTACTTGCAGTTGCAGGTTCTTTTGTGAAATCTAATTGTTCTGCGTAACCACTATAAATGTTTATGATTAAATCTTTAGGCATTTTGATTTTAACTACCCATATAGGTTGTCTATCTAATTTGCCTTTTTTAGTGCCAGGACGTATATCATCTGGGTCTTTAATTTGTCTTGGTTTAACAATGGTTGTTTTTTCATAGGATACTTGGCAGTCATAATCTAATAATCTTTTACCGCCTCTAGGATCAGGCATTCTATCTCTTGGCCACATAAATTCAGCACAAACCCAATGTCTTTCTATATTAGGTCCTGATACTAATTCACCATCTGCCCAGTTTTCATATACATATATGTCTAATTCATCTAAGACTCGTTCAAAGTCCTTTAATACTGCTAGGGCAGTATCGCTTTCATATATGCTTTCTATGTTTTTTACTATGTTTAAAACGTCGTGCATTTGTTCACCTGTTCTTTATACACTTATTTATCAGAGATTAATCCATATGTATGTAGTTTTGTCTTTGGCTTTCCATGGTAAATATTTTTGTAGACACTTGCGATTGTGTGTTTACGACACATATTTGCAGTCTATAGTGATTAACTCATAAAGGAGGACTTAATGGGTGCAAAAAAAGCCAAAAGGCAACATTACTCTAATAACAATGTTATTAGTTTTAAACAAGCAAATAAACACGTCAACATACTTCCTAGAAACAAATCCCAAGAAACATATATGCTAAAACTGTTAGACACGAGCAAAAACATAGTTTTTGGAATAGGTCCTGCAGGAACCGGTAAAACACTTATAGCAGTACAGGTGGCTATTAAGGAGTTTAAAGAAGGTAATGTTGACAAAATTATTGTAACAAGACCAGCCGTTAGTGTTGACGAAGACTTAGGTTTCTTACCTGGGTCAATGGAAGACAAGATGGCACCTTGGACCCGCCCAATATTCGATGTATTTACGGAGTATTTTAATAAAAAAGAAATTGAAAATATGATTTATGATGGTGTAGTAGAAATTGCACCTTTAAGTTATATGCGTGGTCGAACTTTTAAGAAAGCATTTATTGTTGCAGATGAAATGCAAAACGCAACAGCAAGTCAAATGAAAATGTTACTAACAAGAATTGGAGAAAGATCGCAGATGGTAGTAACTGGAGATTTGCATCAAGCAGATAGAATGAAAAACAACGGTCTGCTAGATTTTATAAAGCAATTAGATTCATATCACGCAACCAAGCACATTGACATAGTCAGATTTAGTCATAACGATATCGAAAGACATCAAGCAGTACAAGAAGTTTTAGAGATATACGGAGACGATTAATTATCACCTGGAAGATCTGTATCGTTTTTATCTACGATATAGGTCTTCTTTGCGTGTTGCCATTTAGACCAACCTGCAAAAACAATTTTTAATTGTTTAATAATTGCATTGTGTCTATTCACGGCAGTTTCAGATAGTGCACCAGTACGTGCAACTACTGTTTCTCTCTTGATAGGAATAACTTGGCATATAGGCTCACCCATTTTGATATGGGTCAACTCTGTTTTTTTCAACATTATGTTAATAGGACTTATCAAAGCACCTAAGTCATGATCAATAACACCTGGTATTGCTTCCCAGTTCTTTTCTTGATGGAACCACATTGGTTGATATAATAGGCTCCAACCTGGTTTACTCCATATTTTCCATGGACAGTCTAGTTTAACCGCAGTCCTTACACCAAACTTTTTAACAAAACTATTACCTACTTGATCTGCAGGGTGATATGCACCATTATAATCTGGGTCTGAATAACGTGTCTCAACATATTGTCCATCTTCACTAGGCATTATGTCCATATCACACCAAGCAGGAATGACATATCCCATTTGCATATAGTCACCTATACCAGGACAAGCACGAACAGATTTTTTGCCGTCAATAGGCTTATCTGCTTTTTCGTTATATGTAGGAATCTCCAACCATTCCTTAGGTAAAAATTCTTTAGCAGATTTAATAGGTGCGTGTTTCCTTACGGCCCAATTTTCTGTTTCAAAAAATATTACTGGTTCTGGGTTTTTCATAAACTTTTCATTAATGGAAATACGTCTGCAATTACTTCAGCACAGGCATGAGCAATTTCCATGTGTTCCTTTTGTGTTCCGTTGGCACCGCGTAGTTCAATGTAGTGTACCCAACTACGAAGTGTACCGTTCATATATAATCTTGTCTTTGTTAAACCTTCTGGCAAAACTTTACGAGCAAGTTCTTTAGCAATACCTTTTTTAATTGCCCAGTCATACTCTTTTTTTGCAAGATTGGCAATACGCATCTGTGCCCATTCCCATTCTCTTTGTAATTTTTGATCATCTACTTCAATTGAATTTTGTCTATTTTTTGTATCTTGAAGTCTTGCCTCACTATATTCAAATAAATCGCCTTGATCCTCTGGATCTGCATAACGTTGACTGAATTCTTGGAAACTAAAACTTCTATGCCTTACAATTTGATGTGCAATATCGCGTGTAGTATTAATTTCTAAACAAGCATTAACCATCTCTAAAGGCGACCAATGTTGATGTTTAATCAGATACTTAATAAGTTTTTCACTTGTTTCGCTATTCATTTGATTAGCAGGATTACTTACCCTAGCACAGTAGGCAATTAGTTCTTGACAATCATATCCGTCCCAACCTTCTGGTGCTTGACTAAAACTTACTAATTTAACTGTCGTCATCTTCAATTCCTTTCAACATATTCAGTCTGTGTTCCAACCAACTAATAGCAGTATAGATATGTCCTGTGTCATGCTCTTGTAGTTGGGATTTCGCATAGCGAATTTCGTCTTCTAATATTTTAATACGACCAAAGTCTCCTGGCCAATCTTTAAATTTATTTTTTATTTGCGGGAAATTCTCGCTTAACCTGTTCGCCATATAACGTGTACTCCGAATGGAGATACTACTGGGTGTGGACCAAGTTCTCCTTTTGGTATTTTAGCACAGGCACTAGAAAATTCTATTACCATGTCCTCTGGAGCAAACCAACCTAAGTCGCCACCGTTACGTTTTCCGCTTGGACAAGCACTATTTTCTCTTGCCATTTGCTCGAAACTTACTCCACCTTGTTTTAATTCATTAGTTATTCTTTCACCCTCTGCCATTGCTTCACCAATACCTCTTCCGTGGGTACTGTTTTTAGCACCTCTAAAGGATAATAGAATATGACTGGCTCTCATTTGTTTGGGAGTTCCGTCTTTTTCATGTCTCATCTATTATTCTCCTGGTTTGTCACTAAAGTACTTTTCAAATTTATTTTCAACACCTGCGTATTCTTCTGCATCTTCTGGTATTTTAGTAATATCCTTAACTGCAATATTAGGCCAAGTGTTACTGTATTTACTATTCAACTCTAACCACTTGCCGTCGTCTTGGTGATCTGGAATAATAGCATCAACAGGACACTCAGGTTCACATACGCCACAGTCAATACATTCATCAGGATTAATAACAAGCATATTTTCGCCTTCATAAAAACAGTCGACTGGGCAAACTTCTACACAATCTAAGTGCTTACACTTAATACAGTTTTCATTAACTAGATATGTCATTACAACCTTGCTAGTTTAATTAATGTTGCCGCTAAATTAATCTCAGGATCAACGACTAGTGTATGATCAACTAGTCCTTGTTTAATAATCATTATTGCTTTGTCTTGTTTTTCTTCATCACCAAACAATTCTATATTATCATACAACCAACGATAAACTTCTTCCATCTCTTCTGCTCTTGCTCTACCACAAACAAGTTTTCTTGCTTCACTGATCTTACCTGCTTTAAACAGTTCGACCATATCAAGTTTCCAATCTGCTTCTGCTTTATCACTTTCATTAGGAGCAAGTAGTTTACCTTCTTGTGAATTCATCTGTACCATATTGATACATTTACGTAAATCAGGATATGTTGCTTTTACATAAGTGTCAAGTATATCTAAATCAGGTTGCACACCTTCATCAATTAGAATTTTTGCCACTCTAGCAGTAAACTCTGTTTGATCTATTTTTGCAATATGAAAACCTTGACATCTTGAATGTAGTGCAGGAATAATTCTATTAGGATAGTTACAAGTTAAAATAAATCTTGCAGTAGTATGATACTCCTCCATAACACCACGTAGTGCCGCCTGTGCATTTGGACTTAGATAATCTGCCTCATCAAGTAATACAACTTTAAACTCTCCAAATGGAATCATTTGCACAAAGTTTACAATTTTATCTCTTACGTCATCAACACTATTTGTTCTACTTGCGTTTATTTCAAGTATATCTAAATCATTTATTTCTAGTTCATTGAACAACAGTTTTGCAAGTGTTGTCTTACCAATACCTGCATTACCACTAAACAATAAATGTGGAATAGTTTTTTCTTGTATCCACTTTTTTACCTGTGCTTGTTGATGTTCATCTCTAAACACATATCCGTCCACTGTTTTAGGACGATATTTTTCTACCCAAAGTTCTTTCATACTTCCTTTATCCTTTTACGTAATCCACTTGTACTAAATGAATGTTGCCTTTTATTATAATGTATATTAATGCCTTTGTCAATACAAAGTTGCTTACCAGTGAACTCTTTTCCTTGGTATTCTTCGCCAATAAAACGAACATCAACTTTATAAGTTAATAAAATATCAATTAAATCTTGTTCTGTTGCATAAGGAATAACTTCGTCAATATATTTGCAACCTTCTAATTGAACATATCGTTCAAATACACTTTGGATTGGTTTATTTTTTTCTGGTCTGTCTATTGTTGGATCTGTTTGTAATCCAACCATTAGGTAATCACATTTTGATTTTGCTTCTTTTAGCATAGCAACATGACCACTATGAAATAAGTCAAACGATGAAAACGTAATTCCTATCATTTACGTTTTTCCTGTTCTTCACCAATACCCATTACTATAAGTATCACATAAAGAATCGGCCATGCCCAACCTGTAAGATAACCAGTTATGTGTAATACCATTAGTGCGATTCCTGTTGCACCAGCAGTACCAATACCTGTGTTTTTACGTGGAAAATACATTTACACTCCTTAATATTTTAAGTATATAATACTTTTGTTAATAAGTCAAGTAAATTACTGAATTATTTTTGCTTGTTCATCTTCAAATATTGGCATGATAATATTTCTAGAACGAGCAAAAGGTGTCGTTACACCACTAAAAACATAACCAATACTAATTCTTGGTTCTATTTCTATTGTGGGTAAGCCTCTATGAATATATCTACTAGGAAAAACTATACAACGTCCGGACTTATATGGAACTTCTTTAAACATCTTTCCACCATTGTCTGGATTGTCAGACCAAAAATCCATTCCAGAATCACCATGAACCAAATATACCATAGTGTATGCTGGTACATTTTCTGTACTATCTACGTGTAGTCCACCATTTAAGTTTTTAGTTGTAATATTAATTTGGATTTGATTTAATTCAATGTCGCCGACACGTTCACTAATCTTTTTCTTTTGACTTTCAAACGCAGACCATACTGCTCTTAGTTGCCAAGGAGCATTTTCTATTTGTTCATGTGTCCATTGATTGCTAAAGAATTGATGTCCTTGATATGGACCTAATCCTCTATGACCAAAAGTAACTGGAGTATGGGGAATGTTTTTAACCACATCTTCATGTAACCAATTTGGTACAATATCATCTAGAACAACGATGTCGTCTGCATTATAGTTCATACTAATATGTATGTTAAAGGTCGTTTTCTTTGCGGTTTTCTGAATAGTAAGCGTCGAACTCGCCACCTGGATAACGTGACTTTAATTTGTTCACGTTTTCAGCAATTACGTCGTTAGGGTCCAAACCAAGAGCACGGCAAGAATTAACCCAATACCACATAATGTCACCAAGTTCTCGTTTACAATGAAATATAGTTTCATCATCCAAAGGTTTACCTTGGAAGATACATTTTTTAACAATTTCACTAAACTCTCCTCCTTCACTTGCGATACCAATTGAGCCTGTAAGCAGTAATGCTAAATTTACACCTGATTCTTTTTCTAGGTCAATTAGTTTGTTGTTAAGAACCATAGTACTGTTTGATTCTTTACTAGTGACTTCTTTTACGAAGTCTTTATATTTTTGTAAATCTATGTTTTTCAATTTTACCTCTATTTGTCAGATATGTATCCTTCGTCTGGATACTCGTTGGTCCATAAAAGCACACTCTCTGCTTCTACAGTTCTCATCATAGTAGGTTCAGATTCATCGTCCCATTTAACATTGTAGCCTCTGCTCCAACGTCCATGTTCAACAAGAATCCAGTCACCTACTTCATACTCATCGTTGTTGTCTTTGCCTTTAGCAACTACTTGACACCAACGTGGTTTGATTCCGTGATCTTTACCATCATCTGATAGAAGTATTAATCCACCTTTGGTTTTCATTTCACCAAAGTTCATTTCTTTAACAATTACACGATTTTTTAAAGGTCTTAGGCTACCCTTAACAATATTAATCGAAGGTCGTGTACCTCCCGCCATTGCTTGAGCGTTTAACATATTCACCTCTTATTTTTTCTTTACAAAATTGCCGTCAGCGTCTTCAACCCACTCAGTACCTGTTTCTTCTGCTTCTTTATCTATAGCATTCATCTCTGCATCTAAAGAAGTTTCAACTACTTCTTCTTTTGCTTCGACAACTGGTTCTGGAGTAGAAGTTGTTTCTTCTGGTTGAGTTTCAATACCACGTGATGGACTTTCGTCAGGAGCGGCTTGAGGATTATCTCTGTAGTACTCGTCTAAGATTTCATCTCTCTTTTTAATAATTTTGCCACCTGGACCTAATTCGTCGCCACGTGCATTAACTCTAGCATTTCCAACTGCTGGTGTAAGTTCATTCTTTTGTCTTAATAAATCCATGTCTAAAGATTTACCTTGCATAGTTTTATAAACTTTACGACCTGTCTGTTTCATTGCCATTTTAGTTCTCCTATTATGTACGTATTTATCTCAAGAACTCACGCCAATCCAAGTCAAACTGGATTGAGTTTACTCTATGTATTCCAATTAAGTATAAGACATAACTTGCTACACTTGATCCACGTCCTACACCCCAAACTATGTTGTTTTCACGCATAAAGTCTACTAGATACACCATATATCTAAGCAAATTTTTCATATCGCGTCTTTCAAATTCTTGTATTTCTTCAAATGCTCTATTCCATTCTTTACTCTTTGTTACTTCATCTACATCATCTTTTTGTAAGTGTTCCATTAAACGTGTTAGTATGTGTGTATTAATATCCAAATTCTTATATTTGTCTGGCATGAACCATTCGCTTTGACAAGCATTATCAAAAGTAGTTTTATCTACGTCAATTGGAACATATTTGGTTAATTTTCCTAAACCCTGTTCTTCACTGAATTGATTAAACTTATCAACATCATCAGATGGATCACAAAGAACAACATGGCATTTATCAATATTGCCTGTGTAGATTAAATCTAATAAATCTTTATTGGTGAATCGCGGAACACCTAAGGAATCTGTTTTCATAAGCATACTACTATTTTAGTCGATGTTGATTAAATTGTCAAGATCTTTATTAGGGTTGTTTAACCGTTTTTTCTCCATTCTGTCTCTTTGTTCTAATTTAATAGAATCTAAAACAATCTGGATTTGTCTTTGTGCTTGGGGATTGCGTGTTTGGAAAAATTTTTTAGTTAATTTAACAGATTTATCTGTAAGTTGCTCGTCGGTGAGATCGGTTAAATTATCAATTAATGGGTGATCCATGGTTTATCCTCTTACGAGAATTGACCAACGTATTGTGCGTAAACAGTTGTACCGCCATCAAATGTCCAAAAGTCTACTACTAAAGGATCTTGGTTGCTATTAACAACAAATGGATCTGGGAAACCTGGACCTTTTTTAATAGTTCCACCTTCAGTTGCCCAAGTTACTGTTCTTGCTGTACTGTCTCCTAATGTATCAAGGAGTTGTACTCTAATCTTTCCTAGTTTATCTGTTGCAGGCCAATCTTTTAAAGTTAAAGTAATATTACCACCAATTGTAAATGTTTGGAAGTTACCATTAGTAAAACTAACATCTTGTGGAGCAACTACTGTACCACCTGCGTAATGCTTTTCACTATTACCAATTAAGTTAGCACCTGTTAGATCATTGCCAAGAAAGTTGTTTGAAGTGTTTAACTTTGCAGTATTAGTCTGTAAATCTTCTATTTCGTTTTTAGCCGCAGTGAAGTTGTTTTTAATGGTATTAAAATTATTTCTAAAACCTTGCGAATCGTTGTCCTGCCCTGCTACCGGAAACGTTGCGTCAATACTTGTATTGTCTATATTACTTGGCATAGTTTATCCTCTCTAACGTACTTATTTATCTGTATTAAACATTATATCTATAATTACCGAACTTGATATACTGCTCATTGCTGTTATTTTGAGTGCTATCTATTAGATATCTGTCAATTTCAAAGTCAATATTCTTAAAATCAAACCCGCTGTTTTGTATATTTAACAGAATTTGCTGACTTGTACCAGGCTTACAATAGCATAAAGGCACCGCAGTAACGTAACCTAATTGTTGGACATTAGTACCCTGTGAAGTTGCCATCCATAATGGTAAGAAACTTGCTTCTGTAATACCAACTTCACTGATATTATCTCGCATATTATCCACTGAACTTATATACCTTGTATTATCATTAGGATCACTTATTTTAATAGCATCACTGTCTACCTTAAGTGTATTATATTTAGGTCTAAATCTAAACGGATCACTTCTAGTAGTTGTAATTTGTCCAACTGTAAGTTCTGCACCATTTTGTGTGGTTACTTGAATTACTCCATTTGCATCATATACCACAATTCCGTTACGTGTGATAATTTCTAAATCGCTACCTAAAGCACGTACTTGTATTAACTGTCCTATACTATTTCTTATTTCAAATACTGCTTCTCCTGAACCTTCTTTAGTAACATCATCTTTAGTTTCCATTTCAACACTATTAACAGTAATTTTATTTTTATTGTTAATTTTTAAACTTCTTGCAACTTTGTCTGTGCCACCATTTTTATAAGGGTCAATAACTTCTACATATATTACTTCGTAAACTGTTTCAGTAGAACCTATATTTTTTGCAACAGCAGTTTTAACACTTCCAAATCTAAATCTTTTTCTTGCGTGATTTTTTCTTGTTGCGGCAATATATTCTCTTATTGTTTTTGTTTCAATACCAGCATAAATTAACATTTTAATATCTTTTTGCAAACCAAACTGTATGTCATTTGGTCTGTAAATAGAACCTGGTAAGAAAATATTACTATCACCAATGAAGTTTTTGTATAACTGTCTTTGTGTTTCTTTTAAGAAAGGTTTTACAAATAAGTTACTGTATGTAATATTGTCAGGATCATTTACAATGATATTAAATGTTCTAGTAGTTGCACTAAATCCAAATCTGTCTTTTGCTTCTACTGTGAAAATAAATTTTCTATCTAATGTAGTTGTACCACCATCTAATGTAAAGTCATTTTCATCTACAGTTGTTAAACCTAAATCTGTGCCAGAAGCAAACTGTCTTACTTTACCTATTATTTCACCATTTAGATTTAATCTAAGTCCAGGTGGCAATCTACCACTTGTAATATTATATAATAAGTTTGCATTAGGTACATTAGTTGTTGCACTTACACTAAAAGTACTAATAAAGTTTGCTTGAATCGAACCTAGGTCTGCATTTGTATTCCATGTAATAGTGCTTTCTACTTCACCTAATACTTTTACAGTAAATGTTTTTTTCTTTTCTGCAAGTAATGTTGAATTAATAGAAGTAAATCTTTGTGCCGCAATAGTAAATTTATATTCTTTTGTAACTGCTGGTTGATAAGGAACACGACCTGCTATTTCTCCAGTAGATACATCTAATACCATGCCTGGAGGAAGTATACTTGGACTGTTGTCATCATTTGTTGATTCTAATTGATAACTTAATTTTCCTAAAATAGTTTGTGGATCAAACACATCTAAATAAATTGTTACATAGTTATTTGCACGTTTGTAACCTAAGTCTGCAGGAGTTAACCAAACAGGCGCTCTAAGGTAAGTGTTATCAGCAGTAAATATACCTGTGCCTACTTGCATCACAGTATTGTCTGCACGTAAGAAATCGTCACCTACAACATAGATTTGAAATTTACGTTTTGTAATTGTGTCGCCATCACTAACACTTACAATAAATTCATAATATCTATTAAGTTTCTTTCTGCTTTGTGTAGGAATAGCATAGTCATATCCAGTTGTATCATAATAATAACTTTCAAAACCATTAGCACTTCTTAAACCAAAGTCGAATGCATAACTGTCAAATTGTGCTGTATCATAATAACCACTACCTGCATTTTTATCTAATGCTAAGATAGGATCAACTATTCCAACTAATCTTCCGTCACTTGTTAATTGTATTCCTGGAGGTAATTCTCCATCATCATCACCTATAAAATATTCTAATTTGTCACCTGCCGGTATATCACTGTCAATAGCAGAAAGTTGAAAGTCAACAATGCTACTATCTAAGATGTAAAAACTACTGTTAGGACCTATAGATAATAAACCTTCATTTGTACTCCATACAGGAGCGTCAGGACCATCTATTTTAATTGTAAATGTTCTGTCCCTTACACCGTCTGAATTACTGGCCCTTAATACAAATTCAAATGTTGTGTCTCTTGCCACTTCAAATGGTGTGCCTATAATTTTACTTCCTTCTAGACGCATACCATCTGGTAAACTACCACTGATAAGTGTAACAATATCTGTGTTTAATGAAACTGATGTAATGGAACCATTGTTTAGTAATATTGGAGGAGTTGTTTCTTGATTGTATCTTAATGCGTTTGCTACAATTTCGTAATCAAACTGATCTAAAGAAGCATTACCACCATCTATTTTATAGTGAATTACTTTACCACCTAGATATGAATAAAAATACACAAATCCACTTGGGTATTGTCCTAGTAAACTTCCGGCGTTATCTACTATTTGTGTTCCTGTATAACCTTGACTCTGTGCCCATCTAAAAGTAGATTCTTGTGCTGACAAAAAAGTTCTATCACTATATGCTCCACCATTGTAAGGAATAAACTGATTTGCAGTAGCATCTAAAGTAAATATTCTTCTGCCTACAAGTGGAGTAACCGCAGTATTAAATCTATCTGCTGTAAATCCACTTTGGTTGTTTGCATAAAAATCTTGTGGTCTGTAATATGCACCGTTTCTATACTGTGGATTTGACAGTCCGAACCTATGCATTGAAATAAAATCTATATCAGGATCTTGACTTTCTGCGGCAATATAACTGGCTACTTCTGCACCAATAGTACCCTGCCCAATAATTCTAAATCTGTTAGAGTCAACATTGTAAAACCCTTTTAATTTTTTAATCAAAGACTCAATTAGTTCAACAGCAGGAATGGCCTGTCCTAGGCCTCGTACACTTACCCATCCTTCCATGCCACTTACTGGGTTGACATATTTAGGAGCAACAATAATGTGGTCACCTACATAGTTTTCCCAGTTTTGGATATTATTGGTGGGTTGCATATTAGATTCATTGTGTAAAATAATTGCAACAGGTACTTGTTTATTTGCTAGAGCAGGAATAGTAGGCACCCTTACACCTACTTCTAATTGATGATTACTTGCTGGATTATTTGGACTCCAAGGACCTACTGTAGGAATATTGCCTAAATTATCTGGGTGTCCGTCTCTATTAATATAGATATTTGTTGTTAAATCTGTACCGTTTGTAAGTTGCGGTTGTGGTTGTAAACTTAATGAACCGTTTGTAGGATTAAAATCTGTTCCAGTCTGAGTGGTAGGATCCAAGGGAAGAGCAATAGATGTGGTTACTCTTTCTTGTAAGTTTCCTAAATTATACCCTGATCTTTGTGTCCAATTTGGTGCTGGCATTGTTTATCCTCTAACAGTAGTATTTATCGGATATTAATGCTATTAAACTACACGTTGTTGTTTTGTGCTTGGACCTACTATGTATGGATATACAGGCTGTAAACTAGCATCAACACTCACATGATAAGCATAAGTTCCGTTTGGATATTCTGGAGTTTTAGCATATCTGCCGTTGTATTCATCAAGTGTACCTGTACCTATTTGATATTCAAAATCGTTAACAAAAGTTCCTGCTGTTTTTTCAGCATACAAGTAACCTCTACCTGCTGGCTCTGTAGAATAAGTTGTGTATGAACTTGTCATTCTTGTTACCACTGATAAAGGATCATTATAATCTGAATATGCAAAAGGACCGTAAATAGGATAACCGTCAAAACAGTAACCTAAAATTTTACTGTGTCCGTCTGCGTGTCTAAAATGATCACCACTAAAATTTGTACCAGTATAATATGTTGGTGTTGGTGAAGCATTTGTGGCAACCATTGTTGTGTCCCAAGCCGAACTGGATTCTGCACTACCTGTTGGTAAATTTAAAAACATAGCAGACATATAATGATACTGCCCTGTTGTTTCTGGCCAACCACCTGCGTCATCTCCGCCATAGTTAGATCTAAAGTTTACTGCATTATATTCGAAACCTGTGCCAGGTGCATCTGATGTAGGATCTAGTCCTGGTGGAACTTGTCCAATACCTGCACTTGGATTAAAAAATACAACACCATTGTTCATAATGCCCATAGGTGTCAAAGGAACTGTTACTTGTGGATTAGCAGTATTTTCTCCGCCTCTGTATGTAAAACTGTAATTGTAAGTTTGAGCACTTACTACATTTGCACTTGGTGAAAAAGCATTAGAGCCAAAAGGTTTTCCAAAATTTGCTGGACTCGGTAAACCATTAGATGTAATTGTTAATGTTGCCATAATTTATTCCTACGTTAATAATCCTGCATCAAAGTTTCTTGGATCAGGTCCAGGATTTACAAAACCTCCATCACCGTCAACAAGGTTGAAATCGATATCAGTTTCATATAACAACCAATCGCTAAAACCTCTCATATTATTGTCTAGTGTACCAAAATCAAAACCTGAAGTATTTGGTTCAATACTTCTAATATCTATTCCGTAAACTAAACCATTTACATTACCAGTAAGTACACCGCTAAAGTTACTTGCTGTAAGTGTATTTACATTTGAAATATCATTACCAGCGGCATCTAGGTTTCCACCTAACACTGGAGTTGTATCTGTGCTTACTTCTGCTGTACTATCTATAAAAACAGTATCATTTACAACTCTTGTACTAGCACCAGTACCACCTTGAATTCTTACAGTACTACCTTCTGTAGCAATAATAGATCCATTGTCTGAAACAACTACTAATTCTTGTAAACCACCTAAGGCATTAATTGTAATACCTTGTGCAGAACTTGTTAATGTAATATTAGAACCTGATACTAACTTTTTAAGTTGTATTTCAGCACCTACTTTTTGTGAAAAAATTCCTTCTCCAACTGCTCCTGTATTCACCACAGTTGTACTTTCAGGTGCTCTAAGATCTAAATCATCAAAGTTTTGATTAACTTTAATGAACGCTTCACGCAGATCATCACCTGTACCGTCGTTTGCTAGTGTTCCAATATTAATAGTTTGTACTGCCATTTTTTATACCTTCTATTATATTTATCCTTTGTCAAACCCGCTGTTATTTCCGTATTTAAGTTTATTAGGACTGTTTAACGGAAAATATAATACTTTTTTTGTACCACCATATAATCTTGGTGTTGAATTAGCATATACGTAATCATCTACTCCACCAGTATCATACAAGTATTCTTTTGCAGTTTTATTTAAAAAGTCTTTAAAGTCCGCCGCAGTAGCACCTGGATTTACCTGCATATACAAACAAGCCACGCCTGCAACCTGTGGAGCCGCCATACTAGTTCCGCTTATTCTTGCAATATAATGTGAGCCACTGTCTGGGTGTAATTGTCTTCCACTGTAAATAGATGTTGTGCTTGTAGCACTTGTAATTTCACTACCAGCCGCATTAATATCTAATCTTTCACCACGTTCACTTGATTCTGCTAACATCTCTTCTGTACCAAATTTTGTATAATCTATATTTCCAACCCATACTGTATCTAACGAATGTGGTGAACTTGGTCTGTTATAATAGATAGGATTTCCTGAACTAATATATCCTGCCCAAGTAGTACCTATAGTGTAGTAACTATTATATCTTGTACTTCCGTATTGTCCTGTCTCTTGTCCGGCACAAGGGTGATATCCATTACCTGCCGCTTTGACACAAATTACACCTGCATCTGTTAATTGTTCTTGTTCAACATCTGCTGGAAGATATTCCATAGGATGTCTTGATCCTACCATTCCATACTGTGAGTCGGCGCTGGTCCATTGTCCTGATGCTCTGCTTTGATCTACTCCTCTAAAATAAACTGCTGTCATTGGCTCACTGCCAAATTGACTATTTCTATAAAACCAACTGTATCCCCAACTCTGATTACATACTGTTGGACGTTTATATCCAGTGTTTGGATCAACTGGTTTTTGTTCATGAAATAATCTTATTAGATCGTATCTATCTGTATCTATTCTATAACCAGTGCCGCCGAAAATTCTCATACTATAGATTTGTGCGTTTTTGGCCCAGCCATATGTTTTGCCTGCGGCAATACCGCAACAGTGACTACCATGTGCGCCTGCTCTATTTGAATCGCCTGTGCCAGTTGAATAAAAGTTTGCAGGCATAGTACCTGACATACCTGTAAGTTGATACCAATCTACTTGATTAAATCTTGTATTACCTGCATAATCTTCCCACTCAGGATGTCCTGTTGGATCTACTCCATCATCTTGAATAACTAAATCAACACCTGTACCATCTAGTGTATATGTGTAATCTTGTGTAAAAGTAGTTGAACTAGTATCTGGTTCGCCTAATGCTTTTTGAATATGTCTCCATAACCCCCAGTTAACAGAAGTTTGTGTATCTGATGTTGTTCTTTGAAAGTTACCTGATTGCGTAGCATAAAGTTCTTGTGTTTCTTCTAAAGGTTTCTCACATACAGATAAAATTCTTGCATCTGTTGAAAGTGTTTGTGCTTCTTCATCAGTAAGATTATAGTGCGTCATCCTATTATTATATGCACGAGCATTGACAACGTCCACAGTTCTACCAGGAATAGTATTAGGAACAGCACCATCACCAGAAGTGTCCCTTTGTAATTGCGAATCGATTTCAGCAACATCAACCCCTTTCACAGTAACTACAATATATTCTTTTTCCATTATTGATTATACCTTCTAAATGCTCGATGTCCTGCGTAAGGAAAATACGCAATCCTGTTAGTTCCATTCATTAAACTTCTATTGTTTGAAAAGAATGTGCTAGGATTATTTTCATCTGTGCTACCTTGCCACATTAAATCTTTTAGACTATTTTTATGCCACCACTCTCTAACCTGTGCAGGTGTCCAACCTGGATTTAGTTGTAATAATAAACAGCATAATCCAGCAATTTGTGGTGTAGACATACTCGTACCAGTTAGACTTGCAATAGCACTACTTGATGTATTGTATGCACTAACAATATTTGTTCCGGCGGCCCATATATCTACCCTTGGACCTTTGTCACTTGATGTATTAGTTGCTTCTGAATTATTGTAATATGCACTATCTAAATTACCACAAACAATAGTGTCAGGACCAATATTACCTGCACCTCTGTTATAGTACACAGGATTACCCGCTGTAATTCCTCCTGAACTAAAACTTCTTGTGATATAATTATTATAATCTATGTCATCTGAATAACAAAGTTTTTGAAATTGATTACCTGCACTCTTACAATAAATTACACCTTCGTCTTGCATTTCTTCTACTTCTACATTAAGACTGTATAAGTTTGCGTTGAATCTATTTGAACCATCACCTATCATTCCATACTGAGATGATTTTGTAGTACTTCCTGTGTTACTACCTCTAAAATTAATTTCGGTGATATTAGTAAAATATGCTTTGTATCCCCAACTTGCACTTACCACAGTAGGGCGTTTAACACCTGTTATAGGATCTGGTGTTTTTGCTTTATGGAATTCTTTAATAGCATCAAACCAATAACTAGAACTTATACTGTTCATATCTAAACAAAAAATGTTGGCATTTTTTGCCCAACCATATCTTTGTCCTACGGCTGTGCCTGCACAATGCGTTGCATGGTAACTAGAACCAGTGACACTATTATAATCTATTGTACCTGCACCACTGCAATTAGGAAGTGTATTCCATTGAAATTGTTGTAAACGACTGTTACCATCTCTGTCATTCCATTCTTGGTGATCAAATCTAAATTTAGTTTCTTGGTGAACATAGTCAACACCTGTACCATCTAAATGGTAATCATATGTGCCACCTAGATCTAATCCCGCAGTAGCACTAGTCCAAGGATCATTTTCAACAACGTGTCTTGCAAATGCCCAATTATCTCTTGTGGTACTACCACTATTTCTTATGTTTACTAATTCTTGTTGATAGTCTGCCCATTCATCGTCCCATTCCAAAGGAAGTTCTGCGCCTAAAACTCTAGCATCATTTTGTAATGATTGTGCTTCTTCATCTGATAGTTCTACTTCTACAATACGTTTACTTGAAGGTCTAGTGTTTACATTTTGCACTTGCCTATCTGGAATAATTGCACTATCAACGGTGCTGTCAGCCGTAGTATCTCTGTTTAGTTCTGCTAAGAACTCATCTTTGTCTACGCCTTTTTTTAGTGAAACAACATAATGTTTCATTAGTTTCTCCTATTAAGCCACGTTAATAGTACCACCCATATTACTGTGAGCAGTACATTGATAATAAAGTGTTGCTGGTGCATCGTGTCTTACTTCCCAAACAATATCGCCTGAGTTTGCACCATTGTTTGTAACACCATTACTGTAAGCAGTACCACCTTGACCTGATGTACTTTGAATCTGGAATGGATGAGAACCTCCTGAATTATTTGTGAAGATATATTTGAATCCTCTATAAACAGTGAATGTTGGATCTGCCGCCGCACCACTGAATCCTGGACCTGTAAATGTATAGTCTGATGCCCCGTTTGCTCCTAATACATAACGTATTACTGGAGAAGCAGTTGCTACCCAAACAGTTCCGTTATAGTAAGTCATATCACCTTCACTAGGACCTGTTACTGTTACTGCTCCTGATAAAGATGCACTAATTGTGATATTGCCTTCTACATCACTTGAAGTAGAAACATTTGAACCACCTATAATCTTAACACTTTCACCACTTGAGATATTACGCATAGTGGAATCATCACCACCTATGTTAAATGAATATCCACCACCTGGACTTACAAAGTTACTGCCATCAAAGAATTGTAATGAACCTACTGATGAATTAAAAATTACATCACCAATTTGTCCTGTTAAACTATTGACACCGTCTGTATCATAAATGCCCAGTCTTAGTACTGATTTTTGTAGTACAACAGCATTCGCGGCATCTAATATTAAATTACTTGCACTTGTTAATGTAGGAATACCTGTACCACTTGCAGTAATATCATCTGCACTAATAGTTGTTGCAGTTATGTTTGTAACTGATAATGTGTTAGATGTTTCGTTGTATGTAAATGTAGATTCACCGCCAAATGATCCACCGTCATTGTACTGTACCTGTGTATCAGAACCACCTGGGTTGCCTGCACCACCACCACCGCCTGACGAACTAATTGTAATTGTATCAGTATTGTTATCAGTTGAAATAGTAATGTTAGAACCAGCAACAAGTGTAAGTGTATCTGTAGGTGAATCTGCTGTTACTGTGTTTTGTCCTGAAACAGCAATATTGGCAAATAAATTCTGTGCTCCACCTGCCGACCAACTTAAAGTTCCTGAACCATCTGTTGTTAAAACTTCATTCGCATTTCCATCTGCGGCAGGTAAAATGTAAGTGTAATTACTAGTCATTGTTGCTGGAGATCTTAATGCATTAAAGTTATTATTTTCTCCATCATACAGTTTTAATTCGCCTGCTGTTCTTAAAGCAAGGTTGTCAGCAACTTCTACATCACCACCTGCATTTGAAATACTTCCAGTAACAGTCATTGTACCATCTATTTGAATAGATGTGTTTACATTAATACTGTTTGTAGTTAAAGTGTTTGTGCTAGGATTATAAATTATTCCTGTATCTGTTCTTAGTGTTTGTCCGCCACCATTTGCATTTTGTACAAAAGTTAAGTATTGACTAAATGCATCTGCGTTAGTTTGTGTGCTTACAGTTGCCGCATCTAAATTTACAAGTGCTCTTGGTCTCCATTCGTTATTACCACCACTCCAACTTAAAACGTAGTTGTCTTGTGGAGCAACAGTTACAACGTTGACATCTGTTAAGTCACCTATTTCACTTACTGAACTAGATACTGTTCCTGGTTCCCAACGTGAAAGTGCATTATTATAAATTAATGCTTCACCATTGTTTACTCCAGTTGTATCTACATTTTGTAAATCTCCTAAAGCACCTAGTGTGAATGTAATGTTTCCGTTTACATCACTGGTTGTGCTTATACCTGTACCACCTGTAAATGTTACTGTATCTCCTGCATGAATAGTTCTTGCAGTTGCATCATCGGCCGCTGTGCTAAATCCTGTAAATGCATTTCCTTCACTTACTAATGCTTCCCATTGACCTGCGTGTGCAAAATATAATTTACCTGTTGCATGAACATGAGCAACCATACCGTGGTATGTTGACGCACTAGGTAAGTCAACAAGATTTTGCCACCAGTTTGCAAAGTAAACTTTACCTGTTGTAACAAAATCTCTTGTAGTTGTATTACCTCTTCCTAGTACTGAATCAATAGTATCAGATTCTGTAACAACCGCAGTAAGTTTAAATCTCTGTGTTGAATGATCGTAGTATAAAACTTTACCATCATCTGCTGAACTTACTGTATCAACGTTTGAAAGAGTTGAAAGTGTAGTGTTTTGAATTCTTGTATCAAATCTTGCGTTTGTAAAATATAAATTAGTTACACCTTCTGGGATTGAATCTGTTATAGTACCTGTTGCAAGATAACCTAGGTCATTTGTAAAAGCACTTAAAACTGTTGGTACTGTTGGAATAACTGGCTTGTTTGTTAGATCGTTATAGTCACCACTAAATGGATTGTTAAATGATACATTGTTAATTCTTACGTCAGTTGCATTTATTGTTCCTGCGTTAGTTATTCCTGCACCACCTAGGTCTAAGTTATCACCAATAGGCAATTCTTTGATTTTATTATCATTTAATGTATCTACTATAAGTGGTATTCTGTTTGCCATTTTGTTTTCCTATTTACAATATTTATCCTGTTGGTGCTGTGTTCTTATATGGGTGACTCACAGGTAAACTAGCCGTCAACCCCCATTTGTGTGCTATATAACCTTCTGCTTGTTCTATGTAAGTTTTGTCACCACCGCCTGTGCCAGGTTGACCCTGTGCCACTATAAATTCAAACAGTTTACCGCCAAATGTTTGACTGCCTCTGTTTCTAAATATGTTCATTCCTGCTGTGGTTCTCAGATTGTTGTCGTAGTCTGTTTCA
>Ga0160423_10000196_pt1 | contig 45900 bp, 47 predicted proteins | sample CRUFie14St8metaG_FD_108191 | JGI IMG/M metagenome (GOLD analysis project Ga0160423, IMG submission 108191) | Marine microbial communities from the Costa Rica Dome - CRUD Field 142mm St8 metaG | ecosystem: Environmental > Aquatic > Marine > Oceanic > Photic zone | place: Costa Rica: the Eastern...
GATGTAAAATTGGCATTTTGTCGATATTATTTGGAGAGGTGGCCGAGTGGTCGAAGGCGCTCCCCTGCTAAGGGAGTATACGAGCAATCGTATCGTGGGTTCGAATCCCACTCTCTCCGCCATTTTTTTATATTAATTTTCCTAATTACGTTTTATGATTATTTATGGCAATTAATGAGAAACACAAAAGGTATTATGATTGGTTAGCTCAGGTTCAGGAGGAAATTATTGACCCTCAATTACCAATTATTGATCCACACCATCATTTATGGAATGGTGATAATCAATTAGCAGGTTCTTTTCCATATTTGATAGAAAATCTCAACGAAGATACATTTTCAGGGCACAATATAGTGGGAACTATTTTTATGGAATGTGCACAAGGTTATTATTCAAATGGTGAAGAAAAATATAAGCCAGTAGGTGAAACAGAATTTGTTGTCAATTTAATTAAAGCTTCAAAAAAATTACCAAAAACAACTAATATAATTGGTATTATAGGTTATGCCGACCTAATGCTAGGTGGTGAGGTTAAGGATGTTTTAGATAAACATCTTTTAAAAGGAGAGGGCTTATTCAAGGGCATTAGACATGCTGCAGGATGGGATAAAAATACAGAAATTCATAACTCACACAGTAATCCAATAGAAAATATATATTACAACAAGAGTTTTAGAGAAGGGGCCGAAGAGTTAATAAAGTTAAATTTAACCTTTGATGCATGGCATTATCATCATCAAATTAAGGATTTAAGTGATTTTGCAATAAACTATCCAGAATTAACTATTATTCATGATCATTTTGGAGGGCCACTTGGCGTAGGTCCTTATGAGGGAAAGAAAAAAGAAATTTTTCAAAAATGGAAGGATGATATTTCCTTGTTATCGGAGTCAAAAAATGTCTTTGCTAAGCTTGGAGGATTGGCTATGCCTGTAAATGGTTGGAATTTTCATAAACAAGATAAACCAGCTTCATCTGATCAAATAATAGATTTGCATCAAGAATATTACCTTCATACAATTAATTGTTTTGGTGTTGATCGATGTATGTTCGAAAGTAATTTTCCTGTAGATAGAAGGTCTGTATCTTATCATGTCTTATGGAATGCTTTTAAAAAAATGATTTTAGATTATCCAGATGAAGACAAAAATAAGTTATTTTTTAAAAATGCAAAAGATGTTTATGGGGTATAAGAAAATCTATCTTCTACCTTCAATATAATCATTTAAAACTTCATGATACCTTCTTACTCTTCTTTCCTGATTTGTTAAAATCGCATCATCAAAACCTTTTGATTTAACTCCTTTTTGTTGCCCAATCGCCATACTTATATCTTGGTCTGTAACATAACCCATAGATCCTTCTGGATAAATAACCCATTCATGTTCTGCTGGCCTCAAAGGTCTTGGACCTAAGGGTGTTTCTGTCATTTTTTCTCCAGCCGTAACTTCAGTAGTATCAGATCCCATAAATGTAGCGGATCCTGATAAACTTTCCATTTCAGGAACTAGCCACCAGTGCTCAAATAAACATTTTTCTGGATCAGTTGGATGGGGTTGAGGTCTTTGAAACTGAATTCCATCTGGGGTCATTGTTATATCATAATTTGGAAAGCAATTATAAAAATAATAGTCCGTAAGTTGTTCGTCTGTTAAAAATTCATAATGCCAAAACCCTCTATCTTTAGCTAACTTTCTTTTCTGTTTTTGTATTGCTATTCTTGTTTCCTGAGCCTTACCTTTGAAATCTTCAGGATTTAAGTCCCAAGCAATTAGCGCTGCATCGAGAGGAAATTGAACTTCATTTGGGTATTGATCACCTAGTGCAGGTTTATGACCAGGCATAAGCATTCTATTGTGGCCATTATCATACATATCAAATTGAGAAAATTTATAGTCATTTTCGATATGCACTGATAGTTCAGGATGTAAAGTGGGTAGATGATAAGATTCATTAAAATTATCATGAATAATTTTCCAATTACAATCAACTTCGCAAGTCATATTCAAAACTCTAATATACTTTTCTGGCTGATAAGGTTTCATATGATCAAGAATTGGGTACAGAGCTTCTTCAAATTTTTGGCAATTATCATCTAAATTTATCCATACAAACCCAAGACCAACTTCACATTTGACTTCTTTTAATTTTATTTTTCCACAAGGACTGCCATCATCAAAATCCTCAGCATCTTGAAGATCTGTTAAAATTCCCTGAGTATTATAAGTCCAGCCATGGTATGTACATTTAAAACTCTCTAAGAAACCTTTTTCGACGTGAACTAATATATTTCCTCTGTGAGGGCAAACATTATAAAAAGCTTTAATGGTCATATCTTTTTGTCTAACAACAAGAATTTCTTCGATACCAATTTTATAAACAAAAAAATCATCTGGCTCGGGTATCTCCGAGGCTATTCCAGCAATTTGCCAAACCTTTGTCCAAACATGATCCCATTCTTTTTTCATAAAATCTTTTGAATAATATCTGTCACCAGTAATTTTATCACCTCTGATAACTGGATCTGGATGTTTTGTCCTTGGTGTTGGCTTGAAAGTGGATTTATCCAAAATTTCCTCCCATTTAAATGAAATTATATTTTATACTAAAAACAGTTTATTTAAATATTTTAATTTTAAAACAATTCAAATATAGTAAATATTTATTTTATTGTAGATTTAATGAGTAAAATACTCTAAATTTTTGTTTTAAGTATATGATTTTAAAGGAAAAAAATGTTTAAGGGATCTATAGTTGCCATTGTTACCCCTTTTAAAAATGGAAAAATTGATGAAACTTCATTAAGGAATTTAGTTAATTGGCACATTGATGAGGGTACTCATGGAATTGTTCCAGTTGGAACAACTGGTGAAAGCCCAACTTTAGACCATAATGAACATAGAGAAGTTGTTGAAATTGTTATTGATCAGGTAAATAATAGAGTACCTGTTATAGCTGGCGCTGGGTCTAATTCTACTTCTGAGGCAATAAGCCTTCTTATGCATGCTGAGTCAGTTGGAGCTGATGCAGCCTTAATAGTAACTCCTTATTACAACAAACCCACTCAAGAAGGGCTTTATGAACATTTTAAAGCAATTAACAAAGCTTCAATGGGAATTCCGATAATGATATATAATATTCCCCCAAGATCTATAGTTGATATGTCTGTTGAGGTAATGGGTAAGTTATCAAATTTAGAGAATATAATTGGCGTAAAAGATGCAACAAGTGACCTGTCGAGAGTTGAAAAGCAAAAAAACCAGTGCAAAGACGGTTTTCTTCAATTTTCTGGAGAGGATATTACTGCATTTGAATTTATGAAAAATGGAGGTAATGGTTGTATTTCAGTTACAGCTAATGTTCTTCCAAAACTTTGTTCTGATTTTCAAAATCTATGTCTTGAGGGAAATTATGATGAGGCCCTAAAAATTCATAAAAAACTTGAACCCATGCATAATGCATTATTTATTGAGACTAGTCCTTCACCAGTTAAATATGTTTTATCAAAAATGGGTCTTATTGAAGATGAATTAAGACTTCCTTTGGTTAGTATAAGGCAGGAAACAAAAGAAATATTAGATAAAATTATTTCTGATTTGGATTTAATCTAATGTCATCGAAATCCGGTGGATCTAAGAAAAATATCAAAGGAGAAAAGGTAATTGCTGATAACAGGAAAGCTAATTATTTGTTTTCAATAGAAGAGGTTTTTGAAGCTGGTATAGTTTTACTAGGATCAGAGGTAAAAAGTCTCAGGTTAAATAAAGCAAATATAGCAGAGTCTTATGCTTCTGAAGAAGAGGGTGAGATTTTTCTAATTAACTCTAATATTCCTGCTTATAAAAATGCTATTTTTACGAACCACAAACCAAAAAGAAAAAGAAAATTATTACTTAACTCTAGAGAAATTAATAAATTAAAAAATGCCTCCCAAAAAAAAGGAATGACAATAATTCCTCTAAAATTATTTTTTAATGCGAAAGGAATTGCCAAAATATCTATTGGTTTAGGAAAAGGAAAAAAATTACATGATAAGAGGCAGGATCAGAAAAGAAAAGATTGGGATAAACAAAAATCAACACTTTTAAAGAATAATAACTAATTTAACAAAATTTTCTTTGTTTCTATAAAAATTTCATCAAACATTTTTTGAGATAATCTTTTTGTATTAATGTTATATCTTGAACAGTGATAGCTATCCAGAAGCTTTATTTTTTCTGATAAATTATATTTATTTGAATGTCCAAATTTAAAATCTTTTTGTTTTAAATTAAATGTTGCAATTATACTTTTGTGAGAGATCAATCCAAGCGCCACTATAACTTTTAGATTTTTATGATAAGAGATTGTTGATTTCAAAAAATTTTCACAATTCTTAATTTCATCTGATTTAGGAAGATTTTTTGGTGGAACGCATCTAACAGCGTTAGTAATACTGCAATTCTTAAGTGTTAGGTTATCGTTTCCATCTTCTTTGTAATAACCCTTTAAAAGACCATTTTTTTTTAATGTATGAAAAAGAGTTAATCCCGCGTAATCTCCTGTGAATGGTCTTCCGGTTTTATTCGCTCCATTAAGACCGGGTGCTAGGCCAACTATTAAGATTTCTGAATTTTTATTAATAATTGAAGGAACTGCCCCGTTAAACCAGCTAGGATATTTTTTAATATTGATATCTCGAAATTTTTTTAATCTTTTGCACTTCGAGCAATTTTTATCTGGTTCAATCAATATGTATTCCTTTTTAAATTGTTTTAAAATTCTTTATTAGTTATATTAATCAATATTATAATCTAATGCTTGCATTTATTTAAATCTAGGCATATTTACTAGATTGATTTTATTTTAAGGAAACAAAAATGGCTCGTGTAACTGTTGAAGATTGTGTTGATAAAATTACTAGTAGGTTTGATCTTGTTCTTTTTGCTGCTCATAGGGCGCGTGAAATGTCAGAGGGATCAGAAATACTTGTAGATAGAGATAATGATAAAAATCCTATTGTGGCACTAAGAGAAATTGCCGATGAAAAACTTGTTCCCTCTGACCTTGAAGAGTCAAAAATTTCAAGTTTACAAACTCAAATAGATGTCGATGAGGCTGACGAGGACTATATTCCTTTAGTCCAAGATAATACAAAGGCTTCTCCATCTTTAGCACCTCAAGATCAAATTGATGAATCAGAGGAGGCAGAAGTAGAGCCTATTGAAGAAAGAATGACTGAAGAGGATCTATTGAAAGCCATGCAAGATAATATGGTTGATAAAAAAAATAATAGAAGATCCTATTAATGAATGGATAATTTATGAGTCAATCGCAATTAGTTGACCGTATTTTAGTTAATAAGCCTGAAGCCGATAAGGCAATTTTAAATAAAGCATATATTTTTGGTACAAAAATGCATGGAAGGCAGTTAAGAGCCTCAGGAGATCCATATTTTTCGCATCCAATAGAGGTAGCTGGAATTCTTTCAGATTTAAAACTTGATACTACTTCAGTGGTCTGTGCTTTGCTTCACGATACAATCGAAGATACTAATGCAACTATTCAAGATATTGAAGAAAATTTTGGAAGAGAGGTTGCCAAATTAGTTGATGGCGTAACAAAGCTAACATTACTGGAAGGAAAGCCTGGTAGTACAAAACAAGCAGAAAATTTTAGAAAATTACTGCTTGCTAGTGCCAGTGATATAAGGATTTTGTTAATAAAATTAGCAGATCGTCTTCACAATATGAGGACTCTTCATTTTATAAAGGATCAAAAGAAAAGAAAGAGAATTTCAAGGGAAACTCTTGAGATTTATGCCCCTTTAGCCGGAAGAATTGGAATGCAAGAACTTAAGGAAGAATTAGAAGATTTATCATTTACATTTCTTGAGCCTAAAATTAGAGATATTTTGAAAGAAAGATTAAGAATTTCAAAAAAGAAAAAAAGTAAAATAGTTCAATTCACAAAAAAAGAATTAGAGAAAACGCTTAAGAAAAATAAAATTAAGTGCTCTGTTTTTGGAAGGGAAAAAAAACCTTATTCAATATGGAAAAAACTTGAAATTCAGCATAAATCTCTTGAACAATTATCTGATATTTTTGGTTTTAGGGTTTGTGTAGAAACAATACAAGAATGTTATGAGGTATTGGGAATTTTACACTGCGAATGGCAAGCAATTCCAGGTAAATTTAAAGATTATATTTCAACACCTAAAAAAAATGGCTATCAATCTCTTCATACAACCTTAATAGGACCGCAAAACCAGAGAGTAGAAGTTCAGATAAGGACTGAAAAAATGAATGATCTTGCTGAAAGAGGTCTAGCTGCTCATTGGATTTATAAGGATAATGACGATATTGAACGAGATTACTTATCCTCGATTGAATGGATAAATGATCTTGTTGATATTCTTAACCGTGATGGAGCTACAGAGGAGTTTTTGGAAAATACAAAATTAGAACTTTTTCTTGATCAAATTTATGCATTTACACCTAAAGGAACTTTAGTGGCGCTTCCAAGAAATGCAACGGCTTTAGATTTTGCTTATGCTGTTCATACAGATCTTGGTAATTTTTGTAGCAGAGTAAAAATAAACGGCATCGATAAACCAAGAAGAACTGTTTTACAAAATGGTGATGAAGTTGAAATATTAAAATCAAAATCACCCGTTGCTTTAGAATCCCTTCAAGAATTTGTTAAAACCGGCAAAGCTAAATCAGCAATTATTAGATCGATTAAAGAAAAAAAATCTCATAACCAAAGACTTTTAGGAAAAGCAATAATTAAAAGTGTTTTTTCCTCTCATAGAAAAAAACCTACAAGAGATATTCTTGAACGTTCCTTTGGTGCCCTACAAGTTAATTCATTAAAATTATTATATGAGCTTGTAGGCAGAGGTGATTCATCAGGTTCACAGGTTTATGATCTTGTTTTTCCAAATAACAAAAGAAAAAAAAGAAAAAAAAATTATTATATTGAAAAAAATATTTCAATTCCTGTTCAGGGGCTTCATTCTGATATGCCTGCCCAATTTGCTGAAAATAGTTTTTTAGTTCCAGGTGATAAAATTGTTGGAATAGTCCTTCCTGAAAAGGGGATAACAATTTTTTCAGTGGATAGTCTTGAATTGGTTAATTATGAGAAATCACCAGAGTCCTGGATTAAGCTTGAATGGAAGAAAGATATTGATTTTACTTTTACATCTAGAATAAGAATAACCATCATTAATGAAGTAGGGGTTTTAAATTCTATTACATCAACTATAGCTGATTATGGAGGAAATATTACTAATTTAATTTTAAATGAAAAGGATAGTGATTTTTATAATTTAATTATTGATATTAATGTTAATGATAATAAGCACATTAGTGATATTGTTAAGAGTTTAGATGGTTTACCGGTTGTTGAGGCTGTAAATAGGTTCATAGGTTAATTGTAATGAAAAAAGAAGATGTTATAAAAGAATTTAAAGACGCTGGAGCCCTTCTTGAGGGTCACTTTATTTTATCTTCTGGCCTGCACTCTTCGAAATATTTACAATGTGCATTGGCCCTTTCAGAGCCTTCAAGGGCCCAAAGATTGTCAACCTCCCTTGGCAAAAAAATTCTGGATAACATTAAAATTAAAATTGATTTAGTTGTTTCACCTGCCATGGGTGGTTTAATTATAGGGCATGAAATTGCAAGGTATCTTAATGTTCCGTCAATTTTCTTAGAGCGTGTAAATGGTAAATTTGAGTTAAGAAGAGGTTTTAGTATAAAACCAAACTCAAATTGTCTTTTAGTTGAAGATATTGTAACAACTGGCCTATCATCAAATGAGAGCATTGAGGTTATAAAAAGCTTTGGGGGGAATATTGTTGGAGAAGCATGTTTAATTGATAGATCCTCAGGAAAAGCTAATTTAGATACTGAATTAATTTCTTTAACATCAATTGATATACCCACCTTTAATAAAGATAATATTCCTGAAAATTTAAAAAATATTCCAGCAATTAAACCTGGAAGTAGAAATATTTCTTAATGTTTAAAAGAAAAAACTCCGTAAATATTTATTCAAAAATAAGAATATATTTTTGGCCTGAAAAAGGTTTTCTAAGGAATTTTTTATATTTCTGGAAAAGATTAATCCGAATACCGGATACTTCATATTCTATTTCCATGGGATTTTCTGTAGGTTTTTTTATAGCATTTACTCCATTTTTTGGTCTACATTTTATAATATCTGCATTAATTTCTTGGCTGTTAAAAGTAAATATTTTTTCAAGTATTGTAGGGAATTTCTTTGCTAGCTTTATATCTTTTCCAATGATGGCTATAGGAATGCTGACAATTTCAAATGAAACTAATTCAGAAGGATGGTTTGATTATTTGATTTACTTTGCTAAAACAACATTTCCAATATTTTCAGGAATTTTAGTTGTTGGGTTAATATTATCATTAATTTGTTATTTTTTGATAAATTATATTATTGAAATTTTTAAAAAGAATAAGCTAAAGAAAGGTAAGTAGTTGAAAAATAAATTAAAAAATAATCTTAGGCTTGGGGTTAATATAGATCATGTAGCTACTTTAAGAAATGCAAGAAAAGAGAATTTTCCTAGCCCACTCAATGCCGCAAGGTTAGCCTTAGACTCAGGGGCAGATAGTATCACCGCTCATCTAAGAGAAGATAGAAGACATATAAATGACACAGATATAAAAGAGATTGCCTATAATTTTCCTGGAAAATTAAATTTGGAAATGGCAGCAACTAATGAGATGTTGGAAATTGCTGAAAAAATAAAGCCTTTTTCATGTTGTATTGTCCCAGAAAAAAGGGAGGAGATTACCACTGAAGGTGGCTTGGATGTAATAAACAACCACAATAAATTAAAACCAATTATCGATAGGTTAAGAGAAATTGGAGTGAGAACTACTCTTTTTGTTGATCCTGAGGATATCAATTTAGATGTATGTTATGATCTTAAAATAGACTGTGCTGAAATTCATTGTGGAACTTTATGCAGATTACATGAAGAGGAAGATAAAAAAGACTTTGAAATTGAATTTAATAAAATTAAAAATTTTTCAAAAAAACTTTTTTCCAATGGAATTGAAGCCCATGCTGGACATGGTTTGAATTACGAAACAACCAAACTTATAAGTTCAATAAATGAAATAGAGGAATTAAATATTGGCTTCTTTATTATTGCGGAATCAATTTTTAATGGTCTAGATAAAACTATATTAACCATTAAAGAGTCTATGACTATTGGCAGGTCTCTCGAGGAATAATAATGATTATTGGTCATGGAATTGATTTAATTGATATTAGAAGAATTGATAGAGCAATTGATAGGTTTGGTGAAAGATTTATAAAAAGAATTTTCACCAAAAATGAAAGAATTAGATCAGATAAAAAACAAAAAAGAATAGAGTCTTATGCAAAAAGATTTGCTGCAAAAGAGGCGTGTTCAAAAGCTCTAGGTACTGGATTTCGTTCGGGTGTTTATTGGAAAAATATTGAAGTCGTAAATGAAAAGAGTGGAAAACCGTCATTAAAATTAACTGGTGGTGCTTATGAAAGACTTAAAAAACTTACTCCAATAGGTAGTAGGTACAATATTTCTTTATCAATTACCGATGATTTTCCATGGGCTCAAGCAAATGTCATTATTGAGGTTATCAAAAAATGAATAAGAAGATGAATGTAAAAAAAAATGAGAATTTCTTCTTATCACTTTTCTGGATTATTTTAATTGCATTAATTTTCAGGGCATTTTTGTTCCAAAGCTATAATATTCCGTCTGGGTCAATGCTTAAAAATCTTTTGGTTGGTGATTATATTTTTGTATCTAAATATGCTTATGGTTATTCAAAACATTCCTTACCTTTTAGTATTCCAATAATTCCAAAAAGAATTTTTTCATCTGAACCATTAAGAGGGGATGTGGTTGTCTTTAAATTACCTAGCGATGGAAGAACTGACTATATTAAAAGAGTAATAGGAATGCCTGGTGATAAAATTCAAATTTTAAATGGTGAGGTTTTTATAAATAATGAGAAACTCTCTTATAAAGAGGTTGGAACCTATGATGATAATAATTTAATAAATAGAAAAAGAAAATCTTTAGGTTGTAGAAACGAACAACTAAAAGTTATAGAAGAAACTCTACCGAATGGAAAAAAGTATAATATTTTAGACTCTAGAAAACCATCATATGCTGATAATACCGGTGTTTATAATGTTCCAAAAGATCATTTTTTTGTAATGGGTGATAATAGGGATAATTCTCAAGATAGTAGATATATAAAATCTGTTGGATTTATTCCCTTCGATAATCTTGTCGGAAGAGCTGAATTAATTTTTTTCTCATGGAATTGGAGAAAAATTGGTCAAATAAATTGCAAAACATCTTTAGAGTGGGAGAGAATTTTTAAAAGAATAAAATGAGTAATTTGCCCAATAAAGCTAATTTAAAAATATTCGAGGAGATTATTAAGTATAATTTTAATGATAAAAGTTTACTTATAAAAAGTCTTACTCATACAAGTGCTTCAACAGAAAAAGTTTCCTCAATGGAAAGATTAGAATTTTTAGGTGATAGAATTTTAGGTTTAGTTATTTCAGAAGAGTTATTTCTTAAATATCCATGTTTAAAAGAGGGTGAGTTATCTAAAAAATATAGTTTTTTAGTACAAAGAAGTACATGTGCAAAAATTGCTGAAAATATAAGTTTAAGTAAATTTATTATTTTAGGAAAATCAGAACTAAAAAATTCTCAGATTAAATCATCAATTTTATCAAATATAATGGAAGCATTAATAGGTTCAATTTTTTTAGACTCTGACTACAGTAATACTAGAAAAATAGTTTTAAGCCTTTGGAAAGAAATGATTTCTTCTGTCGAGAAAGCTAATAATTTATCTAATTCTAAAAGTGATCTTCAAGAAAAAATTTTATCTATGAATAAAAAATTACCTGAGTATAAACTTATATCTATACAAGGAGAAGATCACGATCCAAGGTTTACGATATCTGTCTCTGTTGATGGATTTAATTCAGTTTTGTCGACAGGAAAATCAAAACAAGAGGCTGAGAAAAATGCTGCTGAGAAAATGTTAAAGATTATAGAAGATGAATAAAAAGAATATTACTATAGGAATTATCGGCCCAACTAATTCAGGTAAATCTACTTTATTGAATAATATTATCGGCGAAAAGCTAGCAATTGTAACTCATAAATCTCAAACAACCAGATCAGCTTTTAAAGGAATTAAAATAGTTGATAACACTCAAATGATTTTTATAGATACCCCAGGTATTTTTGATGCAAAAACAAAATTTGAAAAAGCCATGCTTGAGAATGCTTATAATATTTTGAATGACGTGGATTTAATTTATTTATTAATTGATTGTAAAAAGTCTATTAATGATCTTGATGTTAATTTTTTGAAAAGTATTAAAATTTTAGAAGAGAAAATATTCTTAATACTTAATAAAATTGATTTAATTGATAGAGAATTACTTTTGCTAAAGGTTAGAGATTTTAACGATAATTATAACTTTAAAGAAACATTTTTGATTTCAGCTAAGAGCGGTGATGGCGTAAAAGATCTTATAGAAAAATCAACAGAACTATCTAATAGTGATTATTGGCTTTATCCAGAGGATCAAACAGCCGATACACCAATGGCCAGAATTGCTTCAGAAATAACAAGAGAGAAAATTTTTTTATTTCTACATGAAGAAATTCCGTATTTATCAACAGTAGAGACTGAAGACTGGATAAAAAATAAAAGTAGATCAATTACTATTAATCAAACAATTTATGTTGGTAAAAAAAATCATGTCGGTATAGTTCTTGGTAAAGCTGGTAAAATGATCAAATCTATCGGAACGGCATCAAGAATCGATATTGAAAAGATCCTTAATCAAAAAGTTAATTTAAAGATTAATGTTAAATATAAGAAAGACTGGTCAAATAAAAAGGAACATTATGAAGATATTGGTTTAAATTTTAATTAATGAGATTTTAAAATGAATTTAAATGACGAAGGATTAATTATTAGTTTAAGAAAGTTTTCTGATAGCACTAGTCTTATGAAAGTCTTAACAAAAAATCATGGAATTTATTCAGGATTAATCAGGTTAAGCAAAAAAAATGGTAATATGGGAGTTAATGTCCCAGGTAATGTTATTAATATAAATTGGCGTGCTAGGCTCTCTGAGCATTTAGGTTTTTTTAATTCAGAATTAATTAAATCTAGATCATCAATATATTTAAATAGCTCTACAAATTTAGAAATATTAAATTCGATTTGTGCATTACTAGATATTTTTCCAGAAAGAGAAGAATGCAAAGAAATTTATGAATTAGCTAATGAATTATTTAACAATCTTGATAATATTTTTGTATGGTCCATCCTTTATATAAAGTTCGAACTTCTATTCATTGAGAAGATGGGTTATGGACTTGATTTAAATACTTGCGCAGTAAATGGTTCAAATAAAAATTTATCTTGGGTATCCCCTAAATCTGGAAGAGCTGTAAGTGCAGAAGGTGCGGTAGGTTGGGAGGAGAGACTTTTGAGACTTCCAAATTTTTTCAAAAAAATAGACAGTACGATTAGTAAAGAGGATATAATTGATGGTCTTAAGCTAACAGAGCATTTTTTAAATAAAAGAGTATATTCACAACAAGCAAAGAATCTCTCATCATCAAGAATAAGACTAGTTGAACATTTAAAAAATAATTTAATTACAAATTAGGGTAAAAATGAAGTTAATTGATCAGTATCAAGATATAGAGCTAATAGATGCTCTTGAGGAAAGGTATCTTGCGTATGCCTTGACGACAATTATGGATAGAGCACTCCCAGATTCAAGAGATGGGTTAAAGCCTGTACATAGAAGAATTCTGTATGGAATGTATAAATTAAGTCTCAAAGCCAATTCTTCATTTAAAAAATCAGCCAGAGTTGTTGGTGATGTAATGGGTCGTTTTCATCCACATGGGGATCAAGCAATTTATGACACAATGGTTCGCTTAGCTCAGGACTTTTCTGTCCGCTGGCCTTTAATTGATGGACAAGGGAACTTTGGAAATATCGATGGCGATAATGCTGCAGCAATGAGATACACTGAAGCAAGACTGACAACAATTGCTGAATTATTACTTGAAGGTATCGATGAGGACGCAGTTGAATTTCGTTCAACTTATGATGAAGTTGATACAGAACCAATTGTTTTACCATCAAATTTTCCAAATCTTTTAGCAAATGGATCATCCGGTATCGCTGTAGGAATGGCAACATCAATACCTCCTCATAATGTTGAGGAATTATGTAATGCTTCACTCCATCTAATAAAACATAGAAATGCTAGCTATCAAAAGTTAATGGAGTTTATTCCTGGTCCAGATTTTCCAACAGGTGGTCAAGTACTAGAGTTTGAAAGTAATCTAATCAATACATATAAAACTGGAAAGGGTGGATTTAGGCTAAGAGCAAAGTGGAAAATTGAAAATGAGAAACGTGGTTTATGGAAAATTATTGTTACTGAGATTCCTTATCAAGTTAGTAAAGGAAAATTAATCGAAAAAATTGCACAACTTATTATCGAAAAAAAATTACCTATGCTTGAGGATATTCGTGATGAATCTTCAGAGGATATAAGGCTTGTATTGTTTCCTAAAAATAAAGAAATTAAACCTGAAAACTTAATGGACAGCCTTTTTCTTTTATCTGATTTAGAAACAAAGTTTTCCGTTAATTTAAACGCTTTAAGCAATAATACACCTATTGTCCATGGATTAAGAGATCTAATATTATCATGGCTAGATCACAGGAAAGAAGTTCTTATAAATATTTCAAATTATCGATTGGCTAAAATTGATGAAAGACTTGAAGTTTTAAATGGTTTTTTAATAGCTTATCTAAATATGGATGAGGTAATAAGAATTATTAGAGAAACTGAAAATCCTAAAGAAGAGCTCATAAGTAAATACAAACTTACTGATTTACAGGCTGAATCAATTTTAAATATGAGGTTACGTTTATTAAGAAAACTAGAAGAGATAAAAATTAAAGAGGAGTTCGATGATCTTTCTGAAAAGAAACAACAACTTGAAAATCTTATTAATTCAAATGATAATCAATGGAAATATATTTCAGAAGAAATAAAATCATTAAAAAAAATATTTTCAAAAAAAACTAATATAGGCGAAAGAAGAACTGACATTACTCTTCTTAAAGAAGAGGTTACTTATCAAAATGAATATTCTTTACCGAGTGAACCTGTATCTATTATTTTATCAGAAAAAGGTTGGGTTAGATGTTTAAAAGGAAAAGTTGAGGATTTAAAAGATTTAAAATTTAAGGATGAAGATTCTCTATTTTTATCAATAGATGCAAATTCTAATGATAAAATTATTTTTTTCTCCTCTAATGGAAAGGCTTACTCCCTTGATGCTGCTGATTTACCATCAGGTAGAGGGCATGGAACACCTCTGAAAATCCTTTTAGATATTGAGGAAGAACATTCTATTGTTAATATATTTCCTTTTAACAGTGAAAAAAAATATATAGTAGCCTCATCAGTGGGCAATGGTTTTGTTGTTAAATGTGATGACATGCTCTCTAACCGAAAATCTGGTAAGCAAATAGTTAATATAAAAGAAAATCAGAAATTAATTATTTGTAAAAAAATAGAAGGGGAAAGCGTCGTAGCCATTGGCAAGAATAAAAAAATGTTAATTTTCTCAGTAGATGAGTTACCAGAATTAAGCAAAGGAAAAGGAGTAAGAATTCAGAAATATAAGGATACTGAACTGCTATTTTTAGATACTTTTAAGTATAATGATGGATTAAAAATTCAAGACAGCGCTGGAAGAATAAGAACTTTTGATAATATTGATGATTGGATTGGCAAAAGAGCTCAAGCAGGAAGGTTAGTACCAAAAGGTTTTCCAAAACTAAATTAAAGAATTTTATTTGGAAGCCATGTTGCAATTATTGGGAAAATAGAAATTAAAAGTAACATCAATATTTGTATAAATATGAAAGGTATAACACCTTTGTAAATATCAATTGTTTTAATGCTATCTGGAGCAACACCCCTTAAATAGAAAAGAGCAAAACCAAATGGTGGCGTTAAAAAGCTAGTTTGTAAATTTATTGCCATCATTACACCAAGCCAAATCGGATCAATACCCATTTTAAATAAAATTGGCGCAACAATTGGTACCACAACGAATGTAATCTCAATAAAATCTAAGAAAAAACCAAGAATAAACATTGTAATCATTACTGCAATTACAGCACCAATAACTCCTCCGGGAATAGAAGTTAATAATCCTTCAATTGTCTCATCACCCCCCAGACCCCTGAAAACTAAACTAAAAAAAGTTGCTCCAATAAGAATTACAAACACCATTGAAGTAATTTTTGTAGTTGAATAAGCTGTTTCCATTAAAATTTTATTTTTATATAATTTCAATAAACATTTTAAGATTGAGAAACCAAAGAAGATTATTATTATTATAGATCCATAGATAGATACATTAGTAAGAAGATTAACATTTTCTCTGTTGAGCCTCAAATCAAAAAAAATAGAAGATATTATTAAAAATATAAAAAGAATTGCAGCTAATAATGGCCAAAAATTATTATTGGATGTCTTGTATGTGGCTAGCAGTAATGCTCCAACAGCTCCTACTGACGCAGCTTCAGTTGGCGTTGCAAAACCAGTTAGAATTGATCCTAAAACTGATATTATGAGAAAAAGAGGTGGAAAAAGAATAAGTATTATATTTTTCTCATTTTTTGACTTCTCTTGATTTTTAATAACATCTGGTATTGATGATGGATCGGTAAATGATTTTATAACTTGATATAAAATATAGAATAATACTAATACTATTCCTGGTATAAGTGCTCCTGCAAATAATTCTCCAACGGAGAGTGTTTCAGGAGAAAAAACTCCCATATCTAGTTGTGATTTTTGATATGCGTTTGATAATACATCTCCGAGTAATACTAATACAATTGACGGGGGGATAATTTGACCAAGTGTTCCTGCAGCAGCAACTGTACCAGTTGCAATTTTTGGATCATATCCCTTATTAAGCATAGTTGGTAGTGATAATAAACCCATTGTCACCACTGTAGCTCCTACTATTCCTGTTGATGCAGCAAGTAAAGCACCAACTATTGAAACAGATATACCTAATCCACCCCTTATATTTTGAAAAACTCTATCCATATTTTCTAAAAGTTCTTCTGCTACTTTTGATTTTTCAAGCATAGTACCCATAAAAACAAATAATGGAACGGCCATGAGTATTTCATTTGTCATAGTACCAAATATTCTCTGAGGAATAGCTCTAAGAAACTGCATTGGAAAAATACCAAAATAATCACCAATAAAGGCAAAAAGTATTGCTGATCCAGCTAGTGAAAACGCTACCGGATAGCCAAGCAAAAGAATAATGCAAGCAAATCCAAACATTAATAAATCTAGATGTTCTATCAATTTTTTGACTCAATAATTTTTTTAATGTTTCTATAAATGATCGATACAGCTTGAATTAACAATAATAAAGGAAAAATAATTAGAGCTGTTTTTAATAAAAAGACTGCATTTAATCCACTTGTTTCGGGTGATCCTTCGAAAATTTTCCAAGAACGTTGAACATATGGAAGGCTTGTTAAGTAAGTAATTAAACAAAATGGTATTAAAAAGAATAGAGAACCTAAAATATTTATTATTGATTTATAAATATTTGATGATGACCTATATATTAAATCAACTCTTACATGCTCATCATTTAAGAGCGTATAACCTGCCGCAAGAGTAAATGACAGACCGTGAAGATAAATGAGAAGTTCTTGTAATTTTAGAAAACCAATACCAAAAATATATCTTGCCATAACAATTATTAATTGAATTATAACCATAAATATTATGAACCATGAAATATATTCACCGATTACCTTATTCGATTTCTCGAAAAAATTTACAACAGAGTTTAACAAGCTTTAACCTCTTGCCTTCATATAAGCTTGCTCAGATTTGTTAGACCATTTTTTAAGTCTACCCATAGAGTCTTTAAAAGATAAAAATATTTTCTTTGATATTTCACTTCTAGTTGAAACATCTTCTAAAACTTCATCAGATAATTTTTTAAGTGACTTCATTATTTCTGATGAAAAAGTTCTCATCTCTACATTATGTTTATTTATTAATGTATCTAATGCGATAGCGTTATGATGATTAAATTCAGCTAAGGTATAATGATTTTCAAAAGCAAGTATTTGTCTAATAATTGATTGTTCAGAATTAGAAAAAGAGTTCCAAGTATCAAGATTTATTCCAGTAGCCAAACCTGCACCAGGCTCATGAAATCCAGGCCAATAATAAAATTTTGCCGCTTGATAGAAAGCAAGAGACAAATCATTCCAAGGTCCAACCCACTCAGTTGCATCAATTGCACCTGATTTTAAACTAGAAAAAATCTCTCCTCCTGGAATTGCTACAGCAGCAGCCCCAACTTTTCTAAGAACTTCTCCACCTAGACCAGGCATTCTAATTTTTAAACCATTTAGATCTTCTAAAGTAATTATTTCCTTATTAAACCATCCACCCATTTGAACACCAGTATTAGCTGACTGGAAAGAGATAACATTAAAATCCTGGGTTAGTTCATTCCAAAGCTCTTGACCTCCACCATGATCTATCCATGCATTCAACTCATTTGCAGTCATTCCAAAAGGAACAGCAGTGAAAAAATTAAAGCCTATATTTTTTCCTTGCCAATAATATTCTGCACCATTGTACATATCAGCTAATCCACTAGATGCAGCATCAAATGCTTCAAAAGCAGGTACAAGTTCACCTGCAGCAAATACTTTAATTTCAAATTTACCTTCAGTAGCCTCTTTGACTCTCACAGCTATTCTTTCTGGTGAAGTACCTAAACCAGGTAGGTTTTTAGGCCATGTCGTGACCATGTTTAATCTTCTAATATTTTTTGAAATTGCTGGTGCTGATAGTGCAGAGCCAATCGCAATTGATGATGCGGCTCCAAGAAGGAAATTTCTCCTTCCAAATTTTATATTTTTTCTCATTTTTTTTCCCGAAATAAAATTTAAAATTTAAATAGTTGTCCATTTATTATCAATTAAAACTTCAGAAGAATTGAAGCTATTTTTATATTCCATTTTACTTGAACCTTCCACCCAATAACCTAAATAAACGTAGTCCATATCAAAATCTTTTGCTAATCTAAAATGATCTAAAATGATATATTTTCCGAAAGAGTTTTTTAGAAATATTTCATTGTAAAATGAATAAACCATTGAAATAGATCCCTTTAAGAAATCTGAAATAACACAGCCAGCTAATTCACCTTTATAAAAATATTCGTAGATTTTTGTATTAATGCCTTTTGAGTCAAACATTTTACAATAATCGTGAAAATTCATTTCATTCATTTCACTATCATTATGTTTAAATTCTAAATATTTTTTAAAAAGTGCAAATTGTTCTTTGCTGGGATTATTAGATAATTTTTTTGTAAAAAGATTTTTATTTTTATTTAAAATTCTCCTGTTACTTTTTGATAATTTAAAATTATTAACATTAATTCTTATCGATTTACATAAATTACAATCTGCACATACCTGATTGTACAAAATATTATGGCTTCTTCTAAAGCCACTTTTAATAAGATGCTCGTATTCATTTGATTTATTAATATCGTCCATTATAAGAAAAATTTTTTTTTCATCTCTGTTCGTTAAATAAGGACATGGTTCTGTATTTGTTAGATAAAAATTATAATTGTATTTATTTATTTTATTCATTTTTAATTTTTAAAAACCTAAATATGTAATCATTAAAGTATAAGTGAGCCAGAGTATTATTACTAATGGAATTCCTGAAATTAGGAAATCTTTAAATTTATAATTTCCAGGACCCATAACCATTAAATTTGTTTGATATCCCATAGGAGTTGCAAAAGAACAATTTGCTGCAAAAATTATACAATAAATAAACGGCTCAGGTTCCATTTTTAAATCCATAGCTAAGCTTATTGCTATGGGTGTAAATAAGACTGCCGTAGCATTATTACTTATAAAATTAGTAATAATTGCAACAAAAATGAAAAGTATTGATAAAACAGATATTGTTGATAGGTCTGATGTCAAGCTATAAATATTATCTGCTATAAACTTTGCTCCACCAGTTTCTTGTAAGGCTATTGATAGCATTATCGTTGATGCCACTAATAGGTAAATTCTTGGATCAAGTGACATAACTGCATCTTTTACATTTAAGACTCTAAAAATTAACATTAAGGCAGCCCCCATAACAGCAGCGGCTGTAATATTAAAAATACCTGATGATGCTAGAAATATTGTAGCTACAAATATTAATCTAGCCCTTAATGCAAATAATTTAGAAGGAAGGTATATAGTTGACCATTCAATGGGAAAAATATCTTTAATACCTCTAAGCGATCTTATTGCTTTTTCCGATCCCTTTAAAAGAAGAATATTGCCAGGGTTAAGTTTTAACGAGCTTAAAGTTTCAATATCTGAGCTTATTCCTCTTTGAATACCAACAACTTCACAATTTACTTCACTTTCAAAATTAGTCTGATTAAGACTTCTTCCGATTAAAAATGATCCAGGGGTAATTGCAGCTTCAATAATTATTTCTGGTTTTGTTGTTTCGGAAAGTGTGCTTATACTATCAAAAATTGGATCATTTCTTTTTAAGACATTCGTTAAGTTACCTTTTGAGATTGATAAAGTAATTTTATCATTAAGTTCTATTTCAAGCTCGTCGTATGGAGGTAATAATTTTTTATCGTTTCTAGTTATAAGGTTTATTGAACAATTTTCTAGTTCAGGCAAAAGTCCTGATACAAACTTCTTGCCAATTAATGGATTACCGCCCTCTATTGTTATTTCTACAATAAATTGTCTACCTTCGTTTTGATAATCATCTTTGACTTCATTATCTTTTTTATTAAAGATTTTGAGTATGATTGGTAATAAAAAAGTAGCATAAATAAAGCCTACAAAGGCTAGAATCATACCTTGTTTTGTAAAATCAAAAAAACCTATTTCTTTACCTATTGTGGAAAAAACAGAACCTGAAACCAGCAGATTTGTTGAAGAACCAATTAGAGTAGTCATTCCGCCTAAAATACAAACATATGACAGAGGAATAAGTATAAATTTTGATGGTTGATCTAATTGTTTACATAAAGATAAAATAATTGGAATAAACATTATTATTATTGGAGTATTATTTAAAAGAGCGCTTAAAATAAAAACTAAAAACATTACTGATAGGAATTTAATTTGAGTATTTTGAGATTTATCACCTGAAATCCAAACAGCTATATCTTCAAGAGCACCTGTGACAAGCAATCCATGACCAATTATCAATAAACACATAAGTGCAATCAGAGAGGGGTTTGCGAATCCCCTTAATATAACTTCAAGTGAGACAGGCATACCAGAAACAGCTCCTAAAATTGGACTGTTTTGAAAGATAATTATTAGAATACTAATAATAGCTAGTGATGTTATTTCAATTGGAATTTTATCAATAGAAAATAAAATTACTCCTGTGAATATTAAACCAAAAATAAACCACATATATAAATCGACTGAAAACATATTATACTTTACTCAATGAGTTAAACTTTGTTTTTAAAATATAATCATGGATACATTTTCTTTCATCATTAATGAGAGGAATTATAAAAGAAATTAATAAAACCATTGCTATAGGTGTTACTACAAAAAATAGGAAATTATATATTAACAGCTCTTTAATGGTTAGTTTTCTATTTTTATGATTAACCAACTCTATATTAAAGATTTTCATACCAAATGTTGAGTTTTTTTTACCGCCTATTGAAAAACAATAATAACTTATAATTACAACTGGCAATATAAATAATATTGCTTCATTAAATAAGTTTAATGTAAGAAAATTAATAATTTTAAATACAAAGGATGTAATTAATATCAAACCACAGCACATTAATAAATCAAGAATACATGCTTTTATCCTATTTATTAAAATTCTATCATAATATGTTAATTTATAATTTTTCATTAATTTTATTGGTGTTACTATTGATAATACTTTATCAGAAATATAAAAGAATCTGTATATATTAAATTTTATTATATTTATAAAATTTTATATTTTTTTAATTTATTTTTTTTAAATAAAGTATTGATAATAATGGTTTATTCAAAATATTTAAATGATAATTTTCTTGCCTTTGCGCATAGGGGTGGTAATGATTTTGGACCAGAAAATTCACTTAAATCATTTTTAGGCGCTTATGAGATAGGATATAAATATCTTGAAACAGATGTTCATCTTTCAAAAGATGGTCATTTAGTTGCTTTTCATGATGAGAGCTTAAATAGAGTTACAAATAAGACTGGTTTAATTAAAGATTTAAATTTAAGTGATATTAAAAAAGCAAAAATTGATAACACTGAAGAAATTCCATCATTAATTGAATTATTAGATAATATACCCAATTGCTTTTTTAATATTGATTGCAAATCCGATGATACAGTTATCCCATTAATCGAGGTTATAAAAAAATTTTCATTATTAGATAGGGTGTGTATTGGTTCTTTCTCTCAAAAGAGAATAAATTTTATTAGGGAATCTTTAGGCTCAAAAGTAAAAACATCAATGGGACCAAGCGAAATTTTATTGGCAAAAATCCTATCAAATTTACCAATTAAAAGATTTTTTAATTCAGCCTATGCATCATTACCTCTTAGGAGATATGGGATTGAGTTGCTTAATAAAAAAAATATAAACTTTTTACAGAAAAATAATCAAAAGGTAATCGCATGGACTATTAATGATGAAAGTGAGATGAGGCTTTTAATTGAGAGGGGTGTTGATGGAATTATGACGGATAAAATCCTTCTTTTGAAAAAAATTCTCATTGAACAAAATAAGTGGAAATAAGCATATAGCTTGTGTTAAATTGCAAATAATTATACAAAATGTTGTATCAATTTATTTAGAAAGTTCAAATGGAAAAAAAATTAGATAATATTAGGCCCGAAGGTTTCTTTGATAATAACCTTGAAAAAGCTGACAAAGATATATTTTCGGTTATGGCTAAGGAGTTGCATCGTCAACAAAACCAAATAGAACTTATAGCTTCTGAAAATATTGTTTCTAAAGCAGTACTAGAAGCTCAAGGCTCTATAATGACAAATAAGTATGCCGAGGGATACCCCTCAAGAAGATACTATGGTGGTTGCGAATTTGTTGATATTGCAGAAGAGCTTGCTATTCAAAGAGCATGTAATTTGTTTGAGGTTAATTTTGCAAATGTTCAACCTCATTCGGGCTCGCAGGCAAATCAAGCTGTTTACACTGCATTGTTAACCCCAGGTGACACAATTTTGGGAATGAGTTTAGCTGCAGGAGGTCATTTAACCCATGGAGCTAAGCCTAACCAATCTGGTAAATGGTTTAATTCCGTTCAGTATGGTGTCAGAAAATCTGATAGCTTAATTGATATTGATGAAGTTAGAGAGTTAGCTATCAAACATAATCCTAAATTGATAATAGCAGGTGGATCTGCTTATCCTAGGCATATAAATTTTAAAGATTTTAGAGAAATTGCTGATTTAGTGGGTGCTTATTTGTTGGTTGATATGGCTCATTTTTCTGGTCTAGTTGCTGGTAAATCTCACCCAAGCCCATTTCCCTATGCCGATGTTGCTACAACTACAACACATAAAGTACTTAGAGGACCAAGAGGTGGTCTTATACTTACGAATAATGAAGAAATTGCTAAGAAAGTCAATTCAGCTATATTCCCTGGAATTCAAGGCGGACCTCTAATGCATACCATAGCTGCCAAAGCTGTCTCATTTGGTGAAAGTTTACGTCAAGAATTTCATCTTTATACAGAAAATGTTCTTAAGAATGCAAAAGCTTTGTCTACCACACTAATGCAAGATGGTTTTGATATTGTTTCTGGTGGTACAGATACACATATTGTTTTAGTTGATTTAAGACCAAAGGGAATAAAAGGTAATGTAGCTGAGGAGTCTCTCGGTAGAGCGGGAATTACCTGTAATAAAAATGGTGTACCTTTTGATCCTGAAAAACCCATGATTACATCAGGTATAAGATTAGGCTCTCCTGCATGCACAACTAGAGGTTTTAATGTCTCTGAATTCAATATTGTGGGTGATTTAATTTGTGAGGTTCTTAATTCAATTTCTGATAATAACAATGAACCTGTCGAGGAAGTTGAAAAAAGTGTAAAAATTAAAGTTGAAAAACTCTGCAGTAAATTTCCTATATACGAGCAATAAATATGCAATGTCCCTTCTGTAATAATCAAGAAACTCAAGTTCGTGACTCTAGACCTACAGAAGAAAATTCCGCAATAAGACGAAGACGTCAATGCCTTGCTTGCGGCGGTAGATTTACTACCTTTGAAAGAATACAAATGAGGGATTTAACTGTAGTTAAGAGGTCTGGAAAAAGAGCTCCTTTTGATAGAGATAAACTAATGAGATCTGTAGATATTTCTGTAAGAAAAAGAAATATTGACCCAGATATTATTGAAAGAATGGTTACAGGCATTGTTAGACAACTTGAAAGCACAGGCGAAACAGATATACCTTCTAATTTAATTGGTAGTTTAATTATGGCAGCTTTACGAGAAGTTGATATGGTTTCATATGTAAGATTTGCTTCCGTTTATAAAAACTTCCGCGAAGTTAAAGATTTTGAAGATTTTGTCGGTGAGCTAGGAAATCCTTCTGATATAATTCATGAAGATAGATAAATTTTTTTATTTTAAATAATGAAATACTCCTCAGATGATAATTTTTTTATGGATTATGCAATTAGACTTGCAGCAAGAAATGTTGGTAATACTGGAGAAAACCCCTCTGTGGGATGTGTAATTACCAGTAATAATAAAATAATAAGCATAGGTGTTACTGGAAAAAATGGTTCACCTCATGCTGAACATAATGCAATTAATAATATTAAAAATTTTCCAATAAATACAACTGTTTATGTAACTTTAGAACCATGTTCGCATAGCGGTAAAAATCCTCCATGTACAAATTTATTAATTAAAAAGAAGGTAAAGAGAGTTGTTATAGCTCAAAAGGATCCTAATCCAATTGTTAATGGAGAAGGTATAAAACAGTTAAAGGCAAATGGTATTCAGGTAGATTATGGAATATCTGAAAAATTGGCTCAAGAAAATCATTTTGGTTTTATAAATAATGTTAAATATAAATTCCCAGAAATAAATGTTAAAGTTGCATCATCTAAAAATGGATTTACTATTCCTGAAGAAGGCACAAAGTGGATAACTAATTATTTATCAAGATCATATGGACATATCTTAAGATCTAATCATGATGCAATTATGGTAGGAATAAATACAGTTTTATCAGATAATCCCTCATTAGATTGCAGATTAAATGGTTTAAAGGATAGATCGCCAATTAAACTAATAGTTGATACTGACTTAAGAACACCACTGGATTCAATTTTAGTCGAAAAAGCAAAAAATGATTTAATTATTTTTACTAACTCATTGAATAATAATAGAATTAATTCCTATAAAAAAAAGGGTATTAAAATTATACATATTAAAAAAAATAATAAAGGATATCTTAAAATTGATGAAATTTTATCTTTTCTCAATAAAATGAATATTAACAGATTGTTAATAGAAGGTGGCTCAACAATCTCAACCTCTTTTCTTAAAAAGAATGTAGTAAATCTTGTTTATTGGTTTTCTTCTAAGAATGATATTAATTCAGGTAAATCATTGAATAAATATGATAAAAAATTAAATAATTTAAGAGATAGTCAAAATTTTTTATTAAAAGATAGTGTTAATTTAAGAGATAATAAGTTAGAGATCTTTAGCTTTAGAAAGGATTAATATTTTGTTCACAGGAATTATTACAGACGTCGGTGAAATATTGTCGATTAACCTTGATAGTGGCAAAATCAAAATATCATCAAAATTTGATCATAATGATATCGATATTGGTGCTTCTATTTGTTGTTCAGGAATTTGCCTTACAGTCGTAGAGAGAGATAAACATGAAAACTATTCTTATTTTTGTTTTGAAGTTTCTCAAGAAACTATCTCATGCTCATCTGTAAAGTTTTGGAAAAAAAATACTAAAATTAATTTAGAAAAAAGCTTAAAGTTTGGCGATGAGGTTGGAGGGCATCTTGTAACTGGTCATGTAGACTGTTTGGGTAAAATAAATTCAATTAATAAATCAAAAAATAGTAATGTTTTTAAAATAAAGTATCCTAAAGAATACAAAAGATATGTCGCCTCAAAAGGTTCCATATGTTTAGATGGTATTTCATTAACCGTAAATGAAGTCTTTAATGATTTTTTCACAGTAAATATTATACCTCACACGGAAGAAAACACTTCATGGAGTAAAATAAGAGAGGGTGATAGTATAAATATTGAATTTGATGTATTGGCTAGATATGTTGCACGTCAACTTGAGGAAAGAAAATGAAGAATTATATTTCACCTATAGAGGAAATTATTAACGAAGCGTCAAAAGGAAATATGTTTATTCTTGTTGATGCAGAGGATAGAGAAAATGAAGGTGATCTTGTAATACCTGCAGAAGATGCAAATGCAGACGTTATTAATTTTATGGCGAAATATGGTAGAGGTCTAATTTGCCTAGCCTTAAATGAAGATAAAGTAGAAAATTTAGGATTGTCTTTAATGTCTTCTAATAATAAATCAAGGCATGAGACAGCATTTACTATTTCAATCGAAGCTAGGGAAGGGGTTACTACTGGTATTTCAGCATATGATAGAGCTTTAACAATTGCTACAGCAATTTCGAGTAATTCAAAAAGTACAGATATAGTTAGCCCAGGTCATGTTTTTCCTATAAAAGCACGTCCAGGCGGTGTTTTAGTTAGAGCTGGTCATACTGAAGCCGCTGTCGATATAGCAAAACTTGCAGGAAAAAATCCATCAGGTGTTATTTGTGAAATTATGAATGATGATGGAACTATGGCAAGGCTTCCAGAATTAATCGAAGTCGCAAAAAGATTTAATCTGAAAATAGGAACAATTGCTGATTTAATATCATATAGAATAAACAATGATCATATAATTACAAAGGTTCGAAATGAGAAAATTGTAAGTGAGTTTGGAGGAAATTGGGACTGTATTGTTTATAAAAATGATCTTGATAAAGCGGAACATATTGCCCTGGTAAAAGGAAAGATTGATTCTAATAATGTTATTCCAATCAGAGTTCATTCAGTAAATATTTTTGAAGACTTAATTTCAATAAATCCTAATAGAAAGAATTTAATCTCAAAGTCTATGAATTTAATTAGTAATCTTGACTCAGGTATAATTATTCTTGTGAGAGATACCAATGATAATGCTTTATCAAATCTTCTGGATAAATATTCTGGAAATAATTTAAAGCAAGAAAACAAATTAAAAGAATATGGTGTTGGAGCTCAAATATTAATTGACTTAGGAGTCAAAAAAATGAATTTAATTTCAGATACTAACGCGACACCAATAAACTTAGAAGGATATGATTTAGAAATTTCAAATCGTCAACCTCTTGAGGATAAAATTTAATATGGTTAAAAATATTTGCATAGTTATTTCTGATTATTATAAAGAAATTTCATATGGTCTTGAGACTGGCGCCATAAAATTCTGTGATGAAAATTCAATTAAATATAAAAAAATATATGTGCCTGGCGCTTTAGAAATTGGACCCGCTATAAAAATTATTTCTAATAGAGATAGTTTTGATGGCTTTATTGCCATAGGCTGTGTTATTAGAGGTGAAACAAGCCATTTTGATATTGTTATTAATGAATCAGCAAGAGCCATTACAAATCTTAACTTAAATCACTCTCTCTTAATAGCTAATGGTATCTTAACTGTAGAAAATAAAGAACAAGCAATTGAAAGAAGTAGTGATAATAAAAATAATAAAGGTTATCATGCTGCTTTGGCTTGTTCAAAGCTTATAGATTTAAAAGGTAATTTTTAATTTGAGTTTAAATAATCATAATAAAAAATCATCTGCACGTCTATTTGCCGTACAAATTTTATTTGAAATGGAAATAAATGGAAAAAAAATTAACAACATTCTCGAAAGATTGACTGATGAATATTTGATTGAGATTTCAAGATTAAATAAAACAGAAAAAGCAGATAAAAATCATTTAAGTAAAATTATAAAAGGTGTTACGAAAAATCAAAAAGATATTGATTTAGATATTAAAGATAATTTAATAGGTTGGTCATTGTCTAGAATTGACTCAGTTTCAAGAGCAATATTAAGATCAGCATTGTATGAATTAAGAGAATGCAATGAAATACCTGTGAAAGTAATAATTAATGAATATATAGAAATTTCAAAATCATTTTTTCAAGGTGAAGAGTCAAATTTTATAAATGGTATTTTAGATAAAATTTCAAAAATTTACAGACCAAATGAATTTTAAAATGATTACAGAATTTGATTTTATAAAAAAATATCTCATTTCTGATAAAAAAAACTCAAAACATTCTTTAAATTTCAGTGATGACGTCGGCCTTGTCGATGATAAAATTTATTCTACTGATACAATTTGTGAAAATATTCATTTTTTTTCTAAAGACAAACCTTATTATGTAGCTCAAAAACTTATTCGAGTTAACGTTTCAGACATAATTTCAAAGGGAATTAGACCAAAATATTGTTTATTCAATTTTTCAGTCGGTAAAAATATAGATCAAAAATGGATAAGTAATTTTATGAGGGGTTTAAAGTCTGATATTAATTTCTTTAAGTTAAACTTAATTGGAGGAGATACCACAAAAACTTCAGGTGAAACTGTATTATCTCTTACAATTTTTGGTAGTTTAGTTAATAATAAATTTATAAGAAGATCTTCAGCTAAAAGCGGAGATTATATTTATGTATCAGGTACAATTGGTGACTCCGCGTTAGGGTTATTTTGCAGAAAAAAGAAAAAAATTAATATATTAAAAAAGCATAAAGAGTATCTAATAAATAGGTATTTAAAACCAAATCCAAGAATCGATTTAGTTAATTATATAAATAAAAATGCTTCAGCCTCTACAGATATATCAGATGGTCTTTATAGTGATTTATTAAATATATGCAGAACTTCAAAATTAGGTGCTGATATAAAATTTGATAAAATTCCTATATCTAATTCCGCAAAGATTATTATATCAAAATACCCCAAATTAAAGGAACTTATTCTTAATGGTGGTGATGATTATGAGTTATTATTTACTGGAAAAAATGGTTTAGATAGTAAAAAAAATATTACTAAAATTGGCAAAATGAAAAAAGGAAGAAATATAAATATAACTGATTTTGATGACATAACAAATTTAGATGGTTATAAGCATAAATTCTAGGAATGTTTAGCTTGATATTTGGACTTTGTTTTGGCAATGTTCGTCAAAATCAAAAATAGTTTTTTAATAATGTGGAGGAAATTATTATGGATATTATGTATCTGATTATTGGATCTGGAATCTTAGCTGTTCTTTATGGAATAATTACTTCTTTATCTGTTTTATCAGCAGATACTGGAAATGAAAAAATGCAAGAAATAGCAAAAGCCATTCAAGAAGGTGCTGGAGCATATTTATCTAGACAATATAGTACAATAGCAATAGTTGGCATAGTAATCCTTATAATTTCATATTTCTTACTTGGTCTTGAGGTGGCGATTGGTTTTTTAATTGGGTCTGTCATGTCGGGTATAGCTGGTTATATAGGTATGTTAGTATCTGTAAGGGCGAATGTAAGAACAACTCAAGCCTCATCAATAAGCTTGGCTAGCGGTCTTGGTATTGCTTTTAAGTCTGGGGCAGTTACAGGAATGCTTGTTGCTGGTTTAGCATTATTGGCTGTCTCTGTTTATTATTATATTTTAACAAATGTTTGGATTCCTGAAAATGATAGAATTGTTATTGATGCTTTGGTTGCTCTTGGTTTTGGTTCTTCATTGATTTCAATTTTTGCTAGATTAGGTGGAGGAATTTTTACCAAAGGTGCTGATGTGGGCGGAGATCTTGTAGGAAAGGTTGAAGCAGGTATTCCTGAAGATGACCCTCGAAATCCAGCGACAATTGCTGATAATGTTGGTGACAATGTTGGAGACTGTGCTGGAATGGCTGCCGATCTTTTTGAAACATATGCTGTAACAGTTGTAGCTACAATGGTTTTAGCATCAATATTTTTTAATGGTAATGTTATTATGATGATTTACCCAATGGCAATTTGTGCTGCTTGCGTAATAACATCAATATTAGGAACTTATTTCGTTAAGCTAGGTAAAAATAATTCAATTATGGGTGCTTTATACAGAGGTTTTATTGCCACTGCTATCTTATCGTTAATTGTCTTATATTTTGTTACAGACTTGGTAGTAGGTTTTAATACAAATCTCTTTATAGACGATATTTCTTTTACTGGTCTTGATTTGTACATTTGTGGTGTTATCGGGTTAGCTATTACTGGTTTAATCATATGGATTACAGAGTATTACACTGGTGTTGATTATCGTCCTGTTCAATCAATTGCTAAATCATCAGAAACTGGGCATGGTACAAATGTTATTCAAGGTTTAGCTGTCTCAATGGAATCAACTGCCCTTCCTGCGCTTGTAATAGTTTTCGGGATTATCGTCACATATAGTTTAGCTGGATTATTTGGTATTGCTATTGCTGTAACTACTATGCTCGCATTAGCTGGTATGGTTGTGGCTTTAGATGCTTTTGGACCTGTTACCGATAATGCTGGTGGTATAGCGGAAATGTCAGAATTACCTGAAGACGTTAGAAATACAACTGATGCTTTGGACGCTGTTGGAAATACTACAAAAGCTGTAACAAAGGGTTATGCAATTGGTTCTGCCGGCTTAGGTGCTTTAGTTTTATTTGGTGCTTACACTGCAGATATCGATTATTTTACATCTAATGCTGTTGAAGGAAGTTATTTTTATGGTGTTTCAACAGATTTCTCACTATCAAATCCTTATGTAGTCGTAGGTTTGCTAGTTGGAGGAATGCTTCCGTATTTATTCGCTGCTATGGGAATGACAGCAGTTGGAAGAGCTGGTTCAGCCATTGTTGAAGAAGTAAGGCTTCAATTTAAAGAGAAGCCTGGAATTATGACAGGAAAAGATAAACCTGATTACTCAAGAGCTGTTGATCTTCTTACAAAATCAGCGATTAAAGAAATGATTATACCTTCATTGCTTCCATTACTATCCCCAGTTATTTTGTTTTATTTTATTAATTTCATTGCAACAAAAGGGGATGCCTTTTCTGCATTAGGCGCGATGCTTCTTGGGGTAATTGTTACTGGTTTATTTGTTGCTCTTTCCATGACAGCTGGTGGTGGTGCATGGGATAACGCAAAAAAATATATTGAAGATGGCAATCATGGCGGAAAAGGGTCAGAGGCCCATAAAGCTGCTGTTACTGGTGACACTGTTGGAGACCCTTATAAAGATACAGCAGGACCCGCTATTAACCCAATGATTAAAATTACTAATATTGTTGCATTATTGCTACTAGCTATTTTAGCTCATTAAATTTTAATTATATAAAATTTTTAAATCAGAGAGATTCCTGTTATTTTTATTTAACAATAGGAATCTCTAATGATAAAAAGAGCTATCTTTTCAACATCCTTTGAAAATTCAAAAGGTAGATTGCATAATGAAAATGAAAGTGAAAATAGAAATCCTTATCAGAGAGATAGAGATAGAGTCATTCATTCAGATTCATTCAGATTATTAAAACATAAAACGCAGGTTTTTCTGGCTCATACCGGTGATTATTATAGAACGCGTTTAACCCACTCTCTTGAAGTAAGTCAAATTTCTAGGTCTATTTCTAGAAGGCTTGGTTTAGATGAAGATTTAGCAGAGGTTTTAGCTTTATCTCATGACCTTGGTCACCCACCTTTTGCTCACTCTGGAGAAGAAATTTTAAACAAATGTATGAATGATTATGATGGCTTTGATCATAACGCTCAAACCTTAAGAATTTTAACCTCTTTAGAGGAAAGATTCCCTTCATTTAATGGTTTAAATTTAACCTGGGAAACACTAGAGGGGGTTGTTAAACATAATGGTCCAGTTTTAAATCCTCATATTGTTATCAAAGAGTATAATAAACTTCATGATTTAGAATTAAATACTTATCCTGGGCTTGAGGCTCAAATTGCCTCTTTATCAGATGATATAGCTTATAATAATCATGATATTGATGATGGATTTAGAGCAGGTTTCATTTCTTTAGATGATTTAAAAAATATTGAATTATTTTCAGAAATTATAAAAGAAATTAATTCAGAGTTTAAAGGTATTGATAACTACATGATTGTTAAAGAGTTAATAAGAAGATTAATAGGTCTTATGGTAAATGATTTAATCAAAAATACAAAAAAAAATATAAGTAAAGTTAACCCTAAAAATGCTGAGGAAATTAGATCTCATAATGGTTTAATTGCAAGTTTTTCAGATTTTTTTATTTCACAAGATACTCAAATTAGAAATTTTTTAAGATCACGTGTCTATGAACATGACTCTATTGAAAAGGAGAGGGTGAAATCAATGAGGATAATTGAAGAAATTTTCTCTAAATTAATTAAAAATATTGATCTCCTTCCAATTAAATTAAAAGAAAAATGTGATAGTCCGTATTCTAAAATCACTGCAAGAGTTATTTGTGATTATATTGCTTCTATGACTGATAGATCTGTAGTTGAAAATCATGCTAGACTCTATGGTGAAGATTTATTAGATCATCCTGGGTATTAAAAATGAATATAATAAATTATTATAGAGATAAGATTAAAAATATTTTACTTGATGAGTTTAATCTCAAAGAAAGTGATATAGAAAATGTATCTTTTGAGCTACCCAAAGAATCCTCTCTAGGAGATTTATCAACAAATGCCTCAATGGTTCTCTCAGGGAAATTGAAGAAATCTCCCCAAGAAATTGCCTCTGCTATTATTGATTTAATAAAAGATAATCCAGACTTTGAAGAGGTTCAAGTAGCTGGAAAAGGTTTTATAAATATTTACTTCAAAAAACATATTTGGTGGAATTTATTACCTATTATTCTAGAAAAAAAAGAGAAATACGGTGATACAGATTTTGGTAAAAATGAAAAAATAAACCTTGAGTATGTATCTGCAAATCCAACAGGACCTCTTCACGTCGGTCATACAAGAGGAGCTGTTTTTGGAGATACTTTATCGAATATTCTAAAAAAAGTCGGCTATAATGTTTGCAAAGAATATTATGTAAATGATGCAGGAGAACAGGTAGATAAACTAGCTCATTCAGTTTTTATTAGATACAAAGAAGCCTGTGGCGAGAGCATTGATGAAATTCCTGAGGGTTTATATCCAGGTGATTATTTAAAATCTGTTGGTATTGACCTTAAAAGTAAATACAAAGAATCTTTTTTAGATACTGAAGAAGAGCACTGGCTTCCGATAGTAAAAGAATTTTCAATTAACTCTATGCTTAACATTATAAAAAAAGATTTAAGTTTATTGCAAATAAATCATGATGTTTTTACATCTGAAAATAAGCTTCTTAATGATGGTTTTGTCGAAGAAGTCTTTAATGAAATGGAAAAATCGAATCTTTTATATGAAGGTGAAACTACTCCTCCTAAAGGTGTTTTAAAATCTGAGTGGTCAAAAAAGAAGCATATACTTTTTAAGTCGAAAAATTATGGTGATGATGAGGATAGAGTTGTTAAAAAACATGATGGTTCATGGACTTACTTTATGCCTGATATAGCTTACCATAAAGATAAGTTTAATAGAGGTTTCTGTAAGATGATTAATATCTGGGGCGCTGATCACTCTGGATATATTTCTAGAGTAACATCTGCCGTTAGTGCAGTAACTAACTCAAAATCCAATTTAGAGGTAAAAGTTTGTCAGCTTGTGAGGCTTATGAGAAGTGGAAACGTTATAAAAATGTCAAAGAGATCTGGAAGTTTTATTACATTAAGAGACTTGGTTGATGAAGTAGGCTCAGACGCTGTTAGATTTATGATGGTAACTAGAAAAAATGATGCGCCATTAGATTTTGATTATGATTTAGTTAAAGAGCAAACAAAGGATAATCCAATTTTTTATATTCAATATGCTCATGCTAGAATAAGTTCTATCATTAGAAAGGTTAGAGATGAAAAACTTTTTATTATTGATGAGAATTTAATTAATGATACAAATCTCTCTCTTTTAGCAAACTCTTATGATATTGAGCTTATAAAAATAATCTCAAGTTTTCCTAGAATAATTGAACAATCGGCTATATACAGAGAGCCTCATAGAGTTGCTTTCTACCTCAGAGACTTAGCATCTTCATTTCATTCTTATTGGAATTTGGGAAATGAAGATAATAATTTAAAGGTTTTAAATATTAATAATTTAGATGAGACTAAAGCAAGATTAGCCCTAATAATGTCTGTAAAAATTACAATATCTGAAGGATTAAGATTATTAGGCATAAATGCGTTAGATGAGCTTAGATAAAATGAAAAAGAATATTTTTATATTCTTTATAACCTCCTCAGTAGTAATAGTTATTGGTTCCTTTTTATATATTAATTCTAATAACGAAATACCTACTATTTATCCACCAGATGGACCCATTAGAGAACTTCCAAAAAATACTCCTGAAGTTAAAAGACCTTCAAATATTCCTTGTGTTTACTCCCTTTGGAATAACTCAAATGAACCCTGCGGCTCACTTGAGAGTATTTTTGAAGAGAGAAAGTTAAACGTAAATTATTTTTCTTTACTTTTTGGAACTTTTTCAAAACTTGAAGATGCTGAAATTCATTTAAAAAAACTTAAATTACAAGATTTTTTAAAAGATAGAATAATTAAAATCGAAAAAATCCTACCAACCAATATAGTAATTAATATTAAAAAAGGGGATACCATTTCAACAATTGCCAGAAAATACTCAACAACATCAAAAAAGATTATTGAATTAAATAATCTTACCAATCCTGATAAAATTAGAGTAGGTCAAAGATTATTTCTTCCCGGTGAAGATCTTAAATACCGAATCATTACAACCAATATTGAAAATATTGATATGGCTCAAAATTATTGTAATAGACTACTAAATTTAAATTTTAGATGTCAAATTCTCTCTCAAAAAGATTAATAATTACATTATGATTGGTTATTAAATTATTGATTATAAAGTATAATTATATATATTATAATATATTTCACATATCTTATTCAGCTACTATTAAATAAAATATAACCATTAATTATCTGTTATATAGTGTATATTGGTAAAATAAAAGCTATATATTGTGTTATGGAGAATGGCTTGGATAATAATTATAATGAACAGTTAGATTTGTTTCATGTCAATTTAGATGGTTATGAAGGGCCTTTAGATTTATTATTAACCTTAGCAAAAGAACAAAAAGTTGATCTTTTAGAAATTTCAATACTAGATTTAGCCTCTCAATATTTAAATTTTATCGATCAAATGAAAAGAATTGATATTGATTTAGCAGCTGACTATATAGTTATGGCTTCTTGGCTAGCTTTTTTAAAATCAAAATTACTCTTACCCATAGAGGATGATGAGGATGTATCTGCTCAAGAATTATCAGCTATCCTTGCTTTTAGACTAAGAAGACTTGAGGCAATGAGAGAGGTTGGTTCAAAACTTTTGACAAGAGACAGAGAGGGTGTTCACGTTTTTAGACGTGGTATGCCTGAACCTATATTTTTGATTAAAAATTTTAATCATAAAGATACTCTCTTTGATCTAATATCTTCATATTCTGGATTAAGAAATAGAAATTACAATAATGAATGGAAACCAAGAGTTTTTTCAATATTCTCTATTGAGGATGCTAGAAATAGATTAGAGAAAATGCTTGGAACTGCCATTGATTGGACAAAAATTGAAGATTTTCTTCCAATAAATAATGATACAACCGAAGAAGGAATTTTATTTAGAAGAAGTTCTTTAGCTTCAATTTTTTCTGCATCTTTAGAACTTTCAAAAGAGGGGGTAATTGAGATAAGTCAAAATAAAAATTTTGGATCAATTAGGTTCAAAGTAAAAGAAACTAAATCTAACGTAAATGAGATGCTTGCATGATAGAAGATAACAAAAATAATCCTTTAACAGATTTTTCTGATCAAATTAGAGCTGTTGAAGCTCTTTTATTTGCTGCTTCAGACCCTCTTGATGAAAAAACATTAAGAGAGATGCTCCCTGTTGATACAGATATAGAGCAAATAATGAATAATCTTCTGAATTTATATAAAGGTAGAGGTGTTGAGCTAAAAAGAATAAATAATAAGTGGATGTTTAAAACAGCCTCTGATTTATCGTTTATAATGCAAAAAGAAGCAAAAATTCAAAAGAAATTATCAAAGGCTGCATTAGAAACATTATCAATAATTGCTTATCATCAGCCTGTTTCAAGAGCTGAAATAGAGGAAATAAGGGGGGTAACAGTATCTCCTGGAACTATTGATACTCTCATGGAAATAAATTGGATTAAAATTAAAGGACGAAGGAAAACACCAGGTAATCCCATAACATATGGAACAACTGAAGAATTTCTAGTTCATTTTGATCTTCAGAATATAAAGGAATTACCAGGTCTTGACGATTTAAAGTCTACCGGATTATTAGATAGTAATTTACCCCCTGATATGTTTCCAATAGATGATGACATAGAAAAAATTGAAGAAAATTATTAATTTTCATTATGGCCTTAAGCGTATATTATTAATTTATATTTTATAAGGAATTAAAAGATGTCACCAAGTTTAATGCAAATTTTAATAGTAGTTGTTCTTGTTCTAATTTTTTTCGGAAGAGGAAAAATATCAAATTTTATGGGTGATCTGGCTTCAGGCATTAAAAGTTTTCGAAAGGGTTTGGAGGATGAAACTAGCGATAATAAAATAGAAAACAATGATCATGAAAACAAAGACTAAATAATAATATTATGTTTGATTTTGGTTATAGTGAATTATTAATTGTCGCTGTTGTTTTACTCATAGTAGTTGGACCTAGAGAATTACCAGGTCTGTTAAGGATAATTTTTGATTTTATATCAAAAATTAGAGTATATGCTTCAGAACTTAGAACAGGAGTTCAGAGTATTGCAAACGACCTAGAAATTGAAAAAATTTCAAAAAATACAAATAAATCTATAAAAAAAACCACTAATAAAAAAAATAATGATTAATTCTCTTAATGTCCGATATAGATAAAAAAAATCAAAATTCAAATGACCTTACCAAGGCTCCCTTAATCGATCATTTAATTGAGCTCAGATCTAGATTAATAAAATCAATAATAGTTTTTTTTATAGTATTTTTAATATCATTCTATTTCTCATCAGATATTCATTCTTTTTTGGTAAAGCCTTTTTTTAGTATAGTAGGTTCAAGTGGTGAAATGATTTATACAGCACCACAGGAATTTTTGATGACTAAACTTAAAATTGCATTTTTTGGTGCATCATTAATAGGTCTTCCATACTTTGTAATTCAATTGTATCTTTTTTTAGCACCTGGCCTCTACAAAAATGAAAAAATGGCCTTAATTCCTTATTTGATTGCCACACCTTTTTTATTTTTAATAAGTACATTGATGGTTCACTATATTATAATGCCTCTAGCATTGAATTTTTTTGTATCAATGCAGATTGATTCTAATATTGATAATATTTCTGTTAAATTGCTTCCAAAAGTTAGTGAGTACCTAAAACTTGTTACATCATTAATTATTGCGTTTGGGATATGCTTTCAACTTCCCGTATTGTTAACATTATTAGCAAAAGTGGGTATTATTGGTTCAGAAAATTTAAAAAAAGGAAGAAAATATGCAATTGTTTTAACTTTTTTAGTCGCTGCATTTCTGACCCCACCAGATTTAATAAGTCAAATTGGTTTAGCAATTCCAACACTTTTATTGTATGAGTTATCTATTCTTTTAGTTTCCTTAATAGAGAAAAAAAATAATGAATAAATTATAATAAGATTAAAAATGCACGATATTAACAAAATAAGAAATGAAACCGATTTTTATATCCAAGGATGGAGAAGAAGAGGCTTAGAGGTCAATCTTGATAAAATACTTGAACTTGACAAAAGTTTACGTAAATCAATTACAGACCTTCAGGGACTTCAGACTCAAAGAAACGATCTTTCTAAACAATTTGGAGTCGCGAAAAAAAATAACGACAAAGATATTTATGAAAAATTATCAATCGATGTTCAGTTAATAAAAGAAAAAATGCAGGACTTGGAAGAAAGTAAAGAAAAATTTTCTAAATCTCTTATGAATGAATTATCATCTTTACCTAATATACCATTGAACGACGTACCTGATGGTAAAGATGAAACTTCAAATATTGTTATAAATGAACATGGTGAAAGAAGGGAATCATCACCCAGCCATTATGAAATTGGTGAAGAATTAGGTATGTTGGATTTTGATACAGCAGCAAAATTATCTGGATCAAGATTCTCTGTTCTAAAAAAAGATTTAGCTCAGCTGGAAAGAGCTATAGCTAATTTTATGATTGACCATCATGTTGGAAAGAATGGATATCAAGAGATTAGTGTACCTTATTTGGTTAGAGATGATGTAATGTTTGGAACAGGACAGTTGCCTAAATTTGCTGAGGATCAATTTAAAACAGAAGATGGTTTTTGGTTAATTCCTACTGCCGAGGTTCCTTTAACAAATCTTGTAAGAGAAGAAAATCTTAGTGATGAAAATTTGCCCTTAAGATATGTTTCGTATACGCAATGCTTTAGAAAAGAAGCTGGTGCTGCTGGTAAAGATACAAGAGGATTGATTAGACTTCACCAATTTCCAAAGGTTGAACTTGTGAGTATTGTTAAACCAGAAAATTCTATAAATGAATTAGAGAGATTACTTTCTTGCGCAGAAGGGATTTTAAAGGAATTAGAACTTCCCTTTAGGACAATTATTTTATCAACAGGTGATATGGGTTTTTCAGCAGTTAAAACTTATGATCTTGAGGTATGGTTACCTGGTCAAAAGCTCTATCGGGAGATTTCTTCATGTTCCTTATGCGGAGATTTTCAATCTATTAGAATGAATACAAGATATAAGGATAAAGAAACTGGAAAAAAAATTTTTCCTCATACTTTAAATGGATCTGGTTTAGCAGTTGGAAGGACTTTAGTTGCAATTTTAGAGAATTATTACGAAGGTTCAGGGGTGGTAAGTATTCCAAAAGTTTTACAGCCTTATATGAATGGATCTTTAAAAATTGATTTAAAAAATAGTTAAAATCAAAATATTAATTAAGTTTGATATTTCGATAGAATTTAAATATTAATTTATAACTCAACAATAAGGATAAGTTATGCAAGAAGTTTTATTTCAAATAATGCCGTTAGTCTTAATTTTTTTCGTTTTTTATTTTCTCATTATTAGACCTCAGCAAAACAAAGTTAAAGAACATGCTGCAATGGTTGCTGCTGTAAAAAAGGGCGATGAAGTTGTTACTCAAGGTGGTTTAATAGGTAAGGTTTCAAAAGTTTCTGACGAAGAGGTCACTATAGATTTTGGAAATAACGTAAATATTAGAGCTGTTAAAACTACATTAGCTCATGTTAAATCTTAATATGCTATGATATATTTTTCTAATTCCAAGAAAATATTTTTACTCATAATATGCGTTATAGGTTTATTTCTTGCTTTTCCTAATTTCTCAAAAGTTAATATTCCCTTTTTTCCTAACCAAACCATTAATTTAGGTTTGGATTTAAGAGGGGGTTCATACCTTCTTTTAGAGGTAGAAACAGACTCAATTAAGAATGATAGATCTCAATCACTTTTAGAGGACATTAGATCAACCTTTAGAAAGAATAAAATTAAATATTCTGGTCTAAAAACTAATCAAAATGGAATTCAGGTATCTATAAGAGACGAGGATCAGATATCAGAGGCTAGAAAATTAATTCAAGAGTCTAATGTTTCATCCTCAAATTTATTTTCTAGTAATATCAATAAAGAATTTTCTATAAATAATAATAATAATCTTTTCATATTAGAATTAAATGAAAATTCATTAAAAGAAAAATATCGTTCCGCAGTATCTCAATCTATAGAAATTATAAGAAGAAGAATCGATGGACTAGGAGTTACTGAACCCTCTATTCAAAGACAAGGGAATAATAGAATTTTGTTGGAAGTTCCTGGCATGGATGATCCACAAAGATTAAAGGATCTTCTTGGTCAAACTGCTAAATTAAATTTTAGAATGGTTGATACATCAATAAGTGCTAATGAAGCAAGACAGACAAGAATTCCAGGTAGATCAGAAATTTTGAGTGATGCCAATGGTTTCGAATATCTTGTAATGAAAAAAGTTTTGGTTTCTGGGGAAAGACTTGTCGATGCTCAAGCTAGTTTTGACCAGGCAACAAATGCACCAATAGTAAATTTTAGATTTGATTCTCTTGGAGGAAAGTATTTTGCAAAAGCAACATCTGAAAATGTTGGTAAACCTTTTGCTATAATTTTAGATAATGAAGTAATTTCTGCGCCAGTTATACGTACCCCTATATTAGGTGGTTCTGGACAAATTGAGGGAGGTTTTACAGTCGAGGAGGCCAATAATCTTTCAATATTATTGAGGGCAGGTGCTCTTCCAGCACCTTTGGAAATATTAGAAGAAAAAACAATTGGACCTGGTCTTGGAAAGGACTCAATTGATTCAGGTACCTCAGCTGCAATTATAGGTTTAATTTGTGTTTTGATTTTTATTATTCTGAGTTACGGAAGATTTGGTTTTTATGCTAATTTTGCTTTAATTTTAAATATCATTTTTATTGTTGGTATTCTGTCTTTATTACAAGCCACATTGACCCTTCCGGGTATAGCTGGAATTGTTTTAACAATCGGTATGGCGGTAGATGCAAATGTTATTATATTTGAAAGAATAAGAGATGAAATTAATAATGAAAAAAAACCTATATCTGCTGTAGAATCTGGCTACTCAAAGTCCTTTGGAACAATTTTAGATGCCAACATTACAACTTTGATAGCTTCGCTTGTATTATTTTTTCTAGGAACGGGTCCTGTTAAAGGCTTTGCAGTAACCTTATCAATAGGAATTATTACCTCAGTTTTTACTGCTTTTATAATTACTAGATTGTTAATTGCAATGTGGATTTTGAAAAAAAGACCAGATGAACTTTCTTTGTGAGAATTTAAATGAAAACTATTAAACTTATAAAGCATAATACAAATATTCAGTTTCTTAAATTCAAGAAAGCTACTCTAATTATGTCTATTACTATTTGTTTCTTTTCAATTTTTTCTCTTTTTATAAATGGTTTAAATTTTGGTATTGATTTCAAAGGTGGAACTCTTATTGAGGTTAGCTCAGAAAATAATATTAATATAAGTAATGTACGATCAGTATTATCTTCTTTAAACTTAGGAGATGTACAAATACAAAACTTTGGTTCTGAAAAAAATATTTTAGTAAGAATTGAAGCATTTTCATCCGAAAATAATTCCAATGCTTTATCAAATATAACTAATCAATTAATTTTATTTGGAAAAATTCAAAGAACCGAGGTAGTTGGACCAAAAATTAGTTCTGAATTAATTCAAAAAGGAATTTTAGCTATTATATCAGCCGTAGGACTAATGCTTTTTTACATTTGGATTAGGTTTGAATGGCAATTTTCTCTAGGGGCTGTTTTAGCTTTAATACATGATGTTATTATAACAATAGGTATTTTTTCCTTTTTCCAAATTGAATTCAACTTGTCGATAATCGCTGCTCTTCTAACAATTATTGGTTATTCAATGAACGATACCGTTGTCGTTTATGACAGAATTAGAGAAAATTTAAGAAAATACAAGAAACAAGATTTATATGATCTTATTAATATTTCAATCAATCAAACATTGTCTAGAACAGTATTAACATCTTTTACAACTCTTTTGGCTTTATTTTCTCTCTATATTTTTGGTGGTCAGGTAATTAAAGGTTTTACTTTGGCAATGATTATTGGTGTATTTATAGGAACATATTCATCAACGTTTATTGCTTCACAACTTCTTCATATTCTTGGTGTTAAAAGAGATTGGTCAAAAAATAACGATAAGTAGTCTTTCTAAATTCCTTAATAGGGATTACTATAGATTCGTATTTAATGGAGTTTAAGATGAGTGCAATACTTTCTTCTTTAAGAAACACAGTTATATCGAGTTTTGCTTTAACTGTTCTATTATTAGTAATCTTTGTCTCATGGGGGTCTATATCAACAGAGAGCTTTTCTGATCAAGCTTTCTATTCATTTATTTTTAGATGGCTTCATGTTGTATCAGGTATTATGTGGATAGGTTTACTTTGGTATTTCAATTTTGTTCAAATTCCAAATATGCCAAATATTCCAGATGATCAAAAACCCGCTGTATCAAAAGTTATTGCTCCCGCAGCTTTGTGGTGGTTTCGATGGGGTGCTATGTCAACAATAGTAACAGGATTAATTCTTGGTCATTTAAATGGCTATCTTGAATCTGCAATGACTTTAGGTTTTAGAGGTGATGCTGCGCCTCAACATATAGCAATTGGTATTGGAATGTGGTTAGGAACAATAATGTGGTTTAATGTTTGGTTTGTTATTTGGCCAAATCAGAAAAAAGCACTTGGAATAGTTCCAGCCGAAGATGATGTTAAAGCTGCATCAGCAAGAACTGCTATGCTATTCTCAAGAACAAATACTCTATTGAGCATACCAATGTTATTTTCAATGGTTGCTGCTCAAAATATATTTTAATATTTGAGTTTATAAAAAGGGGCTTTTGCCCCTTTTTTTTAAATCATTTTTTTTAAATACTGACCTGTATAGCTATTTTTAATTTTTAAGATACCTTCAAGCTCTCCCTCATAAACAAGCTCACCCCCTTTGTCGCCTCCATCAGGACCTATATCCAATATCCAATCTGCTGTTTTAATGACATCAAGGTTATGCTCAATAACTACAACAGTATTTCCATTTTCAACTAGCTCATGAAGAACCTCTAAAAGTTTTTTTACATCATCAAAATGTAAACCAGTTGTAGGTTCATCAAGAACATAAAAGGTTCTTCCTGTAGCTTTTTTTGATAATTCTTTGGCAAGTTTAATTCTTTGAGCTTCACCACCAGATAATGTATTTGCTTGCTGTCCTACTTTTATATAACCAAGACCAACTTTTTTTAGAGTTTCCATTTTATCTCTTATAAGAGGCACAGCTTTAAATAAATCCGAACATTCTGTAACGGTCATATTTAAAACATCAGCAATTGATTTATCTTTATATTTTACTTCCAAAGTTTCTCGATTATATCTCTGACCTTTGCATTGATCGCATTCAACATAAACATCAGGTAAAAAATGCATTTCTATTTTAATTACGCCATCACCTTGACAGGTTTCACATCTTCCACCTTTTACATTAAAAGAAAACCTTCCAGGTTTATATCCTCTTGCTTTAGCTTCAGGTAATTGACAAAACCAGTCTCTTATCGGTGTAAATGCACCTGTGTAAGTAGCAGGGTTTGATCTAGGGGTTCGTCCAATAGGTGACTGATTAATATCAATTATTTTATCTATATAATGTATTCCATTGATTTGATCATATTCCATAGGTGTTTTTTGAGAATTATTTAATTTTCTATTAAGTGCTGCAAATAGTGTATGTAGTAATAGTGTTGATTTTCCTGAACCTGAAACACCAGTAACACATGTCAATGTGCTTAATGGAAAATTTGCTGTTACATTTTTCAAATTATTCCCACTAGCATTTGTAATCGTTATGCACCTTTCTTTATTAATTTCTCTTTTTTTAGGAATATCGATTTTTAATTTCTTTGCTAGATATTGACCTGTGATACTTTTTTTATTTTTTGCAATTTCTTCAAAGTTTCCTTCGGCCACAAGATAACCACCATGAATGCCAGCCCCCGGTCCAATATCAATAATATGATCAGCTGAATTCATTGTTTCTTCATCATGCTCAACAACAATTACAGTATTACCAAGATCTTTTAATCTTGATAAAGTTCCAAGTAATTTATCATTATCTCTTTGATGTAATCCTATAGATGGTTCATCTAAAACATATAATACGCCAGTTAAACCCGATCCTATTTGAGAAGCTAATCTAATTCTTTGGGACTCTCCGCCAGACAATGTTCCTGACTCTCTTGATAATGTTAAATAATTTAAACCAACATTTTTAAGGAAAAATAATCTCTCCGTAATCTCTTTAATTATATTTCTTGAGATCTCAGTATCTTTTTTAGATAATTTTTTTTGTAAATTATCAAACCATAAGATTGCCTCATCTATAGTAAGCTTAGATATATCTCCGATATTAGATTTATTTATTTTTATGCATAATGCTTCTTCTTTTAATCTGTAACCGTTACATTTTGAACAATCTGATTTTGATTGGTATTTTTCAATTTCCTCTCTCATCCAGTTACTATCAGTTTCTAAGTATCGTCTTTTTAAATTATTTAAAATTCCTTCAAAAGGTTTTGTTGTCTTAAATGTTCTTGATCCATCATCATAGTTAAAAGTAATTTTTTCATCTCCAGAGCCATCTAAAATTATTTTCTGAAATTTCTCAGGAAGACTTGACCATTTACAGTCTATTGAAAAACTATAATGATTAGATAGGGCCATCAATGTTTGAAGATAGTAGGGTGATGGAGAGGATGTTCTTGACCATGGAGCAATTGCACCGTCTCTAATGCTAATATCTTTATTTGGAATTACTAAATCTCTGTCAATAAAATATTCTGTTCCTAGCCCATCACAATGTTGACAAGCGCCAACAGGGTTATTAAATGAGAATAATCTTGGTTCAATTTCTTCAATTGTAAAACCAGACTCTGGGCAAGAATAATTAGCCGAATATACTATTCTTTTTCCATTTTCTTTACCGCTTGCTAATTCAATTGCTGCTAAACCATCAGATAATTGAAGAGCAGTCTCAAAACTATCCGCTAATCTATTTCCAAGAGATTTATCTATAACAATTCTATCAACAACAACATCAATGTCGTGTTTAATATTTTTTTCTAAATTAGGAACATTATCTAACTCATAAAACTCGCCGTCAATTTTAACTCTTTGGAAACCCTTTTTTAAAAGGTTAGAAAATTCTTTTCTATATTCACCTTTTCTTCCACGAATAATTGGAGATAAAAGATAAGCTTTAGTTCCCTCTTTAATTTTATGAACCTGATCAACCATTTGTGTAACAGTTTGGCTTTGTATTGGTAAGCCAGTTGCTGGTGAATGAGGCACACCAATTCTAGCAAACATTAATCTTAAATAATCATATACCTCAGTTACTGTTCCAACTGTTGATCTAGGATTTTTTGATGTTGTTTTTTGTTCAATTGCAATAGCAGGTGATAAACCGTCTATTTGATCTAAGTCTGGTTTTTGCATCATTTCCAAAAACTGTCTTGCATAAGCAGATAAGCTTTCCACATACCTTCTCTGACCTTCAGCATATATAGTATCAAAAGCAAGTGATGACTTTCCTGAGCCAGAAAGGCCTGTTATTACCGTAATACTATCTTTTGGAATACTGACATCAATATTTTTTAAGTTATGCTCCCTGGCGCCTACAATATTAATAAATTTTTTATTCGCAATTTTATCTTTTTTAGATGACATTATTAATCCTAGATTTTTAAGTATTAAATATAATTACAAAAGGTTATATCATAGTGCTTTCACCTAGGAAGGGTTTTTGTTATATATATTATAAATATTGGAGTTTTTTATGGCAGGTAGTTTGAATAAGGTAATGCTTATAGGTAATTTAGGGAATGATCCAGAAGTAAGAAGTACTCAAGACGGAAGGTCATTATGTACTTTTTCAATAGCCACGACAGAAAGCTGGAAAGATAAAAACTCTGGTGAAAGACGTGACAAGACAGAATGGCATAGAATAGTTATATTTAATGAAGGTCTTGTTAGAATTGCTGAACAGTATTTAAAAAAGGGTTCAAAAGTTTTTCTGGAAGGTCAATTACAGACAAGAAAATGGGAAGATAAAGATGGTATTGAAAAATATACTACAGAGATAGTTCTTCAAAATTTTAATGGAAATTTGACTATGCTTGGAGGTAGAAATGATAATTCTTCCTCGGATTTTGGTAATGACTCAATATCTAGTGAATCTACATCTATTAGCTCTGACATGGATGACGATATTCCTTTTTAAGTCATTGTTTTCTATATATAATTTTTAATTTCTATTATTCTTAATTAATTGATGCAAGAGCTTAAAAGTGTTAAAATACTGGCATATTTTTTTATGATTTGATTCGTTTTAATCATTCCTTTAAAGGGTATTTATGTCAGACATAGTAGATGAAAATTCTGAAATTTCTAATATCAATTTAGACACAGAAATGCGTCAATCTTACCTAGATTACGCAATGAGTGTAATAGTCTCGAGAGCATTGCCCGATGCACGTGATGGTTTAAAACCAGTTCACAGAAGAATACTTTATTCAATGTATGAAAATAACTATGAGTGGAATAAACCATATAGAAAATCCGCTCGTGTGGTCGGTGATGTAATAGGTAAATACCATCCTCATGGTGATCAAAGCATCTATGATGCACTTGTAAGAATGGCTCAACCTTTTTCAATGCACTTACCCCTTATTGAGGGGCAGGGTAACTTTGGATCCGTAGATGGAGACCCTCCAGCTGCA
>Ga0160423_10000197_pt1 | contig 45877 bp, 54 predicted proteins | sample CRUFie14St8metaG_FD_108191 | JGI IMG/M metagenome (GOLD analysis project Ga0160423, IMG submission 108191) | Marine microbial communities from the Costa Rica Dome - CRUD Field 142mm St8 metaG | ecosystem: Environmental > Aquatic > Marine > Oceanic > Photic zone | place: Costa Rica: the Eastern...
CTACTCTCGTGCCATCATGGGTTGGGTGCATCTTACCGGGTCGCCTTGAACGACCAAGAGCTTCAACCCTTGCATCCTCAAACACGTTAAGGAGAACGAATGGTAGTTTTCTCTTAGCCAAGAGGTCATTGAGCTCCTTGAGCTTACGTGTTGTGTACAGACCATGAAAGACCTCATGGAAGTGTACAGCCTTGAGATAAGCAGTCTCCTTACGCTTCCCGCGAGGAAGGCAAGTCATGCTCGGATTGTCGATGTACTCAGGCAAGCCCTCGTACATCTGTATCTTGTGGACTCCGCCTGGAAACGACCAACAAGCCGTTTCTGGTGGCTTACCAGACTTCCACTCAAGTTCCGCTTTTGCATCTAGCGCATTGAGTGTTTGTTTTAGGTGTTGTTGTGCAACGGACTTCTTTGAAGCCGCGTATGCGTGGTATGGTGATGACATATTATTACCTTTCTGTTGGTGTTTTATACACCGATGTCTCAATAACGACATCGATGTTGTGTCTTCTTCCTAGGATCATCGCAGCGCCTAAATCAACGTGGCACCAGCTTCTATACCCCGTAGTCGACTTTTCAATTTGTCTCTCAGATATCACGGGAACGTCTGCATAAAGACCACCTGTGATGTGTGAAACCTTGAGTACGATTTTTGGGGTTACACCATAAGGTTGATGACCGAACTTGGCATCAAACCTTAATGGTCCGTCGTCGCAAGTGCTAGGGACTGCTCCGCTGTTATCGCAGATGTAGGTGTGGTCCTTATGATCCAAAATACCCGTTCTCACAAATAGGTGAGTACAGGTTTCAGACCGGTATAACCTTTTCCATTTTTCTGTCTTTTCTGACATATTAATCCTCCTCTCTTTTGATTTCGTTATCGTCCATCATTTCGCCGACTTGATCATCGGACATGTACTTTAGGCATCCCCGTAGGGCATACATTGGATCGAGCAGACCTTCGTCTATCTGCTCCAGTAGTGCGTCAGTGTTTTTGCGTGGCATGATTCCTTCCTGTTTTCTGTTGTTATTTGATTGCATTGGCGACAATGGATTTCCAAGCATCCACTTGGTCTTGCATCGGTTCGCCATCGATGTCTTCTGCCACGAACCATGTGGCAAATTCTTCTTCATTGAAGATTTGGTTTAGACAAGCAGTTGCATCCGCAGCATCTGTCACTCCACCACTACCAGCAAGCAAATCCATGGCATGCATGAAGTTCCTCAATGATGGTGCTTCGTCTAGAAGTGACTTCTTTACTGCACTTGCAGCATCCTTCCAAAGCTTGACCACTTTGTTGGTTACTGTCTTGGCATGTGCTGCAGATAAGCCCATAACCTTAAGACGATCACCTACAACTCTCTTGATGAGGGTTGAGTCTGTCTTAACGTATATAGACTTGAATCGTGCCTTCATGGCTGGAGTGTCGGTATCGCAGTCGTACTTAGCCCCCACATTCTGAGTGCCAACGATACTGATGTTCTTCATTGGGCAATCAATTACCTCCTGCTCAATGATCTCGATACCATGTGCATCCTTCTTGCCTGTGGGGATTGGGCGACCTGTCTTGAGGGTCAACCACTCTTCACCATCCTTACCGATGTAAGGTGATGTTGCAGATAGGAAGGCTTGCTTTTGCTTTCTTGGTACAAGACCAATCTCGTCAAGAAGCAAGAACACCGTCTTACCTTCGGCTGCCTTACGATATGCAGTGGCTAGTGGCCCGTCCACAAAGACGAAGTCACTAGTGCCATCACCCTTGACCGTTGGGCCACCGATGAAGTCACTAGCCTGCATGTCTTCCATGCAATGAACTTCAATGTACTCATCAAAGCCAGCGGTCTGGCCGAATTGCCTTGATGTCCATGTCTTTGATGTGCCTTGCCCGCCCTTGATGGACAGGAAGTATTTGCCATGGGATTTCATAAGCCCCGGTGCAGCATATTTCATAAGCGCACGTGTAATTGGGTCACCACTTGGTGTCCCCTTTGCCGCTGATGAAACAATAGCTGCAGCAGTTGCAGTTGTTGGCCCACCAGCTTTGATCTTGTCCTCCAACATGGAGAACAAAGCTTCCGCGACCTTGCTTGGGTCGGAAGCTCCACCTCCACTGTGTTTCTTAGCCTCATCAACCGCTGTGTTTATTATGCTTTGTACAGCAGCATCTGGGAGGCTAATAGACATCGATTTAACGACATCCTTGATGGCATCGGATACTACCTCCGTGGATATTTTACTTGCTAGTTCTTTTGGGTCTACGTCGACCTCGATTACTGATGGCATATATACCTCTCGTTATTGTTATTGTTATTAGTGACAGAACAGGCTCCTGAGCAGGTCATTCTGCTCTTCGGTAGCCAATTCCTCGCAGCCCTCGTGGGCTCCATCGAATGAGCCATTAGGCTCATGTTTTGTGTTGGTGTTTGTGGTGTTTGTGTTTTCGGGCATTTCTGCCTCCTTTCTAGTTGAACCAGCGGAGTTTAGTCCAATCTGGTGTTTTTACGTTTACATCCCTCGCGGGTGTGTATTTTGACTCGCACTTGCAGGCCACAAAGCCTTCAATTACGGGTAACTCTTCGGAAAGCTCTCGCGCATTATCGCGCCACTCTTTCCATTTTTGTGGGAACCTTGAGGCATCACTTACTAGGCCACATTCATCCATAGCCCAATCAAGCGTTCCTATCTTCCAAGGTAAGTACACGATGCTCCCTCTCTGAACAGGAGATAGCAACCCATAGCAACCACCGATGTCCTCTCCGAACATATAGCTAAACGGAGCAGTCATTCCAAGAGCACTCCGTGTTTGTTGCTCCCACGCCCACCTTATGAGGTAACAGACTTCCATGAACGTATGATCACGTTCTGGGAAATCTAATATCACCACCGGGGTGTACGTGTAGTTGGGTATGATACCCTTTTTGTTCAGGACTTCAACATCGATCCAGCGCGCGCCTACTGGTTTGATGAAATTAGTTACTTCATCCCAGTTGATGCGATGTGGAAATCGCGCTGGTTGTCCGAACCGATTGTAGACAATGCGCTCTTCTACATCCAGGAGTCCACGGCTTCCGTCCAGCTTTAGACGAAAGATGTGGGTGTCGAGGAAGGTAGAATCTACCATCTCCGGCACAGCCATTCCTGGACGCATGGGAATGACTGGAGATGAGCCCCACTTTTCACCTATGGCCTTTGGTGTGCCATAAGTGTGGAAGTAGGCTTTGCTTCTCAACGTCCAGTCCTCCTTTCGTCAGCATAGAGGATATGTTGGCGAACGATCTTCACCACGCTCCTCCAGTCCTCATTTGTGAGGTAAAGCTCACAGAGGAGAACTCTGTCATTGGCTCCTTCGGCTTCTTTGGCAAAGAGGACATGCTTTAGAAGTTTGTCTCGCAGTGCCTCTCGAGGATCAGGTGGAACTAGACTAGCGAGTTCCTCGATGTCCTCGTGATCGAGGTATGGGAGGATCGTCTCCCATACCACAATGGCACTGTAAACGCTGAGTAGTGGGACTAAATCCGCGTTCATCCACGGATATTCAGCAGCGGTCATCCGTCAACTTCCCCGCAGGCCTCCAAGAGTTCCATGTCGGTCATGCTATCCAGCCTTTTCTGTATAGCTTCCCTATATGCTTGCCCGGGAAACCAAGTGGAGAGTGCGCTTCGCTTTACAGAGAAACAGAAGTCCATTACAACTTCTTTGTCTCCGTCTATGTCCCAATGACGGGTGTCATAGTTTGGGCGTTCGACTTCGAAGCCGAAGCCGACCTCTCCTAGTGTTTCGGGTGCGTCGAGATATGACTCAAGAGAGTTCCATTTGTCCCAAGACAGCTCAAGTAGGCTATCTTGGAAGTGGAAGGCGAAGACGGTTCCATCCGTCATACGCCACAGGAGGTGGTAAAGACCACCTCCGCTGTGCCATTCTAGTTTCTCAACAACGTCGCCGAAATGGTCGTCATTGTTCACGTCCTCCATTATGCCCTTTATGGCATAATCTTGGCTGTGGGTTAGAGAAGGGAACGTCATTATGCTGACGCCCCTTCCGTTAGATACCTTGGGTTCTCTAGGGTTCTATGAACCAGTTCATGGAGACGCATTGTGCGACCCCATGTGTCTTTGATAATTATCGCACCAAAGACCGTGGTGGTGTGTTGACCCGGCTGGGTCGTGGTAAGCGTGGTTAGACGCTGGTCTGCCGTGCAGTCTCCATCGTACGCCCGGCTTAGTGACCGAGCACTGTTGAAGATTTCCGCACGGTGGACAGTGCCGCCGTAGTTACCACCGTGAAGGGCATCCATACCATGGTTTGTTGTGGGTTGCCCCTTGCTGTCCCATGGGACCAAGTGTAGCCCAAGCCTTTGAAGGCTTAGACCATCACAGCCTAGGGTTACTAGCACGATGTGAGGCAGGATAGCCTCAAGCACCTGTTTGAACTCCGCTCTAACGCGGAAGTTCTTACGTGCCTCTGGTGTGGTGTCTCCGGTTGTCTTCACACGTGCCGCTTTAGTGAGCTTCTCAACTGCCTTACGTAGGGCTTCCTTACCCTTGCGTAAAGCCGCTGTCAGTTGCTCGGCCTCTTGGCCGGTGACAACTTGCCCCTTGTGGAGCAACAAACGTCCTCCACTAGGTTTGGTTACTTGAGGTGCTTTGATGGCTTCCCCAGTCTCTAATTTATAGGCGACTGGATTCATGTATAGGCGGCGTCCGCCTTTTATAAGGATTGGCATGTTTGCTTTTCCTTTACATCCACACGGACTAGGTGGGGATGGGGCTGGTGATTATGTTACGCAAGTCGATGTAGCCCAACATTAACTCGCGTTGAGAAAATTGGCCTGGTGAGTTAGTGTGCCAGGACACACCACGTAGGGGGTCGGACCCTACGCGATTGTGTGAATCGCTTAACTTAGGTTAAGCTCAAACCCCACCAGTGTTGGGGTGGTGGAGGTTTCCTCAACCGCAACCTCTGGCGTCACGTCCTGCACAACGTTAATCATGTGCGGGTTATGAGCGGGCTGTCCAAGAATTTGGAGAACTTTGGCTACGCCAATCGCGTTAGGCTTAAGCCCCCCTGTGCTGGCGCCCCAGTACGCGACCACGTCCCCAATCTTAGCGAAGTGATCCTTTAGGATAGGTGAGGTTGATGCCAATGGCAAAGCCATTTCGTACGTCTTGGCGCCATTCCCTAGCGTCACAGGCGTGAACTTGCCTGCTTCATCCAAACGCCCAATTCCCTTGGTGGGATTGAACGCCACAACCGCCATGGCGTAGTGTGAGCGGTCACCGCCCGCGTCCTTGATGGCTTGGAATAAGTTTTTTCCATCGGACGTTGCAAGCGGGGAAAGGCGCTTGTACTGCGTCTTGGTGTTTGTCTTTAGGGGAACTAGGTTCCCCCCTACGTTCTCGGTTGGGATGATCACGCGACCAACGTAACCGTCTGGGCGTGTGACCCAGTAGTAGCCCCTTTGGGGGTTGTAGCATTTGAGCGTCTTGAACATGGCATCAAGGACGCGTCCGACCTCATCGGACGTGAAGCCGATGTTTATCAGCTTGTGGTTTTTCGCTTTTGCGGAGGTGACCTTCGCGATTGCAGCCGTCAATGCGGCTGAGGGTATGGTTGTGTTGGTGAGTTGCATTTTTATGCTTCCTCTTAACGACTCGTCGCGGAGTCGGCCGCATGAATAAAAGGCAAAACAGGCGCGGCGACCCATTTCACCTATGGTGAAAGTGAAGGCTACCAATGGTCACCATGCGAGCGCACCCACATGTTAGTGCCATGGTAGCCAAGTTTCGTTTCACATGCAGCACATACGCATCATGTATCGCCTGCACGTGCTCACTCTCTCCGAGTGCTTTGCTCTTGCCTTTTCAGACACCACCATCATATCACCCTTGTCAAGTTTGGCTCTATCACTAGCCTCAAGCCCCATTTTTTAGGGGTTTATACCTACTTATGCATAATAAGTTTAACGCAAACTTAAGTTAAACTGTATGATTTTGGGGCCTCAAAAAATCTTGAATTTGCCCTCCAGTTATAGATAACTATATATAAATGAGCGACTTAAAGTGGGCAAAAGGCATTCTCGAGAAGGTTGAGCAGGGCAAAGAAGTAAGCCAGGAAGACCTTCAGCGAGCAACAGAGATAACGCTAGACGAGGTGAAGAACAATGCTCCTCGTTATGCTAAAAACCAGACGGAACTTGCAGCCATATTTAAAGTAGACCGCAAAACCATACAAAGATGGCGTAAAGAGCCCGGTTTTCCTGTCCCCGCATCCAATGGTAAGTGGGATGTAGCCGCTACGCGCGAGTGGCTACGCGCGAATAATAAGATTGATAATAGTGACATTGAAGAGGAAGACCTGCATGAGCTCAAAATCCGTCAGTTAAAATTGATATGTGAAAAACTGGAGCACGAGTTGAAGGTAAAGCGAGGTGAATATACCTTAAATGAGGATGTCCGTAGATGGGTTGCTACCATGGTGCAGGAGTCAAAAACCGTGCTTTTAAGCATTCCATCCAAGCTTGCTCCAATAATGGCTGGACTAGAACCTGCTGATGCTGAAGAGCGCCTCAAGGAAGCAATTGATGAGGCTTTGGAGCAACTGCACACCAGTTGACATATGCCACTAAAGTATGTTCGACCTTGAGCCATTTCATAACAATCCTACGCTAACGCTTTGCGATAGCTGCAAGTACAAGCCTACTTGTTTGTCAAAAGGGAAGTGCTTATTGAAGTCTGCTCATTCTTTTACTGAGAAGTACCACTCAATGTTGTCTTTATTTAATGAGTCACCCGCGGGTAACATTGAATTAGCGAGGTATAAGACTAACCCTAAGACAGGGGAAAGAGTCCAAGTTACGGAGGTTAAAGATAAGGCTGTAGCAAAGAAATTGGATACACAGAAGAGTTGGACTCCCAGCAAGGTAAAGGACGATAAAATCAGAAAAAAGATAACAGAAGGTGAACTCTCCAAGAAAGAAGTTCCCCAGATGGATAAACCATTACCATCACAGGGTGGAACTACCAGTACGGGTCAGCATAACAAGTTTAAACCTGAAGTACCTGAAGGGGGCAAAGTTCGCAGTACCACAAAGAACAGACCTAGCGTTACCCCAAAGACCCAATCGAAGTTGAAGGAGAAAGCAGGGGAATTATATGATTTATTTAGAGGCCAAGCAAAGGGAACATTAAACTCAGAGGATGTTGAGAAACTTGAAGGAGTGGTAAAGCGTCTCGCAGATAGAAGAGGCATATCAAGAGCGAAAGCCATCGGGATGCTGAAAAAAGTTGCAAGGCTACGTAAGTAAGTTGACATAGGGAACTTTATTATGAGTAAAATCGATGAATTAAACCGCCGGGTCATCGAGTTAGACGCGGCTCTCGACCAAGTGATTATTGCACGTGGCGAGAATCTAGCCGCTGAAATGGAATTTATGCATGGAGACTCCCATGAAAATGGGAAGAAACTTGCTGGTGGTGCTGCTCTTGCTGGTGGCGCAATCTATGGGGGCATGGCAATGAAAAGAGCTGGTGGCCTTAAGCCCAAAAGAATGGGACGGGTTATGAAATATGATGCAAAGAGAGCCGGACGCTCTTTAGGTCGTGGTTTAAAAAAAATCGGAGGTTTCTTTAAATGAGTCGTATAATTGAACTAGGTGAATACCTCGATGAGGTAATTGATTCTAACATAGAGTTCCGCTCTAAATCGGATGAGAAGGATGCTTATGCTCCAACTCGCCCTATATCAAGAGCCCTTACTAGCCCAGCTACAGCTGGTGCTGTATATGCTGGTGGTGGTGCTTATATGGCCAAAAAAGCATTTGATAAATTGCCAGCCAGCCAAAAAGATCGAATGGGTCAACAACTTGGTAAAATGGCAGGAGCTGTCTCAGGTAGACGTAAAGTTCCAGCAGCATTACGCAATCCAAAGACTGGTAGAATTTTACCAAAATACGTAAAACGCGGCAAAATAGGAGCTTTGGCTGGAGTAGGCGCACTTGCTGGTGGAACCGCAATGGCAACACAAAAACTTGCAAATGTATTGCAAGCAAGAGCTGCAGAAGGTCGCATCAACAAGCTAAAGCGCAAGGTTCGTAAGGCTGATGCACTTGGTAAGACCAATAAGGCTGAAAGACTTGAACGTAAATTAAAGAAGAAGCAGAGCCGCTATGTATAATACTGATAAACTTTACGAATTGAATGAGCTTCTTGATGAAGCTATTGAGTTTACTACCTTTAAGTACAAGCCACTCGGTAACCAAAGTGGCAATCAACCTGAGATTAGTGCTCCTGCTGTTGCTGATATTGAGCATGACAAAAAAGCAGCTGAGAGCAAACCTAAGACCTCACGTGCTAAGAAAGCCACCACTCCTGCTAAGAAAAAGTTCAATTTGAAAAAAGCAGGTAAGTATGGTGCTGTAGGTGCTGGAGCTTTAGGATTGGGTTATGGTGCTCACCACCTTTATCGTCAACATATGGCGAAAAAGAAGTGAAAAATCTCATTGCCCTAAATGAGCTTCTTGATGAAGCTATTGAGCTAGGTCACGGTACAGATCAGCCTTACAAGAAAAAGAACGCAAAGCGTGACGCAAGGACAGCGAAAATGTCCGCGAAGAAGCAGGCTAAGATTCAAAAGTACATGGATAAGGGCGATTCCAAGTCAGAAGCTGAAAACCGATACGAACGACGTAGGTTGGCTAGAGCCATGTTTGTACCATACTCAACTCCTTTTGGTGCTGTAGGTGAAATATCCAGACAGCGACGCATTAGGGAGTATGAATCCCGTGCCAAGTAAGAATTGACTTGTTATTACATGCCTCTTTAGTGAGGTATGGACAATATAGTAGCGCAATCTGCGCGTGAAGCATGGAAGCCGGCTGACCGAAGAGCTCCTTGGGAGTGGGCAGAGGATAACTTTAAAGTAGCTGTTTCACCTTTCCCGGGAAAGTGGCGTTCAGACAACTCCCCATGGGTTAAGAAATTCATGGAGACTTTTGCGGATAATAGAGTCCGTACTATTTCTGTAATGTGTTCTGCTCAGTCAGCTAAAACTGAGACAATGATCGCATGTCTTTGTTGGCTTATATCTGAAGATCCTGGGCCAACTATGTGGGTAACATCTAATGAAGATGAGGCACTAAAGTTCGCTAAGGAGCGCATGATGCCATCACTTAAGGAATGCCCATTGGTAGAACAATTGATACCGAAGTCTAGAGAACTTGCGAAGGCTAAGGAAATCTTCTTCCCGCATATGACTTTGGAGATTGTAGGCTCAAATGCACCATCTAAGCTACAATCTAAGCCTCGTAGATGGCTCCTACTTGATGAGGTACGAAACTGGCCGCCAGGTGCGTTACCTATGGTACTAAAACGTACACGTACCTACTGGAATGCTAGACAGCTGATTATATCAACACCAGATGTAGAGCATGATGCTGTTCACCAAGAGTTCCTAAAAGGCAATCAGCAGATATGGAACGTAGTTTGTCCGAAGTGCGGAGAAAAGCATGAGCTTTCGTGGGAGTTCATAAAATGGGATAGTAACGATGTCACAAAGCCTGGTGGGAAGTACAACTTTGATGAACTATCAAAAACAATTCGCATGGAGTGTCCAAATTGTGCCTACGCAACATATGACACACCTGCTGAAAGAAGAAGGCTTACGCATGGAGAGTGGGTAGAAACAAACCCAGATGCATCAGAGAAACGTAAGTCTTTTACGTGGTCGGCTCTTTTACCTACATGGGTGAGGTGGTCAGAGTTGGTTGAGGAGTTTCTTTCTGCTAAAAAAGCCCTATCATGGGGAGACCCACAGCCACTAAAGACTTTCATAACCGAATCACTGGGACAACCTTGGCAAGACCGACTTCGCTACAATCAAGGTGGTAACTGGTCTGAGGACAGAAAAGGCACATTTAGGCTTCTAGATAGGTGGGAAAATGAAACCCGCAGATTCCTAGGTGTAGATGTGCAAAAAGACCACCTTTTTTATGTATGTAGAGCGTTTGGAGAAAGAGGAATATCTCGCTTAATAGACTATGGTAAGATACCTGACTTTTCTTCACTACGGGAGAAGATAACTGAATTGCGTGTAGATGATGATGATGTGGTCATTGACTCTGGTTATAATGCCACATCTATATACAATGAAGTGACCAAAAGTGGCTACTCATGGAAACCTATGAAGGGAGATGACTATCAATACTTTGTAGTGGATGGTGTACGCCAACCATATAAAGATACCTTGGTAGACCCGGCAATGGGTACTACAATGCAAGGTCAAGTGAGACCAGTTCGGTTGTTTGTATTCTCAAATCCAGCAATCAAAGACCTTCTCTCAGAGTACACTCGAGGCATTGGTCCATCATGGGAGATCGCAGAGAATATCACCATGGATTATGTCCAGCAGATGAGTGCGGAACATCGTGAGGAAATAACAGATACTTACGGAAAAGTTTCCTATAAGTGGGTAAATAAACCCCGCCGACCAAACCACTACTGGGACTGCGAGTGTATGATTATGGTGGCGGGGCTTGTAACGGGTTGCATTGGGGTCGCGTGACCACCCAACCCAAAACCCTATAATAGGTAGTGAGCTACCGCCTACCTATTATTTTAGGGGGTTATTGGGATTAGAGGAGGGCCTTGTAGATTTCCATGATGGGCTTCATCGAGTTTGCTAGTAGACGCTTTTCATCATCAGTCCAAGAAGTCACAGGCTTTGATTTACATGCTTTCTTCCAATATTGCTCAATCTTAGAGCACAACCCAGGTATGCTTTCAAACCGTTGGTCTGAGCTTTTTGAGTATGTTGATTTCTCTCCATCGTGATCAATACCAAGGCACTGACGCAAGGAAGTGTACTTCCCACTATCCAAGTCCAATTGCCCTGATGCTTTTAGCTCATGCAGTTTGATATACTGATATGCTGTCTTTCTATTGAAATCGAGATTTTCCTTACACCAAGCTTTGAAGTCTTCAACTTCATCTCTAACTTGTGAAAGAACCTCACCCGCGCGTGCGAAATGCACAAGTGAAGAGGACATTGACTGTAAACCAGCCTGATGTGCTTCACGCACTTCCTCTACTCTATTGCGAGAACTAACTATAACTCCCACTTCCTCTGTCTTCTCTATTACGGATACATGACCAGTAACGGTCAGGTTATCTAACTTACGTTCAGTAGCTGTACTCATTTATTTCTCTCTAACTGTATTTTTCTGTATTTTTCACAAGCGGCCAAAGATTTCTGACCTCTTGTGGGTGGAAGTCCAAAGTTTTTTTGAAATAGTTTCACTGATTTACTCAGTGCTTGTTTAGTAACTCCATGCATCTCTGCAATCTCTTTCATTGATTTACCAAGGAAAAGAGGCAGACCGAAAGAGCAAACGATAGTTGCGATCTTTAGCCTGTAGTTACTGGAATCATATATCAGCGCAATGACTCTCGTTAGAGCATCCTGTACTTCGCGTCTCACCTTTTCTTTTATGTACTCCTGGAGCACATCTGGCATTTCTGAAAGAATACCGTCTTTATCAAGCTTGTCGTAATCGAAATCTATACTATCATAGTCGAACTCTACTTTGCCCTCGAGTAATGTTGACATCGTTTTCCTTGGTATGAGCGTGGCTAACTGGAAGGTAATCTACCGAGATTACACGAGTGAAGAAATTGCAGAGGAACTTGCAACATTAAAAAAAGAGGCTAAAAATATGTACTTAGCCCAGAGTGTTGGCAATAAATCTTACCAACGCAGCATCACAAGTGTAGAGGAGCGGCTACGGGCTATCGCGGAAATCAAACGTGAGCAGGGTGGAAATTCATATAACGACTCTTACTATGTTGACTTTCGTGGCGAAGGTCAAATTGAATGGGGTAACCGCAATAGAATACCATGAGCAATAAACCTTCATTCTTAGATAAGACAATCGCGTTCATCAATCCTGAGTGGGGCTTAAAGCGCAAGTACCATTCAGACCGTCTTGAATTTGCCTATGATGCGGCTAGGCATACGCGGGCGCATGAGAGCGCGGGACATAGCCTTTCAACGGCTGCATCAGAGAGCCTACAGAATCAACGTGACCGTGTTAAGATGATGTGGGAAGCACGTAACCTCGTGCAAAACTACTCATTCTTTAAGAGCATCCTTCTAAAGGAGAGCATGTATGTTTGCGGATCAATCCGTTACCAAAGTCAAACTGGCGAGCCTTCAATAGACCAGGCATACGAAGAATACTTTAACAATTGGCAGAAGAAGTGTGATATAACAGGTCGCCATCAATTTCGTCACCTAGTGCAACTTGCCCACATGGGAATGCGTAGAGACGGTGATGCGGGCTTTGTTATGGTCACGCAGGGCAAGGATGTTAAAATCCAGTCAATTGAGGCAGACCGAATTGGTAACCCAAATGAGCTTGGTAAGAAGCAAGACAATTACATTGGTGGCATAACCATCAACGAGTTTGGCCAACCAACAGGGTATAAGATTTATAAGCGCACACTTCATGGTCAATACAAAGACCCAAGAGACATACCTGCGCCCAACTTCGTCCACTACTTTGACCCAATGAGGTCAGACCAGTATCGTGGAATAACAGCATTTGAAACTGCAATCCCCCACGCAAAGGATTTGTATGAACTGCTTAAGATGGAGAAGTTAGCAGTCAAATGGGGATCAGCTCATGCCGGCGTGATCACTAAGAATGATCAAGGGCCTGACAAGTGGACGTCAAAAGTCCCTGTGGATTCGCAGGGCAAAGCTGTTGATATGAAGCTGGAGAAGATAGATCCAGGAAAAATTCTTCGTTTACAGCCAGGGGATTCCGTCAACATGTTCCCTACCAGCAGCCGTCCTTCCGCGACTTTCAATGGATTTATCAACACTCTTGTAAGAGAGATGGCAAATGGCTTGAACTTGCCTTTCGCTTTCGTCTGGGACATGAGTGCGTTTGGTGGTGCAACAGCCCGCTTAGAGGTTCAACAAGCACAAAGAGCCTTCATGCGCCACCAAACACTTCTTAAGGAACAAGTCCTCGATCGCATCAAGGATGCAGTAATAGGACGAGCTATAGCTTATCAAGACTTGCCCGCGCACCCCAACTACAAGAAGGGACGCTGGCAGTTCAATTCTCAGATTACTGCTGATTTAGGGCATGAGGTTCAAGCCAACCTAAATCTAATGCAAGCAGGGCTAAAGACATCTGAAGCTATATTTGGTGAAATGGGCTTAGACTTCCAAGAGGAAAGTGAAAAAGTCGCTAAGGAGCTTTCATACCTACAGGAACTAAGCCAGAAGTATGGCATTCCACTTGGTGTATTGGCTCAAAGACTACAAGGTTCTGATCAAGCCATAATGGAGTATAGGCAACTACTATCCGGCGAACAGCCACAACAACAACAGCAAGGTGAGCAAGAAGGCCAAGGGAATTAAGCGATTATTTCGTGCTTATCTCGATAAGCTAGATAAAAAGTCTAGAGCCAAGTTAGCCAAGTTACCCGCGGGTGACTTCGCTACTGATAAGTTCTACACTCCAAAGGTGACGATGGACAAGCTCAAGACCAAGGCTATTGACTATGGGGGTGCAGGTGCTGCGGGAACGGGTGGTTACATCATAGGCGGCAAGGATGATCCCAATAAGAAGGACACTAGTGGTCGCCCAGATAAAAGGCTTAATAGGAAGATAAGTGCTTACAAGGCTGCTGGGCTTATATCAGAAAAAGAAGCTGAGAGCCTTAGAAAAAGCACTACCAATGTGATCAATAGAAGGCTTGATGGCATGAAGCCTACAACTGATCAACGTGCAAAAATTGAGAGGTCATTAGGCTTCAAGGATGGTCAAGCAGCTCGACAATCACGCGAGTATGATGAAAAATATGCCAAAACCAATCGAGATGTTGATGAGGCTAAAAAAGCTGCTAACCGTGAAAGAAGACAAGCTCAAAGAAAATATAGCGAAATAGCAGAGCAAAGAAGAAGAGATGCCTCAATCGCAGGTAATACATCACGATCTACTCTTACTGAAAGTCAAAAGAGAAACATTAAGAGGCAAACACGTGCAAAACTACCAGCAGAATTAAATGACAAGATTGAGCGAGTAGGGGTACAAGGACTTCGTGGAGCTGATAAATTAGCTTACAACTCTGCATATCGGGTACAAGAGGATCGTTTTGTAAAGAGACTTAGCTCTGGTTCTAAGGGTAGATTAACTCAAGAGCGTAGCAAAAGAAAAACCTTTGTTGATGAGCGAGAAAAGAAATATGTAGGTGAAGGACTAGAGCGCGCAGAAGCTCGCAAACTTGCAAACATTGACTACAATTCAAGGTCAAGAAAGAATCCGGTTCCTAAAAAAGTGCGAGGTAAGAAATCTAAGTTTGAATCTGTCAAAGAGACATTAACGGAAGAGGCTAAAAAAGGGAACAAAAAGGCTCAAGACGAACTCAAGAAGTATAATGAAAATCCACCAACAACGACTGGGGGGATGCAGCAAAGACTTGATAATATAAAAGGCAATACTGGAGAAGGTCTAGAGATTACACCAACAGGTACTTCAACAGGCAGACTACAGGGACAAACAAAAGAATCTCAGCAAGCCGCAAAGAAAAGCATAGAAGTCGAAAAGGGTAGCCAAGAGGATGTTAAAATTAAGCCTCTTTCTAAAGTTATTGGTGAAATGCCTGAACTACAGGGTGAAAGAGGAGAAGCATATGTAAGTGCAAGGGAGGCCATAGGAAGCGCATATCGTTCTGGAAAGATAACTGCAGCACAGGCTAAAGCACGAAATAAAAAAGCTTTAGCAAACCTTCGGTCCCCTAAAACAACTGTTGCTGACTTAACGCGCAAAACACAACGTAGATCAAAGAAAATTGATCAACCAGGCTCCAAGCCTCAATTCGATCCTTCTGCTAAAGTTGAAGGAGGTAAGTATGGTCTTAAGAAAAATGAAAAAGGCCAGAAGGTAGTTGATAAAAGACCTGCTCAGGAAATCACTCCAACTGCAAAAGATAGAGCGAAGCTTGATCAAGCAATTGCTGTATCTAGTAACATCAAGAAAACCACTAAGGCTGACTCTCAAGCTGAACAGCAACAGGAAGCTGCAAGGAATAAAATTTTAGCAGACAAGGATAGGCGCGATAAAAAGAAGAAGAAGAATAACGAGCTTGCTTCAAAAATTACACAAACCTTTTTTGAGGAGAAAAAAGAAAAGAGAAAAAGTAAACGTTTGGCCGCAGGCGCAGCCGCGGGAACCCTTACTGGTGCAGAGATAGCTAGACGCTATGTAATGCATGATGTGCCGGCTCGTCATCGTCAGTACGACAAGGCTGGATACTCAAAAAAACAACCAACCACAGGTGGAGTTGAGGGGCAAGATTTGACGGGCTGGGCTAAAGGCAAAAAAGGCTTATATAGCAAGGATGCCCCAACAGGATTCCGTAGGAAAGTTACTGGAAGAGCACTAGCTCGATTGTTGACAGGGACAGGCTTAGGTATAGCCGCCGGAGGACTTTATCATCATGCCAAGCAGAAACGAAGAGATTGAGCGTAAGGAACGGGCTGCAAAGCTACGAAAAGAGCGAGCATTAGATCGTAAGATTGCTCGCACAACTGCGTTGATAGGTACTGGTGTAGGTGTTTCTGGGTTACTTGCTGCAACTCAAGCACGTAAGGGAGTAAAGTCCACTGCTGCTGTTGCAGAAATTGCGAAGGATAAAGGAATACTAGGAGCCCTTGCAGGCAAGGAGCATGGCTACTCTTTACGAAGAAGATTCTTAGATGGATTTAGGAGAAAAGTTAAGTTAAACGCCAAAGGGCGTCAGATTCTATTATCTTTAGGAGAAAGCCTTGGCCTAGAAGACAAGATTTGTGAAAAACGCTTTGCTACTGAACTTGCAAAGTTTATCACGTTTGATGAAGTAACAGACGCGATGCGTGATGCGCGTCGAGTGCGTAATCAAATGAAGAAATTTGTTAAGCAGGGTCGTACTGGATACAGTGCAGCTAGGGATATAGAAGACAAGGTTAAAGGCGAGAAACGTAATCCTCGTAAAAAGTTTTTTTGGGAAAAGCAGGGATTTAAAGATGCTGCACTAGCAACGGCACTTACTGGAGCCATTGGAGGAGGAGCGATTCTTGCTAACAAAAAAGGTTGGATGGGTCGCATAGCTAGGGGAGCTAAAGCAACCAAACCAAATACAGGATACACTCCTGATCCAAACTTTAAACTTAATGCAATTTCTGAGCTATTTGAGCTTGATGCCATTGACATGCTTGATGGCGACAAAGGGTGGAGAACTTCACGTCCCACTTCTTCTTCTGTAAGAGTCCATAAAGATGGATCATCTCGTAGAGATCGTCGTCGCAAGTACTGGTATGAAAGAAAAGCAAATCGTGACAAAATGATAGCAGGTGGAATTGCTACAGGAGTTCTCGGTCTAACAGGTGGACTAGTTGCCGCAAAGCGTTCTGGCAAGAAAGCTAAAAAAGCACTCGACGCTCTTAAGAGACAAAGAAGGCGTACTGTTCCCGTTGCTATAACTCAAGCTGGTGATGACGGTGGTGATCTCCAAAGTGTCATTACTAAAGTGCGGAATAAAAATCTTACAAAAGAAAAGATAAAGATCGGTGGCTAAGAAAAAAACAAAGACTCAAAAAAAACAGGAGTTGAAGGAGCAAACGGTTAAAGTTACTCCCCAAAACTTTGCTAGTGTTTTCAATATCGTATTTAATGAACGCAAGGAAGTGGCCAGTAGGTAGAACCCCACCACCTGGTTGGGTTGTAAGTCCAGAGCTATCAGAGCTTTATGGATACAATGTCATAGTTAGAGATAATGAGCGTTCACGTATAGAGCGCAGGATTGACACTCCATCCGTGCGTAGAATGAAAAGATCAGGGCGTAGACAAGCTTTACTAGGAGCCGCACTTATGGCTCTTGGTATTTCTTTACGTAGATAAAATGCAAGAAGAAGAACGTAAAGAAGCGATTAAGAAAGCAGGTCGAGCCGCTGGTGCTGTCGCAGCTGGTGGTGCATACTGGAAAGCCGCAAGAGATAATCAAATACTCAAAAATGCTAATGAAGACCGAAAGGGCTTTAGGCGGGATTTGGAGCAAAAGAAAAAAGCTGCTTTTGAAGAATATAAAGCAAAGAGGGGTGGAGATGCATCCATGGATAGCTGGCTAAAAGGAGAGGGTAAAGAGCACGCAGGTATTGAGGCAAAGAAAAACAAGTATAATGACTTTATAGAGAAGAGAGATAAGGTAAAATTCATAGACACTCCAGGAAGCCACAAAACTGCGATATTTAAAAATCGCTTTAGGCATCTGTACAACAGAATGAATCTCGGAAAAGCAAGGCTCCCCAGAATCCTCACACGTGTATGAACCACAATGATGTTATATCTTTGCCCACAGCAGGCTCTGGCGTTACCGCTGGAGACTTTGTGTATTTGGACACTGATGGTAAGTGTGCTCGATTAACTGGGTCCATTGTAAAAGAACGCGCGATAGGAGTAGCTTTACATGACCAAAAGCCTGATGTTGATGCATCTAACAATGCTGTAGACGTTCACCTACTATCCTCATCAGGTGTCGCATTGGTCAACTACCCGCTACAGGTAGCGCCTGGTACAGAAATTTTCGTTAATGATGGTAATCCTGCCGGCACAACAAGTGGACGGCATATTGGTATAGCTCTTGAAAGTAAGGTAAGTGGGTCAGGCTTACTTCGCATTATACTAGTATCCTCTGATGCCTATAGTGCTGGGGCGGCTCCAAACCTACTAGGTCAAGCCATTGGTGAGGCAATAGCACGATCAACAGCAAGCGCGAGATTAGACACGCCACCATTGGGGCAAACCAATACTCAAGGCAACTTTAGCGGAGAGTCAACAAGTGAAGCCTCCTTCTATAGTACCACCGCTACACAAACAATATTCCAGTCAGGGAGCGCAACTTCTTCTGGTTCATTCTTTGCTTCAGGAGCTACACAGCCTGTTATCTTTAATGCAACATCAGAATCTAAAGGTTCACTAATAATTACAGCATCAAGTGTTAGTGCCAATAAGTTCCTATTAGGTGGGTCTGAGTCTTCATCTTCATTTACCGTTACTATAGCACCTTGGACCCCAAGTACTAATGGAGGCAGCATCTCAAGTGGTCAATTTACTGGAAGTGTAGCACCTTGGACTCCAGCTACTCATGGAGGTAGCACTTCAAATGGTCAATTTGCAGGAAGTGTAGCACCTTGGACTCCAAGTACCAATGGGGGTAGTACATCAAGTGGGCAATTTACTGGAAGTGTAGTTACACCATCCATGGCAGGCCACGCAATAGGCCAAGCAAGTGCTGAAGTTACCGCAGGTGGTGTCCTAACCTCACCATCAGCTATGGGAGGATATGCTGAAGGAGAATCCACTACTGAAGCAACTGCCTCTGCATCAACGTCAATCGCAGGATTAAGTGGAGAAGCTGTTGGAACGTCTACTACCGAAGCAAGTGCATCCGCGGCCACTTCTACAGCAGGAGTAAATGGAGAAGCCATAGGTGAATCCACGACCGAAACAACTGCATCTGCATCAACCTCTACAGCAGGGGTGAATGGAGAGGCTATAGGTGAGTCTACGACCGAAACAACTGCATCTGCATCAACTTCATCAGTAGGTCTTACCGGGGAAGCGATAGGGGAGTCCTCTACTGAAGGAACCGCAGGGGGTACAGTATCAACGACCTCAGCTCCCATTAGTGGCGAGGCTATCGGTGAGGCTTCAACTGAAGGCGCGGCTACCGGTAACATAGCGCAACCGTCTAATGAAAGTCTAGTAGCAGCAATGAGCGGCAAAGAGATTTGGCTCGATGCTTCAGTTTTTGATGGAAGCGACGCAAGTAACAATCCTTCAGACTTAACAGAGGTAGGTGATGGAACCTATGATTGGACTGACCGGACTGGGAATTACACTTTAAGCCAAGAATTTCCTACACTTTCAGACCAACCTTACTACCGAAACACCTTTAGTGATTTTAACGGTAAAGGGGCAGTGCATTTCCCCGCCGGGGACAGACCTCTATACCTTAGTTCAGGTATGACAAGTGGCTTTAAACATTTGTTTGTGGTTCATAATGCACCCTGGACGAGTGAAGCGGGTAACACCAATAGTGCCACTACATATCTAACTCCATACGGTCACAGCCGTACACACAGGAATGATAGTGGAAGTATCCATCTAATCAATAAAGCTAACGTCACTGATGCGTCTGCTTTTCGTTATAAGTATGGTAGTAATTACGGAAACCACTACTTCGATGATGCAACAAAAGACGGAGTTGCAGTTCCCGATGCAGATCAAGCAACTTATGTGGCAAGTTCAAGAACTTCAGCAAATGAACCAATAGGTAGGTATAATCTAACAAACAATTACACTTACCCTTCGGGTCTTGTGGATGGAAGTAAACCTGTGATATGGGAACATAAATTTACTTCTTCAACTGACCAAGCATTCCGTCACTTTAATAAAGGCGAAACTAATAGCAGTGACCCAGGTTTCATGTGCCACTGGGGAGAGTTTATAGCTTTTACAGACGTACTATCTGATGCAGATCGTCTGATTGTCCTTAAATACTTATCTGACAAATACGGAATTCCAATTTACACAGGAGAGACTGAGATCACTCAAGAGTCTAACCTCACGAACTGGTACAAATTTGAGGAAGGTACAGCAGGGCAAACCAATAAATACATAAGAGACTGGGCAGGTACAAAACCTACCTTTGTTCGTAACGGTGCAACTATTGAGGCTGGCAGACGGGGTGGCTGCGTTCGTATGGCAGATGGCAGTAACGATGAAGTTTCTTGGACAGCACAAACTCTAACAATTGCATCTTCTTACACATTTTCTTTCTGGGCAAAGAGAGATAGTTCTGGTGGTGGTAGTGCAGTAACTATAGTTGCATCAAGCAGCACTGGTATCGAAGTCGAACTAGATGGCAGTAATACCATCTTCAAACATGACTCGACCTCGATTAGCTCTACAACTGTACCAACTCAGGGGACTTGGGCTCACTATGCTATTACTTATGACGGCACTACAATGGAAGCCTTCATAGACGGAACTTCTGTTGGTTCTACTTCATTATCATCACCTTCAACCAGTGGATATCTTCGGATTGGGAGAGGCATCGCATCTGTTAACGCTTTTATTGGTGATGTAGACGATGTTCGGCTTTACAGCACCAATCTTAGTTCATCAGAAATTCAAGCAGTTGCAAATGATGACGCGGACAACCCTTACTACAACATATGAGTAGTTACGCTGTAATAGATTCTTCTAAACGCGATTCCGTGGATTGGAATGACGTACTAGAAGAAGAAGGTTACGAGAGATGGAGTTTAGACGGCTCTAAGTTTCTTGTAGAATTCCCCGGCGCAATACCTACCTGGGCCGGTGGGGAAACTATTTTAACACAAGAAACTGCTCGACAGCGCGTAGCAGAAGAATTTTAACCAACAACAAAAAATTGCGTAAAAGTTGACTCCAACGTTTTTATTATGGCTACTACATCTAATGCTGCAGGCGACTGGTTTGAAGAAAATGCACTAAACCATCTTTTTGGTTACATGTCTGTCTCACAACCAACTTCTATTGATATTAAACTTTACTCTTCTGATCCAGGCGAAGATGGATCAAGTTCAACTGAGCTTGATACTTCTAATGACCCAGGATATAGTGCCGTAACACTATCAAGTCTTAGTAGTGATGGCACAGTAGGCACAGACAGTGATGGTTACTACTGGGCTCCAAACTCTGATGTGACTTGGACTGCTAGTGGTGCTTGGACAACTGCCCCAGGTGGCATTGCATTATGGGCTGATGGCTCCTATATTCTAATGCATGGATCACTAGATGATGGGTCAGGTGGGTCACTTTCGGCTTTGAGTAATGGACAAACTTTGACGATTAGCTGTGATGGCACGTCATCATCTTCCTTAAAATTTAAACTCTCATAACAATGGCACTCACAGGATCGTTTACTACCGCATTCCAGAATAAGCTACTAGACGCTTTAGCGTCTAATGATGTTTTAGATACCTGCCTTGATGGACTAAAGCTTGGTCTTTACACCTCAGACCCAGGCGAAGATGGCACATCAGGAACTGAAGTTTCAGGTGGTAACTATTCTCGCCAGTCATTTACTGTTGGAGCAGCAACTGAGGATACTTCAGTTACACCATCTGTAGGTAAAATCTCGAATGCTGCAGCTATTAATTTTGCAGCTAACGGTGCAGCTTGGAATGGCATTGAATACGCTGCTATCTTTAGGACTAAGAGTCTTACTCGTTCAATAGTTGGCATTACAAATGCCAGTGAAGTAAACGCAAGCGGAGATTCGGTTTCGTATAACAAAATAATCATTCCTGCTTCACATTGCTCAACTGTAGCGACTTTGACGATCACAGGATTTGATGTTGTAGACCGTGCTGGTGGTGATGGTGTTGCAGATTGGCATTCAACCCTTACCTATAGTGGAAGTAATGCTACTTACTACACTGAAGAATCAAATGGGGCGGCTGCAAACAGCGCCCAAAATTCAACGAACTTTATTCGCGTAAAAACAGGACCATTAGCTGGTATTTGTTATGATATTGTTGGTGAAGGAACCAACACCATAACAATTGATTCCTACTACAAATTCTTGGATGAAGATATTTTAAATCAACAAGTTGAAGTCATGGCAAAAGTGACTTTGGCAGATTTATCTGGTATTGTTCACAATAGCTCAACTACCCTTGATAGTAATGGCTATGCCGCATCTGGATCAGGTTTCCTTTCGGGTAGTTCGTCTACTGCTGACCGATTTTATATCCATAATACTTTACAAACAGCAGTCGTTTACTATTTACAAAACGCACCAGTTTTTGCTGGCGACGTAGGCTGGCGACAACTAGGTGTAGCAGCATCTGCGGATGCTGGTGGTGCTGTAATCCCCCCAGCAGAACTATGGCCACATACAGACCAGACAACTGATGATTACTGTATGTTGGATACAAGACAAACCGCTGACTGGACTCTAACTAGCCAGGTTTCAACCACCGACGAACTAGTTGCTCGCCTTCGTGCTGTTGATGGCTCTGGAAATAATGCTACACTCAACGTAGCGGATGGTTCAAGTTTAGAGATTTCCGCAGGCGATCTTAAGCTCACACTTTCGTGAACCATAATGATGTTATATCATTACCTGTCACCACTGCATCGTCAGCTGGTGACATTATGGTTTTAAATAGTGATGGTACTTGTACTCCTTATGGAGCCGGCAATACTAAAGAGAAGGCAATAGGCGTTGCATTACATGATGTTGATCCTACGGAAGTAGGTGATCCACATGCCATCCACTTATTCGGTGGGATATTCGTAGCTAAGGCAGGTGGCCCCATATCAATTGGTGATATCGTGGGCATACGTGATGGTGTAGCTACCTTGCAAAACTCCGGCACAATACGTCAAGTTGGGATAGCACTTGAAAACCTTACAGGTGTCGGTCTAATTAGAGTCATATCAACATGAACGAAGACATTCATTTTTTTAACGCAGTAGATGGTCGTATCGACCCTGATGCGGGTGTAGTAAGAGGTGTTTCCTTAATAACCATGGGTACTGCTCGTGGTCACAATCTTGAGGTAGATGATAAAACACTCACACAACTAAAAGAATCACTTGATAGCACACCACCACCAGGTATCAAAGCTAAGTTGAATCATCGCTCTGGGGTTGAAGCTGTATTCGGTTATATCAACAACTTCCAAGTTGAAGGTAATAAGCTTACTGGTGACCTAAACATGCTAAGGCATCACAAAGACTTTAATCAGACGATGGAGCAAATAACTACGATGCCCGGTCAGATAGGACTTTCGGTTGCTTTTCAAGGAGACAAAGAACCGGGTAAGGATGGAAAAGTTTATGCTCGCTGTAAGCGAATAGTCTCCGTAGATTTAGTACCTGATCCGGCAGCTAACCCGGACGGGATGTTTGAAAGTAAAGTTGACAACGACATAGTGTATATGGACCAGGAACCTAATGTAGAGGAACTCCTTCAGGGCATCGCAGAGCGCCTTGACGGCGTTGAGGAATTTCAAGGCAACTTGGAAGAAGCAATCGCAGACCAGCTAACTGAAGATTACTCTGATGAAGATTACTCTGATGAGGATTATTCTGATGAAGCTGATTATGCCGACGATGAAGTCGAATATGAGGATTCTTACGAGGATTCTGAAGCAGAGTACGAGCCAGTCGAATACTCCAGCATTGATGATGCCTTGACTTACCTTGAGGCTAAAGCTGAAGGCGCTCTTGCCGCTGAAGAGGAAGCTCGTGAAAATATGCTTTTTGAAAATGTAGAGGACAAAGTTGTTGAGCTCGCTGAGATCAACCAGCAGCTACAAGCTGAAAACGAAGTACTACAGGAAGCTCTTGAACTTCAAGAGGTAGAGGCTGTACCAACTTCATCAGAAGCTTTCTTGTTCGGCGCAGATGCCGGTGAAGGAACTTTTGAGTTCGCTATTCAACAACACGCTTCTGGCGAAGCTGAAAGTAGCCACGAAGCAATTCGTTCTGCTGTTGCTGACTCTCCAGCTGCTCACCGTGACTGGCTAATACGCCAAGGAATCTTAGAAAACTAAGGAGATAGAAACTTATGAATCATAATGGTGTAATTTCTCTCCCGTCTGACGGCTCTTCCACCTATACGGCTGGAATGATCGTTAGCCTTAATTCTTCAGGACAAGCCGCTGCAAACGGTGGAACTGGTGATGGCATCGGTGTTGTACTACATGATGTGAAGGCTGATGAAACTGGACGCCCTTTAGACATTCAACTATTTAGTGCTGGAGGTTCTGCTCTCGTCAAAGCCAATGGTTCAATTACCGTTGGTCAAGAAGTTGGCTATGCTGACAATGACAGTGACGTGGATTCCTCTGGTGCCAATAAAATCGGATATGCCCTTGAAGTTGGTGCGACAGGTGGCTTAGTACGAGTCATACTAAAGTAGAACAGGATACTAAAAGACAATGTATAAGAATAGCCACGCTATCATTCGCCACGACCTCAACGCGTTTGTTGAAGAGGCCGCTTCCACTGACAAGCTTCTTTTCGGCTCACAAATTTTGCCACAACTTCCTGTGGATGCCCGCGCTGGCATTTACCCGAAGATTGAAATTGGTAATGGTGGTGAGCTTCTTAAGAAAGACAGCACATTACGTGGACCAACCGGCACCTACAACGAAACAACTCGCAAGTTCACCACTGACACCTATGAGTGTTTAGATCGTGGTATGGAAGAGCGAATTGATGACGTTGTTGTACGTGATTACGCAAAATTCTTTGACGTAGAGGTTCTTACCTCCAAGCTCATCATGCGCACAATGAAGCTCGATTATGAGTCTCGTGTGTACAATCTGCTACAAGGCGCTACTACATCTAGTAATAGTAACTTCCTTCAACTCGATGGTGTTACCGTTGCTAATGGTAATAATGCTGCTAATGGATGGGGAACTACTGCTGGTCTCGCTGACTGCGACTTTCCTCTTCTACTCATGAATGCTATCACCGAGCTCACAAAGCGTGGTGAAACCCCTAATACCTTGGTAATGGGTCAGCAAGCATGGAATTGGTTCCGTCGCTCAACCAAGCTTAACACCTTCCTATACGGATCGTTAGGTACTGGTCTTGGGTACAAGATGGTGACAGAATCTGATATCGCTAAGCAGTTCCGTTTACAAAACATTTACATCGCTGCGGCTCACTATGATGAAGCTAATCGTAATGCCTCTGCTTCCTTAACCCCACTTTGGAATAATGACCGTATGTGGTTGGGTGAAGTCAAGGGTGGTGAGGTTTCCGCTGGTGGCGCAGGACGTACCTTCGTGTGGTCCAAAGATGGCTCTGGCCTCTTCACCACAGAAACTTATCGCTCTGAGCCTCGCCGAGGTGATATGGTACGCGTTCGTCATCACACCTCTGAGAAGGTTGTGAACAAGAATGCTGGCCTCGAAATCATCCTCAATGAGCAAGGAACAGATAACGAAGGCAATTGGGGCGCAACTGCTAACTCAATTAGCTGGGAATAATTTCTCCTAATATTCTCCTATCGAAAAGGGGCGGCTCAATCGAGTCGTCCCTTTTTGTTGACATAAACATTCTTGTTATGAGCATATTCACTGACGGGCTTAATCTTTCAATTGAACCTGCAATGGATCAGATGGCTGAGACTGTCTGGATTAATGGTAGTAATCCCGTCCTTGCGATCCCTGATCCAGTAGAGAAATCTACATCACGCACAATAGCTGGAAAAATGACTGAAATCGCGAGTGTCGTGTATATGAGGAGACAAGATGTTGATACCTTTAACGTGAAGAAGGGTGATAGAATATCCTTCTCACACCTAGGAGGAGTTGTAGCGGGTCGTGTGGTTGCTGTAGAAGATGATGGCACACAAATGATCACCCTCACTTGTGGGCCTGTTCTAAAAGGAGTTGTTCCAGTATGAACATGGATAAACTATTTAAGATTGATCCATCAATCGACTCAGATGATCCAAGACAGCAGAAACTCAATGAAGCAGCTTTAACTGGCTTCGGGGAAATCTTCCTTAGCTCTGAGTGGGGAGCTGAAGAACCTTCCTATGGGCCTGAGCTAGATAAGTACATGAGAAGGGTAAAAGATGATTGATTCATATCAAGACCCCAAAAGAGAAGTAGAGCTTACAATATGTAGGCATCTAAAAGAAGCTACCCAAGTACCATTTTTTCCAAACAAAGGAGACCTGGAGCATGAGCTTCCATTTGGAGCTGTTCTATGTGAGTCCATGAAACCGCTACTTGGTGGTAGTCTACCAAGAGGTTACAGATGCGATGTGCGAGTGGTTTACGTAAGTCACATGGATGAAGTTGGCTCCTTAGAGCACTCAATGGCTATCGCAAGGATAGAAGATGCTTTGAATAAGATACCCCAAGACAAAACTAGCCCCCAGGTGGTCGAGTTTATAGTTCAAGGAGGCAGGGGCGATAAGTTTGATTACGACATTGGTAATGGTATGACTACCTTAGAATCTGGTAATAATACAAACCCCGGTTTATTACTTGCTCAAGAAGTTGATAAAGACCCAATACTAAGCGCGTCTTATGAAATCATAAATGAGTATTCAGTTTTTTCTGAGACAAAAGTAAAGGTCACAGGTGATAGGGATGGTAGACCTTTTACTTTTAACATTAGTGTAAATACTGATGAATCTACAATAGCAAACATCAAGGAATTCACTCAAACTAATGGAGTGGTCAATGAGTATGATCTTGAGAATAATCACACAAAGATTGTTGGTCTTTACGTAATGGACATTCAGGAGTCAAGTGAAGCACAATCCTTTGGTGACCTTTTTGTGTGTAGAGTTGCTGTTGTTGGGGAAAGCAACTGTTAGTTGACAAAGGGCTTTTTAGTATGGCTACTACAAAATTAGGCGACTGCGCGTATATTTACGGAATTGATACCAATGAAGAAATCGCTGGTATGATTATAACTGGCCTAACGAAGGAAACTTCTCCTGAGTTTGAGGCTGAAGCAACCGATGATACCGGTAATGTAAAATCGGTCGTTAGGGGTGGTGATAAGATAAGTTACACAGTTTCAGGCTTTGCTAAAAATACAGCACTGCTTAGTACACATGGTGGAGATGGATGTACAACTACCATTGATGAAAAAACATGTATTATTGAAAAGTGGTCAATCAATAGCGCAAATAATGACTTTGCAAAGTGTGAATTGACTGCGGTACATTATCCGGTAGCAACTTACTGCTGTTCTCCAGATGCATGATTTGTAAACATCACTAAAATTTAAACAAAGTAGTAAAATGGCAAAAGAAGAATGTGGTAAGTTTTTATTTGGTACAACAGCTGTTACAGGCATCTCAATTGCGGTTGAGAGTACATCATCTGAGTCAAATCCTCAGTACCAAGCTGAAGCTAAAAATAAAGATGGAGAAACTGAGGCTATCAAGGTTGGAAAGCTTACAGGCTCTTGTACTGTAAGTGGCTTTAAGAAAAGTGGAGCGGAAGAACCTAAAATTGGCGACACGTTTCCTCTTGATGGAGAAACTTTTTTTGTAGACAAAGTTACAGTTACACAATCCAATGAAGATTTCCAAAAAATGGAAGTTGTAGGGAAATTCTGGCAAGGTGTAACCACGGTGTGTCCGAATGCTTAATTAGAGCTTTGTAATGTGGGTATTGATGAACAATTCGCTCAAGCATGGCTAAATGTTGAGCACAAAGTCTTTGGGTTTAAACTAAAGCCATTTAGTCTTTGGCATCGATTCCTACTTAAAGTAACACAGTCAAAAATCCTCGATGCGGGAAGTGAAATCTCCGCAATGGATGTTTATAAGGCAGCTTACGTTTGTACCCTTAAATACCCCAAAGCTCCTCGCCTTGGACCTCTTTCCAAGTTTAGGAGCTTTGTTTATTTACTAAGAGATGTGCATGTGAATGTTGAAAAATTCACGGCATACATTCAAGACTATGTAACTCAACCTGAGTTCTGGGAAAGTAAAGATTCTTCGGGCAGCTCCACAAGTGGTCCACCAGAAGAACTATCAACCGTTGTCGCTTTGATGCAGATGGGAATGACTGAGCGTGAAGCATGGGATTGTCCTTGCGGAATGGCTAGTTGGTACGCTGCGGCTCATGCATCATGGAATGGAGCAAACTTAGATTTTAAAACAGAAGAAGATAGGCATGTAATGGAGAATTTTGATGCAATAATGGCAGCGGCTAAGGCTAAGGAAGGAAAAGACAATGGCGAGTCTTAATGATGGATTAGAACAAGCAAAGGGAGCCATGAGTGGCCTAATCGAGCCAGCTCTCATATTCGCATCCACAGGAAGCAAGGCCGCTGCTACATGGGGTGGACTTAAAGCAGTCTTACTAACAAAGGTTCTTGGTCCAGTTTCGCTCTTGTCTGGTGCTTTGCTTGGTGTCGTTGGTATAACTAAGCAAATTGTAGCCCAGACAAACCTCATGGCGAATGGGATGCAGAAGTTACGCCAGCTTGAAACCCTAAAGACACAATTTGCACCATTAGTGGGTGGCGCAAAGTCAGCAGAAAATAGATTGAAAGAACTTTACACTTTTGCTGCTAAGACTCCTTTCCAGCTTAGTGAAATAGCAGAAGCATCAAAGACTTTAGAGATATTAACACGTGGGGCGCTATCAACAGGCGAGAACTTACGTATGCTAGGTGATGTGGCCGCGCAGACAGGTCAATCAATGCAGACGATATCCTTTTGGACTGGACGATTATATTCAGCACTAAAAGGTGGGCAGCCTATCGGAGAAGCCACTGCACGATTGCTTGAGATGGGGGTTATATCTGGGGAAGTACGTACAAGGCTTCAAGACTCAGCAGCTGCTGGTGACAGTTTCATAAAAACTTTTGATATTCTAACTAAAGAGATGGAAAGAGCAAAAGGTGGGATGGAGGATTTATCCAAAACACTTGAGGGCTTAGAATCCACTCTTGTTGATGTTAAGGGTCAATTTGCCGCAGGTTTTGCGATGAACTTCAAGGAGGGAGAGACTGCTGCATTAAAAACTCAAATTAGTTTATTTGAATCAATGGCTGAACCTGTTCAGCGTATAGGTTTTTGGCTAAGTAGAACTTCTGTAGCTTTTTCTAAACTTGTAGGTAGAATGGCTCCTGCGGGTGAAGGCACAAGGCAATTAGGAAAAAACCTGTCATTACTAGTTGATGCCTTCGTAGCAGTTGGTACTGCAATAGCTGGCGTTCAAATTGCCACACTTATTTCTGGTATGATGGGTCTTAGTAAGGCTACTGGAGTAGCTACACTTGCTACAGCTAAGTCAAAATTTGAATCTATCAAAGCGGCACTAGCTCGAAAAACTGAGTATGGTGCTGTAAGGTTAAACACAATCGCGTATAGTAGACTAAGCCTTGCCCATAAGAAGGCATTGATTTCAGGTGGAGTACTTGCCGGAGGAACTAAAGTTCTAACACTGGTTTTTACCTCTCTCACAAATGCGGTCAAGGCTTCCTTTGCGGCTATGGTTGCGAATCCATTGACGGCTATAATCACAGCTGCTTTAACACTTGGGACTGCAATATACTCCACGTTCAATAGAATGAAGCAACTCGAGGAGGAGGTTAATAGCATAAGGCAAAGCACAAAAGAAATGAGCGCAGAGTTCCTAAAAGCAGCAGCAGCTGTAAAGACACTCGATGATAAGCTTCAGCTCATTGGTGATGTGGATGCTAAAATCGCGGCAACTACAAGTGAAATCAAAAAACTCGCGGATGAGTCAAAGAAAGGATTTTTTGGTGGGATAGCATCAGGGATTGGAAATGCTTTTAAAGAGGTAATCACACTCGGTAAGTTTGACGGAAAGTCAGAGGAAACTGCGAAACAAGAAGCCTTACTAGCAAAACTTAAGGAACAACAAGAGCTGCGACGACAAGCATTAAATTTAGACCGAAGTAGCCTACAGCTTGTTCAGCAAAGAATTGATCACATAAATCGTGAGCTTGAGGTTCAACGAGCCATGAAAGACCTTGCGAGAGAGCGGGCTTTGCAAGACGCAACTGCTGCTGAAAGAATATTCATACTATCAAAGCAAATAGCTGAAGTTCAAAAGAAAGGCAGTGAAGGTCGAGCAATTTCAGAGCAAAAAGCAATTTTAGCAGAAGAATCCAGAGAAAGGCAGATTAGGCAAAGCGAGCAACAAGTTTCGGGTAGGGGAGACTTTAGGGGAGATGAACAACTTGAGCAAATGAAAGCTCAACTACAAATGCTCAAAGCATTGGAAAACCAGACTAAAGGCATAACTGATGCTAAAAAAGCAGCCGCAGCTGTCACTGCTTTTACTCCACCAACGCAGGCTATTGTTGCGTTCAATAAGATCAAGAAAACCTTAACGGGATCAGCCGACCCAATTGCTTACTTGTCCAAAGAAATTGAGAAGATTACACGCTTTGTAGATCAACAAGATAAAGCAAGAAAGAGTCTCGTGGCGACACAAAAAGAAGAGGCACGAACGGCTTCTGGAGCTGCGGCTATTACCAAAGATGCTTTGGCCTCAATAGTTGCCGCGCAAGGTGATCTTGATAAGATTGATTTCGTTGATGAAAGTAAACTTGGTACTGGTGGTCTACTTGGTGCTTTAAATGAACTCCTTAGTTCCGGGGAAAGTACGACTGGGAAGTTGAACCAAGCTGAGAGGAAGGCAATCCAGGCGACTATAGAATCTTTAAATCAAAAAGCCACAGCTTACCAGGAACAACTAAAGTTGGTCGAGAAGTTAAAGATTGAAGTAGAGAGTCTAGCGAGAAAAGAGAAGATGCGGGTAGGTAAAGAATTATCTGACCAAACATTAAGAGCAGATAAGATGGCAGCTAATGACATGAAGGGCGGACGTATTATCGCTGACCTAGAAGCCCAAATAAGACACCAAGGGCGACTAATTGCCCTCACAGCGGCTCATGGTGATAAAGCAAAGTCCTTAGCCGACCTAAAGAAAGAAGCAAGGCAAGTATCTGAGGAAATATTAAATATAGAGAATAAAGCCGCAAAAGGAGGATCAGGTGGGACTGGCGACGGACTAACTGATAAAGAAGCTAGGCGTATGCTCACACTCGATCAGCAGGCTGTTGAACTGAAGAAAGCCATCAAAAAAGCGGAGCAAGATGTAACCCTTGAAAGACAGAAGCAAGTTGATGTTATGAAGAAACTGCTTCAGCAACTGAATAAGGTCGTTGAGGAAAACAAACGTTTAATGAGAAACTTGCGTGAAGACCTTGAGAATGAATTACGCGATATTGCTATAGATGTAAACATTAGGCAAAACAACCTTGATAAGGCTGCTGACCTAATAAAAAAGGATCAGGAGACAGAGGATCGTCAAGCAGATAGAAATCTACGAGAAAAGCTTCAAAGTGAAGGTAAGTTGAATGCTGGTCAGATTGATGAAAGAGTACGCTTGCAACAGGAGAAGCGACAAGCACAGCGTCAAGAGGGTAGAGACAAAACAGTGTTCGCAGTTGAGCGTGACCTAGCAAAGGCAAGGCTTGAGATGCAAGCAAACTTAGGTGATGGAAAAGCACGTAGAGAACTTGATACCATGCAGAACTTTGATCTATTTAAAGAGAACCTAGCGAAAAACTTGAGGCTAGGTATGGAAAAGGGTGAAGCTAAACGTTTAGCTACAGACACAGTCAATGCCAAATTAATGCGTGAAGTGAACTTAAAGCAACCCGTTGCTGATTCATTTCGTGCTGTGGGTCTTGGTGGCACAGCTGTTTCCACTGACCCATTAAAACAGTTAGCCCAAAAGCAAGCTGACCTCCTTAAGAAGATCGCAGAGAATACAGCACCTTTAGCGAACAATAAAGTGAAGAAGGTAGATATTGACAAGGTGAATGAGTTCTTAAATAACTTACCAGTTAATTAGTTATGGCACAGACATCAAACTGTCCTCCTTCAGGAGAGCTTGTTTTACAGCCTGGTTCAGCTGTTGTTGAAAACAAATACACACTCGATACTGGATCAGAGAAGTATATTGCTAACAAATCAGGATTTAGAATGCTTGCACCTGCTATAGGTGATGCCCATCTGAAATATAGCAATTTATATGTTAAGTCTTTACAATTTACTGAAGCGGAAGCATGGATGATAATAGATGTGCAATATGAAGGCTTTCTTACTTTAGGTGATAAAGACCCAACTGGAGGAGCCAGCTTAGCGAGTGGTCAATTCCCCATACAAACACATCCAAATTATAGTGGAAGTCACCCCAAGAAATGGGGGACAGTATTTGGGGAGGGAGGATCACCTAATGAATTTGGTAGATACCTAAAAGATGGAGAGTTTTCCCATTTTGGTAAGTTACCCAATGGTGATGGTAAGCATAAAAGACCTAAAAAAAGCACAGCAAAAGGTGCTAATATGCTAGAAGGTGTGACTAGCTATCTAGATGCATCAAATGGCAAATACACATACTCACGTATAACAACGAGAAGTATTGCCAAGTGGGATAAGTTAGGGAAAAGAGTAAAACCCAAATCAACAAGGATACCAGTACCTTCATTAGGAGACGATAGAGACTGGATACTTGTTTCGATTAATGAGTCACCTCTTTACTTGAGTGCTTCGTTGACCGCATACAATACTACAGTTGAGTTCCTAGGCTCTGGTCCTGGTGGAGCAAATCCATTAATTTATGAGGATGGTGGTGGTTGGACACTTGACTCTTTAGCATAATGAATGAGTTTCAAGATATGCCAGTGGTCGCGATCGGCGATCCATTGAAAGATGTCATAAGTGTTCGCAGAATGAATGCTATACAAGATGGTATAGTAAACCTTGCGAAAGGAGAAAATATACAAGCAGGAGACGGCTTACGAGGGCAAACTATTGGAAATCAATTCAAGCTTGAGCTTGAAAAGAAAGCATCCTCTATTAATGATAATTATACTACATTTCAGTATGTTGCTGATGGGATTTTTGAATGTGTTAGAAGTATAACATCAGAAGGAAAGCCAACCGGAACTCATGGTGATGCAAGTCTTAAACGAGCGCCAGGATTTGATAAGGTTGATGGCTTGGCTATAAATACCTGTGAAGGTAATAATAAGTCCTTCAACCGTGATGGCAACGGATTGTCTACAGACAAAGTGCCACCAATAAATCTCTGTAAGTGTTTATTTCAGTATGATCTCCAAGGAGACGAGATAGTGCGCTTAACTGACGAACACTACTTTGAATTTCTAGTGGAAGGTAAATATGAGATCGAGTATGAGGTAACCACTTATGTCAAGGAGAGACAAGGAGGTGTGGATCAACACGTTTACTGTTGGGCTGGGATTGGAGGTGCTGGTGAAGACGCTGAAAACTTAAATCTAATAGGCAAGAAAGAAGAGGATCAAAGACTTGCCTACTATTTTCCAGTGAAACAAAGTCTATCCGTGTCGAAGTTTGATGCAATCTCTTCTCATCCCTTCAAGGTTTACGTTGGTACAGACACGGAGGGACTTTCGGAAGGACCTTTGGATGGGCCTGCAGTTAGATGTGATATGAGCTATATTGACAGTCTTGGGGAAGGTGGAGGAGAGATTCTAATAGCAAATGCTGGGACGTGGTTTAAGTGTAATGGTGATTTTTTTGATGGTAATTGCCCAGAAGATGGCGTGAAAACTCAACACCATGCATGGATACCGATAGACTGTGAGCCACGTCCTGATGGAAATCTACTATATTTAGAAATTCACTTTGAAAAAGAAAGTGGGGGACATACGAAAAAAGAGTTTGTTCCTGAGTTTAGGTATAGTGATGGTACAACAGCTGAAGAAAACTTACCGGCAAAGTTTTTCATAAGTGACTATGGTGGTTTTGAAACAGGTAAATTTGAGCCAATCGAAACCTATGAGCTGACTGAAGTTTTTCCTTTAAAAGCAACAAAACTAATTCGCATACCAATTGCAAAACTCTATTTAACGAAATATGAGGATGGTATCGTTGTTGATGCAGTATCTCAAATAAGAACAACTGCAATACACTTGATACCTGCTGGGCTCGATGAGGCTTGGGGATACTCACCCTTATCTGGCCTTAATACTAACTACTGAGTTTATGGGTTGGTATGGCATAGCAGGGAGGTACACGCATATTGATATGGCTGGACTCCAGCCACATCACGACACAACACTGCCCGCCGCTGCACTCTTTCCTAATAGACCAGACATTAAGCCTGAGTTTTACAATTTAAATCCAGACCTAGGCGAAATTAAAACTCCATGGGACGCTATACAAGATAAGTATGATGCTGTTCTTGCTCCTCCTGGCTTGTATCCTCCCGCAAGAGAATATAGTTACGTTGCTTACTCTGAGCCACATAGTTCAGAGTATGTTCATAAAATGCTATATCATCTAAAAGGGGCAAAAATTAAGTTTGAATGTAATATCCAGCCAAACCCCATCAAATATGATTCTGATGATATGAGGCCAGCTTGGGAGCAAACATATTCTTGTGAGGATGAGGAAGGATGGTCGCCTGATAGACCTCGTTTTACTGGATTGGAAGGCTATGGTCGAGATGGAAAGCTTGATAAGGAGTTAGGTTACACCCCAAACCAAACATTTATTTTAGAAGGTGAGTTTTTAGGTCATACTGAAATTTGGTTTGATAAAGACTTGCGTAATGGTGGAAGAGATAAAGGTAATCTTTCAAAAAGAATACTATATACACACCCAACACAAAAATACCTTAGTAAAACAGAAGGAGTATCTCTAACAGGACACTACTTAGGTGCAACATACCGCCCTGCAACAAAAGCTGATGTGGAACAATGTCCAACTGTAGATGACGGTGTAATTTGGACAGAAGGTGATATTATGGGTGATATATTTGAGGCAGGTTCCATCCATTACTCATTCAGAGTCGTGCGTGAGGATCAGTTTTATAATCACTATTATGACTATGTTGACGCAGGGAACCCTCTCATACCTGGGCAGCCAGGCTGGGTAGAGGGGGGTAATACTACTGCAGCTTTCACTAGGGAACAACGTGGTGATCATAAGTGGCATTTGGTTCATCGTTTCCACTTTCATCCTCATGGGATATTAGACCCTGAAGTTCGTGGTAAATATTATGAAATTATAGAAGACAAGTATTCAGGCTATGGTGATAACATACCTTCTTTTGGGTGTGAAAATGGTGATCTTCAGACTGAAGAAGCTGAATTACCAAAGCGTTTTGATTTGCAGACATGTAGTGAAGTTGATGGAAAGTTTGCCACAGTATATAGTTCATCCTACATTGAGCGCCTCACGGAAATAGAGGGAGTTGATTGTAGCATTCCCTATAATTACCCTGACTACGATCATGAGTTTCATCCCAAAGGCCCGCCTTATGAGCCCGAACCTTGTTTCCCGCCTTCACAGGAAGCCATCATAAGAAATCATGGCTATGATGAACTAAGGAGACGTCAGGAAAAATGTCCTCATGGCCCGTATGGTTCTGCTGTGTGGGAATACTGGGCTTATCAAAAAGGGGAGAATGGAGACTTACATTGCCCACTAAAGTTTAGTGAAGCTATCACTTACTACAAAAATACCGACCTATCTAAGTGCGGTGGTGGAAGAATGAAGTCAAACACTGGCTTAAAACACCTTTGCGAAGGAATGCCAAGATATGTTGGGTATGATGATGAGGAAATCATGCCTCTTAATCATACACGCACTTTAGCAGGAGACGAAGACTTGACCTTTTTTGTCCATAACCGATTTAAGCAAAAATGGGGGAGCGAGGCGAACTTAGATGGTAAACCTCCTAGACCTAATTCAGGGGTAGAAGCACACGCTAAATCTATGCTCCCTAATATATTTGAAAGAGGTGTGGATGTATTTTCGAATGACTTTAATGAACCTAGCTTTGCGCAGTCTCCTTTACCAATTTATCCATACAAACCACCTGTAAATGGAATCCCACAGTCATGGGATGAATCTTTCAATGGGGGAGAGGGCAACCAATACCGATCAATGTGGTATGATGGTGGCGACAAATATACACCTCGGTTAATCAGTTGGCGACCTCCTAATAATAAAGGTCGCTATGGTGGTCCTAATAGCTTAATAAGAGATGAGGCAAGGGAGGAAAAAGGTCAGGCATTTATTGATGACTATGAAATTGAATGGATAGCACCAGTTGAATATATTACAGGGCAGGCAACAATATTCGGTGAGAGTTACAAGATAGCGGTTAGGTTGCCTGGTAAAAATGTGTGGAATGGTGGCTATAGTGGAAGTGTATCCTTAGAAATTGAACCTATATTTGAAGAAGAGCCAACGAAATGCTGGACACCAAGAAGTGAGAATATCCCCAAAAAAGATAAGGATTTTCCGTGGGCAGAAGAGGTATGTATAGATTTTGATAAAGCTTCTAAAGAAGAAGTGCCAGAAGAGGAACCTGAAGAGGAAGAAGGACCATGAACTCATACACACATAGCTCAAAGTTTACAGTAGAAGTCTCATTAAAGAACGACAATGTGACAGCTACGCCTTTTGACACAGCATCAGCAACGGGTGATGCGGAGCCACTAGACCCCGAAAAAGACTTGGAGATTAGGGTAATGGACACGAAGTACATTGGCACAGGACTCGGTAAAGACGATAAAGGTCGTCCTGCTAATCCAGAGGTTAAGAGGGAATTGCATAACTCATTATCTTTTCATGCTCTTGCTGCTGGTAGCTCAGTGAGTCCATACCTCCAAAAAGTTTGTGTGAAAATTAAAAGAATTGGAGACATTGAAGATATCAATAGTGTTAATCGACAGCCTCCCAATCCTTATAGTAAATTAGTGCAGATTGGGGTAGATGACCTACCAATAGCAGGTACGAATGGTGGCAACGCTTTCACCGGTAATCTTTCGCCTGACAAGGAGTTGGGACAAGAAAGTGTAACAGAATTTCCAGAGAAATACGCAGATTATGACTAAAGGAGAAATACTTAGAGATGAAGCCATCGAGCACTTTCGTAATCGAGCAAAAGCAAAATACGATGCAGGGCAGGAACAACATGGTGGATTTCTTAAAGATAGGGTAGATTGGAAGGACTTAGAGGACGAGTCTATTGACTTTATGTTTTACCTTTATGCTCTGATGAATAAAAAAGAAGAGGAGATACTACAACTTAAGAATAAGATAAAGTCTCTTGAATCTAGAATGTTAGAAATAGACTCGCGTTGACAACACTCGGTAGGTTGTGAGAGACGCAAATACCCTATTCATAGGTTCGGCTGGAACAGGTATCGCTATTAGTGATATAAACCCTTGGGTCAGCCTCATATGCGGATTGATGACGATAATTTACTTATCAATATCGATCTACAAGAAACTCAAGTAATGTATGCCTACCAAAAAAGAAAAACCTGGCACTATTGAAGTAAAATCAGTTAGTGAAAACGTTGCTCATATAAAATACCAGCTGAAGAAGCCCACAGATAGGCTTACGGTATTACTTACATCAGATCGGCACCATGATCATGTGGATTGTCGAAGGGATATGGAAAAAAGACACTTGGAAGAGTGTCGTAAACGTGGGGGTATAATCGTTGATATAGGCGATCTATTTTGCGCTATGCAGGGACGTAAGGACTTTCGTGGTGGCAAGAAGGCATTAGACCCTGAGCTTAAGAAAGAGGATTACTTTGATGCGTTAGTAGACCAAGCCGAAAAGTTCTACAAACCTTATGCGGATATGTTTGCTGTGCTTGGCACGGGCAACCATGAGACTGGCATTCTAAAGCACAATGAAACTAACTTAACGAAAAGGTTAGTAGGGCGACTCAAAAAATATGGCTCTCCCTGTGTGCTTGGAGGCTATTCTGGTTTTGTGCGATTCCAGTTGGTTTATGGAACTACCTCGATCTCAATACCTCTATGGTATTTTCATGGATCAGGTGGGGATGCTCCAATGTCTTTCGGTACTCTTAGCGTAAAGAGACTCGCATCACAAGTGCCTGATGCACGGATTATTGCTACGGGTCACTCTCATAATCATTGGTTGCTACCATTACCACGAGTGCGCCTAAGTCCTACTCAAAACAAAGTTTACCATGATGAGCAATTACACATCAAAGTAGGCACTTACAAAGATGAGTACAAACAAGGTATTGGGGGTTGGCATGTGGAGCGTGGAGGTATGCCAAAACCTGTTGGGCAAGTTTGGCTCAAACTTGGTATGCAAAAAAGTGACAAAACTGGAGTGAATCCAGTTATTGAGCCTGAACGTGCTATTTAGTACCCCCAAAGGGGGTAAAAAAAAGTTCATAAAAAACTCTTGACGGTCACCTTAATGTTGACCAAAAACCATCTCATGCATGGGGTATGACCCTGCTACAATGAGACACGGGCAATGCCCAAAACCACAGGAGAAATATGAACGAATTAGCTACAGCTGAATACTCTCCATCAGTGTATTCAAGTTTAAATACTCAGATGGATGCAATACAACAACTTGGTCTTGCCATCACCAAAAGTGGCTTTGCCGGTTGTGAGAAAATCGAACAGGGTGTAATTATTGCCTTCACTTGCTTGGCGGAAAAAATAACGCCAATTGAGTTTAGTAGAACCTATGACCTCATCCATGGTCAACCAACCAAGAAAGCTTCCGTTATGCTTGCGGAATTTCGTAGCCAACATGGTGGTGACTTTGATTGGATTGATGACGGTGAGGATGGTAAAAAGGCAACAATTCAGATTATCTACAAGGGTAAGCAGAAAAAGCCTGTTAGCTTCACACTAGAGGAAGCCAAAACCAAGGGGCTTGCCAATAAGACTAACTATAAAATGCATTTGCCTGAGATGCTTAGAGCTAGGGCTATCACTAAAGCACTTCGTATGTATGTACCAGAGATTGCTGCAGGGATTTATGATCCCTATGAGGTTGATGCAAATGCTACGGTTGAAAAGCTTTTGAATACACCAGTAGAGGAATCAACTGACTACGTCAAATCCGTGAAGAACCTTGTGGCTGAGAGACCTGAAGAGCAACAGAAGCAAATTATGGATATTCTGAAAAAGAAATTCAAGATAGCTGAGTTGGATTCGCTCAATCAAGGTCAGGCAGAAAAAGTCTGCAATGGTTGGGAAGCCTTCATGGAGTCTCTCTAATGCGTAAAAAAACAGGTCCTACCAAACACATAGCAATGCGTATCCCTATTGCATTATCTAAACGCATTGACCGACTCACTTCTGAGTCTGGAACAACTATGTCAGGTTTTATCCGTGAAGCCATCGTGACAAAAATACGTAATGAGGAGCTTGCCCTACGCCATCTAGGTGTTGATTTGGATGCTCTTGGTAGAGCGGAGAATATTTGATGTCCAAACATCACAATCACTCACCATCTAGTTTTCCAATGCGGCTCAGGTGTCCACGCTACCAAAGTGGTGCACCTGGGGCCGCTGCGGAACATGGTACAGCAATGCATGAGGTTTTTGCATCGCTTTTTGAGGATAGGCTTCCTCTATTTAACTCTGACATATCTGATGATGACCTCGATGCATTAAAGTGGGCAAAAGATGAAGTTGATATTCGTACTACTTTAGAGTTCCCCATTGAGGTCGAGACAAAGCTTACTTACTCAGACGCAAAGCTGAAAGAGGTTTACTTCGGAACAGGTGATGTAGTCAATGGACCACAACTATTTGACTTAAAGACCGGTGATCAACATGGATATTGGCCACAAATGGCTGGATATGCATTAGCTCTAATGGATGAGCGAGGATATAAGACCGTGGAAACCCACATTCTCTACACTCGTTTTCGTAAGGTTTACTCACGGACTATTGAGAAAAAGCAAGCTGAAGCCATCATCAATGATATAATATACAAGGCCGAGGATCCAGGTGCCAAGGAAATACCCAATGAATATTGCGGATGGTGTGCTCGCAGACTTGAGTGTGAAGCCCTGAAAGATAGGGCTAATACAATAGTCGCTCATCAAGACTGGGCTTTAGATAGCTATAGGATTGATGAAATTGCTAAAAACCCAAATGAGCTATCAAAGGCTTTATCATTGGCCAAGCTTATGAAGCAATGGGTATCAGCGATTGAAGATGAGGCCAAGAACCATGAGGAGATACCCGGCTATAAATGGAAGGAAGTAAAAGGGCGTAGAAACATAAAGGATGCTCTTGCTGCTTCCAAGCGGGTAAATTTACCCATAGAAACTTTTCTGACAGCCTGTAGTGCATCTGTGACATCTCTAGAGAAAATATATAGAGAGGAGCTTGGTATTACACCAAGTGAAGCACGAGCAATGCTACAGGAGAACCTATCAGAAGTAATCAATGAAACTAAGTCATACAAAAAACTAGAACCTAAGAAATGATTAACTATACCTACACTGACGCGGACGCTAGTATCAAGCGTCCAATTGAACCCGGCGAGTATGCCACTAAAATTACCTCCTGTGTTTTCGGGATGGCAAAGACAGGCACGGACAAGCTTGATATTACATTAAGTTTTCCAGAAATAGATTCTACATTGATTGAGAGCATATACTTCACTGCGAAGTCTCAATGGAAGTTTGATCTTGTTCTCAAGTGCTTTGCTAAGAGCAAGGGTGCAACACTTCCTGCTAAGGGAACTGAAATCACGATCAATGAGGATTTCGTGAACAAGTTTTTACTTGGTGCTCATGGCAGGGTTACTGTTGAGGATGAGGAGTATCCCATTGGTAGCGGATCAACACGAAGTCGTGTGAAAATCTTTCACCCAAGTGTTGAGCAAATTAAGATGGATGTTGGGTTGGCAACTCAGCAAGCAAAAGAAGAAACCGACGACCTACCTTTCTGATGGATATATTTTGGAATATTTGTACTGGCCTTGGAGCCTTCGTCTTTGGACTAACCACTATAATATTAGTGTGGGGGTTAGTTCTTAGTATCACAGGTAAGGTTGCTGAGACACGTGATCGTGATGAGCTAATTAAGCTTCTCGATCCTGATGCTCGACTCAAGCGCGTTGATGACTTAATTAAGGAACTTGAGGAGCGTAAGGTAATATCCGATGGTTTGGATATTAAGGAGGAGGAGACTAAAGCTTCTGATATTTCTACTACAAAGTCTGGGGACTAGTGTGGTTGTTTCATTGTTGGGAGTGAGGTTCACGGTGTTTTTTCATACCTTTCCACACCAAAGGGATATTGCTTTTATATGTAGGGCATAACCTGCCTCACTCCCATACAATGAATATCATAGCGTTAGATTTAGGAAGCACCACAGGCTGGGCAAGCTACTGTAACGGTGTTTACAATAGTGGAACTAAATCCTTTGCCCTCACAAAGTATGAGGGTAGGGGGATGCAGTTTCTTAAATTCCGTAGATTCCTGGGAGAACTCGCATCAATGGTGCGACCTGAGTTCATAGCTCTAGAGGAAGTTCGTAGACACTTAGGGACAGATGCTGCTCATGCTTACGGAGGTTATCTTGCTCATGTAGGTAGCTATTGTGAGGAAGCTGAAATACCCCATGTGGGTGTGCCTGTGGGAACAATCAAAAAGTTTGCTTGCGGAAAGGGTAATGCAAATAAAGACGAGATGGTTGAGGCTGCTAAGATTAAGTATCCCGATCAAGTAATAGAGGATGATAACCAAGCTGATGCATTGATGTTGCTTGGTTATGCAATGAGAGAAATAGCATCTCCTGAGTGGGGTGCTTTATTAAAAGGAGAAAACAATGGAATTACCAAAGATACCTAGAAAGACTAGGGAGTACTTGGAGCTTGGTGCTCCAGAAGGACAGCGTAATGCTGAACTATTCAACGCTGCATGTCAGCTACGTGATGCCAACTGGCCACTTCATGTAATGGATGAGCTTTTAACCCGTAGAGGGCGCCTTGATGGTTTGCCTGAGAGCGAGATAAAAGCCTGTATACAGTCGGTGTTAAAGTCACCTGCTAGACAACCCTTACTGGAGAGTAAGCATCGCATACCTAATCTTATTAACCAGTTTAAGATTCAACAGCCTGAACCTGAACCTGAGCCAATTGTTTATGCGTTGGATGAAGGAGACAGATTACCTGAGCCAATTGAGGAAGATGCTACAAAGATATTCTTAGAGACCATATTCTCTCCAGAGGATAAGATACAGATAGTTGTAGGTCACAAGAACGAGGAGGGTGTCGAAGTCCCTTCAGGTAATCACCCAACTCTTCCTTTGCGCCTTTGGTTAGATAAGATTGAATCAAAGGGTGGCATTCAGAACGTCTTTCCTGCGATGGATGAGGGGGGTCGGATTAATCAAGGAATGTACATTGCTATCAACCCACTCATCGATCCTAAGTTGGGGAGGAAAAAGAAGAATGTATCAAGATTTGATCACGCTTTAATTGAGTTTGATTCGATTAGTACGACTCAGCAGTGGCAATTGATAAAGAAAAGCCGGATACCTTGTGCTACTGTGTGCTTCTCAGGTGGTAAGTCACTTCATGCTTTGGTGCGTGTAAATGCAAGAAACCAAGAGGAGTATGACACACGTGTTGATAAGTTACTTCAGCATTTCTCGGAGTATGAGGTAGATACCCAAAACCGTGACCCATCAAGACTGTCTAGGCTACCTGGAGTCATCCGAGGTGACACGGGTAATGCCCAGACTTTGTTGGCAACAAACATGGGCGCAAAGAGTTGGAATGAGTGGGAAGACTTCACCTCTGACAACTTTCCATCAATACTCACACAGGAGGATTTCTATAATGAGGATATTACTGAGCCAACTCCCATAATAGAGGGTCTACTCAATAGACAGTTGAGCCTAGTGATTGGTGGAAGTTCTAAAACTTATAAGTCATGGACACTATTGGACATGGCGATATCCACAGCCAATGGTTTGCCCTTTTGGGGGTTCAATACCCATGCAGGAAAGTGCCTCTACATCAACTTTGAGATACCTGACTATTATATGCGGGAAAGGGTTAAGAGTATATGCTCTGCGAAGAACCTAGAGCTGCCATCAGAGAACCTATACATATGGAACTTACGTGGTAGAGCACAAGCACTAGAGACTATAAGGCCAAAGTTCCAGAAGATGATGGCTAATGCAAACTTCGCTATGGTTATCCTTGATCCAATATACAAGACTCTTGGTAACCGAGATGAGAACGCTGCGGGTGATATAAATTCACTAATGAATGAGATGGAGCACTTGGCTCTAGAGACAGGAGCCGCGGTTGTATTCGCAACACACTTTAGTAAGGGTAATCAGGCTCAAAAGAGCTCAATTGATCGCATATCAGGTAGTGGGGTTTTCGCAAGGTCACCTGACACTATCCTAGTGATGACGGAGCATGAGGAGGATGGTTGTTTTAGTGTCGAATCAACGGTGCGTAACTATCAGACACCGAAGCCTTTTGTGGTTCAAATGGACTTTCCTTTATTCAAGAGGGTTGATGAATTTGACCCCGCAAAACTAAAGAGACCAGGTGGAAGACCAGAGGCTCCTGATGTGGTTCCAGAGATCATAGATTTACTTTCCAAGGAAGATTGGGTTGACCAGCCAATAGTAGTTGCAACCATGACTGAAAGAGGACATTCAGCTTCAACAATCAAGCGGCAAATACAAAAGGCCGTATCTGAGAAGAAGATAGTCCGCGAAAGTAAGCCAGGTAAAGCATCCAAGCTCAAACGAGGTAACTTAACCCACAAGTTGGGGTAGGTAACTCAAAACCCTATAATATATATTGGTTCACCCCCAAGGTGGGCTTAAAGGCCACCACCTTGGGTAGTGGACACCAACACAATTACTACCATGGAAGTTGAAATGATAAACAGGGACGGAGTTCCCTTTGGGAGAATCTACAAAAAAATCTTAACACTCAAATCACGGATTGGTGACATCAATAGGATTTGTGCAAACACGATCCTAGAGCATGGAAACAAATTTAATTGGGTGTGGCTATCCAATTTGGAGACAGGTGGGATTCATTGCATGGATACCGCCGACCTCATCAAGCAACCATGTGATGATGATGGTTATCTTCTGGTCAAGTGCGATGACTTTAGGGTTATAGGCCCAGATGAGATACAGGAGCAGTTTGATGATTTCTGATCTATCAGAAGGACCAGAGTCCACTCCACCAAGACTGCTATTTCCTATAGTAAATGCTATAATACATTCACATGATGAACCCATTTGGGAAGCAACTATACCTGTGTTTGCTAAATGGATAAAGAGTCATGTGGATGTTATATCAAGAGACAAGGATTGGAGTGTGGAGTCTATAATGGACGGAAAGTGTCCTGTTGAGTTAGAGGTTGAAAAAGATAATGGATTAACAATTGTTATATTTGTGGAAGGATGGGAGTACGCAAATCTAAGAACAATGATAAATATAGGAGAATGAGATGTGGATATTAGCGACAAAGAAATTACGTGCATTGGCTTGTTTACCGGAGGAGGAGCGCTCGAGCTCGGAGTTAGAAGAATTATCCCAAACCTGCGAATGCTCGCTTATGTGGAGATCGAAGCCTATGCGGTCACCCTCTTGGCTCAAAAAATTGAAAGGGGGGAGTTGGATGAAGCACCTATCTTCACTGATGTTACCCAATTCCCTGCAGAACTCTTTCGTGACAAAGTACACCTCGTCGTTGCCGGATATCCATGCCAAGATTTCTCCACCGCAGGGAAAAGAGCAGGACTGGAGGGTAATCGCGGAAAGATGTGGGGATACACCAGGTCAGTTGTATCTAGACTTCGAGCCAGAGCCTTCTTTGGAGAAAATGTTGAAGGCCACGTGTCGCTTGGACTCGACACAGTCGTCAGCGATTTGGTTGAAGATGGTTTCATGGTTAAGGGAGGATTATATTCGGCGTTCGAGGTTGGTGCGCCTCATCTTAGAAAGCGAATATTCACATTATCATTCCGAACAGACCCACACACAGGTGGATGGGAGCATGCAAGAACAGGAAACCAAGGATGGCTTGACCTCGCAGACGCAGAGTTCCAAGCAATTACCACAGGAAGAGTGCAACTGGCCGACCCCTCAAGTATCAGACGGGAACGGAGCAGCGAATCCACTACGAGAGGATCATCGGAAGCAATTGAGAGATGTGGAGACGGGCTTGGGGGAGATGTGGCCAACACCAACAACAGCAGAGGGGGGGAAGATCAGTTGTCAGCCGAACTACGGACAGACGGGACTGAGCAATCATCCATCGATTGTGGGGGAGGTTACCAGACCCAAGGGAGAGAAGAGCCGAAGCTGGCCGACCCCAGTAGTGACGGATTGCTCAGACGAAGACCTGAAGACATGGGAGAAGAGGTGCGAGAAGCACGGAGAAATGATGCAGAGACCTCTCAGGATTGCGGTTCAACAGGATATGCTAGAGGAAGCCATGAAGAGTGGCCAATTAGGTGGCCAGCAAGACCCGGAAACCGACAGCATGACTGGGAAGCCCCTAGAGTCTTGGGCAACCCCGAACACAATGGATCACCTGCCGCCGAGATCGGAGGAAGCCACAGAGAGGATGATGACGGGGGCAAGGAAGGGGAGATCAGCTCCAAGCAACCTTCGGGAGCAAGTAGACCCAAAGACGATGAAAGCATGGGCGACTCCAAGGACACTGGATGCGGACGGGCTGATGATGAATGTAAAGAAAAGGGGTCTACAGCCAGAGAACACACTTTGCGGTCAAGCAGCGAATCAAGTGAAGAGCAAGAAGCTCAATCCGTCATGGGTGGAGAGTCTGATGATGTTACCCGCGGGTTACACTCAAATAGAATCGACAGACTAAGAATGCTTGGAAATGGTGTGGTATGGCTTACTGCGGCAAAAGCCTTTAGCGAAATGCTTGACCAACATAGGTCAGACTGGGTTGACACAACCTAGTTTAGTATGAATCGCTTAATTGAACTTAATGAATACCTTGATCAGGTCCTCTTAGAGGAAAAAGAGAAAGGCTCCCCTGCGGCAGCCATAGGGGCAGGTTTAGTTGGAACAGGCGCAGCTGCTGATTACATGGGGTATCGTCGTCGCAAGAAAAGAACCCTAGCAACTCAAGCTGAGAACCTCAAAGCGGCACAAGGACGGAGAAAGGGCTTACTAAGGCGCATGTTTAGCAAGCAAGCCCGCTTGGATGACGCAAAGGCAAGGCGTGATATTTCTTCTCTCCGTGGTGCTATGGAGCGCACTGAGGCTAGTGGTTATGGTAGGGATATTTCCCGTAGAGCTAAAGCCGCCACCAGAGGTAGCAAGATGGCTTTAAAACGCACAGGACGTAAGGTTGCAGGTGCTGGCCGTAAGGTCGTGGATTCTGTAAAGGGCATCCGTGGGCGTGGAA
>Ga0160423_10000198_pt1 | contig 45811 bp, 32 predicted proteins | sample CRUFie14St8metaG_FD_108191 | JGI IMG/M metagenome (GOLD analysis project Ga0160423, IMG submission 108191) | Marine microbial communities from the Costa Rica Dome - CRUD Field 142mm St8 metaG | ecosystem: Environmental > Aquatic > Marine > Oceanic > Photic zone | place: Costa Rica: the Eastern...
GCTAGCAGCGTTCCAGAGCCTTGCTACAGGAACCCCTGCTATCTCTTTAGTTAGTGCTCTTGAGGATCACGTTCCAAACTTCTCTGGTCAGTTGACTGGTGGAGATGCTGGTCTACCTTACGGCAGAAACGAGGGTGAATACACTGCAGACAGAGTAATGGGCATGAGCCTATTCAGCAAGTCTGTTGCTGCTGAAACTTTCCAGGTTGCAGCTGCTGTTACTCGTGAGCAAGTTCAGGACCTAAAGCAATTCGGCGTTGACGCTGTTGCTCAGGTTGAGGCTGTTCTAACTAACGAGTTGACTCAGTCTATCAACTCTCACATCTTAAGATCAATGAGAGGTCTTGCTGGTTCAGGTATCACTGAAGTAACTCTAAACACTGCTGGTGTTAACACTAGAGGTGATGAGCACAGAAGAATCTTGACTAACATTCTAGCTGCTGCTAACCTAATCGCTAACAAGGGCAGAAGAGGTGCTGGTAACTTCGCAGTCGTTGACGCTAAGGTTGCTTCAGCTCTACAGGGTGTTGCTGGTTTCGTACCAAACCCAATGGCTAACACATTCAACCAGGTTGCAGGTGCAATCTACCCAGTTGGATCTGTTGCTGGTATCAATGTTTACACTGATCCTCTAATGCCATTCGAAGGTGACTCTAATAGCAAGCACGAGATTCTAGTTGGACGTAAGGGTGACGGTAACGGCCCAGGTCTAGTATTCATGCCATACCTAATGGCTGAATCTGTACAGACTATTGCTGAGGGTACAATGGCTCCTAAGGTAGCTGTTAAGTCTCGTTACGCTCTTGTAGCTGCTGGTTTCCACCCAGAAACTCAGTACGAGAAGTTCAGCGTTAAAGGCCTAGTACTATAATCTAATTAGATTAGAAACACTATAGAAAGGGACCCTTCGGGGTCCCTTTTTTGTATAAATAGAGATATATAAAGAAACATAGACATAGTTATGATTAGATTAAATAAAAAACTAATGATGTTTGAATCTTTTAATGATTCAAGAGCCGCTTCTGCTGAGACTGCACACGCACAGGCTCCGGAGGCTACTCCAGCGTCTACTGGTGACGTAGCATCTACATCTAAAGATATTTCAACTGATATTGATGCTATAATAGCAAACTTAAATGACCTTGTTGATAATCTAGAGTCAGATGATTCTACTAACGAATCTGAGGACCTTAATGAGTCTGTAGTAGCTACAGTTTTGGCAGCTGATCTTTCAGCTCTTCCTATGTTAGCACTTGGTGGAACTATTGCAGCAGCCGGAGGAATGGTTTATCTACTTAAAAAGTTTTTAAAGAAGAAAAAGCTAAAGAAGATGTATGCCCCTGCTGAAAAAAGCAGAATAACTGCTGCTAAAATAGATAAAGCTCTTTCTGAGATATCTCTATACGACGTTGAAAAGGAGAAGAGGGATGCTATGAAGTCAAAGATAGCAGCATATGAGAAAAAGAAAGAACAGCTTATAAAAGACGCTGAAGAAGTAGAATCTACCCTTGACGAATCGTTTACAGATGAAGGACAACAAAAGATATTGTCTATCTTAAAGGCAGAAACCAGAGTTAAGGTTGCTAAAATAAAGCTAGAAGGAAAGCTATCTGAAAAAGAGGCTGAAGAGTTAGAAAATAGCGTAAAAAAATATCAGGAGATGCTTTCTAAAGAAGAGCAAGAGGCTAAAGAAAAAGAGGCCGAAGCTGCTGAAGCTCTTAAAAATACACCAAAGGAAGAGCAGATAAAGAACGCAGAAGAAAGTAAGTCTAAGTTAGAGAAAGATCTAGAAGACGCTGACGATGAAGAAAAAGAAGCTATACAAAAACAAATAGACGGATTCGACTCTAAGATATCTAATCTAAAAGGAGAAGATGCACCAAAAGAGGAGCCTAAGGAAGAACCTAAGGAAGAGTCTGATCCTGTAGCTGAGTTAGAGTCTGATATTAAGGCGTATAACGATAATATTGAAACTGAAAGAAAAGAGCTTAAAAAGTTAGAGTCTGATTTAGAACAGGCTAAAAGAGATAAGTCTACGGGTAAAGGATCTGATGATGCTATACAAAAGATCGAAAAAGGAATAGAAGACAGAAAAGAGGATATCGCGGAACTAAAGAAAAAGGAAGCTGATGCTAAAAAGAAGCTTCAGTCTATGGAAGCTTAATCTTCTTTAAGCTTATCTAGGTTATCCGTATTTCTAGATCCTTTTTTAGCTAGTTTAAGGAACTTGTCGCGTTGCTTTATAAGAAGCTTTTCACATGCCTTTCTAAATTCTATTGATGACTTTAGTATTCTAGAGTCAACCATAGGAGCATTTAATACGTCTCTGTATTCTGGATGCACGAAGTTATCAAGGTCAAAGTTCATAAACTTGGCCTTGATCGGCTTTAGAGAAATAGCACAAACCCAGTCTATAGTATTGTATCGCTTTACAAGTTCATCTCCATTTACAGCAGAAGAGCTTTCAAAGTCCCAGTAGAGTTTTCGTGCAGCTATTTGCCTTCCATTCTCTTTCATTCTTAAGACGCAGCCAACAAATTGATCGCTATTAGCCCACTTTTTCATATGTCGGTGTTCTACTAAAAACTGTCTGTCTCTTCGTTTAAGATTCCTTAGTATTATTCCGTATCTGTTAGCTGGGTATGGTCCACCTGTCCGTTCTATAATTATCTTGGCCATAAATTATTTATCGTTAAACAAAACACAACATCTTAGTATAAAGTACAAAGCCATCAATATGAAGTCCGTTAATCAACTATTTACCGAAAAGTACAGACCAAAGAATCTAGACGAGCTTATCCTTCCGGATAGGGTTATGTCTAAGTTTAGTGACGGACTAGTACAAAATATGTTGTTTGCAGGTTCACCTGGCACAGGTAAGACCTCAACTGCAAAGGCAGTCGTAAATCAGTTTAAGCTTCCTTATTTGTACATTAACGCGTCTACAGATACATCTGTTGACGTTATTAGAACCAGAATTATTGATTTCTGTTCTACTGTTTCTATTATGGATGCTCCAGGTGCATTTAAGGTTGTTATCCTCGATGAGGTTGATGGCGTCTCTGATCAGTTCTTTAAGGCACTTCGTGCTACTATGGAGCAGTTTGCATCTAACAGTCGCTTTATTGCAACATGTAACTATATCAATAAGATTCCAGATCCGGTCTTGAGTCGTTTTGAAGTTATTAACTTTGACTTTGATAAGGAAGAAGAGTCTGAGTTGACTAAAAAGTACATTAAGCGAGTATATGGAATCTGTAAGGCAGAAGATCTTACCATCGAAAAGGATGCACTTGTTGAGTTTGTACGTAGAAACTTTCCGGATCTTAGAAGTACTCTTAACAAACTTCAAGGCTTTAAGACTCAGGGAACGACAAATATCACAGTTGGAGATGTTAAAAGATTTAATTCTGTGTTTAAAGACGTTTTTTTGCTTATATTTACAGAGACAGATCCAGCTAAGAACTATCAAATGCTTGTAAGCAACTATTCTAACAGAGTCGACGATATCCTGCAATCGCTAGGTGAAGAATTTGTAGAATACATAAAACAAGAGCAGACTTCGAGCGTAAAACATATACCACAAATTATTATTTCAGTAGCTAAACACCAGGCACAACGAGTTCACGTTATAGATCCAGTTATCACTATGCTTAGCTGTGTCTATGAGATTCAAACAATCGTTAGGTCATAAACAAAGATTATGAGATTGGGAAAACATACACTACTTATTGACGGGAACTATTTTGTTTTCAGTCGCCTATTTGTTATGCCTAAGCCTAAAAGCGGTAAGCTCTTAGGCGATGACAAGTCTCGTGGTCAGTTTATGCGTAAATTGGCTATTGACTTTGCATCTGAAATGCGTAAGCTTAAAGGTGTTATTGATGATGTTGTAGTTGCAGTAGACTCTAAGTCATGGAGAAAGGACCTCTACCCAGAGGCTGACTACAAGGGAACTAGAAAGCATGACGAGTCTGTAGACTGGGATGCCCTCTATTCTTTATACGGCGAGTTTCAGGACATTCTAACCACAAAAGGTGTAACTGTTCACCAAATCCAGGGTGCTGAGGCTGACGATGTCCTTTTCGCGTGGTCGACAATGCTTAATGGCCGCGGCAAGTCATGCATCGTCTGGACAGGCGACCGTGACCTTATTCAGCTAGTAAACTACTCAGACGCTAACGACGCACATACACTCTGGTACTACAATACTAAGAAGAGTCTTTACGCGTATGAGGGTTTCCTTAAGGATCTAGAACAGTCTCACACTGCTGATATGAGTAATGATGATATGTTGTTTAATATGAGCAGCAAATCATCTATGCGCGATCAGTATCAAGATGAGATCAAGGCTTGGATCAATCACAATAACATTCAAGTAAGTGAGGTTGATTGCGATCAGTTTATCCTTAAGAAGATTCTTACAGGCGATCGCTCAGATAACATTCCATCTGTTGTTACTTGGCAGAAGGAGATGCGTAACGGAAAGATTCGCAACTATTCTATTACTGATAAGCAGGCGGATAAGATTATGGATCAGTTTCTTAGAGAGAATGACACATTTAGGATTGATTATCTCTTTAGTTCAGCATCTAAGGACACCATTGCAGACATTATTTACAGAGTTGTCGGCCACAGTACGCCTAATCTTATTAAGGTTAATTTGTCGAGCAATATCTCTCTCATGCTGCTTCACAATAATATTATCCCTGATTCTATTCAGAAGGCAATCTATGAAAAGATCGATGTTGATTGGGAAGGTGCTATCGATGATATAAACTCTATCTTGGATAAGGATATAATCCTTAAGGGAACTAAGTGGTTGAAGTCAGAAGCTCCAACAGGGTTTGATCCTTTTGAAGGAATGGATGTACCTGAAGAAAAGCCAGGTAAAATGAAACTGGTAGATAAGCGAGGTTCTTCTAAAAAGACTGATACTCCTGAGCAACCTAAGACTAAGAAGATTAATAACCTATTCTAAATGCTAGACGAAACTAAGCTTTTTGACTTCGTAAAAATTATGTTTACGAAGAAAGACCTCTATTCAAACATAAAGCAACATAGTAAGAAGCGACATCACTTTATGGTTAATAGATTCTTTTCTATTAAATATCCAGCAAATGCGCATATGTTCAACGTTAATGGAATAGACGGCGCTTCTGTAGTTGACTGCTGGTCTCTTGTTGCTGATAGGTTTAAATCGGTTCCAGGATGGATTTACACAAAGACCAAGAAGGCTAAGTCTGCTCCGAAGGATAAATATAATCCAAGCCAAGCGGCAATTGATCTATTTCTAGAAAAGAACGAGATAGGAATGCGGGAGTTTAACGAGCTGAAGGAGTTCTATAAAAAGGATCTATACAGCGACCTACAAAAAATAGAGAAGCAAATTAACGTCTATGACTGACAAGGACACATTTTCTGAGGTGGTTGATGTAACGCTCTATAGATACAATTCTATAGACAATAAGATCTGGGGGATTATAAAGAGAGATAACTCTCATAAAAAGCTTTCTGACGATTCAGTCTTGATTAGTACTGCTAATTTAAGACAGCAGTTAATCAATAACTTTAAAAAGGATCTTAATAGAGTAGAGTCTATGGGAAGCTCCGTTGTTCATAAAGAGGCAACATCTATTTACTTTCTATGGAATATGCTTGAAGAAATGCTTAACCTTAGATGGGTTAAATTTACCCTAAACAAGAATATAGCCTATAATAGAGTTATTGAGGTTGATGATATCAAGACGATCAAATACAGCATTAAAACAATTAGAGGTACGCTTAGGTTGTTTGAGATATTTGAGTTCCCTCATTTATACGCAGTAAACGCGGTTCTAGAAGATGCAAAGATTATGCCACCTGATAGACACTTCGTAGTAATAAAGACTTCTGAGCTTGTATTTAAGCTAGAAAGAGTCCTTACTGATAATAATGCAATGGAGGTTAATTCTATTGTCGGAGCATTACTTCAATATATCGGGGAGTATGAAAGCGATAATCCGGAGATACTATTAGTCACTGACTATTAGTCGGATATATAAAGAAAAACTAAGCTTATGGGAAAAAGAGAGGGACTAGTCTACCTTGTTGTTGCCTTTTGGGTAATAATGGGCGCTTTCGGTGCTTCAAAGGGCATAGACCTTAAGGCTATGGCTGCATATTTCGGATCTTTAATTACGTACGTAGGAACTTATGTATGGTCTGAGACCAAAAAGCCGTCAGCAAAAACCGGTATATTTAGAAGTGGCCCTACCTCTAGAAGAGAAGCTATGATTTACATAGTTACTTGCCTATGGGCAATCTCAGGTGCATTTGCAATATGGTATGAGATAGAACTTACAGACCTCACGGTCTACTTTGTTTCACTTACAGGTTTTGTTACTGGGTGGATTTTAGGCGAGTACTATAAGCCTGAGGACGATGTCAAGAAAAATATCACTAAACGATAATGGTAACTGCCTTTACAGCTAATGAGATTGGCGATGTCTTGCTGGCGAAGCTTAAGGATCCCTATTTAGAAGCACTTAGGATTACAAATTGGGAAATACTAGCGGGGCTTAGTACTCCTAATACTATAGGAACTCTAGCGTTTACTCAGGATTCTACCACAGTTGTAGGAACTGGTACAAACTTGGATCTACAGCCTGGCGATACCTTTATCGTAGGTAACCTTACGTATACGGTTGACCAAATAGTAGACGGAAATACGTTTACTATTACTTCTCCAGCTACGTTTACTCTTGATGGCCTATCTTTTTATAAGCCAGTAAATCAAAATAATGCGTTTGTTTACGAGTACAGATGGTCTCAGGGTAACGGAGCTACTTCAGGTGAAATGTCCGAGTTTAAGCCTTTAACGCTAAACTCAGACCCAGGTGATTTGCTTGCGCTTACGTTTAATCCAAGTCTAAAGCTTTGGGTTGATGTTAGGGCAACAGTAGATCTTTTAGGAATTGGTAACTCTTTAAGTATAATCAGTATTACCTATGAAATCGAAACAGAATCTGGAGTTATTGAGGCATGCCCTCAGTTCTGTGGAGAATGTGATGACCCATGGGCATTTGTAGGATGTGAAAACGTATTAGTTACATGTGAAGAGGATAATACATTTGATCCTTATGCTTTAAAAAGACCTATAAATCTATACAAGCAGATAACAGACGTATCGACTTCTATCTGGGGCCATGAAGTTCAGTATTTTAGAGTTGAACCTGATGAAAGATCTAAGGATGTAATCCTTATGGAATACTCGCTCTACAATGTAGTAGAGGAAGGTACTTTAAAGATTATGGTTCCAGATAATCAATTCCCGACTCAAGAGTTTAACTTTGACATATTTGGAATGGGTTTTGAAGAGTTTGAAGTTCATATTACCGGAACAGAGTTTAATAACACGTTTGGTATAGGTACTCAACCTAGCATGAGGGACTATCTGTATTTCCCGCTTAACAATAAGATGTATGAGGTAAGCTCTGTATCTTTTGCTGATGAGTTTAATTTAACCATGACTTATTGGAGAGTTAAGCTTCGTAAGTATGAGGATAGAACGTCTAGTGTACATACCGATACTGCCGTCGAACAGTCAGTTGACGATCTCGTAACTGGGGTCGATGAAATCTTCGGAGAAGAGATTCAGCAAGAATACGATAAGGTTACAAAGCCGGATCAGTATCAGACAGTATTTCATATAGTACAAGACGGGATCAGAGAGGCTATTCACCAAGAACTTACTATAAAAGACGTTGACCTAAGAAATAGATGGACGGTTATATCTAGAAACTATTATGACTTTACAAGTATTTCTAATCCAGGAGAAGACGCTGTAATTTACAATCTTAAGTCTAGCTTAAACTCAGATGCTAACGCATCTTATATTGGATGGTTTAGACCTACTTTAAATACAACATTTGCTTCTACGCAACAAGATTTATTCCATGGCTATAATAATGGATCTGGCATATCTCTTTCTACCTCTAGAACCGAGATGGTTCTGACTATTAATTCACAAGTCTTTAACCTAGATCTTTTAGCGATTGATAACGCAGAAAACCCGTTTTTTAACGCTACTGACGAGGATTGGTTTGCATATGTTATTAACGTTAGTAACACATTCAGTGAAATTGGAGTCTACATCTATAAGCTAGATGGAAGTTCTAACACAGGCTTACCGCAGGCCGCATCGAATAGACTGGACAAAGTTTTTTCTAGTGTAAACACTATAGCGGCTGAAACCGAGTGGAATACTAATACGCAATACTCACTAAGATCTGGATATATGCACATGACCAACATAAGAGTCTTTACTAAAACTATTGAAGAAGAGCAACATGCAAATGTGCTTCAGCAGTATGTTGTAAGGGACTCAGATCTTAGCATTTTGATTGATAACGCTATCCCAAGCCTAATGTTGAGAAAGTATGGTGCTTCGAGATGATGATATATAGATTGTAAAACAACTATATCATGAGCGAGGAAAAGAAGAGTATTTCTGAACAAACAAATGACATAAGACGGGAGCTTGATAAACTTATTGGAGATGAAGATCAGATTCAAGTTGATACTGATCCGGATTTACCTGTTCTCAGGCAGAGCACACAGCCTAGTGTGTCTTATACTGAGTTAAAGGATAAGTCTATGAAGCAGGCGAAGAAGACAATATCTTCGCTTATGAAGTTCTATTTGGATGCAGATATCATAGAAAATGACGAGTACATTCAGGCTAAAAAGAAAATGGATGAGATGACCATGGCGTCTCTAATCTACCAGCTTAAGGCCGGTGAACGCGCACTAACTACACTTTTAGAAACAATAGACGGTGGTGAATTAGCTCCTAGAATGTTTGAAGTCTTGGCAACATTACAGAAATCAATGCTTGACATTATTAAATCACAGACCATGTATCTTATGGCTGCTGAAGAGTCAAACAAGAGGATAGCTAGAGACCAAGAAATATACAATAAGAGAAGAGATCAAAAAGAGATTGAGGAAGCCGGAGGCGACGTGTCAGATGGTAATGTAGTTAGAGGTACAAAAGACCTTATGGCAAAGATACAACAAGGTATAAACATATCAGACGAAATAGAAGACATAGACGTTGACGAATGAGCGAATACATTGGTGATAATAAATGGATTCCGAAAGGCGAGTCAGATACTGAAGCGGAAAGAATTATATGGTCGACAAAAAACGTCAATGACCTTGTTCTTGCGCTAGATCAGGGATACAGACCTAAAATTAAACTGCCTTTTTACGAGGGAAAGCAATTTCTCCGTAAGGGCAATATAGTATTCGAATATACGGATGAAGAGATTATGGAATTGGCCAGATGCGCTAAAGACATAAACTATTTTGCAGAAAAGTATGCGGTAGTTATGACCGATGAGGGTATTAGAAAGGTAAAACTTCGCCAATACCAGAAGGAAATGCTTAAAAACTTCCAGGAAGAGAGGTTTAATATAGTCTTAGCTTCAAGACAGATGGGTAAGACGGTTACGGCATCTATCTTTAACGCATGGTACTTAACGTTTAACTACGATAAGACAACACTATTGCTTGCAAACAAATCAGAATCAACAAAAGAAATCATTGATAAGGCAAAGGTTGTTATTGAAAACTTACCTTTCTTTATGAAACCTGGCATTATTAAATATGATGTTATGAATGTTAAGGCAGATAATGGCTGTCGATTAGTTGGACAGTCAACCACTGCAAAATCTGGTATTGGTTTTACAATTCATAACCTGTATCTAGACGAGTTTGCACACATTCATCCTACTATCGTTGATTCATTCTACGAAAACGTTTATCCAACGCTTTCGGCTTCTAAAGTTTCAAGGATTAATATTACTTCTACTCCTAACGGATTTAATAAGTTCTATCAGATATACTCAGCAGCAGAAAGAGGCGACAATGAATATAATGCACAGCGAATTGACTGGTGGCAGCATCCAGATAGAGATGAAGCTTGGTACCAGCAGGAATTAAGTAATCTTGGTTCTATAGAGGCTTTTAATAGACAATATGGTAATGAGTTTGTAAGTTCTTCTAATCTACTTCTAGATCCTGCTGATATGAAGGTTATGAGAAAAAGAATGACTAAATACGTTTGGCATGACCTAGATGAATTTGACTATGTTAAAATGGAAACTAAAGGATTTTTAGAGTGGAATCCTAATTTTGATTTAGATACAGCCAGAAATGATGAAAAGTTTTGGCTGTTTTCAGTAGATATTGCAGAAGGTAATGGAGGTGACTATTCAGTTATCAATATATTTTCCGTAGACCCTATGAACGAAAAGGAAATTGAACTAGTGGCCAATCCAGGTGCAATGTACGACTTTTTTAAACTTGAACAAATTGCTAGATTTAGATCTAACGAACATGTTATAGAAGATTTTGCAAAAATATTATATGTGTTAGCAGTTGACGTATTTTATGCAGAAAATGTAAAGATGGTTATAGAGTACAATACATATGGTACAGTTCTTCTAAACTATCTTAGAACTATTTTTCCTCAAAGAAATGATTTTGATGACGAAATGGTTGTAAGATTTAAACACAGGCACGATGCTAAGTCTTTAAAGCCAGGTATTAAACTAAAGGCTGATAATAAGGCTATTTTCTGCCAGAACTTTGCTAAACTATACAAAAATAATAAGGTAAACATAACAGATGAAGAAACTGTAAGAGAGGCAAGTCTATTTGGAACCCTTAATAATGGGAGCTACGGCGCACAAATGGGCAATGATGATATTATAATGACAGTTATAACTGCAACTGAATTTTTTAATACAACAGATTACGCTGATTTTATAGAAGAACTACTAGATTTCATAGATCCACAGATACATAGCAAGATGGAATCTGTTCTTTATAAGGACACATCTGATCAAGGAGACCTTCAATATGATATTTACGACCTGCTAAAGTAAAAAAATCTTAGTGGAATAGATATATAGAAAAAGAGAAAAAAACAAATTTGAAGATATGGCAATAAGTCCCGAACTACAACAGTTTAAGAGCTCTGGTGTTTACAGACTAGAGTTTGACAAATCACAGACAGTAAATGTTCCTCAGGAGACCATAAGACTTGTTGTTGGTCACTCAACAAAAGGACCATACAACACGCCAGTTTTTATTGAGAATACAGAGCAGTTTATCGATGCTTTTGGAAACATAGATAGAAGCCTTGAAAGAAGAGGTATCTATTTCCACAGATCTGCACTAGAAGCGCTTTCAAGAGGTCCTATTCTAGCGGTAAACCTGTATAAAAAAGAAGAAGTAGCTATTCGACCAGACGATGCTCCATTCGTATCATTAGTAACTAATGGATCTGTCGAAGGTACAAATTCAGTTGCCGGTGTTAGTGATTTTTCAGACTTTTTCGATACCGAAAGATTCTGGAAGCCAACCGACGCTAAATTACTAAAGGTCGTCAGCGATAATTACGAAGGATTAGGTTTCAGTACTTCTGAAATAGAGACTGAAATGGCTAATAGAGTACTAAACTTTGTTAATATTAAGCAAGACCCTATTACAGTTATAGTAAGACAAGCTAGAGATGTAAGAGGATTTGACGTCGTTGCCAGAGAATGGTATGGTGCAGATAATGTTCCTGAGGGTATAAATCCAATGGACTTTATTTCCGAGTACATGGTTGATGTCATTGTATTTAAGGGAAAGTTTGATGCTGCTGCATTGAGTAACGATCCTATTTACGGTGAGTTCTTCGATGAAGACGGTCTTAAGAAAGACAAAATTAACGATTTTGCGGCTAGAAGAGAAGTTACAGTTCTTGCAACTTATACTGGTTCTTTGATCCCTGACTTTATTGACCTTGAAGGAAGACAGATGTATATCGAGTCTTTGGTAAACATAGAAACAAGAAGAACTGGTCTTTTCTGTGCAATTAACGAAGATGCTTTAGAGACAATGGATCTTGTAGGAGATACTTATGATATCTACCAAGACTACGAAGTTTTATCACACATCGTTAAGCAAGAGGTTACTCTAGATTCAGGCTCTCCTGCAATAACAGCTGCAGCTATAACTGACGGTTTAGTTAGAATTAACGATGACGGAGACGAACTTTACATTTACGGCGGAAACTTTACAGCAGCAGTAGATGCAACTAAGTTCTTAGCAGCTACATCAGCTGGCGAATACCTAAAAATAGCAGATGTTACTCACGCAAATAACATTACTACAGTTACTACTGCAAGTAGCGGCCTAAGTATTGCTTCTACATATGCTAACGAAGTTGCGGGTAGTGCTATTAGCTGGCCAGCTGACGTTTCTACTACTATTGCAGTTTCAACTACTACAATAGCTAATGATACAATAGTTGTTGATGTTATTCAAACTGGTCAAGCTTCTATTGGTAGCGCAGGTGCAGTTGACGCTTTTGTAGAGGTAGAAGGCTCTCTATTTGGAGTTGTAAGCGCTAATATTGCTGCCGGGGCCAATGATACACTTACTCTTGTATTAGATAGAGGTCTTTCAGCTACTCAAGCAGCCACAATTAACGGATATACTACTGACGATCTAACAAGCTTAAGCGTATTTACAACAAACTCTGATAGCTTAGATCTTTTTACAATTGCTCTAAACTCTAGAGGTATTGAGTTTTCAACCGACTGGACTTACGAATCCGTAGGCGGCGGTATTATTAGCTATACTAAAAGTGTTCCAGCTGGAGATCCTGAGCCTGCGTTTGCAGCAATAAAGGTAGGTATGTATATGTCTAGCCTATCAAACTCTACAGGACTATCTAGAATATTACAAATTTCTAAAGAGCTAAGCACTGAAAACGGTAATGATATCCACAAGATTACTATTACTGGACACAGACACCTAGAAGAAGAGCCAACATTCGCACTAAAGTCGTTTGATGACGCTACAGTATCATACAAGACCTTCCCTCTAGATGGCGCATACATAAACAAGAAGAATATTAAAGATATCTTAGGTACTCTAGTACCTGGCTCTGGTCAAGGATTTGCTAATGCCCTTGTAGATAAGGACAATATCACCTTCAGATACATAGTCGATACTTTTGGTTCTTTAGAAAATGGTGAAATTTTAAACAAGGCGCAGTTCACTCAACTTGCACAAGAAAGACAGAATGCTTCTGCGATTCTAAATGCTCCTATGGTTGAGGAATTGAGAAAGTGCACTAACCCATACTTTGTAGATAATGAAGATGTGTTCCAGGCGGCTTACATTGAAGATGGAGGTAACTTAGATAAGAACCCAACTAGATTGTATACCCTTCCAAGTGTATTAGAAGGAGCAAATTTTGGATTCTACTACGGTCCTGGTCTAACTATTATTGAAAACGGAAAGCCATTGACTATACCGCCAGCTGCTTACGTATCTAATAACTATATCGATAAGTACTCAATCGCACTTCCATGGTCTATTATTGCAGGACCAAGAAGAGGAGTTGTATCAGGTACAAATGTACAGGGTCTTGAGTATGCTTTCGATAAGCTAGATAGAGACGTAGTTGAGCCATTCGGTATCAACCCGATTGTATTCGAAAGAGGTGTTGGTTTGGTAATTAAGGGTAACAAGACTGGTCAGCAGAGAGTAACTTCTGCTCTTTCTTCAGCTCACGTTAGAGAAGCTCTTATTTACATTGAGGATGGTCTTGCTGCAATCCTACAGAACTACTTATTTGAGTTCAATACTGCTCAGACTAGACTTGAAATCAAGACTCTTGCTGACGCGTTTATGGAGTCAGTTAAGAAGGACGGTGGTGTTTATGACTACAGAAATATCATGGACACTACAAACAACACAAATGAAGTGATTGACGCGAATATCGGTATCTTAGATACTTATGTTGAGCCAGTTAAAGGACTTGAGATCCTAGTTTCTAGGGTAACTGTTCTAAACACCGGTGAGATCGCAACAGCTAACTTCTCATAATCGGATATATAAAATAAAATCAACATAAAATGGCTTTACCACATTATAGCGAGGATCAAACAAGTAAGAAGAATAGACAATTCGAACCGGTACAGGGGAATCTATTTGAGGTTACTATATTGCCACCTGACGGCGTACAGGGGACAGATCTTCTTCTGCAGCATGTAAATACTATCTCAGGTTTAGAATCTCTACACAGAGAGGTAGCTGCGGTTGAACAAAAGTATAAGTTCTCTACAAGATCTTATGCTGGTATGCCCGACGGAACAGCAATTGACGTAACTGTCAACTTTTCTCTGAACCTAAACGACTCTAACCAGGCTTATGTTTACAAAACATTGAGACAATGGTACAGATCTCAGTACAACCCAGAGACTGGTGAAATGGGCCTTAAAAAGGACTATGTCGGCACAATTGTGGTTCAGCAGTTTAACAGAGAAGGTGACGTATACAGAAAGGTTACTCTTGAAGATTGCTTTATTACTTCAGGTATTGGATTTACAGGTTCACTAGATTACAGCTCACCTGAGCCAGCAACTCTAGAAATTACTTGGAGATCAGACGTATTCTCAGAAGAATTAACTTAATTATAATTTAATTTATACTTTTAGGAGAGGATTAAGTTCCTCTCCTTTACTTTGCCAAGAAAACATATTATAATAACAATATATTATGTCTAAACGAGACAACTTAACAAAAAAACTTCAAGTACTTCTAACTGAAGATGAGGTCAATACAGTTAATCGAATCATTTTAACAGATGCTTTAGATAACGACACTCGACCCATATCTACAAGTGCATTTATAAGAGACCTTATTCAGAGAGAAATACAAAGAAGAACACCGGAACAACGTTCCATAACAAAAGACAAAATCAAAAACCTAAAACCTAGTAACGATGAGTGATACTGAAAATCAAAAAGAGCTAGAGGACATACTAGCTGCTAAAGAATCTCAGACTATTGATGTAGAGCCCAATGTAGAGGCTATGGAGGAATCCATTAAGCAGAATGGTCTAGGTTCAGTAGATATGTCTAAATTTGGACCAGAAAAGGCTTCAAGCTCAGATCTTCATCTTGGCTGGCATCTAGTTAATCTAGAAGAGTTGCCATCTAAGGGTAGATTCTATCCAAAGGACATGGAGATAAAAATAAGAGCGGCACGAGTAGCTGAAATTAGACAGTTCTCTACCATGGACGAAAATAACATTATCGATATCGATGATAAGCTTAACACTATAGTACAGTCCTGTGTTAATGTTAGTGCTTCTAAAAGCAGGGCGTCATTTAAAGACATTTGCGAGGAGGATAGGTTTTTCATTATCCTTTCTATAAGAGATTTGACTTTCCCAGAGCCTGAAAACGCACTAAAGGTTAATTTTACAGCTAAAAGCGGAAATCAGTACGACATTGAAATTAAAAGAGACTATTTTAAGTACTTTACAATTCCAGATGAATTAGAAAAGTACTACGATCCTGAGCTAAGAGGATTTTTAATTAAGACCAGATCGTATGGCGAAATATTTATGAAGCCACCTTGTATTGGAATTATGCAAGAGGTTACTAAGTACATTAAAGATAAGCAGGAAAAAGGAATCAATATAGATCAGTCCGTTCTACAGGTAGTTCCTTTTATAACTTCTGATTGGAGAAGCTTTAATCAGAAAAAGATCTTTGAAATGGAGGTCGAAATGAACGGATGGGATAACACTAAATACTCTCTAATCTATAGATTAGCAGAAAAAATGAAAATCGGAATACAGCCCGAGATGAATGTTGCTGTGGAGGGGGAGGAGGCCTCCGTTCCCATTAACTTTCGCGACGGCATCAAATCTATTTTCATTGTTCAAGATTTCTCTGGAGAACTTCTTTAAGACAAAGTTCTACATTTATCTTAAACTACATATACAGCCTTCAGAATTGGAGGCAATGGAATACTACGAGTTCCACTATCTTGTTAAGGACCTTGTTGAACATATCAAGGAAGAGAATAAGAAGAATGAGGAACAGAATGAAGCATACAAGGGAGCTGCAATGCCAAAGGTACCTAATTTAAAGGTTCCTAGCATGAACATTCCTAAGTTCTAAAAGGATAGGGGTTAATGCCCCTATCTTTTTGGATATATAAATAGATCAAAAATAGACAATCCTACGGGTCTGTTAACTTATGAATACAAAACTATTTGGTTTATTACTTAGTCCTATTTCAAGACTAGAAGCTATCGCTGTGGATAACAATGAAAAGCTTACTAGTATTGAATTACTTACGATGGATGTAAAGAATATACAATCCGATACTGCGACTGAGCTTAAGAAGCAGACTACTATTCTTGGAGATATTAAGAAACTTATAGAAGAAAGTTCTAAGGATAAAGAAAAGGAAATGGCGAAGGGCGCTGGATTTAAGCCATTAAGTATTAAGGAAACAGGACTCGCTGCATTTATGATAGTAGGGATATCTGCTGCGATAGTTGCATCTGCCCTTCTATTTTCATTTATACCGACAGTTACTCCAATGCAAATGTTAACCGCAGCATTAATAGCGGTTACGTTTGTGGCCGTAGCACCTGCATTTGTAAAGATAGCGGGCGTTCTTAGTAAAATGAAGGGTGAAACATCGGCTAGTTATAATGGAATGTCAATGTCAAAAGTAGATTCTAGTGGTATTTTACCATTAGTTGCAGGATCTCTAATCGCAATGGTAGGAATATCTGCTGCGATAGCTATTTCTTCATTGATATTACAGCTTGTAGTTCCGGTTCATCCTATAAAGCTTTTAACTGCGCTTTTGATAGGGACTGCTATGATAGGAGCATCTTATGCATTTGCTAAGATAATAGAGAATATGAAAGGCATGGGCATGAAAGAAGTACTTATGGCTACTGGCTCGTTAGTTCTTATTTCAGGAGCTATAGTCATGTCAAGCATTATACTATTAGCAACCGCAGTGCCTAGTGCAATGCAAATGCTATCTTTCTTATTAGTAGGTGCGATTATGATACCTGCGACATATGCATTCTCTCTTTTATTAAAGAATATGAAAGGTATGGGTGTAAAAGAAATCTTACTAGCGGCTGCTTCTATGGTACTAATAGCCGGGGCAATAGTCGCAGTTGGTCATATATTTACTCTATACCCAGGTGATCCTTCTAATTTACCAGGGGTTAAGTTTGCATTCCTATCAGGTTTGGTTATATTTACATTCTCGTTTGCGTTTGCTTTACTTGCTAGATCTTTAAAGTCAGTTTCATTTACTGACATGGCAAAGGCAGTTGTTTCAATGGCACTCGTCGCAATAGCAATCGTCGGAGTCGCTTACATATTCCAATATCTTGCAAGTGTAGGAGCATACGTTGCTCCACCCGCGGATTGGGCATTAAAGACCGGACTCGCCCTTGTAATATTCTCGGTAGGGTTTGGAGTAATAGCATTATTAACAAAGACCTTGGGAATTCAAACTATGTTTATGGGTCTATTAGGAACTGCGGTTGTAGCACTTGGTATATTGGCCACTGCATGGATATTTAGCGCAATGCCAGATACATTTATTGCACCTCCTATAGATTGGACTTTAAAGACTATGGTAGCTATGGCCTTATTTGCTGTACCAATAACTATTATAGGCGCGATTGCAATGTCAGGTGCTGGAGCGGCTGCTATACTATTAGGTGTTGTAGGAATGATAGTTATTGCCGCTGGTATATGGGTAGTTGCGTGGATCTTTAGTAAGCTGCCGGATTTAACTTCAGTTTCACAAATGCTTACTGATGCTCTTTTAACACCGGTCAATGGAATTGTAGATGTTCTCGCTAGACTTAAAAATGAAGTTGGTGTTGAGAATCTTCTTCCTCTTGCAGGAGGTATAGTTGCGATAGCAGGTTCTCTATTAATACTTGCAGGTGCAATGGCCGGTACGGCTGCAGCGGGTGTTTTCCAGTCCTTAGGTAATGTAGTTAGCGGCGTTTTAGACTTTTTTACTGGAAAACAAACAAAGGGTCCTATTGATATTCTTAAAGACCTTATTGCAATTGCACCTAGTCTACCTAAGCTATCTCAGCCGCTAGATATGATTGCTAATGCAATGAATGAGGCTGATATTACAAATATGGTAGACAACCTAACTAAAATAGCAAAGGCTATAAAGGCTACCGCGATACAAGGAGCACAAGATCCTAATGTAACTACTACAATAGACAGGCTAAGAGAGTTATCTAAGATGAGCTTTAAGGACCAGATAGAGGACCTAGAAGCTATTGCTAAGGCATATAATAAAATAGCGGATACGACTAACAAGATAAATGTAGAAGCAATGGATTCTACTACGAATATGTTTAAGGCGTTAGCGTATCTCTCTCAAAATGGAGGTAAGACTGCAATCGAAGCACTTGGTGAGAACTTAATAGAAGCCGTTGAAGAATTAGCTAATATGATTGCTGATTTTGAAGGAACGGTTAAAGACCAATCTGCTAGTAACAGAGGAGTAGCTGAACAATTCGGCGGACTTACCGACTCTATTAAGAGTTCTGTTGGTTCTTTCTTCGGAGGTGGTTCTGCGGAGGCTTCGCCTGCTGAAAACAATGCAGAAGTTGCTAGACAAATGAGAAAGCTAGTTAAGATGTTACAAAGTGGAGATGCTAAGATTGTTATAGCAGATGTAAATGATTCTGCGGCACAAAAACTAGCTTAAATTGAAACTTTAGGGTTAGCATCTAGTATAACATGTGTATGTTAAGCGAATGCGGATGTGGTGGAATTGGTAGACACGCTAGTTTTAGGCACTAGTGTCGCAAGACGTGAAGGTTCGAGTCCTTTCATCCGCACTAATTTTTAATATGCGCCTGTAGCTCAGTTGGATAGAGCATCTGCCTTCTAAGCAGACGGTCTCAGGTTCGAATCCTGACAGGCGTACAAATAAATCAAAGAAAGATGTTAGGTGCATCATATAAAGTAGAAGTTGTTGAATACCAACTAGAAGGTGATCTTACGGTCTATAAGATTGTAGAAAAGCATTACTTTCTCGGAATTAGATGCTACGTGGAAGAGCATACGGCAGTATTAAGAGACCTAGAGTACGCTAAGAAAATTGCAGATAAAGTATCGACTAGAATTTATAAAGAGTATTCTCGCGATGTTCTTAGTAAGAAACCAGTACATACTATAAAGGGATGAAAAAGAAAGATATAGTAAACCGTCTTCTAGAAGAAAAAGCTATTTCACCAGAAGAAGCAAACGTGCTCATGAGTGAAACAAGCATTCCTTTTCATACTATAAGTAAGACAACTAATCAGGATATTAACTACATTTATCATGAAGCGTAATAGGCGTAAGTCAAAAGATCTTGAATATGATCCAATTGAACGCAAGCGTAAATTAAGCTTGAAAAAACAAGTAAAGCAACGTAAACAGTCAGATGACTGGGATAACTGGGAAGAAGAAATGGACTATGATGTATAAGTACCTATCTCTAGCATTAGCTTTTTTTGTATCAACTAGTCTTTTTGGACAGTTTAAGCCTACTAAAGATACTTTTTCAAAAGTCTATAACAGAGTAAATACACTCGTTTATGATGATGTATACCTTGACTATATGCCAAGTCAAAGTACACAATATCTAGGTGAATTCTTTTTTAATGTTTCTTTTCCATCATCTACAGGGCTTGATTCTCTTTACGGCGTCGTTCTTTATGACTTAGATCAAGGACCTGTATATTTCTTTAGTTATGCAGGAGAATCTTATGAAGGATCTGAGATTACAATGCATAAATACTTATCATATCCTATTTACATTTTTGAAGCAGCAGACGATAAGTGGGAATACTTTGATTCTGGAGAGCTAAACTATTACACAAGAGGACCTGAAAGTTACTTAGAAGTAAAAATGGGTCCTATAATTTTACAGTATTTACCATGAAGCTAATTTTAGTGGGAAAGGGGGCAGCAGGGAAAGACCACCTAAAGAAAAGACTAGTATCAAAGGGATTTATTGCAGGAATTAGCTGCACAACTAGACCCCCAAGGCCTAATGAGGTTGAGGGGGTAGATTATTATTTTTTAAGTCGTTCTGAATTTGAAAGAATGCTGGAAGCAGGTGAGATGTTAGAACACATGGAATTTAATGGATGGTTCTATGGGATGACTGCTGATGAGTTTGAAAAGAGCGACGTTATGATTATGTCTAAGGATGGATTAGATATTTTGCCTAAACAATACAGGGAAAGATGTATGGTTATCTATTTAGACGTAGATCGTATCACAAGACTAAAACGTCTTGAGGAGAGAAACGATATAAATGATTCAATCTGGCGTAGAATGGAAACTGATGATGAACAGTTTAAGGACTTTAAAGACTATGATTTACGCATTAAGAATGATGATTTTTGATGATATATAGAAAAACAGTTTTTTTAAAATTTTAAAATATGCAAACACTAGAAGAGCTAAAGTCACGTCGTGAAGAGCTAGAAACAAAGGCTAACGAGGTGCAAAAACAACATGCGGAGCATGAATTTTCTATTAACCTTGAAGACAAAAAGATGATGAAAACTCTAATGAGCCATCTTGACAAAGGTTATACTTGGAAAACTGCAAACGCAGCAGTCGTAGTTACCCTTTATGACAAATTAAAATCACAACATGCAACTGCTGTTAAAGATGATTCTGTAGCAGTTAGCGTTAAACTTAGAGGCCATGAACTAAATGGACTTTACCAGGCGCTTCTTAATGTAGAGGGAACTGGCGTTGAAAACGCTAGACGTTTTATTAGAATGCTTACTATCGTAGGCGAAACAGTTACTGATGCAATGGCAGTCCTTGCTGAGATGAACTCTGAGATTCACTCGCTACATCAAGAACTACAAGAGATTGACGTGAAAATTGAAGAAATGTCAGTTGATGTAGTATCAGATGAGGAACTAGAGCTTGTGAAAGATGAAACAGAAAAGTAAGAGTCAAAAGAGAATCGATCTCATATCGCTTATAAACGAAGCGATAACACATGACGATATCTTTAAGACAATCGATTACAAAAAGCAGTCTGAGGATAAGATAAAGCAGTTTATCTTTCCGTATTTAGTCGACACCTTAGCAGAAAGCTTGGTAGACCGAAAAGGCATGACTAAAGAAGTTGCTAAAGGATATGTAAAAAGATGTCTTAAATGGGAAGGTAACGTTAATACGGTAGTTAGCCATATACTATTTATGGGTACGCAGAATAGACCTGACATGATATTAGATATGGACGGTCTAAAGATTGCAATAGAGTTTAAGGTAGGAGATAAGGGAAGCGATCTTAGATGTGGTATAGGACAATCAATGATTTATTCAACACACTACGATTTCGTAATATGTCTTATGATAGATACATCAGAAGATAAAAGGATTCTTAACTCCAGAGGGGGCGTTAATGAAACTAATTTCGTGGACCTATTGTGGAATAAATTTAATATTAAATTTACAGTAATCTGAATCAAATAAACTAAGACATAAAAATGAAAAGAATTTTACTACTACTAACTGCGTTTGTCTTTTCAATAGGACTTAACGCACAGCTTATACCTCCGGCTACTTCTCCGACGCTTCAGTCAATTGAGAAGTCAGTTGATACAAAGGTAAAAACAATTGCAGATAACAGATCAAAAGGCATACTTAAGTCAGGAATTGATAGAGTACCTGTTGTGGTTCATATTATTCACCGAGGTGAACCTATTGATTTTAATGACAGAGTTATAGAGCAACCATATGGTGCTAATATATCGTATGACCAGATTGTATCTTCTATTAATAATCTAAATGAAAGATTTGCTAATACATGGGTAAACTATTGGGAAGATCCCATAGAAGATGTAAACGCAAGACAGTCTCGTTCTGTTAATTCACAAGTTCAGTTTTCTTTTGCTAAAAGAAACCCAGAAGGAGGACCTACTGACGGTATCATAAGACATAATATTAATAACATTGGCCTAGAAGAAGCTGAGATTATAAAATTTATGGAAGAAGGTATCAATATATTAGGATATGAAGGAACCGGATCTGATAAGGGTGCTAGCGAGATTGCTATTAAGGAAGCGGTAGGATGGGATCCTGATAAGTATGTAAATATTTATGTTGTTCCTGAAATAATGGACAATAACTCTACATGTGGAGTTGTGTGGCATTCTACATTCCCTAATGAAAGCAATACTCAAGGAGCAAGGGATGGTATTATAATTCAGGCAAATAGAATGGGTTATGGCGCACATACGGGCTCTTTAAAAGGTTTAAATATAGATTTAGTACAGGCAATGGGTCAGTATTTAATGCTTTACCCTGTTTGGTATGGAAATATGACATGCGATGACGCAATCGATGCTTATAATGCAGGTCAAGAAGATCCAACATATTGTGAAACAAACGGAGACCACGTTTGTGATACTGATCCAATTCCATGGGGATGTAACGGAAATTGCATAGAGGATCCATGTGCTACTTTACAGAATAATCCGATGCCAGCTGGATGGGAAAGTACAACTACAAACTACATGTATCCTTTGGGTAGTAATTTCTGTCCAGATCACTTTACACAGGGTCAGATTGACAGAATGCAAGCATGCTTAGAAGGACCTAGAAATAGCCTTCTTACTAATAGTGATGTTTTAAATCCTTTAAGTGTATACGATTTAAAGACAGACATAAGTATAGAAAGAACATGCTACGATAATTATAAGCCTACTGTTATAGTTACTAATACTGGATTTAACGATGTAACAAGCTATACCGTTTCAGTAGAGATTACGAGTTTAGGAATTTCTATGTCATTTGATGAAAATGATTTAGGTCCTATACTAACAGGAACGACTTTAAACATCCCATTTCCTGAGTTAGTAATTCCAAATAATGGATTTTATAACGTACTTGCAACTGCAAGTATAACGACGCCTGGAATTCTAGAACCATTTATTGAAAATAACGCAAAGACATATCCATTAACAAAGTACTCCGATGGATTCATAAACATATCAGCAACATATAGGGGTACATCAGGCGCTCCACTATATTCTATTAGAAATACAGATAGTGGAGATCTTGTATTGGACACAAAGAAAGTTTTTAATAACATAGCATTTTCAAATAGAGAAGATATTCACGCTAACATCTTTTCTTTTGCAGGATTCCTAGAATATGGTGGACAGTTAGCCGAAGAATATGGTATTTCTGGAAATATAGCACCAAATGTAACTTATTGGGTAGGAAATTCAGGTCCAGTAGATAAGCTTCCATATAATAAAGTTACAGCAAGATACTATCTACCGCCCGGCAACTATGCAATTGCAATGTCTGCTAATAGAGTGACTTCAAATAGCGGTCTTTTTAGTATATTCTCAACATATGGATGCGATCCAGCAACAGATGGTACTGGATGTGAGCTAACCGTAGATGCATTAAGCAATCTTTTAACAGAACTAGATAGGTTGTATACTTTAGATGAATATTCTGGTCTTGATCCAGCAACAGGATCAAACCCATATGAATATTCTGCTGAATATGTAGAAATACCGTTTACTGTAGTAAATAACAATAACTATTCAGAATCATGTTGCGTAGATTCTAATAACGATGGTATCTGCGACGGGTTTAATTTAGACGAACTAGATCCTAGCATTACTATTGTTAAAGATCCTAATCCACAGCCAACATCTCTTACCATGGGTGCCGTAGTTGATCGGGAAGGGGTTTCTCAGTTACTAGATGTTGAATTTCAGCTAGCAACCGATCCTGCATTTACAAATTTAATAGCTACTGAGTTAGTACCATATTCACAGGTAAATGAAGAGTACTTTCTTTTAAAGAAAGAAATATCTGTTGAAATAACAGGACTCACCGAGGATACACAGTACTATGGTAGAGTTCGCATAAGCGATAGAGGCGAAAATTATTACAGTTCCGTTATTGCAGAAAGAACTACGGTTGACGCATGCGGTGGAGCATCTTCTATAACCTTTAACGGAAGAGACTATCCCCTTGTTACTATAGGTAATCAGTGTTGGTTTGCAAAGAACCTACAAAGTGATAGATTAGCTGCTAGCGCAGGAGGAACAGCTCTAACAGATGGAACTCTTGCATTAGATTGGTGGACAGCGTTAGGAAACGGGGGTACTCCTGCATTTGCAGCAGTAGATGGACTAAATAATACTCAATTATGGGACAATGGATATGGTTATTTTTATAACGTTACTGCTGCTATGACTAACGGATTGTGTCCTGATGGATTTAGAGTTCCTTATAATGCGGACTGGATGCAGCTTGATACTGCTTTAGGACTTATTAAAACCGGAACAAAATTAATGATAGAGTCAAGAGGAGGAACCAACTCTACTGGATTTAGCGACGTTCTTGCAGGAAGAAGATATGCAGCAGGCGGATCAACTGTGATTAATAATCCAGCGACCGGTACCGTAAGTGATAATAACCAAGGCGGATACAGCGTATTCTGGACTCAAGATCCTTTTATTCTTTCACAGCCATTAGGTAACTGGACTTCTGCAGATTCAGCATATGGATTTAAAGACTTTGAAGGATTAGGAGCTTCAGTAAATGGAGAATATTATGGAAATTACATGCATTTTGAAAACCTATGGTATTACAATGGATATGGTAATAGCGGCGGATATAGCGTTAGATGTATGAAAGGCGGAATTGGAGATAATGGCGTTCCACAAGTAGTAGATGTATGTACAAAGTATGCTACTTATGTAGATAATCCAAATGGAACTGGTCAAATTCAAAAAAAATATTGCAACTATAATCCAGCAGGTACAGAATTTAATGAATCTGGATGTAGCTTTCTAGATGAATGCGGTGTTTGCGGAGGAGAAGGAATTCCAGATGGATTCTGCAATTGTGAAGGAGAAGTACTAGATGCAGTAGGCGTATGTGGTGGACCTTGTCCGCAGGACGCTGACGGCGACGGCATATGCGACGTTGTATTTAGAGAAACTGGCGGAGATGAGTCTCTTTGTGACTATGAATACTCAATAAATTACCGCGGAGTCGATTACGCAATCGGTGGTTATGGAGGTAACTGTTGGTTCTTAGATAACCTAAGAACAAATCAATGGAGTGACGGGTCGTTTATAACATCATCTGCTGCTGGATCTTCATGGGCAGCTAATTCTGAGGCAGAATTATCGATCGTTAATACTAGATCTGATTTAAGTCCACAAGATAGAGACCTTTACGGTTACTTGTATAACTGGTACGCTGTAAATGATTCTAAGGGACTATGTCCATCTGGATGGCATGTTTCTTCAGAAGATGATTGGGAAGGATTAGAAAGATCTTTGGGCATGCCTGAAAATGAAATAATTAGAAACTCTATACGGGGTGAAGAAAGCGGATGTGGTCAGGTTCTTAGAACAGGTGCAATTGAGTTTAATTCTAAGCCGGCTGGCATAATTACAGGAGATGACGGTAAACTTAGAGGAAGCGGCTTAGAAGCATACTACTGGACTTCAACACCATGGAACACAATTAAGCTACAGTATCAAAATAACGCGTATCACAGAGCAATACTAGGTCAAAATACAACTGATGGTATAGTTAGATATAATCACAGCTGGGGTACTTCTGGAAGTAAGAAGCATGGATTGAGCGTTAGATGTGTAAAGAATAAATAATAAAATCAAATAAACAATAAGACTATGTTTAAACTTAAGCAACTTTTAGCTCTTTCAGCTGCCATGTTAATGTGGTTATTTGCTGATGCACAGGTTATTCAAAGGCCTAAAAACTTAGGTAGTATACAGAAGTATGAAAACGCGTTAAAGTCTACTACTGATATAAGAAAAGCAGCCATCGCTGCTGGTACAAAATCAATTCCACAATATAGCGTGCCTGTTGTAGTTCATGTTCTTCATGATTTTGATGAGGTTGACATGACCTTTAGATATCAACAACAAGAAAGAACAACTAATATTTCTACATCTCAAATTAGAAACGCTATACAAAATTTGAATGCTAGATTTAGAAATACCTGGGTTCGTAATTGGGATCCAAATGCTAATCCAGAATCAGTAGATATGGGTATTGGATTTGAATTGGCTACAGTAGATCCTACGGGTCGTCCTACAAATGGAATTCTTAGATATGATGTAAATAATCTTGATTTCTTAACTGATGCTCAAAAACTAGAGTTCAGTAAATATGGAATCACATTTGATGGAGCTTCTTCTAATTCAGAAAATGCACTATTACAAGTTGGAACCCGAGGTGTTGATGTTGGACTTTTCCAAAATGAATTTAACTGGGATCCAAACTATTATCTTAACATATACATTATTCCAGAAGTTAACGATAGTAATGGCCAGCTTTGCGGAAATACTTATACCGTTATTAATGGTCCGTATTCCGAAGCTTCGGCAACAAGACCGCAGAATGAAAGTATAGTAATGCAGTCTAACGCATTTGTATATGGCGGTTTTGCAGAGGGAGGTTTTATAAGGTATAATCTACCGTTAACGCAAGCAGTAGGTTGGTGGGTAGGCCTTTTACCTACATACTACAACACAACTGATTGTGCAGGAGAAGATGACCCATACTGCGTTGAGTACCAGTGGAGAAATCCAGAATTATGTGAACAACTCGGCGACAGAGTTTGCGACACACAGCCAGATCTTAGAACATGTGGGGGTCAAGCAGGATGTAATGTATCTTTGGAAGCTCAAGGATATACTATGCCAGCTGGTTGGAGAGGATCTAGAGATAACTATATGAACGGAAGTGAATATAACCTGTACGCAAATCATTTTACAACTGGACAGAAGGAGAGGGCACTTTCTACAATGGAAACCATAAGATCGGAAATGCTTACCGCGGCGACATCTAGAACAGCTAGAATAAACGTACATGATATTTCTGTAACTCTTTCTATCGATAGATTGGAATACGACGTTTATCGTCCAGTTGCCTTTATAAACAACCAAGGCGGATTTGATGAAGAAGATATGAATCTAACAATAGAATTAGTAGGAGGATCTTCTTATAACTTTCCTAGTTCAGTTTTAGGTAAAGCTAGAATTGGAGATGAATTACAAGTTGTTTTACCTAAGTTTATCATAGAAGACGAAGGTACACATACGTTTAGAGCAACTGTTTCTCTAGAAGGCGGAGCTGTAGATGCTTTTACAGACGATAATACATTTGATTATGCCTTTGAAAAAGTACACGATGGAATCGTACAGTGGGATGGAACTTTTGGAAAGTATAATGGATTTGACTTTTGGATAAAGGATAACAATATACCAGATGATCCATCTACCTCAGTTTATGACGAATCTATGGTTCTAGATGGAAGAAAGACATATCATAGCGCTACTTATTCTAAAAGAACAAAAAGGCTTTCTGAAAATTATTTTATAGGATATGGTATTAATTCAGAGGGTGTTATTATAAACCCATATTCAATTGGATTTGTAGGAGGATATGAAGATACTACTCTAGTAAACGCAGACGGTGGTCTAACCGCAGATCAAGATTCTTTGCTAAGAGGCGGTTTTGAAGCTAGATATTATCTACCAGAGGGAGATTATACAATGTACTATAGAGGATGGTGGGGCGCATTGAATCCCGAGGCAGCATGTATAAAATTTGGAGGTACAAACTGTTCTCAGGTTTGGGATAATTTAGCAGCAGTAGGACTAGGGTTCGGCCTTACTGGTAAGCCATTTTATAGAGACTTTAATAATGACACTCTTTTTGATTACCGAAGCTCATGTACTACTGGAGATTGTTTAGTTGAAGCTAAAGTAAACGGCGAGTCAGTATTTAATGCTAACTATTCATATCAACCAGAATATGGATATACAGGAGTTCAGCCGCCTAATACATATCCTTTTACCAGAATGGAACTATCTGATCCTAATGACCCTAGCAGTACGCTAGTAGAAGTACAATATGGAGATCAGCCTTGCTGGAATCCAGGAGTATACAACTATAGTCGTATTGGAAACGACGGAAACCCACTTATTGGAGCCCCTATAGGATGTATTGCTAACTGGCATTATGACAGCGTGCAGTTTACAGTTACAGGTTTAGAAAATATAAGTGAAGTTACTTGTAACGATAATAATGGTGATGGTATGTGTGACGGTTACGATCCAGAAGAGTTTGTCGCAGCCGTACTTACACTAGAAGATATTAAAGCAACTATGCATACTTTAAACCTTAGAGCTAGGGCGGTAAGTCAAGGTTTAACTCGAATAGACTCAGCTGGTTTTGAGTTAGCAACTGATATTGCTTTCCAAAACATAGTTGTAGATACTACTAGGGCTTATAACTTTGTAAGCGATACTTATTTCCCATATAAGCCTTACTTTGATGCAACTATAGGTGGACTAACTCCTAATACTACATATTATTATAGAGCATTTATTGTTGATAGGGGTGAAAGAGTGTATGGATTTCCAAAACAAACTGCAACCAATGCAAGCGAATGTCCTTCAGAAACAATCGTGTATAATGGCATAACTTATGATCTCGTTAGCGTTGGAAATCAGTGTTGGTTTAATGAGGACCTTAAAACTCTTGAAGATAACCAAGGAAACCTTCTTACTGATGTAACAGTTCATGATGGAGTTTCCTCAGTAGGTGTTCAAAATGGATATACTGCATATGGAATTCACGTTCCAGGTGGGACTCCAGGCGACTATATACTTTCTCCATATTTAACACCAACATACAATCCTGATAAGTTGGATCAGGACGAAAGGAGAGACTTTTTTGAACCATTAGATAGTTTGACGGTTTATGCTAATTACAATAATGAACAGATTGTTTTTAACCAAATAGGTATTACACAATCAACATTTGAGAGCGAAGCAGTTAAAAAAGGACACTTGTATAATTATCACGCAGCAAGAAATGAAGCAATATGTCCTGTTGGATTTAGAGTTCCTAGCGCAGCTGATTGGCAGGAATTAGAGGATTATCTAGATCCTAATGCAACTGCTAAAATAGGTTTAGCTTCAGGTGCCGTGAATAGTGGTCTTGTAATGTTCCCTGCTGGAGTTTCTCTTAGATCTTTTATTGATCCGTTCCAACAGGATGACATTTTTTGCTGTGACTTGCTTAATTGGTGGGCTAAGTCAAGATGGGTTAACGAAGATGTTGCAGTATGGAACGACGGTAAACAAGCCGATGAACCAGAGCCAAACTTTAACGTATATCCATTTGACGGTTCTGTAAACTTTGATCCTCTAAACGACGGAAGATTCCCAACTCTTCAGATACCACATCTTAGATTCAAAAATACAGGATGGGGATCAAATAATACTACATATGACTACGGCAGCTTTGGTCTAGGAGAAGATGAATCAGGTTATCTCTTTTTCAATCACAACGGTATGATGCCTATACGCTGTGTTGCTACAGGTACCCCATACGTAAATGCAACTTCTGGATGTACAAATCCAGAGGCGTGTAACTATGACCAGGCAGCGTATCCAAATAACCCAGATGCATTTGAATGCATATTTAGAGATGAATGTGGCGTTTGTGATGGAGAAGGTATTCCAATAGGATTCTGTGACTGTCAAGGTAATGTAGAAGATGCATTGGGTATATGTGGAGGTACATGTCTATCTGATCTAAATAACAACTTAATATGTGATGTAGATGAGCTTAGATTTAGTCCAGCTTGCGGTAACGAGGCAGCAATAGATTACTTAGGAGACACATATACTGTTACTGGAATTGGAGATCAGTGCTGGTTTGTCGATAACTTAAATGCAACTACATTTAACTCAACCACGGGATACCAGCCAATAACTGAAATTACAGATAATGATGTATGGAAAGATTTAGAGTCACCTGCATATTCTACATATGATAATGACCAAATATACGCTACGGCATATGGTCGCCTTTACAATTGGTATGCAGTAGAAACCGGAAATCTTTGTCCTGTTGGTTGGAGAGTTCCATCGGATGCTGATTGGAAAGATCTTGAAGATGCATTGGGTGTAACTGATGACCAAATTGTTAGAAAGGGTAACAGAGGAGAAGATGTAGCCGCTGGTGACATGCTTAGACAAAACGTAGGTTTAACGTTCTTTACTTCTGTTCCAGGAGGTATAAGACTTTCAACAGATGGTTCATTTAGACAATTTGGCGATCATGCTTACTACTGGACTTCAACTGATGCCGGCAACCCATTTTCTTCTAGAAAAAATAATGCTTATCACAGAGGCATTGCCCCGCAATCTATATCAGATGGTATTTACAGATATTCAGATAGCTGGGGAACTTCTAACTCCAAGCAACACGGCTTAAGTGTTAGATGTGTGAGAGACGCAGAAATTGAAAACCCATCACTAAGTATAGCTATAGGTACTAGAGGCAGTAATCCTACTTATGGCGCTAACGAGTTTACAATTTATGCAAGGTATGGAAAATATGTCGTAAATGGAACTGAAGAAAGCCCATCTATAAGCTTGACAAGAGGAGAAACATATACGTTTAACATCTCAGCGCCTGGGCATCCATTTAGATTGTCTAGACTTGATCCTGGATCTGAAGGAGGATATGAAGAATATACTTCTGGCGTAAATAAGGGCACTTATAATAGTTCAACTGGAACTGGTGCAATTACATTTACAGTTCCTGCAAATGCACCTAGCGTGATGTACTATGAGTGTGAATTGCACCCAGGTATGAGAGGAACAATAAACATTTCTGACTAATTACAACTATGAAAATAAGGAAAGGGCCACTGGAAAGTGGCCCTTTTTCATTTGATATATAAACCAGATAAATTTAATTAAACGTGTTTAATAATGGGGAAACTAAAATACTTTTTAACAGCTATAGCATGCGTGCTATTTTCTACAGTATACTCTCAGGGTATATTTATTGACGGACAGTCAGCGCCTAATCCTTTCAGTGCAGAGCTTGCACAGATAAATGAAACTGTTGCAAATAGAATTGCAGTTAAACAGGCTTCAAAGAGAGGACTGCCTGGAAGGTCTTTTGAAGCTAATGATGTTTGGACAATACCGGTTGTTGTTCATATTGCGCATAAGGGAGGTCCTATTGACTTTGACCTAACTGAAAATACAGAAGATGAGGCACTAAGACTCGGTAACGTTTCTAGATATCAAATTACAGGAGCTCTCGACGCATTATCTGAAAGATTTAGAGCTAGAGTAGCAGCACCTATAAGAGAGGAAAATGACTTATCTATTTACACATCAGGTCCAATAACAGAATTTGATGATAACCCGTTTTCAACTGATATGGGTATTCAATTTCAGCTTGCTACTATTGACCCAAATGGAAATCCAACTGACGGTATAGTAAGACATGATATGTCCGGTAGCCTTGCTTTTGAATTATATGGAGCTCTTACGGGATTTTATCAAACTAGCCCGGATTCATTGGGACATATTCAACAATCAGTTATTGACGCTTCATTAGCAGAAGGATATCCAGTTACTTGGAATCAAATGAAAGACGAATGGGCTTGGCCTTCAAACGAATATCTCAACATATACTTATCTTCTGAAATTGACGATAACGATGGTTCATGTGTAAATGCAGGAGTAAGAAGTATAGCACCTACATCACCTGTTATTGATGATTCTCAAGATTATGGATTTTTATGGGTTACTAGACTATTTACTTCAGGTAGATTTGGAATGCAATATGGATCATCTGGTAGTGATGTTTCTAGATTTATAAAATCAACCGCTGGTCTATTTGGTCTTCTTCCTGTATGGACAGGATATACCGATTGTAACTCTTTGATGATAGAACGAGACTCTTTGTATGGTGACGGAGTAGCAGACACTCCACCTAACGTACAGGGTTGTGGATGTGGATTTAGATGTGGAGATCCTGAAGATTTTGGATACGCAAATGGAGTTCCTGATTATAGAAACTACATGGATGGTACATGTGGTTCTCAATTTACGCCAGGACAGGTTGATAGACTTAGGGCATTTATTGAAGAATTTTGGCCTAATTTTGCCACCCCTAATAATCCTAAACTACAACAAATAGGATATTCTGACCTTGCAGTTGAGACTACAGCAGAGAGAGTCGGATATAATCTATACTATCCTACGGTTATTGTTAAAAACTTAGGAAATCAAAAAATTACAAATTGGTCTGTTAATACTGTAGTCCCTGGAACTAATATTAGTGTAACACTTAATCAAAGTAACTTTGGTGCTATACCGGCAGGTGAGCAATTTAATTTAAAGCTTCCTGTTTTTCAGTTAACCCAGTTTAAAGAATACGAAATAGTATCTACTGTTTCTACTGCAGGTGACGGATATTTGGCTAATAATACATTTACATATACCTTTGATAAGGTGTTTGACGCTCCGGTTACAGTAAGTTCTTCATATTTCGCATCTGGTACTTTTAGTAGAGAGCCATATCTGGGTATTGTTCCATCAGAGGGCAATGAGCTATATAGCGAATATGTTGGAAACGGATTACAACAGGTATTTAATAGACCGACTGAAGAATCCCCGTATGGAACTCAAAACTTTTTAAAAGATCCAAGAAAAGGAAACCAGGGTAGTTTTTCATGGTATAACGCTTACTGGAATGGCGGACAGTATGGTGCAGACTCTCTAGATCCAAGAGCTTCTTGGTCTCTTAATGCAGAACAACTAAGATCAGACTTCTCTTTAGTAGATTGGAATGATTCATTGATACTTGAAGATACTTACTATGTTACCGAAGGCCCGTGGACCATATATTTAAGAGGTATAAAGCAATGCTTAAACTGTTTTGATTTCTGGAATGGTATTGAAAATGAAGCAGAAGAACAGCAACACTCTAACCTTGCAGATAATTTTTTCAACTGTTACGATAAAGATAAGTTACCTTTACTCTTTGATGATGGTATTTTAGACTCTTGGTGTAACGTAGGTCTAGAATTTAATGGATCTAGCCTTTTTTATCAAGATCAAGATGACATACTAGCTAGACTACATCCAATGTGTACTGGCTCTGGTTTAGATGATTATAATGCAGGAACAGATTCTGTTCGAAACTTATTAAATGATGTTAGAAATAACCAAAGCAATCCTTTGTATAATGATGGTGCAGAAATTTTAAGACTTCGTAATGAAATAAGGGATAGAACTAGTGTTTGGCAGGGATTCTGTGGGCTTCAAAGTACTGGACAGTATTTTACTGTTGCTAAGACTCCATTTGATCCTAATATAACCGCAAGTTCTATAGAAACTTTAGATGATGGTTCTATTAAGATAAATCCTTGGTTCAAGTATAATGTCACTGCGTCTCAGTCAAACCCATATCAGGCAGCTTCATGTTTGGCCGGTGGAGCACAGGGCGACGGTGTATGTCAAAACTTAGGAGCTACTAATTATAATACAGATCTTTCGTTAGGATATGTTTATCAGAGAAATGAAAGACAGCTTCACGTTACTGCTCAAATTAATAACCCTGGATTCTATAACATAGATTCTATGAGATTCGAGTTAAGTACAGATGCTAATTTTACGCCCGGAAACACGGAGGTTATAAATTTAAGAGCAAACCATATAGGAAATAGAAATATGGGACTTTTAGCAGCTGATCAAAAACACGGTACTATACTTCCTATTACAGTCGGTGTTTTTGAAGATTTAGCACCAGGTACAACATATTATTACAGAGTTATAGCAGGTAATGAGACAATAGGAGATCAATTTACGACGATTGGATATAGTTGTGAAGGCATTGGTGATTCTATCACCTTTGCTGGTGTAACTTATGATGTGGTTAGTATTGGAGATCAATGTTGGTTTGCTAGAGACTTGGCAACTAATCAATTTGCTAATGGAGATCCAATACAAAGCGGTTCTTCTACTTCACATCCTAGGGATTGGGCCGATGATTGGATTGAAACGATGGATAATGACCCAACTGTTCCACTTCAAGTTACTCCAAGGCCTAGATATAATGGAGATGACGTCTCTGATAGAGGTAGCTTGTATAATTACGCTGCGATTCAAGATGATAGAGGTATATGCCCAATTGGATGGAGAGTCCCTTCTCAACATGACGTAAACGAGCTTTACGATGAAGTTAGAGAGATTTACGGTACTAATGATCCAAAGGTCCTTAAACACGCGTTATATGACTTTGACCATGAAGACGCTATTTCTCAATTTACAAATGGATTAGGATTTAAGTTTAGGGCGGCTAATCACCCTTCATTTAAGTCTTTTGAAAACATACCTAATAGAACGTGGATGACAGATGGGTCTTCTCCATGGACCGGCAACGAAGCATGGTTACAGTCAAAAGTAGATTCACTATATCCTGGTGAAAACTACCTGATTGACGCACATGCGTTAGGTAGATATGAAAAGCAAGTAGCTTATAATAGCCAATTCTATATCCCTGGATTTACTGAAGAAACAGCGAATGACATTTCATCTATTGGATTATTAAATAGCATTCATCAACAGTATAACTTTACAGGTGGATTAAATCCAGATGCCGCCCTAGATTGGGCAGGACGCTCTGGTGTATCTGTTTATGGAGTGGAACCGTCTAAGCGACGTACTGACCTTGGTGGGTGTAGTACTCCATTCCCTCCTTTGACTTATGAAGACGCTATTTCTCAAGGATGTGGAGATTGTCCATACCCGCCCACCCGCATGTGTAGATTTATGGGAACGGGTAGCTGGCTTGAGCCCTTCGAGAACACAACTTACTGGAGACTTATGGGACTACACCCTAGCGTTCTTGATGCATCTGGAAATCCAGCACCAGATACTTCGTATACTAATGTATCTACAGATCCGCATTACATGTATAATGAAAAGTACTTTAGAAAAGCACACGATGAGTATGCTGGATATCCTCTACGCAAAGGATATGACTTTACAGATGCAATGTGGATTTCAGACTCATATAAAGACCACAGAAAAGAACTATGGTTATTCCATCCTGGTAAAATAGCTAATGAAGAAACACCTATACAGAGGATTTCAACTAATTCTCCAGTATATTGGGATTCTGTTTACCATCATTATAAAGACCCTGATGTATTAAACGGTCTATTTAATGAAAAAGTTTTAAGGCCGCTTGAATATGTTGACGAATTTACTTATGGTGAACTACAGAGAATTGGAAGGGTTCAAAAGAGACTGTTTGTATATGATGGATGGGAGTGGTCAGGATTTCCAAGAGAGCTAACATATAACCCAGATTACTATTACAATCCTAGTTATGTACAATACGAAGGTCTTCCAGGTCCTTCTTCATATGACTTTACTTATGTAATGTATAATGACCGTGGTGTTTCTGGTGATAGATTTGGATGGAGAACTAATAATCAAACTCCAATTAATAGAGATGACATAAACATGTTTAATGTTCCAGAGGGACAAAACTATATGCCATATTCTAATAACGTAGGCGCAACTCCTACGGATTCTACTGACTGGCGTACTTACTGGAGAAATTCTAGCTTCAGTGGATCAGCAGCTAACACATGGGCTCAGGCTCCTAAGCTATCAGATGGAGTTGATGGTCATTACCTATCAAACGATGAACAGGCTATAGCAGAGTCTGCATTTATGGGACTAAGAACAAGATGTGTTACTGGTGGAACCTCAGTTCCAGATATAAACCTAAATCAGGGAACTCTACACAGTAGAAAGTGTACGTTTGCTGATACTTTAAAATGGGGATATAACGCAGGTTTAACATATAACCCAGGACAGGCAAATGAAGTTACTGTTCAGGGAAGCCCTTCACATCTTCCATTTGGTGGTGTATTCACGTACGAAGAAGGTACTGAAACTTTTGTAACTTCTCAGGGACAAACGCGTACAGTATTGGGTAAAAATACTAGGGACATTATTGATGAAGATTTTGGTTTTTCTGGATGGTATTTTAGTAGTCCACCTAGTGAGTTTTCGGACCAATCTCAACGTGTACAGTGTCTATCTTGGAATACACCATGTAACTTTAACTTAGCACTTCAAGAAGAGCCTGTTGATTCAGAAGGATTTGAACTAGATATTCTAAGAGACAACGACGTCTTCATCGCTGACGCATGTGGAGATTGTGCAGAATTATCAGAGTTCTTTACTAATATTGAACAAGGTTATTGCGACTGTGATGGTAATACAGTAGATGCATTAGGTATCTGTGGTGGAGATTGTGAATCAGATGAAAACGATAATGCGATATGTGACTTTATAGAATCTACATATCAAGAGGGATGTGGTGATATAACTTCAGTTAATTATAATGGACACGAATATGACGTTGTAAATCTAGGTTCTCAATGTTGGTTTGCAGAAAATCTAAGAACCCAGTTATTTAGAGATGGTGAATTTATACCAGAGGTACAAGTTGCTTCTTCTTGGACTGGCCTAGAAACGCCAGCTAGGGCGGCATATGAAAACCTAAGTTCTAATTTTGAAGACTACGGATGGCTATACAACTGGTACGCTGTAGAAACTGGAAAATTATGTCCAGATGGATGGCATGTTCCTTCAGATGACGATTGGAAGGATCTTGAAAGAATTCTAGGCATGAGTGAAAATGAGGTAATTCGTATGTCATTTAGAGGAACCGAAGAATTAATAGGTTCTCGTGTTAAGCCAGGTGGACTTACTTCGTTTAACTTAGAACCAGGTGGCCTAAGAGTAGGACGTTCTGGTCTATTTAAAGAAGGAGAAGAAGGAGGATACTTCTGGACTTCTACCCCATCAAATGACAGAAGAGCTTCTAGAAAAGGAACAGCTATACATAGAGCGGTTGATGATAACTCTACTGGTATTGCAAGATATTCTGATAGTTGGTCAACTGCTAAGACCATGAAGCATGGATTAAGTGTTAGATGTCTAATAGATAAAGAAACAGAAGTTGAAACAAGTACTAATAGTAATTTTAATGTCGGAAGCGGTAGTTCTTCAGGCTATTCAGGAAGTAGCGGATCATCTGGCTCTTCAGGAAGTAGCGGATCATCTGGTTCAAGTGGAGGTACAGATCCAGTATTTTCATGTTCTAACGCAGTATTTAATATGCCAGCAACTACTACAGATCAAGTAGGACAGCCTTCTGCTAACTTTGCGTCTGTTTCTCAGGGAACTATAATAAGCGTTTCACCTTCAACGATTCAAGCAGGAAACACTACTTATACCGCATCAATACGAATTCCATCTGGATTCCAAAATGCAGGCGGTACATTAAATTGTAGCGACGCATCTAACGGTACAACTACAGTACAAGATCCAGTATTTTCATGTTCTAATGCAGGATTTAATATGCCAGCAACTACTACGGATCAAGTAGGACAGCCTTCTGCTAACTTTGCGTCTGTTTCTCAAGGAACTATACTAAGCGTTTCACCTTCAACGATTCAAGCGGGAAACACTACTTATACCGCATCAATACAGATTCCATCTGGATTCCAAAATGCAGGCGGTACACTAAACTGTACTGACGTGTCTAACGGAACGACTACAGGAAGCAATACATTTTCAGTTACTTATCAATCTGGAAAGTATGTTATGAACGGAGTTGGTGGTAGCCCGACTATATCACTAACTAGAGGACAAACGTATACCTTTAACATATCTGCACCTGGCCATCCATTTAGATTTTCTACACTTAACACGGGATACGGAGGTGGATACATAGAATACACATCAGGGGTAAATGCTAGCGGTTATAATAGCTCAACTGGAACGGGCGTAATTACATTTACAGTTCCTTCAAATGCACCTAGTACAATGTATTACGAGTGTGAAATACACTCAAGTATGATAGGAACAATAAACGTTTCTAATTAATTAGATATAAATTAAATGAGGTTTTTACTTTCGATTATAACGATCCTTTTATGTGGTAGTTTAATGTCTCAGACCACCGTCCCATGTGGCGTTTTAGATGATAGAACGCCTACCCAGATCGAAGTAGATGAAGCTTTATATAGAAATAATTTAGCTCTCAAAAGATCTAGCCGAGCTTACAACGATGCTAAAATAATACCAGTAGTAATTAATGTTTTACATTCTGGTAACTATGCATATCCCGGTTATGGTGATTGGCCTTCTGAAGCAGCTGTTAATTCTATGATGTCTGAATTAAATAACTACTACGCGTCTGGTTTAAATTCTTCATCACAAGTCGATGCACAAAGCGATGCAGGATTTACATTTGTTTTAGCTGACAAGGACATAAACGGTAATCCCATGGATGGTTTTAGAGAATATAACCTGCAAGACTATCCAGAGTTTTCTAATTGCATATTTAAAACATATAATTATGTTACAGCAAATTGCGATGATCAAATGTCAAGTTTTTTTGGATACGAAAGAGATTTCTATTTAAACATATTCTTTTTGGCAGTACAGCAAGAATCAAATGGTGGCGTTTATGGGGGCTGGGCTAAATATCCGCCAAGTAGCTATGGTTTATTTATAAACCCGCTCTCAAGTGGATGGGGCCAAACAGCAACTCATGAGGTTGGTCATTATTTAGGACTTAGACATACTTTTGACCAATACGACGAAGCCATTTGTGCTACTATTAATGAAACAGACTGTGAAACACAGGGAGACCGTGTATGTGACACTGGACCTACTATTAGATCTTTTTTATGTGTGAATTTATGTAATAACCCGCTAGAAGATCCAGAAAACTTTATGTCATATGCTGGCTGTTCTCACCAAAAATTTACAGATGGGCAAATAGAAAGAATGCACGTACAGGCAGAAACATTTAGACAAGATGAAATAGGACATGGCCAATTTCTTTATGGAACAACTTCTGGATGTACAGATCCTACAAAGTGTAACTATGATGCTAACGCACTAACAGATGACGGGTCATGTCTTGATAATGATGCGCTAGGGGTCTGTGGAGGTACTTGCGCAGCAGACGTTGACTCTGATGGCATATGTGATGACGTTGATACATGTCTTACTGGTGAAGATGTTGATAATGATGGCATATGTGACAGTATAGATCCTTGTATTGGTATTCCTGATTTAGATAATGATGGAATATGCGATCCTGATGATCCATGTGTTGGTACTTTAGATGCATGTAATGTATGTAACGGCCCAGGAGCTATTTATGAATGTGGATGCGCAGATATTCCAGAAGGAGACTGTGATTGTAATGGAAATCAGTTAGACGCGCTTGGAGTATGTGGAGGACCGTGTCTAGCAGATCTAGACGGTGATGGCATATGTGATAATGAACAAGCTAATGCATGCGCAGGAATATCAACTGTTTCTTACAATGGATTAGATTATAGTTTAATTGAGCTCGGTAATCAATGTTGGTTCAATTCTAATTTAGCAACAAATAGATTTAACGACGGGTCTTTTATACAAAAAATAGACACACCTGAAGACTGGATGATTCAATCCGGCAATGCGGTTCCTGTAATGGGATATGTCGATCATGATAACGTAACAAATACAGCGACTTATGGCTTCTTGTATAATTGGTATGCAGTAAACGATTCGCGAGGGCTTTGTCCTACTGGCTATCACGTTCCTACTGATAAAGAATGGATGGAACTTGAAAGATATCTTGGCCTAGAAGAAAATCTTGTTACTAGAGAGGGCTATGGTTCATCTCCTAGTAACGTTGGCGCTAAGCTAGGAGACGGTGGAAATTCTGGATTTGATTCTAAATATGCCGGTCTATTAGTAGAATCAGATGGCTCTCAGAGAGATTTACAAAAAGCAGCATATTTCTGGACGTCTACTGAATATAACAATGTATTTGAAAGCGAAAGAAATAATGCATGGTTTAGGGCTATTTACAAAAACCTTTCTGGCGTTGGTAGATACAACGAAGCATGGCAGACTGCGAACAATAAGGGTAATGGAATGTCAGTAAGATGTTTGAAAGACTAATAATGAGATATTTAATCACTGGATTACTATTAACTATATTTTCATTTTCTTATTCTCAAGAAGATTTAGGAGAGTGTGGTTCAATAGATCCTATACATGATTCGGGCATATCTGAAGCTGAAAAGCAGGCTATAATTCAAGGGGAGCAAAGAGCACTTCAAAATTTAAGAAATAGATCTAAGGGCCTTGTCACAAAAAGTGGATCGGTTAATCAACAGGTTTATATACCAGTAATTTTTAATTTTGTACTTACAGAAGGAGCTCCAGAATCTTTATGGTATGACCAGTACGGAAACTATACAAAAACAGAAGAATGGGCTTTAGGAATTTTAGACAACATTAACGAAAGATATTCTACAGGATTATGGGAGTCTACTACATATGAAACTGAAATTGACTATGGAAATCAGGGTGCTGATTTTAATGCTATACTTATACCTGGAAATGTAGATATGGACGGAAATCCACACGATTGGATACGTGAATTTACGCTTGAAGATAGTTTAGATGTTATGGATCCATTTTACTATAGACCAACACCAGACGATCCTCCTAATTATGCATGGGGTAGTTATTTAGATCTTGACTCTATTATTCCATATACTTCGCCTTGGCCAGAAAATCCACAAATACAGGCTTTTACAGAAGATGTTAATTATAATAGCGTCACTATGCTAAATACATTTGCTTATAAGCCTTATGACTATTTAAACATATTTGTTTATGGACCTATATGCTGTGGATTAAGAAATGCAGGAGCAAACTTTCCAATGTCAGCTACTGAAGATGATATATCTGGACACATTTGGACAGGGCAACATCTATTTTTCGGACCAAATACGTGGAACGGTTTTTATGAGGCGGCATTTATTAATCCAGATCCGGTGGATTATACTGATATACCAGCACATGAGGTTGCACATTTTTTTAGCTTAGGGCATAATTGGAGTTTTTCATCATGTAGTGCTGCGTATACAAATTACGCAGAAGGAGATTGCTCAACAACCGGAGATAGAGTATGCGATACTCCACCTACAAAAAGCGATTATCATGATTGTTACTCTACCGACCCTGGCGATCATTGTCTAAGTTTTGGAATACCACATAATCCGTCTAATATTATGGACTATACTAGAAGATGCGGTCAAATGCATTTTACACAAGGTCAAGCAGATAAAGTCAGGGCTAATTTCTTCGATACAGGTACAAATAGATATAGAATTATAGAACGGGGTTATGAAATAGTAGGACATGACGGCGGATGTTTGTCGGATGTTAATGCATGTAATTATAGTCCAGGAGGGTCCTTAGATGTTCCATGTGAATATATAGATGCTCTAGGAGTGTGCGGCGGTACGTGCGAATCAGATTCAGACGGTGACGGAATCTGTGACGGTGCAGTAGGTCCTAGTCCATGTCTTGGAATTAATTCTATGTTATACATGGGAATTACTTATGACCTAATTGAAATAGGCGATCAATGTTGGTTTGGTTCAAATATAGAACAAAATCTATTACCGCCTGATCCGAATGCTGAAAATCCTAATGTAACGGTTTCTATTCCAATAGCTACATCAGCTGAAGAGTGGATGTCATATTCTGATAATGAACAACCTGCATGTGCATATCCAGGAGGTTATGATCGAGTAGATTTAAGGGAACCATATGGTCTATTATTTAATGCATACGCAATACAGCAACATGATGATATATGTCCTACGGGTTTTCATGTTCCAACTGATGATGACTTTAAAAAATTTGAAAGATATTTAGGCTTAGAAGAATTTCATATGATTAGAAAGGGAAAAAGAGAATCAGATGAAAATCTAGGCATCAGGCTAACAAAGGGAGGAGATACTGGATTTGAAGCAACTCTTTCTGGTTTAATAGTTGAGTCTGACGGCTTTCATAAAGATTTTGGATATAAATCATACATTTGGACATCTACTCCTCATAGAAATAGATTTGCTAGTGAAAGAAACAATATATGGTATAGAAATATTTCTAGAAACAATACGGGTATTGGTAGATATAATGAAGCGTGGCAGACTGCAAACAATAAGGGCAATGGTATGTCTGTAAGATGCTTAAAAGATTAATACATGAAGATATTTGTAACCTCTAACTTACAGCTAGGGAGACCTAACGCTATTAAGAAGTTTAAGAGACCATTTCAAGATGTTAATGAAATGAACAATACGATTATTCGTAATTGGAATCGTGTAGTCTCAGAAGGAGATCTTGTTTATCATCTAGGTAATTTTGCATGGGATCCTAAAACAGCACAAGACGCCATATCTGCCCTAAAGGGCAATATTAGATTTGTAGAGGGTGTCCATGACGAATCTATTGCTTATCTAGATGAGAAGCAAATGCTGCCTAAGAATGCAAAGGTAGTTAGCCAAATTGAAGTGGACCACAATGCAATGTGTACTATGTCATATTGGCCAATGATGACTTGGCCTAAAAGCGAGTCAGATTACTATTCTGTTATAGGAATTCCGGATGATAAATACAAATCAGATCCAGAAAGAAAGATTATCAACGTCAATGCAGACAAGTGGAACTATACGCCACAAGAACTGGATAAGACTATAGACATCTTTAAAGACTTTTAACATTAATTTAACATTCAGATTTTCTGGTTTAAGTTTTTTTGTGTATATTTACATGTAATAACTCTTAAAGGTAAAACATATGCCACAACCCTCTTATCGTGAATTGGCTGAGAACTTCCTCGCCACCCGCTCAGAACGTGATTACAAAGCTCTTTACGACCGCGTTCGCCCAGGTCTTCGTAACTACATCTTTAACGTAGTTAAAAACAACGAAGCAACAGATGATATCTTGTCTAACACCTTGACTAAGATGTGGACTAAGATTGACCAGTATGACCCAAGCTATCAGATTACTACTTGGTTGTACCGAATTGCTTTCAATGAATCTCTTGGTTGGATTCGTGAACGTAATCGTAAGTACAGCATCGAAAGCATGTCTGAAAATGGATTTGATGTCACTAGTTCTGACTCAGTTCATACTACTATCCAACAGGCTATTGAAGATCAAGAATATCGTAGCGAGCAAGACTTCCTCGATGAAGAAAATGCATTGATGAATCGCTACAGCATGGCTCTTAAGTGTATTAACGATCTTAAGCCTATGTACCGTGATATTGTTGCAGATCGTCTTCTTAACAACATGAAGTATGAAGATATTGCTGCAAAGCACAAGGTAAACTTGCAGACCGTTAAGAATCGCATCCGCCGCGGTAAGATGCTTATTGCGGAGTCTATGGCGGCTTAATAATATGATTAAGTATAAGAACCGATACGGTGATATTCATACGTTTAAACTAAACGAACGTGGTAATATCGATTGGACAGGTAACTTCGAATATGGAAGCTTTGGGTACAATGACAACAAGGAAGACATAGTTATGGTAGACCCAAGCGGTGGGCCATATATTACCATAGAAGCTGATATGGGGATGATTGGTGATGAATTGAAGGGTAAGAAAGTTAACGGTTTTATTTGGAGAAATGACTATTATGAAATTATCATCGATAAGATCTAGGAATTAAACAAATATCAAACAAACAATATAAAAAACAAAACATCATGAAACAGTATTTCATTCTAACAGCACTAGCCTGTATAAGTTTTGTAGGCTATTCACAAGTAGTTTCAAACCCAGTTACATACAATGGTCCTGCCCTTTCAGTAGAAAGTGAAACGTATGACTATGGTACTATACTACAAGGTTCTGATCCATATGGGTTCTTTAATATTGTAAATTCAGGAACAGCTCCACTTATTTTTAGTAACTGTAAAGGATCATGTGGATGTACAGTGCCTGACTGTGATAAGGCTCCTATTATGCCAGGTGATACGACTACTGTCAAAGTAAAATATGACACGAATAGAGTAGGACCTATTAATAAGAGTGTTACAATTACTTCTAATGCACTTAACACTCCAGTACTGGTGCTTCGCATTAAAGGCATGGTACAGGCTCCTGCAGTGATGGGCATGCAAGTCCCCGAAGAGGGTACTGAAGATTAAGGTAGAGCAACGGTTCTACTTGGAGGATTGCCAGAGTGGTTAATGGAGCGGTTTGCTAAACCGTCAACGAGTAATTGTTGCACTGGTTCGAATCCAGTATCCTCCGCAAAATTTAACGATTTTTAACATTTAAGATTGTTAAACTAAACCAAAGATACGTATATTAGCTACGTATCTAATGAACGAAAGTTCTTTGACATCGCGGTCTTTAGGCAAGACATAAATAAATTCGCTGATGACGCCACTGCGTAATAAATGGCGCACCAATATGGGGACGTAGCTCAATTGGTTAGAGCATCAAGCTTATATCTTGAAGGTCGCAGGTTCAATTCCTGCCGTCCCTACATCGTCGGTTACATGAGGTTAATTAACATGTAACTTCCATCGGGGTTTAACCACCCATGGATGGGAAATCTATCCCACGAGTAATTTCAGACACATATGGCATGAGTCGGTATGTTGGTAAGTTACCGTCAGATAGTGGGGTGCGTTTAGTCGTCCTTGGCGCCGGTGCCTAAATAGTACTAAACTCCCCTGGCATTGGGAATAATGCAAGTACCTCTTCGGAGGTGCGGATCTGATCCTGTAGCTTAATTGGTAAAGCAATACACTATGTGTATGGGTCCTGGGTTCGAAACCCAGTGGGATCACAGCGTGTGAGGCGAGCGGTAGTTCTAACTAGGACTACCCTACAAATAGCAGTGAGGGCCATTCATTCTAGAAAAAATGGCAACACGTGGTCACTGTAACCAATACGATGCGCATCGTAGAGGATCAAACTACAAGATGGGGTTCGACTCCCCACCTGCTACTATTTAACAAAGTCACATCGGGATGTGGCACAGTTGGTTAGCGCGCCTGCTTTGGGAGCAGGAGGTCGCAGGTTCGAGTCCTGCTATCCCGACGCCGCCTGAAGACTGCAGCTTCCTTAGCTCAGTTGGTTAGAGCATCTGACTGTTAATCAGAGGGTCCTAGGTTCAAGCCCTAGAGGAAGCGCCAAAGGGACAGAAGTACTGGTCGCACTGTCTGTCAAGTGGTCTAGTTTCGAACGACCAGAAACTAGGTTGCGGTACTTGGGGGTATCGCATAGTGGCTATTGCAGCTGACTGTAAATCAGCCGTCGTAAGACATCGGTGGTTCGAGTCCATCTACCCCCACAACATGCCATGCAAGCGGGGCGGTTAGCTCAGCTGGTTCAGAGCACCTCGTTTACACCGAGGGGGTCGGGGGTTCGAGTCCCTCACCGCCCACATGCATGCGCCCGTAGCTCAGCGGTTAGAGCAGTTGACTCATAATCAATTGGCCGTAGGTTCAAATCCTACCGGGCGCACTTATTTGACTTCGTAGCTCAGCTGGTTAGAGCATCTCACTTTTAATGAGAGGGTCCTGGGTTCGAGTCCCAGCGGGGTTACATACATGCAGCGTATAGCTCAATTGGTTAGAGCGTCGGATTGTGGTTCCGAAGGTTGTCGGTTCGATCCCGACTATGCTGCCAAAAAGGTTCTGTGGCTGAGTAGTTAGGCAAAGGCCCCGCAAGGCCCTTTACGGTGGTGCAAATCCATCCGGAACCTCATGAAACAAAAACAGGGAGTTTAGTACAATTAATAAAACTCTTAATATGCAAAGAAAGGCATTAACTTACGACGACATTCAGCTTATTCCTATGATGTCAGGTATCAGAACGAGACAGACTATAGATCTGCGTACTCGAGTCTCTAAAAACTATTATATTGACGTTCCACTAGTAGCATCATGTATGGACACTGTTTGCGACAGCTCTATGGCTATTGCTATGATGGAAATAGGAGGTGTTGGGTGTATTCATCGTTTTATGACCATTGAAGAACAGGTTGCTGAAGTTGCTAGAGTTAAAGACTTTCAAAACAACTCTCCTGAGTCATGTTGGGATCTTCCTATTATGGCAGC